>Ga0187772_10000629_pt1 | contig 15860 bp, 12 predicted proteins | sample 0116_SJ02_MP15_2_FD_133137 | JGI IMG/M metagenome (GOLD analysis project Ga0187772, IMG submission 133137) | Tropical peat soil microbial communities from peatlands in Department of Meta, Colombia - 0116_SJ02_MP15_20_MG | ecosystem: Environmental > Terrestrial > Soil > Wetlands > Peat | place... | reverse complement strand
GCTGATCGAAGACGAGGTGGAAGTACAGGCGGAAAATGGCGCGCCTTCCGGAGAAAAGAGGTTTGTGTTCTACAACCCGCCAGTGGTGAATCGGGCCCTAGGGATTCGGCGAAGTTACATCAACGAAGCCGCGCGAGTTTCGCAAGACTTTTTGAAACACGATTTGCAGACAATGGTGTTCGCCAACTCGCGGCTGCATATGGAAATCATTCTCACGTACCTGCAGCAGGCCAACCCTCAGTTTCCGGGCAAGCCGGAAACCATCCGCGGCTATCGTGGCGGCTACTTGCCTCTAGAACGTCGTGAGATCGAACGCGGGTTGCGCGTAGGAGAGATTCGCGGCGCGGTCACCACCTCGGCGATGGAGTTGGGCATCGATGTGGGCTCGCTGGATGCCGTAGTGATGGCCGGCTACCCCGGAACCATCGCGGCTACTTGGCAGCGTGCCGGTCGCGCCGGACGACGCAGCGGTAGTTCCTGCGCAGTGCTGGTGGCTTCGTCGGCGCCGCTCGATCAGTTTATCGTGCGTCACCCGGACTATTTTTTTGGCAACACGCCGGAACACGCGTTCATCCAACCAGACAATCTCGAAATCCTGATCAATCACCTGAAGTGCGCGGCGTTTGAGTTGCCGATTACACCGGAGGAGAAGTTCGGCGATGTGGACGTGCAGGATTTGTGCGCGCGCCTGGCGGATGTGGGTTATTTGCACCGCGCCGGAAACAATTATCATTGGACGAACGAAGCGTATCCCGCCGACACCATCAGCTTGCGTTCCGTCACCAGCGACAATTTCATCATCATCGATATTACCGGAGCGCCCGTGGTGATTGGCGAAGTGGATTTCGTCAGCGCCTTGACCACCGTTCACGAAAAAGCTATTTACCTGCACGGCGCGCAGCAGTATCACGTGGAGCATCTGGATTTCAAAGAGCGCAAAGCGTACGTAAAGCAAGTGCACGTGGATTACTACACGGATGCGATCCGCTACACGCAAGTGCGCGTACTGGAGATTGCAGAGACTTTGCCGGCTGCGTTGCCCACTTCCGGGCACAGCCACTCGCATGGCGATGTGCTGGTGCGCTCGCAAGTGGTCGGCTTCAAGAAAATCAAATTTTTCACCAACGAAAATATCGGCTCGGGCAAGCTGGAACTGCCCGAAAACGAAATGCACACCACCGCATATTGGCTGACGCTGCAGCGGCCTTTACTGGAATCGCTGCCGTACAGTATCAGCGAGCGGCAATCGGGTATGTTTGGACTGCTGCACGCCATGGAATCGGTGGCCACGCTGCTGCTGATGTGCGACGGACGCGACTTGGGCACAGCGATTGGCGAACGCCCGCCGGCTCCCGATAGTGCTGCACCTGGCGCGGTTGTAGAGAACGACGATTTGCGTTCGGCAGCTGCGGAACCGTGGATGACTGGGCAAAAGGAATTTTTCGAGCCGAATTTGTATCTTTACGACGCTTATCCGGGAGGCATCGGCTTCTCGCAGCCACTGTTCCGCGCGCACGAACTGCTGCTTCATAAAACGTGCGAGCTCATTCAAGCGTGTCCGTGCGAAGCGGGCTGCCCATCGTGCGTGGGACCCGCCGGAGATTTAGCGCCGCGCGCGAAGGAAGCGGCGTTGGCGATTTTGGGTCGCGTGTGCGCCAGGGAAAGCGCATTGAACTGGGGATGCCATGACGAGCGTAGCTGACAAATTCGCGCGGCTGTCTGCGCTCAAGCCCGCGCGTACGTTTCCATCGCGCCCACCCGATTTGCGGCTGCCCGATGAGACCGATCCCATCAGCCACTTGCTGGGTGGAGGAATCGCGCGCAATCAATATGGGGAGCACCTGGCAATCCGCAATTGGTTTTCCACGCCGGAATTTGCAGCGCCTTCTCAAACCGCGTTGGAATTGTTGACGCGCACGCGGAATGAATCCATGAGCGCGCGCACACGTGCGGCTTTGGCCGATCCCGAACGCTGGCTTTTCCTAGACACGGAAACTACGGGACTTGCCGGCGGGACGGGCACGTACGCCTTTCTCGTGGGCCTGGCCTGGTGGGATTCCGGCGGGCTGCAAGTGGAGCAACTGTTTCTGCGCGATCTGCACGAAGAGTATTCGTTATTGCAAGAGCTTTCGGCGCGGTTGGCCGAGCGGCCGGTGCTGGTCACCTTCAATGGAAAAACGTTCGATTGGCCCCTCCTGGAAAATCGCTTCACAATGACGCGCACGATCCGCGTGCCGAGACTGGCGGCACATCTGGATTTGCTGCATCCGGCGCGGGCTCTGTGGAAATTGCGGCTGGGAACGGTGCGCCTGGTGGAACTGGAACGCTACGTCATGGACTCGGCGCGCCTCGGGTGGCGTCGCGAAGACGATGTGCCATCTGCGATGATTCCACAGTTTTACTTCGATTATTTGCGCGGCGGCAGCGGCCAACCGCTTGCGGGTGTGGTGCGGCACAATCAGATGGACCTGCGGGGATTGGCGGCGCTGTTCGGTAAGATTAATGATTTGCTGGAATCGCGCGAGGATGCGTATGCGGGTACGGATACGCTGGACCTGTTTGGCTTGTCGAAATTCTTGCATCGCAAAGGCGAAAAAGAGCGGGCGCACTCGGCTTGTTCGTTTGCGTTGACGGCCGGGCTGCCAGCAGAATTGCGGGCAAAAGCCACGCGCGAGCTGGCCCAAATGGCGAAAAAACGCGGAGAGCACGAACGCGCCGCGCTGCTGCTGCACGAACTGGTGGCGAATCCGGAAGAAACGCTGTTCGCGTGCGAGCAGTTGGCAATGTATTACGAACGCCACGCACGCGACCTGGCGCGAGCCATCGAATTTGCGCAGCTTGGTTTGAAAACGCTGCAACGGCAGTTGAACCATCTTCATTCCCGCGATCCGTACGCGAGCGCGCGACACCGGCGTTTGGGGGAAAAGTTCATGTGCCGGGTAGAGCGTTTGCGGCATCGCATAAAGAGCCCTCGCGGGGCCTCAGCCGCTCCACTTTTATCCCAGGCGGCGGCTGCGCCAACCGCGGAGCAATGTTGATCGCGTAATTCCCTCCCGAATTTGAATTTGGAGGTACAAACCGGATGGATTCCACAGCAACGGCCCGCCAAACTAATGCATCGAGTGCTGGAGGAACTATGGCCACTACCGAACAGGCGTATCTCCGAACCGAACTGCAAGTTCGCCGCGAACGTTTAACCGCCGCCACGCAGGCGAATCCTGTTGACGCTTCGCTGAAAAAGTTGCTGGCCAGCGTGGACGCGGCGCTTTCGCGCTTGCAAAACGGCACCTTCGGAATCTGCGAAGAGTGTCACGAATCCATCGAGGCCGATCGGCTGCTCAACAATCCCTTGCTGCGCTTTTGCCTAGACCACCTTTCCCAGGAAGAACAACGCGCGCTCGAAAAGGACCTGGTGCTGGCAGCGGGAATTCAGAAGGCGCTGTTACCGCGGCAAGATTGGGCCGTGGACGGCTGGCAGGCGTGTTATCACTACCAACCGGCGAACCTGGTCAGCGGCGATTATTGCGACTTGATCGAGAATGAGGATGGCTTCCTGTTTCTGCTGGGCGATGTTTCGGGAAAAGGCGTGGCCGCATCGATGCTGATGAGTCATCTGCACGCGACCTTTCGCACGCTGGCCAGCCAGAAGCTTCCGCTGCAGAAAATGGTCGAGCACGCCAACCGGCTATTCGCGGACAGCACCACGGCGGGGCAGTTCGCCACCATGATTGTTGGCTCGGCTCGACCGGATGGGAAAGTCACTTACGTTAGTGCCGGGCACTTACCGCTGTTTCATATTTCTGATGAGGGCGTGTGCGCTCGCGAAGCGACGGGCGTTCCCTTCGGCATGTTCTGCACCGCGGATTTTCCGGTATGCGGATTGACGCTCGCACCGGGAGACAAGCTGCTGCTGTACACGGACGGCTTGACGGAAGTGTTTAACGCGGCGGGCGAAGAGTTCGGGATTCCGCGCGTGCGCGCCTTGGCCACACGACTCGGTTGCACAGAACCACGTTCGCTGCTGAATGCCTGCCTGGAGGAAGTGCACCGCTTCGCGCCATCGTCGGCCCAAGCGGATGATCTAACGCTGCTGGTGTTGCACCGCTCGCACTAACTCAAACCAATTGCAATGTCCTGACTAACCAGGTCCGTAAGAAATTCGTCGTATTTGGTGTGCGGCTTAATCTCGGCGAGGTGCAGATTTTGTTTGGGTTGTTGCTCTTGCCGCGAATTTTGTTCTGTTCCCCTCGTGCCGGAAGTCCGGAGGAATGTGCATGAAGTTGGTGACGGGTGGATTGTGTGCGCTGCTGTTCGCACTGACAACGCCCGGGCAGGCCCGCACGTCCGCGTCGTCGTGCGAGAGTCTCGTCATCATTAGCACTCCCGAACGCTTCGATTACCTTCGCTCAAATAGTGCCGGCCGGAACTTTCGCTCTGCCTGGCACCGGTCCTACCGCGCCGCAATTCAGCCAACTGCCGGCTTTTTGTCGTGTGGCAGCGACGCTCACTCCCTCGTCCAAAACCCGGTGAGCGTTGTTCCTCCCGCCAAACTCGCCCTGCTGAATCTCGCCGTGCTGGCGGCATGCGATGCAATCGACGGAGTGACAGACGGCCTGCTGACGGATCCACGCCAATGCCGCTTCGACCCCGCAACTCTTTTGTGCCGCGGCGCCGAGAGAAACGATTGCCTGATACCGCGACAATTAGAGTCGCTGAAGATCGGGTACGCCCCGGCAAGGCGGACGACAGGGGAATTGATTTTCCCCGGACTAGTGCCAGGCGGCGAAACCGGTTGGGACATGTTGACCGCCGCGAACCCTGAACCTGGATCAATCGACGTGGGTATGTTTCGATTCTTAGCTCACGAAGACCCGTCGTGGGATTGGCGCACGTTCGACCTCGACCGCGATACGACTTTGATCGATGAGAAAGCGGGTTTCATTGACGCCGTGAATGCGGATCCTTCCGCCTTTCGGGCTCATGGTGGGAAACTTCTCCTCTATCATGGCTGGAATGATGGCGGGTCCGGCGGGGCGATCTCTCCGCTGAACACCATCGACTATTATGAAAGTGTGTTGGCAAAAATAGGCCCGGGACAGCAGGATTGGCTGCGGCTCTTTATGGTACTGGGAATGGCGCATTGCGGCGGTGGGCCAGGACCCAACCAAGTGAACTGGATGGCCGCAGTCGAGCGTTGGCGGGAGGCCGGAATCGCACCTGACCGCTTGATCGCTTCGCGTGTCACTGAAAACCATGTGAACATGACGCGGCCCATCTGTCCTTATCCGGCAGTCCCGAAGTATGACGGCGTAGGCAGCACCAATGACGCGGCTAACTTCGCGTGCAAGCACTGACGGATTGCGGGTACAGCAGCTAGGGAAGATCGACGTCGAGCGCGCAGAATTCCTGGAGGCTCAAATCGCGAAGCAGTAGCGAGGTTCCCTGTGGGCCGAAACTCAACCCGCCAGGTTCCAGAAACCACGATGCCTTCAGGAACCCCAAATGTCGCAGCGGTGTTGGCGGGGGTGGGAGTTGCGGCGGCGGGCCAGTTGAGTTTCTTGATCCATCTTTCCCAAAGGGGGGCGTCCCCGCCTTCAAGAGTGATGCAGTCGTTGGCTTCGCAGCGGAAGTAGACATTCACTGACGACGAACTCTTAAACTCCAGATCGTTTGCAGTGTCTACGCGAATGGTGCGCTCGGGATACTTGCGTTTAAGCGCATCGCGATAGGCAGTGAAAAATTCGGCGGCCAGTTCCCGCGAATCAAAATGCACCCGCGTGAACAGCATCAGGTTCTGCTTGTTGTCCTTTTGTTCGTAGGTGCTGTAATCGTCGCCGTCCCAACCGGTCATGACTTTCTTGGCGCGCTCGTCGTCGAGGTACTGCTTCAACACTTCCTTCCAACCGAATTCGCCCATAACATTTTCTTCGAGCTTGGTCCAGCCATCGCTGGGCACGCCATCGGGAAGATCGACTGTCACGGCCACAGGCTGTTTGTTCTCGCGGTAAAGCAGCGGATGCATAATCTGTTGCGTTCCGCTGGGCGGGCGATCGAACACTGGGGAGAAACCTGCCCAACCTCCGCCGCGCAGGATGGACATGGAGAAGCGCAGTCCATCGAAATAGGGGAACATCAATGAATCCTTGATGAACTGCGGCGCTTTTTTGAGCATGGGCGTGTCGGACAAATCGCCGACGAAAACGGAAGGATCGATGTCGGGCAAATCGGTGAGCTTGAGCCCTTTGTCGCGCATCTCATATTCGAGCATGCCGGCCATGGCGCTGCCTTCCAGCACAGACTCGCGCGCTAATTCCGCATCGTCATTCGGCTTCGCGGCGCGCGCCCAAGCATCAATGTGAAAATATTGGTCCTGTAGAGCGTGCGTCAGTTCGTGAGACATCACCATGCGCTGCTCGTCGGGTTGAATCCAGTCGGCAATGTAGAACTCGTGCTGCTTCGGGTCGTACAGGCCGGCAATTTGTTCGGTCAGTAGGTCCACCAGGAAATGATCGAGATCGAAATTTTTGGGGAGCAAGCCGAAGGCCTCGGCACTGCGGGCGGAAGCGTAGCGTTCCTTGGCGTCCTTTTCGTCGTCCATTTCCTTCAAGATGTAGGCATGAATCTCATCGCGCGTGCGAATGGATTTCTTGAGTGGCGTTCTTACTTTCCAATCGGTAATCTCAGCCATTTCGTTCATGACTTCGTCGGCGGTGGCGAGGAATTCCGGATTGGCGCCGGTGCTAGCGGGATTGTTTCCGGTGGCGGGGGCGGCTTGCTGCGCGCGGACGCGGGGGATGGTCAGCAGGAGCAGGACTGAAGCGGCGAAAAGGCAAAAGTGACGAAATCGGAGGTTCCCATGCATAAGGTTCAGGATAACAGATTCAGTTTTGGAGCTTGTTGCAGTGCCTGGCGACTCGGTAAACCGCACATTTTCAGCCGAATAAGCATCCTCAGAAGGCCCGGTTCGGTCATGCGGCTAAATACTAGGACCTTCCCGGAATTCCACAGACGGTTGTGTTGTTGTTGGGTTGTTCCGCATTCGTAGCAATCTGGTAATTTTCTATAATGGGAATCACTGATTAATTCCCCTTCCCCCTTTGAAAGGAGCCTTCATGCATCCTGCAGGTCTACGCTTGTGACAAACTCGCGAGGCCTTGGACTCACTTATCGTGACGTCGAACGGGCCAGCTACCAGATTGCCGTCAATCGTGGCCGCCCGGACTTCATCCTGCACATCAGCCGCTTGGCCGATACCGAAAATTGAGGTGTCGTGGCCAGCTTGCACAAGCTCTACTCGTTGGCGGCCATTTTGCATCTCGATCCCATGGAAATTTCCAGTTGGTACGACGCACCGTTCCGCCAGACTTTCCACGATGGCGCACCGTTTCCACCTCCCGGCACGCATCTGGCTTCGTCTCCGCTGCCTGCAATTTTCTGCCAATCGTTGGAGCATCCCGAGAACATCGCGCAGGTTCCGACTGGGGCGGCGGCCGGCCACGGTCGTGCCCATGCCCCAGGTTGAGCCTTCGCCGCCGAATAAACATCGCTATGGGTACATCGGATTGACGGACCGCCGCATGATGCCGTTGCTGCGGCCCGGCAGCACGGTGCTGATCGACACGACGCTGCGCTGGATTGAGGATGCAGGGTGGTCCAGCGAATACGACCGGCCCATGTATTTCGTGGAGATTCGGAATGGTTATCGCTGCTGGTGGTTTCAGAAAGACAAAAACCGCCTGATTATGCATCCGCATACGCTTTCACGCTGCCCGCCGGAATCGTGGCTGATGCCGGACGAAGCCGAAGTGGTGGGACAGGTCGTAGGAGTGGTCAGTTATTTGGGGGATCCATGGACGTATCGTCCAGCAGCAATTCCAGAAGCACGTTCAGATTGGAACAGTAAAGCTCTTTGAGATAGCTCGGGGCGCCCGTGGGGATCCAAGTGGGACATTGCTCCCGACAAGTCTTCACTTTCGTTGTCAAGGTTCCCGGCAGAGACTCGAGATAACTGGCCAAATCCGCTTTTTGCACATTTAACGGCATTTCCAGCAAGCGCTCAAATACCTCCTCGTGAGTCTGCGTAACCACCTTGTTCACCGCGTGCTCGCCATACGCACCCGCCAGTTGTTCATGAACGTAACTTCCCTTGGAACCTTGACGAAGTTTGGCTAAATAGCCGAGCCGTTGATGAGCGCCTTTTAATGGTTCGAGGTAGTTAGCGGTGAGGTCGAAGAGGATTTGTTGGTAGCTCTCAAGGTTATCAAACATGGGGATGAAAAAGTCGGGGCCGGTCACCTGTTCCGTCAACAGAACCTTTTAGCATGCGGCGCGTGAATCGCGGGGGGTAGCGGCACCCTCCAGCCAGAGGAGGGTCTCCATGAAAGACCGCAAAATCACCCAGGCTCTCGCACTATCCGCAGCATTACTTCTACTCTGTTTAGTATTCCCGGTCAATTCCCATGCGCTCGTGCCGTCTCCCAGCGGAACGAAGAAGCAGGCGGATGCGGGATGTACATCTATCCGAACCACGGGGATGGTTACAGACGGCGTCCCGCAGCCGCCACCCGTTTTAAAGGTACATCCACCCAGATGGTGAACTCGATCTTGGTGACCGATGGAGTACCGTTGCCGCTACGTATAAAAGGCTAAAATCAAATCGAAAAAGCATTCCCTCGGGGACTGAAGCCATCTGCAGAACGGCTATGCTTGCTGAGAAACGCGCCCGGCATCGAAGTTCGGAGCTTTAGCTTTATCCGCTTGCTTCTCAGGCAGAGTCCGTTTACTTCGGAGTTACATAATGGTACTCTGGCTGAGATGGCACCCCTCGACCTCCGCAATCTGCCCTGGGCCCTGACCACGCTGTTGGAAGTTGTGCTCCTGTGGTATCTCCTGCGCAAGAAACTGTATCAGTCTCATCCAGCGTTCTTCGCGTACGTATTGATGCGATTGCGCAGAGTGCGATTGTCGCAGCCACCTACCATTTTTTGGGAGCGCGCAGCGATGGGGCTTAGACGATCGCCTGGGGCACGCAAGCGTTGGTAGTGTGCGCCCGTTGGCTGGCGGTAATGGAGATTGCCAAGAAAACCTTGGCGACTTATTCGGGGATCTGGTCGATGGCTAGCCGCATCCTGATAGGCGTTGGTGCGTGCGCCTTCGTGTATGCGGTGGTCGGGTCGCGGATGCACTGGGATCTGGCGGTGTTAAACGGCGATCGCGCGGTAGAACTGTGTACCGCGGGTTTCATCGTGGGGATGTTCTATTCGTGCGTTATTACGGCATTGCAATGTCGCCGTTTGATCGCGTGCTGGCGATCGGCTTCTGCTTGTACTCCTGCTGCGTGGTCATCAATGACTCGATTTACGAGAACTGGTCGCACGCGGCTGGCCTCCTGTGGGGCTATCTGGATCTGTTGACGTATATGGCCAGCTTGATTTTGTGGACCATGGCGGCCGGCAATTATTTCGAAGCCAGTAGCACGACGGTGCAGCCGGAACTGACTCCGGAACGCTATGCGGAGTTATCGTAGAAGCTGAATTCGCGGTTATTGGTGCTCAATCATCGCTTAGACCATTTGTTTCGGTCCGAGGATCGTTCATGAACCTTTTTCTACTCGTCTTCATTGCCGTTGCGGTTCTTCTGGTTCTGTTGCTGGCTTGGGCCGTTCGTCCTCCGAAGAGGACTCTCGCGTCGCCGGACGACATTATCGAAACGCTCAGCGAAAAGCGTCACTACGAACGACTGCCGCAGATCCTGCAGTGCCTGCGGCCGGAAGATACGGACTTTTTGCATACTCGAGGGTACGACCACCTGGTGGCGCGTGTGCGGCGCGAACGCAAGCGCATCGCTTTGGATTATCTCCGGTATCTACAAGATGAGTATCAGCTGCTTCTGGACGCCACTCGAGTTCTCGCCAAAGTCGCGCCGGAAGTTTCCGCGTTGGATGAGTTCGAACGCTTCCGGCTGAATCTTCGGTTTGTCCTGTATTGCCGTTATTTGGGCTGGCGTTTGCGCCTGGGTCTGTCGCCGTGGACGATTTTCGGGATCCTCGGGAATATGGAAGGCGCCATTACTTTGCGCCTGGAAGCCGCGACCACATCCATCGGAGAGCCTGCGGCGATGGCGTCCGAGTTTCCTCTATTCCTGCAGAACCGGGGCCGCGGTTCGGACTAATTTCAACTCCACCGCAGCATGCAGCTCCGCGGCCTGAAATGGCTTTTGCAGAATGGCCGCGTCCGCGGAAAGAAATCCGGCAGGAACCTTCTCCATAGCGGAGACCGAGCTAGTCCACAATACCCGCGAACCTAGACCGTGCGCATCTTTCTCGTGGCGCGCTTGGGCCAGTGCCGATGCGCTTTGATAAACCACCTGCCAGTCCGCAACCACCAGATCAAACTCTTTTTCCGCTACCAGGCGCCGCGCTTCCTCTAAGGATTTGGAAGTAGTGACGACGTGGTCGTTGCTGGTGAGTAGTTCAGCAACGGTTTCCAGCACCGACTCATCGGGGTCCAGTACGAGGATGCGCCCGTTTTGCAGGCTCCGCGAAGGTTCCTGCTTATAGTTGGACTCCGCGGGTACTTGGGAGCGCACCGGCAACTCGATACGAAACGACGCACCTTTGCCAGAGATGTTTTTCACCACAATATTTCCGCCATGCTCGGTCACGATGCCGTAGCAGATGCTCAGCCCAAGGCCAGTTCCCTTCCCAACCGGCTTCGTGGTGTAGAACGGATCAAAAACGCGGGAGGGGTCTTTCACGCCGGTCCCGCTATCCACAAACTCCGCAAACACTCGTTCGCCTTCTCTTTTGGTATGGACCCACAGATCACCTTCGGATCCCGTCTCTAAGATGGCGTCCACCGCATTGTTGATGAGGTTCAAGAAGACCTGCTGCAGTTGGTGCGGGTCCGCGGGTACCTCGGGCAAATCCTCCGCGAGATGCAGGTGAACGTGAATGTGGCTCATGCGCAGGTCGTAATCGCGCAAGGCCAGCGTGTCTTCAATGATGGCATTCAGGCGCACCGGCACGCGCTCGGGCTTGTGCTGGCGGGCAAAACTCAACAGATTTTGCACGATGCGATGCGTGCGCAGGGCCTGTTTGTACATTTTTTCGCTGTAGCCCAACGCTTGCGGGCCAATCTCTCCGCTGGAGGACAAGAGTTGGCTATAACCCAGAATCGCGGTCAACGGATTGTTGAGTTCGTGGGCCACCCCCGAAATCAACTGGCCGACCGCTGCGAGTTTTTCGCTGTGCACCAATTGCTCCTGGGTGCGCCGCAAATTCTCGTAAGCTTGGCGCGTCTCTTCGTAAAGGCGGCTATGGTCCACCGCACTGGCGACTTGACTGCCAACCGCGGTGAGCAAGCTGATATCCGCCACCGAAAATTCCTTGATCTTGCGGCTGCCCACCACTAATCCCCCAACGATTCTTTCTTTCGTCCACAGGGTTACAACGTAAGCGGAGTGGATTCCCTCCCGGTCTTGAATTTGCCGCACTACCGCAGGCAGAGGAAGCCCCTGCACGGAGAGGAATGTGGCATGCGTGGAGCGCAGTTGCTGAACCAGCCCCCCGGGAAGTGTCAAAACGGGCGAAGTGTTCGACAGAGCGGAACGATGTCCCACGGCAGCCACGCGCCGGATGGTCACGTCATCTTTATCCAACAGATAAAGAGAGGCGACGTCCAGTTCGAACAGTTCCAGCATCTGCCGGAGCGTGCGTTGTACGGATTCGTTGAGATCGAGCGTGTAGGAGAGCGTTTCCGCTATGGAGTTGAGCACCATCAACTCGCGGTTGCGCCTGCGGATCTGGTGCTCGGCGTGACGGCGCTCCGTTACATCCAGTAAGAAGCCCTGATAGGCAATGACATTGCCGCTGGAATCCCGCACCGCCGTGGAAGATTCGCTCACGGTGCGGATTTCTCCGTCCATGCGGCGGATATCGAACTCGAAATCGTTTACGGAGCCGTGTTCATGTAAAATCTTGCCCAGCCGCTCATACTCGGCCGGATCACGGTAAAGCTGCTGCGCAACATCGATAGCCAGTAATTCGTCGCGGTTGTCATAACCGGTGATGCGCATCATGGCGTCGTTGAAGTCCAGGAATCGGCCATTGAGTGTGGCGATAAACACGCCCTCCTGCACGCTGGCCACTAGCGCGCGGTATTTTTCCTCGGCTTTCTTTCGTTCCGTAATGTCCTTCAAAACGTGGATGGTGCCTAGCCGGAGACCGGAGGGGTCAATGAATTGGGAATTCGACGCCAGAAAAAAGCCGTGCAACCACGGGTCGGGATCGTCTCCCTCACCGGAGATGCCCTCGCAATAAGGACAAATTTTAAAGGGGTGGACCCTTGCGTTGAAAAGCTCACTGACGGCCCGCCCGACAATGGCCTGGGTCTTGCGGCCCAGCAGATCCGCAAGCCGGGCGTTAGTGCGAAGGATGCGTCCTTCCTGGTCGTGGACCACGATGGGATCGCCGATGGAATCGAAGGTGTACACCCACTGCTGCTGCACGGATTTGATCTGCTCAAACAAACTTACGTTCTCGATCGTGGTGCCCAGGAAATTCGCGACGTTCACCAAGTAGCCTAATTCGTCTTCCTGCACATGTTTGCCGTGCGACATGCCCACGTTCAGCAAGCCGACCGGACCTTCTTTGCCACAAAGGGCCACAGAAATCAGTTGAGTGATCCCGGCCTCCGCCATGCTGCGTCGCACTTTGGAATCTTTTTCGTCCTCGAAGCGCGCGATGCGGTATTCGCTCTTCAGTACACCTTGGACCCACGGCCCAGAGAGGGACAAGCGTTGGCGCCGGCTCAAATAGTTTTCCGAGTACCCAACCGCGGCGCTGACAACAAACTCCGCCGTATCCCCTTTTCCTTGGAGCAGCCGGATTACTCCGTGGCTGGCATTGATGCTTCCAGTGATTTGTGTGAGGACCTTTTGCAGCAACTGCGTCAGAGCGACCGACTGGCTGCTGGAAGCCGTGAGCATGGTGAACTGCCGCATCTTTTCGCTAATTTCTTCCGAACGGGCACGGGAAGCTTCCAGGAGCATGACGATCATCCCGATGCCCAAACCGGCATTCAAAAAATGATCGAAGGCAAAGCGCAGCGCGTGAATGTCTTCGTGGGTCCAAAGCATGCGGTCAGAGCTGTTCAGCCCAAGCAACAAGAAAGCACCGGCCAGTAAGGTCGCTCCATGGCCGCTCTTGGCGCGGGCGTCGCGCAGAAGGATGATCCCCGCGGACAGGCAAATGGCGCTGTCTAAAAACGCGGTCTGCCAGGAAGTTTCCCCCCAATGGGGCGCGCTGTGTTCGTAGTAACCGGCGGTGACGGCAACCAAAAGCGTCAGCCACCACATCGGCCAGTACAGCCGGTTTGGCGCGATGGCATACTGCACGATGGAAGCGAGGAAAAGCGTGAGTGCCGCGGCGTTTGCGGTGGTGGCGAGCAAGCGCAAGAGCGCATCAGGCTGAAAAAACAGCGCCAATTCCGCAAAAGAAGAAAGGGTCAGGCAGACCCAACCGAACAGCCACAGTTGATAGAACTTGGCGGGGTTATCTCGCTTTAAGTGAACAAACAAAACCAGCAGGGTGAGGCAGACAGTCGCCTCAAAGAAGGCAATCCCCTGGAGGCCCTGGTTCGCCACGACAGCGCATCCTCCCAAGTGGAGTTACAAGTTGGATACGTAAAACGGGTTCTCATCCTGCCCGCAAGCGGACAGGTACTACGTTCTTCTGACGCTAACACGCTATTTTCTGACTGGGCAATGGTACGGAAAACTCGCTGTGCCGTCCCTTATAATGCTGGTTGGGAGAAAGCATTGCCGTGGACGCCGACCATATCCTGGTAGTGGATGACGAAGAAGCGATTCGCGAAGTCGTATCGACTATGCTGGAATCGCGGGGTTACCGTTGCACCGCGGTGAGTAACGGGCGCTCCGCGCAGGAGTACGTCCGCAAGCAAACCCCGGACCTGGTGCTCAGCGACATGATCATGCCGGAAATGGACGGCATCAAGCTGCTCGATTGGCTGCATGGCTTCGATCCTGAAGTGCCGGTGATCATGGTGACCGCCATCCACGACATTTCCACGGCCCTGGAAGCGATTCGCCGCGGTGCGTACGACTACATTCTGAAGCCATTTGAAAAGGATCAGCTGTATCACGGGGTGGAACGGGCGCTGCAGCATCGGCGCTTGGTGGTGGAGATTCGGAACTATCAAGCCGAGCTGGAGCGCAAAGTGGAGCTACGCACCCAGGAGTTGGTGCAGAAACACCTGGAACTAGAGCAATCTTATGATGATACGCTGGAAGCGCTGGGCAGCGCGCTGGACTTGAAGGACGCGGAAACAGAGGGACACTGCCAGCGTGTTACCGCGTTTACAATTTGCATCGCCAAGGCCGTTCCGGTGCCCCTGACGTATCTGCCGATTCTGGCGCGCGCGGCCTTTTTGCACGACATCGGCAAAATGGCCATCCCAGACTCCATCCTACGCAAGCCGGGCCCGCTCGACAACGATGAAAAGCAAATCATGCGCACGCACTGCGAGATTGGCTATAACGTGCTGACACGCATCCCGTTCCTGCGCGACGCCGCGGAAATTGTTCTGGCGCACCAGGAGTTTTTCGACGGTAGCGGCTATCCGCGGGGCTTGCGGGGTGAGCAAATTCCTCTGGGGGCGCGCATTTTCTCGATTGCCGATGCACTGGACGCCATGATCAGCGACCGTCCGTACCGGAGGGCGTTGCCGATGACGCACGCCCGGCAAGAAATTCGCCGCTGCGCCGGTTCGCAGTTCGATCCCAAAATCACCGAAGTGTTCATGTCGATTCCTGAGGAAACCTGGATCGAGCTGCGCGAAAATCTGGGTTCGCCTTTCCGTTTGGCCCAACTAAAGAATTTGCGGGCATAGACCGCGCCGGTTGTTGTTCGCCTGTACGTCGGGCTCATGTTATCTTTGAATAGAGAAACCCCATGGCACTCGTACCCATAAAAACAGCGTCGGAGACCGGTTATTGCGATTGCATCTGCGGTTGCTATGAATTGGCTAGCCAGCGCGACGATGACACTGGCAAGGGCTATTGCCCCACCTGCGCCAAGGAACACCTGGAGCGTAACGCGGGACTAGGCGTGCCCAAGCCAGCGCCGGTCAAAGTTGAACCCCACGCCGGCCAGACCACGGTGAAGCCGTTGCCTCCCTGCGCGGACCCGCCAGCCCGGCTCCGGTAACCAGGCCCCACACAATTTTCCCTCTCGACAGAAAACCAACTTTCGTCATCCCGGCTCGAACGACGCGCGATGGGGTAAACCCGCTCCTACATTCCCAAAAGTTTTATTTGCCGAGATACATTAGCGCCAGCAGGAACAGCCACAGCGCGTCCATGAAGTGCCAGTAATAAGAGGTTACTTCGGCGGCGACCGTGCGGGTGATTTTTGCCGTGTTGAAGTTTCGGCGCGCCACGTAAATCAATGTGCCGACGCCACCCAGTAAGTGCACCGCGTGGGCTCCGGTAAAAATATAGAAGAAGCTGCTGGCGGGATTGCTGGCCAGGTAAATGCCCTGGTGCACCAGCATGCGCCAAGCCGCCAGTTGCCCGAGCAGGAAAAGCACGCCGAGAATCGTGGTGACCATCCAGAAGCGCCGGAAACCCAGCGCATCCGACTGCACCAATTTTTTTCGCGCCAACTCTAGAGTGCCGCTGCTGGCCACGAGCACGATGGTATTGACCCACAGCAGCCAGGGAATGTGGACGGGGATCCAATCGGGACCGCCCTTGCGCACTAGAAACGCGCTGGCCAGCGCCATGAAGAACATCAATACCGCAACAATGCCGATGGCAATGCCGGTGTAATAACGCGCCGG
>Ga0187772_10000628_pt1 | contig 15872 bp, 15 predicted proteins | sample 0116_SJ02_MP15_2_FD_133137 | JGI IMG/M metagenome (GOLD analysis project Ga0187772, IMG submission 133137) | Tropical peat soil microbial communities from peatlands in Department of Meta, Colombia - 0116_SJ02_MP15_20_MG | ecosystem: Environmental > Terrestrial > Soil > Wetlands > Peat | place... | reverse complement strand
TGCGCGAAGGTTTGCCGCGTGCGTTGCCGCAGGCGCTGGCAGCGGCGAAACCTGTAGTGGCCTACGATTGTGATGGCGCGCGCGAAGTCTGTTTCGACGGCCAAACTGGATTTCTGCTGCGACCCGACGATTTAACCGGCTTGAAAAAACGCCTGCTCGAGTTGGCGGGTGATCCTGCACTTTGTAAAAAACTTGGCCGGTCCGGCACGGACTTCGTCCGCGAAAATTTCGCCGTCGAAAAAATGGTGGACGCCATTTACAATCTTTATTTGAAACTGGCCGCCGAACACGGCCTGCGCTTGTGAGCTTTCCATTTAATTATTTTCTCGCCGCGTTTGCGGGCGCGTTTTTAACGACGTTGCTCACACTGCCCTACTGGCGCGAATGGTGCCTGCGCGTCAATCTGGTGGATGACCCGGGTCGGCGCAAAATCCACGACGTGCCGATCCCGCTGGCGGGCGGATTCGCCGTGCTTACCGGCATTTTGTTGCCGCTCGTGGTGGGGGCGCTGTTCGCCTCGTCCAGCATCGAAAATCCCCGCGTGCTCCCGCCCATCACTTACGGCTTCAGCCGCCGCGCACCGGAGCTGGCCGCCATCGCCTTCGGCGCGGTTGCCATAACCTTGCTCGGCTGGCTCGACGACAAACATGAATTGAAACCGCTGCCGAAATTCGCCGGCCAGTTGCTGGTCGCCATTGTTGTCGCCATGGCGTGCAAACGCATTACGTTGTTTGTCCACAGCGAAGTTTTCAGCTACGCCATCACCATTCTGTGGCTGCTCACCGTCATCAACGCGTTCAACTTCATGGACAACATGAACGGCCTTTGCGCCGGGCTGGGCGCGATTGGCGCGTTGCTGTTCGCTATGATCGCTGCGACAAAGGGCGAATACCTCGTGGCGCTCACCGGGTTTTTGATGTGCGGCGCGCTGCTGGGTTTTCTGCCGTATAATTTCCCGAACGCACGCGCGTTTCTCGGTGACGCGGGGAGCCATCTCGTCGGCTATCTGCTCGCGGTGATGGCCGTCCTGCCGCACTTTTACACGAAACAAAATCCGCGACCGCTGGCGGTGCTCTCGCCCTTGCTGGTGCTGGCCGTGCCGCTGGCCGACCTTGCGTGGGTCGTGATATTGCGGACCGTCAACCGCAAACCCTTCTGGATCGGTGACACAAACCATCTCTCGCACCGGCTCGTGCGCGCAGGGTTCAGCCAGACCCGCGCGGTGCTCGTCCTCTGGCTGATAGCCGTCATAATCGGTGTGCTCACCATGTTGTAGCAGCCGACGTCAGCCGGCTGAATTTTTCAATCGGAGCGGACGCATCCCGCAGGACGGAACTGCTTCCAGGTGTTTTTCTTTCGTGTCTTTCGTGTCTTTCGTGGTTAATTTGCCCGCGTGAAACTGCTCTTCATCGGCGACATCGTGGGCCAACCTGGACGCAACGCAGTCAGGGAACTGCTGCCCGAATTACGCGAACAACATGCGCTCGATTTCGTCATCGCCAACGGCGAAAACTCCGCCGGCGGCTCCGGCATCACGCCCAGGACCGCGGAGGAAATCTTCTCCGCCGGCGTGGATGTCATCACCAGCGGTGACCATCTGTGGGACCAGAAGGAAGTCATGGAACTGCTCGCGAACGAGAAACGCTTTCTCCGTCCGCTCAATTATCCTCCCGGCACGCCGGGGCAGGGGTCCGGCGTTTTTGAAGTCCAAAGTCCAAAGTCCAAAGTCCAAAGTCCGATTTCCGTTGGCGTTTTGAATGTGCAGGGCCGGACGTTCATGCCGCCGTTGGAACATCCGTTTCTCGTCGCCGCCGACCAAGTCAAGTGGCTGCGCGAGCTGACGAAAATCATCTTCGTGGATTTTCACGCCGAGGCGACCTCGGAAAAGATTGCGTTCGCACGCTTTGTGGACGGGCAGGTGAGCGCGGTGGTGGGCACGCATACGCACGTGCAGACGGCGGACGAACAGATTTTCCCCGGTGGCACAGCTTATCTGACCGATGCCGGCTTTACTGGCCCGCACGAAAGTGTGCTGGGCCGGGAAATCGAACCGGTCATCCGCCGGTTTCTCACCAACATGCCGCAACGTTTTGAAGTGGCGAAAGAGCGCGTGATTTTGCACGGTGCAGTGATCGAGATTGAAGAGGCAACGGGGAAAGCGGTAAGAATTCAGCGCGTATCGGAAGGGGCGAACAGCTGACGCATCTGCACCAACCGGCAACTTGCAGCGCTCCGGTTGGCGATGTTGTGGGCAAAGGAATTTCACACGTGAGAACAATCCGTTGGACTGAATATAGTGAATTGACGGCACTGTTCTTTGTTCAATCAATGGCCGTTGCCATCTGGATGGTGCCGTTGAGCATGGTGTTCGCGGCTCACGGCTTGCGTGGCCTGGCGCCCTACGCCTTCGCCGCCGCCGCCCTCGCGACCTTCGTTTCGCCATTGATCTTCGGCGCGATGGCCGACCGACACGCTTCACCGGTGAAAGTCTTGCGCGGGCTGTCCGTGGCCAGCGCCGCCGCCATGACCCTCTTCGCCTGGAGCGTCAAACAAGGCTGGCCGCCGGGACTGGTGCTGGCGGTGGTCCAGATTTATGCGCTTTGCGCCGCGCCCATCGGAAGCATCATCACGGCCATCATCTTTTCGCGCCTGCGAAATTCCCAGCGCGAGTTCGGGCCGGTTCGGGCCGGGGCGACCGTGGGCTGGATGGCCGGCTGCTGGCTGGTGAGCGCACTGAATGCCGATGCTTCCACACTTGCGGGATTCACCAGCGCGGCGACGTGGCTGGCGCTGGCGGCGTTTACCTTCCTGCTGCCCGGTGTGCCCCCGCCGCAAGCCGCCGGACACCCGACGCTGCTGCAACGGCTCGGCTGGGACGCATTCGTCCTGCTGAAAAATCACGACCATCGCGTGGTCTTCATCACCGTGGCATTGTTCAGCATCCCGCTTGCGGCATTTTATCCGTTCACCCCGCTCCACCTGCAAGCACTTGGATTCAAACACGTCTCCGCCTGGATGACGCTGGGGCAGACGACGGAGTTCATCGCCATGTTCTGCCTGGCAGGACTGTTTCTGCGCTGGCGTTTGAAATGGATTTTTGCCGCCGGGCTGGGATTTGGCGTGGTGCGATTCGCCCTTTGCGCGGTCAACGGCAAGGTGTGGGTGCTGGCCGGCACCACCCTGCATGGGTTGTCCTATACATTGTATTTCATCACCGCCCAAATTTACATAGACGAGCGGGTAGGTTCCGAGTGGCGGGCGCGGGCGCAGGCGTTGATGACGCTGATGACCAACGGCGTGGGCAACCTTACCGGCTATCTCTGCACGGGCTGGTGGTTCGCCGCGTGCGCGCGTCCGGCCGGCACGCAATGGTCATTATTCTGGGGCGTTCTGGCGGCGGCCGTGGCGGCGGTGCTGGTTTATTTTCTAATGGCGTATCGGGGAAGAGAGATTCGCAAAGTGGACCGTTAACTCGCTCAACACCGGTGCGTGACTCCACAGTACAGTGGTTTTAGTTGATGACACCAGAGCCAGGGCACTGAAAATTCAACGGGTGTCGTAAAAATGGCTTGAGCTGTAAAGCTGGCTGTCCACTGACAAAAATACATTATTCTTGACAACTTTGTTTTTAACTGCTCTACTGTCTTGGAAGAGCAACCTTGCATTCGGTTTGAAAATTAATTTCTGCCTTCCTGGACTACAGGTGAAATCAAAATGCTGAAAACTGAAAGGAACAAGTCATGAAAACGCACTCGATCATCCTCGCTGGTATTGTCATCGGCTGCCTGCGCTGTGGCGGGGTACAGATTTTTTCGGGACTGGATGGCCAGACGTTGGACGGAATTTGTGAACCCACGCTCTCGTATATTCAAAACATGCAGAACTCGTCGGATTTGACATCGCCGATCGCGGTGGTGCAGAATGGACCCGAGTTTTCTGCGGATTTCACTGATGTTTTTGGGCAGCAATGGCAGGCCACCGCGGATTTCCAGGACAACTACCAGATCGTTTTTCAATTCTCGTCACCCAACCCCAGCGCCAACATCGGCAGCGGAGAGTTGATCCAGTGGCATTTTTACGGATTTAGTTTTCAAGTTCAGGATTTGCAACCGGTAGTTATCCCGCCGCTTCAGGACCGGTCCATTCCTTCGTTTGATCAGAATGACATCTGGATGGGGTTTAGCGGCTTTACCGCTTATTCTCCGTGGAATTCTTATACCTACCAAATCGTGCCCGCGCCAGTGCCCGAACCGAAGGCGCCGATGCTGGTGATGGTTGGAATAGTGATGGCAGCGGCGACAAGTTTGCGCGGCAAATCACTTGGGCGCCAGGGCCTTGGCGATCTCAAACGCCAACTCGCACCCGTCACCGGCAGGTTCATCTCCAGCAGGTCCAGTCCACATCGGGGAAAATGTTATCCCGCGATTCGACTTCGTGCAGCCACGGTTCGTCCACGGATGTGGCCATGAGCTGGTCGTGCAGCGTGAGGAACCGGAGCAGATGGTCTTTCACGCGGCGGCGTGCGTAATCGGGGCTGGTGCCCGCGCGCAGAATGAACGGCCAGTCGCTGGCCTGCGCGAGCAACAGTTCGCGCGCGGCCTGCCGCAACGCACGCGCCGGCTGGGCACCGGGCTTTTTAAACCGCCGCGCCAGTTTGGTCATCCGTTCCTGCGCGACCTGCAGGTGCGGATAAATCCATTCGTTTTTCTCGTTCAGCCACGTGCGGTAGTAACCCTCCTCGCCCCAGCTTGACGCGCTGGGCGTGACGATCTGGTTTGTCAGATGCCGCTGCAGATATTCGCTGGGCGTCACGAGCACGATGGCTTTCTGGTCGTGGAAGGCCTTGCGCGCAAAATAATCCAGAAAGTCCGGCCCTTCATACCACCAATGCCCGAACAATTCCGCATCATACGGCGCCACCACGAGCGGCGGGCGTCCGAGGACAGCGGCAACTTTTTCCGCCTGCGCGACACGTTGGCCCAGGAAATGTCCGGCGTGTTCCGCCGCCGCCTGCAATGCCGCGTCTCGCCGGTATATTTCCTTGTTCGCCGACCCGCCGGTGATGCGATAATACTTGATGCCGGTGAAGCCGCGCGTTTCCGGCGACGGCAGGTGCGGTTTCACGTAGTCGAAATCCAGGTCAAAGCCAATGTCGCGGTAAAAATCGCGGTAGCGCGCATCGCCCGGATAACCTTCCTGCCGGCTCCAAACCTGTCGCGAGGAATCAAGGTCACGGCCGAAGGCGGCGAGGCCATTGGGCGTGAAAATGGGTGCGAACGTGCCGTAACGGGGTCGCGGTTTGGCGTAAAGCACGCCATGCGAGTCGAGAATGAACCAGCGGATGTTCGCCTCCTGCAAAAATTTTTCCACAGCTTCCACGTAAGCGCATTCCGGCAGCCAGATACCGCGCGGGTCGCGGCCGAAACAACTCCGGTAGTGGTCGCGCGCCGTCAAAATTTGCGCGCGGAGGGACGGTGGATGATTCGCCAGCAATGGCAGGAGCGCGTGCGTCGCCGCGGTGGTGATGATTTCCAGCCGGCCTTCGTCCTGGAACTGGCGGAACGCGCCAACGAGGTCGCGTTTGTAAAAAAACCAGGTGTCCCGAACCGAGGTGAATCGCTGATGATACATCCACGCCAGTTCGCGGAAGGCGCGGTCCCAGTGTGTGCGGTGAATTTCCTTTTCGGCCAACTCGATGAGGCCGTTCAAATGCCGCTCGTAACGGTTGCGCAACAACGGGTCGCGCAGCATGGCGCACAACGGTGGCGAGAGTGACAGCGTCAGGGGCGCGTCCACGCCGTCGCGCCGCCAGCCATCCATGATCTGGAGCAGCGGAATATAGGTTTCGGTGACGGCTTCAAACAGCCAGCTTTCCTCCAGAAACTTTTCATGTTCCGGATGGCGCACAAACGGCAGGTGCGCGTGTAATACGAGGGATAAATAACCTTGCATGACCCTGGAAAATTATATGTCGAGCCTGTCTGAAAGCCATTCCGCAACTGGCCTGGACCTGACCAGCATGACAATCCCGAGCACCGATGGAATGGTCAGCAACGCACAATGAACTTTTCCGACGGGAAGGTGATGAACCAGATTGTCGGCCACATACAAACCTTCCAGAAGCAGACTCACGCCGATAATTGCCACGGCGACGATGCGGACCAGCATCAAGGCTCCTCGTTGCGGCGCGTCCATGAGGTTTAAACGTTGTCCGGCGACGGCGGTTTCAACGCGGGGTCCTGCGGATGCGCACCAACGTCGCCGCGGTATTCGGTGGCCCGGCTGAATTTCAAGTCCGCCGCACGCGCCTCCGTACCGTCGGCGGAAACCGCCACGGCGGGCAGTTCGTATTTGCCGTCGGGCAACGCGAAACGAAAACTGAACGAGCCGTCAGGGCGCAATTTGATCGCGCGGCCGTCGAGCGTGACTTTGGCCGTTGGCTCGGTGGCGCCGTAAATAACCAGTTCCGCGTTGACGTTGAACCAGAATCCTTTCGGTTTTTCCGCACCGCCGAACGGACTTGAAAGGCTGGAGACGCCGAGCGAGGAGATTTCGCGGACGAGTTTGCGGCGGATCAGTTCGGTGATTTCCAGCGAGCCCATCCAGACACGGCGCACTTCATCAAGGCTGATGATTTTGGCCAGTGCTTCTTCCTGTTGCGAAGTCCACGCCGCGGGTGGCATGGCGGTGGCGCGCGGCAGGCCGGGATGGCCGTGCCGACGGAGTTCTTCGATGGCCTGCGCCAGCGGGAGGTTTTCCAGCACCGCCTGTTTGATGATTTGAATCAGTTTCGAAAAGGGAAATTCAAACGGGATGGTGGCAAATTCAGCTTCAGCTTCCACCGCCGCGGCGTCCGGCGGGGTGACCGTGGTACCGGAAGCGGCGACGCGCAGCCAGCGGCCCACCGGCGAATAGTAGCCGAGTTCCGCAGCGTAGGAATCTCCCGCGCGCTCGACGTGCGCGAACCAATGGCGCGATTCCGGGTGGACGTGAATTTCGTAGAGCGGGTGGCCTTCGATTCTGCCCGCGTAAATGCGGAGAACCAGATGGCCGTCCGACGACTTCGTGTTGAGCTTCAATTGCTGCTCGCGGGTCAGGTCCCAGTGCGCGTAAAGCCAATGCGGGTCGCGCGCGGTCAAAAAGAGCTTTTTTGTGCCGTAGGCCTCGGGCAAATCAGTTTCTGTCGTTTCAAACTGTTGCGCGGGCGGGGTCGGACCCAGCGCGTATTTCTGGCCGGGACCGCTGGCGGGTGGCGGTGCAGGTTGATCGCCTTCGAGCAAAATAGGTGGCGCTTCGATTTTTTTGCGACGGGTGTAAGTGCGGCGAACAACGGCAGCCGCGGGCACCCCTGCTTCGGGTTCGGATTTGGCGTTGCCGCGCGCGCGCACGGTGCGCGGGGCCGTTTTCTTTTGCGTCGTCCTCGTCTTCATGTCCGCAAATCCTTGCTTTGTGGCTATTATTTCATTGCCTGACCGTGAACTTACGGCTTGAATTAGCCGGACGCAATTGGAATTTTCCAGTCGAATGTGAATAAGTTTTTGTTCAAAACGTGCTTGCCAGCGCCCACAAATCAGTGTTTTCCTGACATTCAACTTGTTTGATGGTATCTTGATTGATGAGCCAGTCCAAATCCAACGGCGGCGCGGGAACGCCCATCACCCTTTTTGTGGTGGACGATGAGCAAATGCTGCTTGATTTGGCGGCAGCCATCCTCCAACCACTGGGTTACAATGTGCGGACGTTCAGCGATCCACGCGTGGCTTTGAAGGAATTTCCCGCCGCCCGCCCGGCGGTCATTGTAACGGATTATGCCATGGGTGAAATGAACGGCCTGGATCTGGTGCGCGAGTGCAAGCGCGTCAATCCGAAACAAAAAATGATCCTGCTCAGCGGTACCGTGGACGAAACCATTTTTGCCGGCCTGCCGCAAAAGCCCGATCGCTTCCTGGTCAAGCCGTATCCCGTCCATGAATTCATCGAGACGATCCGGGCGCTGGTCGCGAGCTGAAATGACCTTGTGCCGCAAATTAGCTCGCCAAAGTCGCGGGCGGAGTGTTAATTGTCCGGATCATGAATAAGGTTAAGAAAATTCTCTGGGGCCTTGTCATCGTCCTCGTCGTGCTGATTGTGGTGGCGGTGATAGTGGCGGGTTTCTTCCTCGGTAACATCGTCAAGGCGGGCATGGAAACGGTCGGTCCGAAAATCACCCAGGTGCCCATTACGGTGGACGCGGTGAATTTGTCGCTTGTGACCGGTTCGGCCAGGATCCAAGGGCTTGTGGTCGGTAATCCCGAAGGTTACAAGACACCGCAAGCCATCAACGTCGGCGTCGCCGCCGTCGAAGTGAACCCGTTGTCCGTTCTCTCGGACAAAATTGTTGTGCGCTCGGTGCGTGTGGAAGCGCCGGAAATCACGTTTGAAGGGAATCCCTTCAGTGGAAACAATCTCACCAAGATCCGCGACAACTTGAACGCGGCTACCGCGTCAAGTCAGAAGGCTTCAACGAATCAAACCGCCCAGGCTGCGGGCAAACCCGGCAAGAAACTTGAAGTGGATGATTTTCTGATTGCCGGCGCGAAAGTTCACGTCAGCCTCGCCGGCACGGGCGGTAAGGAGATGACTTTGCCGCTGCCGGACATTCATCTCACCAACCTGGGCACGGGCGCCGACGGCATCACCGCCACTGATTTGACCCGGCGCGTGCTTGACGCCCTTACCGCCGCCACCGTCAAAGCCGTCGCCAACGCCGCCAGCGACATCGGTGCGGGCGCAGTAAATCTCGGTAAGGGCGCCGGGAAAACCGCCGGCGAAAGCGTGAACAAAATCACCAAAGGCCTCGGCGGATTGTTCAACAAATCAACGAACTGACACGAAAACCGCCGGCTGTAAACAAAACTGAATTCCGACAATCGTGGTTGGGCAGTTCTCGGATTTCGGTTCAGCGGCTCGCGGTTGGCGGTTTCCGTTTTGGCGTTCCCGTCTCACGATGGGCCGGGCAACTGCAATTGCGCGATCAACTCTCCCAGGACCGCCGCGGACCTCGCGAGGGCATTTTGCTCCTCCGGCGGCAGGCTGACTTGCAGGATGCGTTCAACGCCTTTCTGCGAAAGAATGCAGGGAACTCCCAAGCTTACTCCCTTCAAACCGTATTCTCCCTCCAACACGGCTGAAACTGTGAGCGCGCTGTTTTGATTGCGCAAGATCGCCGCCGCAATGCGTGTCAGGGCGAGGCCGACGGCAAACCACGTCGCCCCCTTGTAATCAATGATGTGGTAGGCGGAGTTCCTCACGGCTTCGGCGATTTTACGCCGGGACTCCTCCCAGTCCTCGCATTTCCCGCAAAGGGCGCAATACTGTTCGATGGGCACGCCCGCCATGTTGGTCATGGACCAGGCGGCCACTTCACTGTCGCCATGCTCGCCCAGGATGTAGGCGTGGACGTTATGCACGTCCACCCCGCAATGCTGGCTGAGCAGATACCGGAAACGTGCGCTGTCCAGCACCGTGCCGGAGCCGATGACGCGTCCGCGCGGCCAGCCGGAGCGTTTTTGAGCCACATAAGTCAGGATGTCCACCGGATTGCTCACCACCACCACGATCGCCGGTGAATTCTGACGCACAATTTCATCCATGATGTCCTGGATGATTTTGGCGTTGCGTTGCAGGAGCGCCAGGCGCGATTCACCCGGCCGTTGCTTGGAACCGGCGGTAACGAAAATCAGGTGTGCATCGCCGTAGTCGGTGTTCCGGGCGTCTCGAATCTGTACCGAGGGGAAGAAGGCCTGGCCGTGGGCCAAATCGAGCACCTGTCCCATGGCCAGTTCGTGGTTGGCGTCAAGCAGGCCAATCTCTTCCGCCAATCCGCTTTGGGCCAGCGTGTAAGCAAAGGTGGAACCCACCGCGCCCGCCCCGACAATCACCACCTTTCTCGGTTTCCAACTTTCATTATTCATTTGCTGTTATTGGTTGTGTTGGCGTTTGAGTCCTTGGTGTGCCGGCAAAATCCCGCTGCCCCGGCGGCGCTGGAATTGGCCCGACAGTCAAATACGATAAAACCGTAATGGAATGGCTGCGGTGTGGCAACGCGACAATTCAATTCGGAGGGCGAAGTTCCACAATGCCCTGATCTTCCAAGCAGGTTCTCGCGCCGCTGGTCAAGATTTGGTTCAGCCGAACTGGCTGGGCGAGGCCCCTGGCGAGCCGCCGTTGCTTCGTTGATTCAAGCCAATGCCGGCTCGCGGGGACGACGCCCCACCACCGCTTTCAACTCTCGCGCCACTTCAGTTGCTTCGCCTGCGTGTGTTCAGGATGGCGCGGGTCGAGGCTGCGCAGTTCGAATTCCGCGCCGTCGGGGGCGAGCGTTGCGCGCACCCAACCGCTGGGCCGGCCTTCCCTGAATGCGTAACTGGTCGGCGGAAGATTGATGAAATGCACGCCGCTTTCATGCTGCGCAATGTGCCAGTCGTGGGTGTGGCCGAAAATGAGCGCCTTGACCTGGCGCCGCGGTGCCAGCGTTTCCATCAGTGCCGCCGAATCCAGCAGGCCCGTCGTGGGCTTGGGGAATTGCGGATTGTGATGGACCACAACCACCGCCGGTTTGTGCAGGCGCGCATCCAATTCACGCGCCAGCCAGCCGAGCTGCACCGCGCCGAGTTCGCCCGGCGTTTTGTCGGTGACCTCCAGCGAATCGAGCAGAAACCAGTTCGCGCGGTCGCTGCTGAAGACCGCCGCCTGCCGTTGCGGAACGGATTTTACTTTCGCCATGTCTTGCGGAAAGGCCTGCCAGAAATTTTCACGCTCGTCATGGTTGCCCAGCAGAAGATGAATCGGTGCGATCGCGCGGACGGGTTGGATGCCTTTTGCAAACCTCGCGTAATCCTCGGGCTTGCCAAACAAGTAGGCCAGGTCGCCGTTCACGATGACGGCGACGGGCCGGACCGGCCAACCAGCCAGCTCGCGCACGCAAGCGGCGAGATGGTCCGTCATGTTGACTTTGAGATAAATCTCGGCCGGATCCGCGGCGATGTGGGTGTCCGAGAAAAAAACGAAAGTGTGCCGATCACGGGATTTGCCAAAAATTCCGGCGTAGCTGGACGGCGCGAGCGCGATGGCGGCGCTGGCGAGCGCGGAGCGTCTCAGAAATTCACGGCGCGTGAGTTGCGGCAAATGCAGCGGCATAAGTTCACAAAAGGAATCCCGCCAATGACGCGGTCATGTAAGCGGCAAGCAGACCGCCGAACATGGCGCGCAGGCCGATTTTGGCCATTTCGCTGCGGCGTTCCGGCGCGAGCGAGCCGATGCCGCCGACCTGGATGGCGATGCTCGAGAAGTTCGCGAACCCGCACAGCGCGTAGGTCGCAATTGTGAAACCGCGCGGGTCGAGCGCCAGTTGTTTCGCGTTGGCCGTGAGGTCGAGGTAGCCCACAAATTCGTTCAACACGACACGCTCGCCGAGAATCTGGCCGACGGCCATGCAATCCTTGGCCGGTACGCCCATCAACCACGCAAACGGCGCGTTGACCCAGCCGAAAATCGTCTGCAATCTGACCGGCTCGGCAACTCCGAGGTGCGCCTGCGGATACATGATGAGATAATTCGCCAGCGCAATCATGGCGATAAAACCAATGAGCATGGCAATGACGTTCAGCGCGAGATGAAAACCGTCGCTCGCACCGCGACAGATCGCGTCAATGGAATTCACGGTCGTGCGCGGCACAGTGGCGGGCATGGAAGCGGCGGTTTCACTTTTTTCGGTTTCGGGCAGCAGGATCTTCGCAATCATCAGCGCGGCAGGGCAATTCAAGACCGACGCCGTAAGCAGGTGCCCGGCGGTGTTGGGGTAACCGGCACGCATGCCCATGTCCGCGTAAACCGCCGCGACGCCGCCGGCGATGTGCGCCATGCCGCAGACCATGATGGTCATCAATTCGCTGCGCGTCAGACGCGGGATGTAGGGGCGAATCATCAGCGGCGCCTCGGTCTGGCCCATGAAAATGTTGGCGCAGGCGGAAAGCGTCTCGCTGCCGCTCGTGCGCATGATTTTGCGCATCACCCACGCAATGGCGCGGACCACGCGCTGCAAAATGCCCCAGTGATACAGCAGTGACGAGATGCATGCGACGATGATGATAGTGCCCATGACGAGAATCGCGAAAACCACCGCATTGCCGGGGCCGAATTTGTCCGCGAGCAGATTCTCATCCGCCAGCGGGCCGAAAACAAATTTGCAGCCTTCGGTGGAAAACAGAATGAGCTTTTGGATCACCTTGCCGGCGAATTCAAACAACGCGCCGCCCCACGGCGTTTTCAGAATCAGCAGGGCCAGCGTGAATTGCAGGCCGACACCCCAAACCACCGTGCGCCAGGGAAACAATTTCCGGTTGTAGGAAATCGCCCACGCGGCCGCGAGCATCGCGATCCAACCGGACAGACTGACAAGTCTCAGGTCCATGAATTATCTTTGGCAGACGCGTCGGCTGGCTCGTTTATAAACGTGCGGATGCAGCACGCCGACGAACGGCAGGTTCCGATACCGTTCCGCGAAATCCAGTCCATAACCGACCACAAAAAAGTCCGGAATTTCAAAACCGACGTAATCCGCCTCGATGTCCTCGGTCCGGCGGCTGGGCTTGTCGAGCATCACACAGATTTTAATACGACGCGGTTTGAGCGCCTGGATTTTTGGCAGGACACGGCTCATGGTTCTGCCGGTATCGAGAATGTCGTCCACCAGCAGCACGTCACGCCCGCGCACGTCCAGCCGCAATTCCTTGGTGAAAACCAGCTCACCCGATTCCGTGCCGAGGCCATAGCTGGAAACGCCCATGAAATCGAGCCGCAACGGCAGGTTGAGATGCCGGATCAAGTCCGCCAGGAACATGACCGTGCCGTTGAGCAGGGAAACCACCACCATTTCGCGTCCGCGAAAATCGTGCCCGATTTCATGCGCCATCATGCGGATGCGTCGGGCAATCTGGCCTTCCGTGATAAGCACGCGCTCGACCTCTTTGCGCCATCCGCCTTCGCTCCGCTTCGGCGCGACGCGGCGTGGCGGGATGGCTTTCACGGGAGTTCGGTTTCTGACTGGACGCGCCATTTGCCAACCATGTTAGCCGCGCGCCCACGATTGCCGAGAACTTTTTTGCCTCACGCTGAACACTTCAACACCGCACTCATTTGCTGGACGAGCCAATCGGCTTCGGGTCTGTCGGCAATGCTGCTGGCGGCGGTAAAATCACCACCGGCTCGGATTTTCAAGTCGTAATAGGCCGAATGTCCGGCAGTCATGCCTTGCTGCACGCTGACCCCGGTGATGTCGGACGCCGCCAATGTGTGTTCCTTTTTGACGCCGAGCCACGATTTCTGGATTGTCACTCGATCCGGTGTTACGACGACGTGGCTGTGGAGGAACCAAAGATTGAATGCAAACACCGTTATCAACAAATCAAACGCACCGAACAAAAGTGGGAAAATGGCCGGCACATGCCTCCAGTTCCAAAAAAGCGCGACGACAATCCCCGTCCAAATCAGCCAGATTAAAGTCAAGCCCGCGGCGGGGACAAAATTGCGCGCGGCGGGGAAAATAAATTCCTTGCCGCCGTCCGGCAAATCGTTGACCTGGATTTTTGAATGAATTTGTTGTCGCACTTCATCGAGCGACATTTGATATTGCGCCGTCGGGTCGTCGGAAGTTTCCGGTGGCTCGGACAGTTTGAAAACGGGCACGTCGAAGGTGGCATGAAAATTCGGCCCACGCAATTTGGCTGAGGCTTCGAGCCGCCAGTGGATTCCGTCGCCGCGCCCGACGATTGATTCCGGTTGATCATCCGGCAGTTTGAAATAGACCGGGATGCCGGTGGTAACCAAATCGGTCTGCGGCAAATCCGGTCGCAGCCATTTCTCATCCTGCCACAGGATTTTTTCCGTGGTGTGACTGTCTTTTCCTCCGCCGGTCGTTGTCTGGCGGATGCAACTCAGGCGCAGGTGCAATCCGTGTTGCGGCCGCAATTTTGTTCTGACCTGAATCTGGCCTTCAAGCGTGGCGCCGAGGGCGCCGGGAATTGCCGCCATTTCGAAGAAACTTTGGCCGAATTTCCGCCAGGTCAGCGTCGCGTTCAACGCATAAATAATCATGCCGAGGCCGACAAGAGGGAAGAGCAGAGCCACCCAAATCGCATGGTTGCCTTTGTGCAGTTCGGCTGGCAGTCCTATGACAACGACCGGCGCGGAAACAACGTTCCAGAATAAAGTAAAAATCCAGATCAGCAGGACGCTTCTACGCGTGCCGGATACGATGCGACCCGCAGCCCAGTCTTCACGATTGAGCCACGCCTTTTTAACATCTTCAGGAAGAGTTGCCTTCAACCTGGGAGCCGCCAATGCCATTTTTTTGGCGTTGATGCCGAAGATGAGCGCTACAAATCCAATACACGCGGCGATAAAGCTCAACGTAGTGATGGCTTTTTGCCGGGGCATTCCGCCAATCAATTCGTCATGCGCAAACATTACAAGCACTACGAGTCCCAGCAATGCGAAGGGGAGCGATAAAAGCATCGCCCGCGTGCGCGCCGCTTTTGGGTCCGGCGGCCCGGGCGGTTCGTCTTTGAAAATCCAGTTTTTCATCGCGAGCCCAATATGGTTTGCTCTAACAACGCATCAAGATTATCGAGGCAAAGCTGCGACCAGGATTCCATTTGCTCACGTTTCGCCTTAAGTTCCTCAACCGGAATAAACTCAACCTGTGTGATGACTTGTTCATTTTTCGTTACCTTGTCCGGGCTGCGAAGCAACACATGCACAATGCCGAAATGAACACGACCGACTTCGGTGGAATCGTCGTTGATCAAGCCAACGGGTTTTGCGTCGAATTCATCTTGAACGGCCAGCTCTTCGCATACCTCCCGCCTGACGGCCTCTTGAAACGCCTGCAAGCCGACCGCAAAGAGCGAATGATCCTCGTCATTGATGTGGCCGCCGATGCCAATGGATCCTTTGGCAACCAAGCGTTTCTCGCCAGCCTTCTTGCCACGCACATAATGCAGAATGCTTTTTCCGTCAGTGACCACTACATACGGGATGATCTGTTTGAAGTTCGGATCGGTTTCTGCTTTGGCACGGGGCTGAAAGCTGTTGTTCTTCTTGTCCAAAATTGTCGGCAGATAGTGATTAACATCAGTGCTAAACCCTTGAAACGCGCCGAGCTGCTCAAAAAGCGAGCGGGGAAAAACGAGAACTTTTTCGTCTGCAACAGCCATAATCACTTGAGCATACAGAAGCCGGAATTCAAAAGCCAGAATTTAGCAGTCGGAAGATTTTCACCGCTGTAAAGTTTCTGAATTCCGACACCCCAATTCCGAATTCTTCCGAAAATTACGCTTTGAACTTTGGGCGCAAACGCCTATAAAAACCCCATGCCTACGCTTCTAGCCAATGGCGGGCCGGTGATCTGGCTGATTCTGCTCGCCGCAGCGATCGCCATCGTCGTGTTCATCGAGCGCGCGTTGTATTGCCATCGCTCGCAAATCAATTCCACCGAATTCCTCAACGGCGTTCGGACGGTGCTCAAACGCAACAACGTCGTCGAAGCCATTTCCATTTGCGACGCCACGCCCAGCCCGGTCGCGCGTCTGGTCAAGGCCGCCCTCCTCAGCCGTGATCACGGGCGCGACCGTGTGCGCGAAGCCGTCGAGGAAGCGGGTCTTACCGAAGTGCCACGCTTGGAGGAAAAATTGAACCTGCTCGCCACCATTGCCCAGATTACGCCGCTGCTCGGCCTGCTGGGCACGATCACCGGTCTCATGGAGATCTTCGGCAAGATTCACGACGCCGGTTTGTACGCGAATGTTGAGCAACTTTCCCACGGCGTGTGGCAG
>Ga0187772_10000627_pt1 | contig 15879 bp, 19 predicted proteins | sample 0116_SJ02_MP15_2_FD_133137 | JGI IMG/M metagenome (GOLD analysis project Ga0187772, IMG submission 133137) | Tropical peat soil microbial communities from peatlands in Department of Meta, Colombia - 0116_SJ02_MP15_20_MG | ecosystem: Environmental > Terrestrial > Soil > Wetlands > Peat | place... | reverse complement strand
TGCACACTCGCTGCCATGATGTCACTCCCAAGAAACACCGAGAAATCCCTTCTTGTTCCTCTGGCCCCCGATGAGGAAGACTCGACATTATGGCTTCTCGACTTATTGTTTTTCGAGCTTGATCCAGCCAAAACGGAGGAACACCATCCTCCGTGCCTTCCCCTTCAACGATGAAGAATCCGAACACCTGCCTTTGCCCCTTAACCTCCCACGCACAGTCAATATGTCTTAGCATTTGGTGTCGCCCAGACATCCACTTTGTTTCTTTGGTTACTTCCCGTTCTGTCCGCTTGCCCTCAACGACTATCAAGATATCCGGGGTCTGAATAAAGACATCCGGCTGAGTCTTTCCTTCAAAGATATGCCAGTCGTGACCTTCTGGATTATGCCTAAGTAGGCTCAAGGCCTCATGCAACCGAACATCAGAGCCTTCGATCAGGCCACGTCTCTTTTGGGCTTTGACTCGGTCATGGCTCAACTTCCCATGAGCTGGTATCCTTGGATGGCGAATCAACCGGGAAAGCAAGGAAAGTGGTGGATCAAGCTTCTTCTCATCCTCTCCCCATTTTGCTTCTTGTATCGTAAAGTCCCATTCAGAAGAAATACGAATGGGATGTCCTCCTGTCGGAAGGCGCAAGAGACGGGGTAACCACGTCTTTCCTGTTTTATCTTTGTCGCACAGCTTGTTAAAGACAGGTGCAACACGAGTCTTGGATGAATTCTTTTCTCCCATCTTCTTCTCCTGTCGACTGCCGATAAGGGCAAATAGTTAACTTCGAAATTTCTTACTCGATGAGATATGACAATTCGATTTATTTGATAGTTCCAAGCTCATATCCCAGCTTCGCTTCCTTCTCCCTCAGCAGGCGAATTGCCTTCCGAAAGCGCACATACCTTCTCCCGGATTCAATAATGAGCAGGCCTCCCAGGATCATAAGAAGTATTCCCGTGCATAAATAGAGAATTCCTATAAGAAGCTTGATGATCACAAGTCCAACAGAGACGAAGGCCAGGCCTGTTTGCATGTAGGAGTGCATTGTCCTCTCCCTTGAGAGGAAAGTCTGTTCCTCTACCATAAGCAGTCTAATATCATCTTCTCTCGCCATCCCCATCACCTCACCTTCTGCCTCTTGATGATTCCTTATAGGAACGTTGAATAACAAAGGCTGATATGGCCTCAAGACCGGTGGGAACAATATATTCCGGGTTTATCGCTTGAATATCTGGAACCGTCTTCTGAATCACCTTCCAGTATTACTCAGGATAGAAACCCGCACCGATCAGCCCAGGAGTTCCATCTATCTTCACCGCCTTTACGTAACTCCACTTCTGGGACGATTGGGTCTGCCCGGGTTTAGGGAACATGTAATCGACCCAGCCTGATCCTTTGGATTGAACCACCTTCATAAACTCGTCATGAAATAGCTTGCCGTTATCATCTTTCTGGCCATGTACATTGGTTCCCTCTCGCTCCGGGAAAGCGGGGTTGAGTAAAACATTCATGTCTTTATCGTAGACGAATAGATACGTGTTACCGAACCACCATCCACTATTGCGCTTTCTAAACTCAGAGAAGGCAGCCCTTCCTTGGGTTTCGAGCAGCGCCGCAGCCTTATTGACCATCGCTTCGATCCGCTTCGCCTGCTCGGACGTTGGTGGAGATTGCTGCGAACTGACAGAATTGGCCATCACCATCGCAAAAAGTGCGGTGCAAACCAAGACTTTCTTAAACATTACTTCCTCCTCCTTTCTTGTAAAGATCTTTGTAAAAATTGCCAATCCGGGCAAAAATCACCGTCATAATATTCTCCAAGGAAATGTAAAACTTTTTCTAAACATTTTGCATCTCCTTCCTGACGATTTATAAAAATCAAATAGTGTATTTTGTGCCTACCGTGTTAAGAACGAACTTATCTGGCATTTCTTTCAAAAAAGCTGATATGGCCTCAAACCCCGTGCAATGCGTTGGGACAATGTATTCGGGATTCATCGCCTTAATGTCCGCAACCGTCTTTTGAATCAAGTCTGGTTTAGCATTTATTAAATGGAAACCTCCCATAACGGCGTACACTTTTTCAATACCTGACATTTTCTGGGCTTGTTTTACAGCATTAACGATCCCCCTATGGGCGCAACCGGACAGCACAACCAAACCTTTCCTTTTGGCATTCAGGATAACAGCCTGTTCTCCAATAAACGTCTCCTGCACGAATTCGCCTCCCTTTTTGGCCAGGAAATTCGGAGCGACCTTTTCGTAATCCGTAACCTGTTCGATTCTTCCTGGCAAATATGCCCCTGGGATAATGGGAGTAGGAACTCTTATTTCTACAATTCTTATAAAACCTAATTCTTCAACAGCCTCCTTCTTAAGAAGGTTCAACTGACTAATGTTACCATTGGGCCGCTTGCTGTAAGTCCCTACGAAGAACTCCGCCCCGAGGTAAAGGGGAATATTTTTGGAGAATTCTTCTTTCTTGGCTTTGAGAATCTCAACCAGGGCAGTTTCGTGATCCCAATGATCGTGACTTAGGCCAAGGGCTTCCACTTTTTTCCAGTCAATCTTCAGGAGATCCATGTTTTTAAGTACCCCATTGGCGTCCGATCCGAAATCAAAAAGACAGGTATGCGAGTCCCCATTGACCACCGTCTCAATTTGGTAAGCCAGTCCGTGTTCTGCGTGCAAAGCGGCATCGAGAGGGTTTGAAATAGAAGCATGCCTTTTCGCAATCTTGTAATCTAATCGATTCACATCATAATAATTGTCCGTGACCATTGTAATGACGATCTTCTCAGCTTCTGGAATGTTTACTGGCCCCTGGGCCATTGCGGTTTGACGGAGAAGATTCCCCCCCCATGAGAACAGCACCTGTAGTTGCCGTTGCCTTTAAGAACTCTCTGCGATTCATTCCCTTTTCCATAAGCTACTCCTTTCTTCAAAGGTAAGGTTGTGAGATTGATTAAACACAGGTGGGAACCAATGATTGGAAATTACGCTTAAATAGGTTGACTGTCAAGATAAAAATTTTCTTGGAAATTTTACTTCGGTGTTGATTTTCTCTTGGATAGAGCTTCTCACTTTTATTGATTTGCATTTGAAAGGTTGTATAGAAGCAAAAATTCGCAGATTGAAGAGTTCAGGAAGGAAGAGTTGCGAAAGGGGGTCTTTTAGTTCAAAAACTTATATCCGATCCAAAATAATCCCAGAGGGGAACGTTTACTCACAAAAATAGGCCCTTCAATGAAAGCTGACTTATCCCTTCTCTGAACCATCCGCATTAAACCCTTGTTTTAATAAAATTGATTTGACTAATGTGAAAACCCCGTCAGTCGTTAATGCACCTTTGGAAAAGAAATAATCAGCCTTGCATTGGACCGCCGCCTCTCGATATTCGGGTAAGTCATAACTCGTAAGAATAATAATGGTGACTTCAGGGTAATCAGCTTTTATCCTCCTGGTTAATTCAAGGCCGCTTTCGCCTGGTAACCTGATGTCCATTAAAATTAGATTTGGAGGATGACCATGGATTTTCTGAAACGCCTCTGCACCGTCTGCGGCTTCGATAATGTGCATTGAGGGAAATTGGTCTTGTAAATTAACCTTAACTATCTGCCTGAATGAGGAGCTATCTTCAACGAGCGTTGTTCTGAACATCTCTTCATGTCCCCGCAGTTGACAACTGCAGCTGTAAGTCTAAAATTCGACTAATGCCGATAGTGGCTAAGGCCAATTCATAGTTCTAATCCTCCGTGTACCCTTGTAATTTCTTTTGGTACTCATCCTGCCTCTGACCCACCCCGACAGAATATTGCAGATTTCGATCCTTAGATTTCGCACCCCTATTGTAATCCATCAGGGCTTTAGCCATTCTGACTTTATCGTCTTTTATATCCTTATAGCCATCATACAAATCCTTAAGAATCTGGCATCCTACCGTTATATTCATAAATGGATCAGCAATCGCCCTCCTACCAACATTCAAATTTAGCTTAACCACATACTCATCCCATTTGAAGGGCATAATCTGCATCAGTCCTTGAGCACCTTTAAATGATCTGGCATTCGGGTAGAATTCAGATTCTTGGTCAATGACAGCCATAATAAGTGGCAACGGTAGTTCGAGTTCCTTCGATCTCTTGACAATCGCCTCGGCAATATCAAGCCCTTGACCAAGACTGTAGCCCTTGGTTCTCAGAATTCCATAAAGCTTTTCCTTGGTACGGTATTCATCAACGACCGGCTCCACACAAGAAAAAGTGGAAATTGTATTCTTTTGCTGAATGATTACCATCGACAGACCAGCAATAGCAATGATATACGCAAGGTTCACAAGAATAAATAAAAAAGTCCTCCTTCTTCGACCCCTTACGCAAGAATCTTTCAGCTTTACAAAAGCCTCTTTCAGAACGACTCCAGAAAAAGATTTGTCTCCCATACCTTATCCTTTTCCCTTTTAAGTGCTTCCGTTTGTCTTTACTTCTGCTTTCTACCTGTTCCCATTTCTCCTCAAATGGTTCTTAGTCTGCTGCAGCTGGATGGTCTCCCGACGTGTAAGGCTTTTTAGATAATTTTCATACCGGAGGACGATATCCTTCGGATTGAGGGCGAGACATTTAGCATAAACATTTAAGTACGCTTTGACGTAAAAGACCCCAGGAAGGATGTCGTATCTGTCTTCTTCGATGGCTTTGAGGTAGTATTCGTTGACGTTGGTGAAGTTAGAGATTTCCTCCAACGAGATGTTTCGTGTCTCCCTTTCTTTTTTTAAGAATTTTCCTGGAGACTCCATAATCCGATTATTATGCTAAAAAACCCCTGTTCCAGGTTGCAATATTAATGCCACATGCTATCAATCGATGTACGTACCTGATAATTTGAGATAATCCTGACTACTGGTAGATTTGAAAAGCGATGATAGTGGAAGATTGTTTCATAAAAGTCCTGACTCTCTTCCTTAAAAGTGTGAGAAACTTCTCCTGCTTTTTATTGATTTCGGATTGGAACATTGTATTTAAAGGGGTACAGGGCGAAACTCGATTACAAGGAAGAAGTCACCATCACACTGTCTGTATAGTCAAATCCTTTCACATTTAAACCTGATCTTAATTTCTTTATCGCCATTCTACCGCCGGCAGATTCCTCAATGGCATCCGCACAAATTTCAATTTGGGGTATCCAACCATTATGACTCCGAAACACTTATGTCCTTCCGGTAAGTTCAGGGCTTTCATCAAAGGTGGATAAAAACTTGTTGCACCCATCACATATCCTGCCCAGGTTGTTCCCAGGCCCAAAGGCGGCGCAATCAATTCTGCGTAGGCAAGGGCTAAGATACAATCCACCTGGGCCAACCGAGCGTTCTCAGCCGCATGAGCGATGATCAGGTGTGGGGCGTTGCGACATATTAGATCTTTTCCCCCATCCCATAGTCCAACCACACGGTCGAAATGAAACGTTTTAGCCAAAACGGGAGCCTCGTTAATTGTCATACGCATCCAATCCACGACTAAGCTTGAAAGGCGCCTTACCTCTCCCTTATCCTCGATTACTAAAAAATGAACCGGTCGGTCATTGTGTGCGGACGGAGCATAACCCGATACTTGAATCAGTTTATTCAGTTTGTCACGTTCAACAGGCTTCTCCCTATAATTTCGAATGGAGCGTCTTGATCGAAGAAACTGTTCAGCCTGCTGCAGATCGATGTGCAGTTCTTCTTTAATCTGTGGACAATCTCCTGGCTCCATGGTATGAAGTGCCAGCGCACCCGTGGGACATACGACCACACAGTGACCACAGTTAATACATAATTCTTCGGCGTCAGCGGTCAGGGTTGGCACCAAATCTGCCTCTCCCATCTCGATCAGTCTCCCGCCACAAGCCTCCACACAGATCCTGTCCCGGTTGCACTTCTCTGGATCAACATAGAAAGCCATTTCACCCTCCGTTTGATGAAAGTTGTTAATGAGTATATATCGAATCCAATCTTCCTAAGCAGAAACTCTCTCAATTGATGCCCAATGGTTGGATAAAAATCTACTAATTTTGGACGGAAACGTCAATAAGAATTATCGATTACCATTCGAAAGGTTGTATGGAAGGAGGATTTTAAGAAAACTCGATTACAGGAAGAAGTCACCATCACACTTGACAATGTCTGTATAGTCAAATCCTTTCACATTTAAACCCGACCTTAGTTTTTTTAACGCCATACTACCTCCGGTGGATTCCTCAGTGGCATCCGCACAAATTTGAGTTTGGGGTATCCGACCATAATGACTCCAAAGCACTTGTGACCTTCCGGTAACCTCAGGGCTTCCATCAAAGGTGGATAAAAATTTGTTGCGGCCATCACAAGTCCCGCCCAGGTTGTCCCCAGGCCCAAAGGTAGTGCAATCAATTCTGTATAGGCGAGGGCTAAGATGCAATCCACCTGGGCCAATGGAGCGTTCTCAGCCGCATGAGCGATAATGAGGTGCGGAGCGTTGCGGCATATTCGATCTTTTCCCTCATCCCATGATGCAACCAGCCGATCAAAATGAAACGTCTTAGCCAAAGCCAAGGCCTGTTTGATTGTCATACGCATCCAGTCCACAACCAAGCCTGAAAGGCGTCTTACCCCTGTCTTTTCCTCAATTATCAAAAAATGAACCGGTCGGGCATTGTGTGCGGACGGAGCATAGCCCGATACTTGAATGAGTTTGTTTAGCTTGTCACGTTCAACAGGCTTGTCCTTGTAATTTCGAATGGAGCGTCTTGATCGAAGAAACTGTTCAGCTTGCTCCAGATTGATCAGCAGCTCTTCCCTAATTTGGGGACAATCTCCGGGCCTCAGGGTATGATGTACCAGCGCACCAGTGGGGCATACGGCCACACAGTGACCACAGTTGACGCATAACTCTTCGGCATCAGCTATCAGGGTTGGCACCGAGTCTGTTTCCCCCATCTCGATCAGTCTCCCGCCACAAGCCTCCACACAGATCCCGTCCCGGTTGCACTTCTCTGGGTCAACATAAAAAAGCATTTCATCCTCCGTTTGATTCAAGTTCTTAATGAGTATATATCGAATAAAGCCTTCCTAAGCATAGACTCTCTCAATCGATGCCCAATGTTTGATAAAAGTCTACTAATTTTGAATGGAAACTTCAACAAGAATTATCCATTACCATTTGAAAGAGCGTATCTAACGGCAAAACTCAAAAATCACGAGTTCAGGAAGAAACATTGCATAAGTGACCCCCCTGTTTGCCTAAGGATTCCGACAAAGAGTGGACTTATGGCTGCACTGGATGTCAAGAAGTGCCCGGTTTTCGTACGGGAATGCGGACAAAAATGGCATCCCGCCCTTTTTCAATGAGTACCTTCTCGAGAGAAGTTGTTCGAGAGTTCTGGACAGGGAGCACACACGGAGATTTCGGAATAACCGTAAGCAACGGGGTAGCTCCTTTTCCAGAAGGGTTGAAAATCGAGATTTCGCAGTCCACGTTCCCATCGCCATCGAGATCCAGGGCATCTTGAACCTCAGAAGGCAAAGCACTTCTCGGTTGCCATATGAGTTGGACGAATCCTTCAGATCCCTCGCCAACCAGAGCTGGATAGACGGGGTGGTAGACCTTGATTTGATATCCACCCCTGTCGATGACAAAGGCCACTTCCCCACCGGAGAAGCGGGGGGCGATCTTTAAGTCGAGAGCTTTGATGGCAGAGACAAAGATTGGAAGAACCTTGATCGGCAGGGCCAGGGCGAAGAGGATCGTCAAAATCGCCGCTCCATATGCCAAGTAAGGAATCATCCGTTTCATAGTTTCACCTCAATCAAAAAAGATGTCCGATCATTTTCCCCAAGCTGCTGGCGATGATGCTTCCGCCGAACATGGTGGCGAAAATCCATGTGGCATAGAGGAACATCATCCGCGGGGCTGAAGAAGGGACTGTAAACGGCGTCCCCTTGATCCGGAAGCGGATGGCCTTTTTCGGGCAGGCATCCGCACAAGCCCCGCATCTGCTGCAGCGCATATTGACTTGCCTTACCCCGTTTTCTGCCTGATCGATTGCCAGTAGCGGGCACGCCTTTTCACAGAGCCTGCAGGAAACGCACCGCTCAGGATCACTCTTCAGTTCGAAGATATTAATCTTGTTGGCCAGCGATTGGACCGGTCCCAGTGGGCAGAAGAAGGCGCATTGGGTCCTCTTTTTGGTCAAAAAGGGAAAGACGACAACGAGTATGGCGAAGAGGGTGGTAAAGATCCCAAACTGTACGGCCGCCTTCAGGGAGGTAACGGCTGGAAACTCGGTAACGGTCTTGAAAGGGCAAAGCCATGCGCAATAAAAGGGGACAAGCCAAATCGCCGAACCCACGACCACCAGAATTAACACTGCCCAGGGAAGAAGAGTCCAATGGGAAGAGATTCTATAAATCAGCGGTTTGCGGCGAAGGGAGGCAAACCCCTCTTCAATTCCGCCAAAGAAGCACCCCCAACTGCACCACCCCCGACCAAGAATCAGGGTAGCTCCAAACCAGAGCGCGAGCATGGTAGCGAAGGCGCGGGGATTCTCCGGCGTGGGAAGGATGCTTCCCGGGAAAATAATGGTCTTGGAAACAACGGCAGGGAGGGCCATCATAGGGAGGGCCAGGTGGCAGAAAGGAGTATTGCCGAGGATCATCTGCTCCAAGGAAATACTCATCGTTCCCCTTTGGGCGATGAGTCCAGAGATGAAGCCGAATGGAAAGAGAAAGCCTAGGGCAACAAAAAAGACCCGGCGCGGTCGATAGGTTTCTCCGGATCTCATCATCCAAAAGAAGACTCCGGCCAGAAAGGCAACAGTCATGATCGTGGCCACCCTCTCAGCCAGAGCACCATGAAACAACCCCTTGGAGAACATCAGCAAGCCCCAGATCACCATCGGAAGGGTCCATAGTAAGCAGGTTACCCAGCTCTTTCCTTGTCCGAGCGGCGTCTCAATTCGGCTTTGTCCCGACATCGTTTTCTCAACCATGGAATGGACTTCCTCCTGTTAGTGTGATCAATCCTGAGTAGATGTAATAGGCTCCAAGTAGCAAGGCACAAAACCGTGCCACCTGGGCGACCTGGCGAAAACGTCCGAGAGTCCCGACGAAAGGGAAGGGAAGAAACCAAATTCCCGTCCCCAGATAAAAGAGAGAGAAAAAAAGAAGAGAGCCGCTGAGTCCTCCGGTCTGCGCGGCCCCGATGATGGCGGCGAAGAATGGCGGGCATACCTGAATCCCGCTTAGGAATCCCCAGATGCCGCCGCGAAAGAAGACCTGATAATTCCCAAAACCGGGGTTGAAGGATTTCAAAATAGAACCAGGACAGCTTTTATGAGAATGACCGATAGGTTTTGAAATCCCATAATAGATAAGCCACGCTCCCAGAACCAATCCTGCAAAGGAAAACCCGATTGAACCGCTCGGAACTTGGAAGATCGCCCTTCCGAGAAGCCAGGACAAAACCGCCCACCCGCAATACCCCAGGAACCTTCCGGAGAGGAAGATCGTGAGAAGCGCAGCGCACCCTTTTAAATTGGCTCCTTCGGCCGTGAGAAAGGCAGCGGCAAGCGGACCACAGGTGACCAGGCAGGCGCCTCCCGAGGTTAAACCGAGAAAAAAGGCCGTTTCCATATATGACTTATCCTTTATTGTTCCACACTAAAATATTTATTCGATTTCATCAACCCGATATGTCCATCTGCCGTTTAAATGATTGCCTTTAGATCGTTGACCATTCAACGATTGAACATTACGAAACGAAATCTATACTTTTCTATGGATCCGACCATTCGTTGACTTCAGGAAGAAAGGGGTAAGTAAGCGGGTTATTGACTCAACCTACTAATCAACCGTTAGGGCAAGTAAGGTCGACTGAGGATTTACGATTGAAATAAACAAAACGATTTCTTGACTCGATCCTCCGTTCACCATATGAATCTCAATCTTTCTCTCCACGTTTTTGACAAAACATTCCCCACGGCTTTCCAGTGACGGACATCAGAAGGCGCCCACATCACGACCATTGCAAAGAAAATCATTGGAAGATCAAGGAAGATAGTAACAGAGGCCACGGTCTTTCCGAACGCTCCAAAACAACCGCAATCAACGCTACGCCCATGTAAAAACACGATGGCCTTGGCAATGAAAAAAGATAAGCTTAGCAGACCAATCCCCAAAGCCGATAATCGCGTTAACACTCCGAAAAGCAAACCTAATCCACACAGCAGTTCAATAAAAGGCAAGGCCAGTCCAAAAGGACGAGCTAAAAAAAAGGGCAGGATAACAAAGAAGTAAACTGCCTGCACCGAGTAACGCTCAATATCAACGAGTTTTCCAAAAGCCGCTGTAAGAAAAGAAGCTGCCAATATCAAGCGGAAGCAGAGAACAAGAGTTTTTGGGACTTTCTTGCGTAAATTTTCATCCATATTTATCTCCTCGTCCTGTTTTTTTCTTGCTATTAGAAAATCAAGCAATTGGGCATCAATATTGAATTGGGACAGGAATCCGAGAGGATCGTCCCTGCCTATCCCAAAAGGTATCTCCAAGAGTCTATTCTTGCATTGACTTAAGTCAAACCTGGTAATTTGTTTCTAAGCGTCCAATAGGCAAAGCTGCAAAATGGCTTTTTTATTGATTTCTATCTAAAAGCTTCCGTTGAAGAGTAAAAGTGGAAAACAAGACTCCAGGATGGAAGTCAGAAGGATCAATCCCGATACTTTTTAGGATGGAGTCTCAAATGCCTAAGATTGTACCCGGTGAGGTTCGGGCAGACAAACGAGAGCGAACCACTGACGGAGTCTCAAAAATCAAAAGACGACGTCAAAGCTGAGAGTTTTGTATACCCCGGTACAAGCTCGGATGAAACCTGCTGACTCTCCGAATGGCGTCCGGTAACTGGGTTGGGTTATTCCTTCTTCTTTATGCCGTCGCTCTTACGTGCAGCGAGCCTCGGGTCGATATTTCCCGATCCTCCGCAATCGGGGATGTAGCAGGTCACATTGTTGAAGGGACAAACCTGCTTACAGGAAGGACATTGACTGGGAGGAGCCTCGGCTTCAAAGGTATAACCACAACTCGAACATTGCCATTGATTCATGCTTCTCACTCCCCTCCTCATGAACTCCATAGTGTAGCTGTTTTCCGCCAGCCATAGCTCAATTAACCCCTTTTTTAGGCTTCATCGGTTTTTCACAGCAGATGATATCGCAGGTATCCACACACCCGCAAACTTCATCCACTGTTACAGCAAGTCCGCAAACACCGCATTTGTAAACATCGCCCTTCTTTACAACCTTTCTCGCAACTTTTTTTACTGGCTTCTTTTGAACCATGACCTCCTCCTTTCTCACTGCGAACCCTCGCTCGCAAGCCGAACACAACTTGGCTTCAATCCAAGGCTATCTTTTGCTCTCTGAAAACACTTGACCATTGCTGAAATTTGATCCCATTTCATCAAATCCTTAGCAATAAAACCATCTGCTCTGCATCGAGCGGCGGCTTCCCGGTATTCTGGTAAGTCATAACCTGTAAGCATGGTAATGGTCACGTTTTTATATTTAGCCTTTATCTTACTCGTTAGATCAAGACCACTCTCCCCTGGCAACCTGATGTCCATAAAGACAAGGTCAATGGGATAAGGGGCGAGCCCTTTGAATGCTTCTTCTCCACTTGTCGCTTCGATAATTTCCATCGAAGGGAATTCAGACAACAAATTATTTTTGAACATTTCTCGAAAAGGAATGTTATCTTCAACTGTCATTGTTCTCAGCATATCACCACACACTTTTAAAAATTCAGTTAATCGTTAGCCATTTTCATTCAGGAGTACTTAAAAGGCAATAAGGTGAATTACGTATTTGAAGGCAAAAAACGATGTAGTTTCTAGTAACCTTATGGTTACCGTTTGACATGTTGCATTGCGGGGAGATTTTCAAGAATCACAGTTTCAGGAAGCAAAAGGTAAGAAACTGAGTTACCGTCTCCACCTACAAAGAATTAGGGTACGGTCTCTACATGACCAGAAGATTTCCGATTGAAAGTGAGTTACTTTTCAATCCGCCAGTTTGATTACGATTCGACTTGCCACGACACGCTGATGGTCGTCCCTTTTCCCACAGCAGATTCGATAACAAAAGAACCACCCGAAAGCTCGGTTCGTTCCTTCATGCTGGAAAGTCCCAACCCTCTCTTTGGGTTCCCCTGAGAAATTGCCTTCTCCAGATCAAAGCCCCGGCCGTTATCCTGGATAGCAAGTTTCACTCTTCGATCCATTTTCTGTAAAGATAAACGGACAACATTAGCCTCGCTGTGTTTGGCGATGTTGTTCATAGCCTCCTGCGCGATCCGGTAGATGACGATCTTCAAGAGACTCGGTATTTCGGCTTCCTCAATCGACATTATCAGTTTAGTTTGAATGTGCGAATAGATCGTCTCAAACCTTCTGCAGAACCAGGAAAGAGTAGGCAAGAGACCCAGATCATCAATCATTGAGGGCCGCAGGTCCATCTGTATCCTCTTACACTCCTGGATACATTCTCGGATTAAGGGCGAAATGATATTCAAACATTCTGCTGGACTGTTTGCTGTCTTTTCATCCTCAACCTTGGCCTGATTCACCTTGAATCCGATTGCCGCCAAACAAGCCCCAAGGGTATCGTGAATCTCACCCGCGACCCTCTTTCTTTCTTCCTCATGAGCTGAGAGAAGTTTTGAGGATAAATGCCGCAATGCTTCGTTCGCTTTTGCCAGTTCCAAACTCCTCTCCTGAGCTTGCTTCCGGGCACGACGATAAAACTCGGCTATCAGGCTCATTAATACACCCATGCCAGAAAACAGCGCTAAGCCGGCAGCATCGGTGAAACTCTCAATCCCGAAAGACCCTATCGGGGGCAGAATCCAATAGTCCACAGTCAGCGCAGCCACCGCAGTGGCCACAACTCCAGACCAGAAACCAGCTACCATGGCTACGAGCATTACGGCTGGATAGAAGGTAATGTATGTGGGCCAGCCAGGACCAACATATGTCGTTAGCACCAGGCGCAACAGGAAAGCCGCTGCTACCATGCCAACTGCGGACCCGTAGCGAATCAAAAGCCGCTTTAGCAAATCTTTCTGAATACTCAACATATCGGGACTCTACCATCTACATTCGTGGCGATCATAGATTAAGTCCTCACACAGCAAATACCATAACCTTTTGACAACATCGATTTCAAGGATTTCGGTCAGGGCTTTATCAGTTCTGAGAAGCTGCACCCTTGTTGATTGGTAGTTGAAATCCACGCCATCAGGGCACAATGACCCGCCGAAGATTTCAGTAGGAGGAAGTGCTTCTCAGTTTTGTTAAGGTACAAAGAACCAAATACTGGCATTCGCTGTACCCTATGAAAACCATAACGGAAAAGTCAACGGAAAATGCGTACAACTATGGATTCACCAGAGTCCAAAGAAAAGACTTGACAAATGCATATATAGGTGTATAAGGGTATACATCTTTGAAGAGGAGGGGAAGGGATGATAACCAAGATAAGAACCAACATTTTTCTAACCAGGGTTCAACAAAAGAAGCTCAGGGGATTATCGAGGAAAACTGGGGCTCCGGTCGCTGTACATGTGAGAAGGGCCATTGATGAGTATTTTGGGAGGTTTGAGAAGAAGGAGAAGGCTACATAGCGTATTTCTCGATGACAGAGTTTTTGGAAATGCTGATGGTGGTGAGTCTTGAAATCGGAGAGATGGTATAGCAGGCTAAAATAGAGGGTGAGGTTGAATGAAACTATTTTCACTTAAACTGGGAGTGGCCCTTGTTATCGGAATGGTTGTGTTTGGCTGTGCGGGAATGCGGGAGGCGCGTTGGAAATCATTCATCTCAACTGATCTGTACGAAGGTTTCTATTATGTGAGCCGGTCACACCTTCTGTATAAAAGCAACGTGCCGCAGGTTTCGGTAAAATTAGAATATACGAAGAAAGGTATCGCTGAGTATGTAAAGGAGTTTGGGAAGAATTATGAGAATTTGAGTTATTCATTGCAGTTATGGGAAGTAGATTGTCGGGGCAAAACGCAGCGTATTTCGTCCAGCAGTCAATATTCCATAACGGGAAATATTATAAACACTAAACCGGCTAAAGGACGCCTCTCAGAATCTCTTGGCAAGAATCTATCCGAAGCAGTATGTGATTAGAGGAGAGAAGAGGTGAAACCGAGCAGGTAAATGCCAAAGAAAAAGGAGGTAAGTTGAATGAAATCGTTATGGGTTAAGTTGTTATGCATCGGGCTTATTTTCTGTTTCAACGTGGAGGTGTGGGGAGCGGACTGGAAGCTGTTTGCGGAAACCAATTCGTATGAATGTTTCTACGATGCGGAGGATGCGGCTCCCTCACCAAATGACATTGTCGATGTTTGGACGAAATTAGAATATACAAAGGAAGGGATAAGCGGGATTGTAAAGAAGTTTGGGGAGCATTATGCAGATTTGTGTTATTCATTGGAATTATGGGAGATCAATTGCGGAGAAAAAAAGGAGCGTATTTTGTCGATTACCGAATATTCCGCTGAAGGGAAGATCTTATATGCTAGTTCAGCTGAAGGCCGGCCGACCTGGAAAATTATTCCCCGACAATCTGTTGATGAGAGCCTATACAAAGCGGTATGCAAATAGGAGGGGAACTTCTTTCCCCGGGCAGCGTAAGATTATTAAGCATCGATGTCCCGGGGAGTAGTATCAAGAGGGCCTCTGAAGCACGGAGCTATAATCGTTCTGACACCTTTCCTGTAAGACTTTTCCTTTCTAACGATAGGGTTACAAATTGCCAAGACTGACCAGGACATCAGCAACCTGCCGAGAGGCAACGGGAGCCCTGGGCCTTCCTTCTTCCTTGAGAGCCATGAGAGGAAATGGCATGAAAAAGAAACCTACCCAAAAAGTAAACCCGCTCCAGAAATGAAATCTTATCAGAAACAGATTTTCAAATATATCCCATCTTCCAATGAATCCTTACCATGAATCAACTACTTGCACTTGAAAAGTTAAAGAATGATCGAAGCAAAAGTTAAGACTTTCCTTGAAGTATGGGAGAATGGGAAAATGGGAGAGTTGTCCAAAAGGATCTCAAGGGCTGAGGATATAAATTATCAAAATAGGGTCTGAGACCTTATTCGCTCTCTGAAAACCGGATATTGATTTTCCTTTTTGAAGGCTTGCCCCTACAAGTCATCGCTCAACGATAACGTCTTGGGTTGGGGATTACGGGTGAAATCACGTATCCCAGGTGAATATATAAAAATCAGATCGTGGCTTTCTTGAAGTATCGGAAACAGATGATAGATAGCAGCAATCGAAACTCCTTCGATATAGTAATTCGCAGTCTATAGATTTCTCCTCTTTCCTTCCGGTTATCCCTTTCACTCGCTATGTGGATTGTCAATCCCTGATAAAAAGATTCTCTTTCTTTTTTAGTGACAACGAAAAACTTAAATACAGGGAGGAGCACAATCTGAAAGAAATGAAATTTAAGTCCCTTCCCAGCAAATTGTTCCTGCGCTGAGAAGATGACTTGGAAGGTCTTTTTGGATGATTGTTCTGGCGTACTTAGCACAACCCATCAATCTGTTGAGATCAATCCCCGTTTCGATTCCCATTTCTTCTAACATGTTCACCAGATCCTCTGTTGCAACATTTCCAGAGGCTCCCGGAGCATAAGGGCATCCACCCAAACCTCCGATGGAGCCGTCAAAAATCATAACTCCCTCTTGGAGGGCTGATAAAATATTTGCCAAGGCAGCGCCGCGAGTATCATGAAAATGAAGGGCAAGGCTGGTCTTTTCATCCAATCGCCGAAGGATTCTGCTCACCATTCGACTCACCTGAACGGGA
>Ga0187772_10000626_pt1 | contig 15892 bp, 11 predicted proteins | sample 0116_SJ02_MP15_2_FD_133137 | JGI IMG/M metagenome (GOLD analysis project Ga0187772, IMG submission 133137) | Tropical peat soil microbial communities from peatlands in Department of Meta, Colombia - 0116_SJ02_MP15_20_MG | ecosystem: Environmental > Terrestrial > Soil > Wetlands > Peat | place... | reverse complement strand
CGTTTCTGACTCACTCGCAATCGCTGGTGAAGATACCAGCGGCGGAGCAGGTCAAGAAATTCCTGCCCCGCTATGACCGTGGCGAGTTGCTGCTCCATCCCGATAATGTCATTTCGGTGGCGCCGCAAGTCAACGAAGACTGGGTGATGGAAATCCGGCGGCAAAACTATGCGGTGACCGAGATTGCTTGCGACGTCATCCGCGAGGTCTATGCCGACTTCGAGAAGACCTTTGGCCGCAAGTACGGCAATCCGTTCTTCGAGGAATACATGACGAAGGACGCCGAGGTGGTCCTGCTGGGCATGGGCACGATGTCGACGCCCGTACGGGTCGCCATCCGCAAGCTGCGCGAGGAGGGTAAGAAAGTCGGATTCGTGCGCCTGCGTTGGTTCCGGCCGTTTGCCGGCGCCGAGATCGCCAAGTGCCTGGAGCGCTTCAAGGCCGTGGGCGTGATCGATCGCGACTTCTCGTTCGGCTCGCCGAACCTCAGTGGCGTGGTCGCCACCGAAGTGCGCTCGGCGATGTACACGGGAGCGAGCACGAAACCGCCTGTCCTGGGCTTCATTTGCGGCCTGGGCGGACGCGAAGTGACCGTGCCCGACGTCGAGAAGATGGCGGAGATCACCTTCGAAGCTGCGAAAGGTAAAGCGCAACCCTTAACGCAATGGATCGGGCTGCGGGGGTAATGCGTCGCGTGACGCATGACCGATAAGCCGGAAAGGATAAAACACGATGAGCACAACGTTTGTGGATGAAAAGCCGACGCAGAACCTGGAACCGTTCAAGGGCGTAAAGAAGGTTCCAAACAATGAGTACTACACATCCGGTCACCGCACCTGCCAAGCCTGCGAGTCTGCGCAAATCATGAAGCTGATGGCGAAGGCCGCCGGCCCCAGAACCATCGTTCTGGGCGCCACCGGGTGCATGTACGTCGCCAACACGTCGTACTATGCCACCCCTTGGGGCGTGCCCTGGATGCATACGCAGCTGGGAAGCGCGGGCTCGAGCGCATTGGGCGCAGCCGCGGCTTTCCGCGTCCAGATGCGCAAGGGCGTCATGAAGGATGAGCCGATCAACGTCATCGCTTTCTGCGGCGACGGCGGCGGCGCAGACATGGGGTTGAATGCCATCTCGGCCACGATGACCCATCCCGATTACAACCTGCTGATCCTGATGTACGACAACGAGTCTTATGCCAATACCGACATCCAGATTTCGGGGACGTCGCCGTATGGCGTGAACACCTCATTCAGCACGCCGGGAAAAGTAAAGCGGATCATGCATCACCGCTGGAAGAAGAACATGGCGCCGCTGATGCTGGTTGGCCATCCGACCTGCAAGTATGTGGGAACGATTTCGACCTCGTACCCGCTGCAGGCGATGAACAACGTGCGCAAGGCGCTGTCGATCGGCGGTCCGACGTTCATCCACTGCCTGAACCCTTGCCCGAAGGGCTGGGATTTCGATCCCGTCACGGCCTTCGAACTGGGCGAACTGGCGGTGAACACCGGCATTTGGCCTCTGTACGAGGTTGAAAACGGCAAACTGTCGCTCTATGGCAAGACCAAGGACATTGCCAATGGCCGCTTCAAACGGCTGCCGGTGAAGGATTACTTGCTCAAGCAGGGAAGATTCGCGCACTTCGTAAATGAGGATATCGAATACTTCCAGAGCAAGATCGATGAAATGTGGACCAAGTGGCTGGTGCCGGGAATCATTCCGCTCCAGAAGGAACTCGACGCTGATAACCCGCCCTCGCACTGACGAGGGATACTTCAAAACTGAGGCGTCTCACAAACCGCATCTTCCACGGTTTGTGAGACGCCCAGGCCAGCTGCTTTTGTGAGCCGGCCTTTGCACTGACAACGGCTCCGGGGAAGGGCAGGTTCGAACCGAACCTGCTCTTCCCCGAGGCGCACGGAACGCAAAATCGTCGATTTGCCGATTGCTTCGGAGCGGTGTCTCCGAAAGCAGAAAACTGCAAGACTGACGAGCGCGGGCCAGCCTTGCCTTGCACTGCCATCCGCGCAGGTAGAGGAGGGTGTGCTATGCCTGCCCAGGTTGTCCTTCCAAGAGAGTACGACACCGCGAAAGATACCCATGGCCCGATCGCCGGAAACCGGTGGATCCAGCTTATCTGCGGCGTCGTAGCAATGATTCTGATTTCCAATTATCAATATGCCTTCACTCTGTTCACGCCGGGCATGAGGCAGAGTTTTCCGGGCGTGCCCTACGCGAAAATCGCGGCCGTCTTCTCAGCCTTCATTTTATTTGAAACATGGCCGATGCCGGTGGCGGGTTATTTTGTCGACAAGCTGGGGATCCGGAAGCTAATGACGCTCGGTTCGATCTTTATCGCGCTGGGGTGGATCCTGGGCGGAACGATCGCGACGTCGCCCATGGATTTGTACATTTACTACGGCGTGATTGCGGGGACGGGGGCGGGAATCATCTATATCTCCTGCGTCGCAAATGCGGTGAAGTGGTTTCCAGATCGGCGCGGGCTCGCGGTTGGCCTGACTGCCGCAGGCTTCGGCGGAGGGGCCGCGCTCACGGTCATACCGATTGCCGGCACGATTCACAGCCTCGGGTGGGCGAAGGCGATGGCGGTCTGGGGTCTCGCGCAGGGTGTGATTGCGCTGATTACGGCCCTGATTCTTCGTCATCCGCCTGCCGGGTGGGTGCCTGCCGGTTGGGATCAGCGCGCGAAAAAAACGGCGCGAGCGGTCGTGCAATCGCAGGTCAACTTTACCTGGACCCAAACGCTGCGAAGACCCGAATTTTATTTTCTCTACACCATGTTTTTCTTCGCGTGCTCGGGCGGATTGATTGCCACGGCGAATCTTTCGCAGATCGCCAGGACTCTCCACGTGAGCGACGCAAAGGTCTGGGGGCTGGCGATTGTGCCGCTGGCTGTCACACTCACCTCGATCTGCAACGCTCTGTCGAGAATCGTCTGGGGCTCGGTGTCTGATCGACTGGGCCGCGAGAATACGATGTTTCTTACCTTCGGAGTGGAGGCGATTCTGGTATTTCTGGTGACCCGAATCGCGGGTACGCCGGCGGGATTTCTTGCCCTCTTCTCGTTCGTGTTTCTGTTTTGGGGAGAGATCTATTCGCTGTTTTCGGCGACGACCGGCGACGTTTTCGGAGCAAAGAATGCGTCGGCCAACTATGGCATGGTGTACACGGCTAAAGGCTTAGCGTCCTTGCTTGCCGGATGGGGAGCGGCGGCTCTGGCAGCATATTTCGGCGGCTCGTTCGCCGTGCCGTTTTACATCGCTGCAGCGTTGTGTGGTGTCGCGGCGGTGTTTTCTCTATTTGTGCTCAAGCCGCTGGTTAAGAACAGAATAGCTAAGGAGCGTCAGTTATCGGAGGCGTTGCGCCAGACCGAAGCTCAGATCGCCAGGGAACAGCAAGCCAAGGAAGCGGAAAAGGAGTTGTTGCACGCCTCCTGAGCGCTCGGGCAAATCGATTTTCGCAGGCGATGGCGATTGGGGCGGGCGGCTTCTGACAACACGCTTGGGCAGTCATTCAAATTGCAGAGCGAATGTTCTGGCAAAGGCGAATGCAGTTAGCCACTACCAATTCCTGGTCGGCTGCGGGAGCATTCTCTGGAAAGCGGTTTGCGTCGAGCCGCAAAAAGTAGCTTGACAGAATTGGTCTCGATGTAGTAAACCGCCAAACTGGTCCGCTTTTCATACCGGACAAGAATTCATACGTAATATTTGAAAACCGTTTGGTGCATTGCTTGAACTAACAGGGCCCAGAGAGTTCCTGTCTCCAGGCCAAGAGGGTAGCCACGTTTTGCAAATCATCGAGGGAGAGGAATCACATGCGCTCGATAACAACCCATCTCGTTCTTCTAGTGGTTTTCGTAACCTCGGGTTTGCTGGCTCAGACTCAAGAGCCGGCCGATAAGACCGTCGCTTCTTCCTCCGCTAGCGCGACCAAGGCGGAGGTCGATCAGCTGCGGAGCGAGGTCGCAGCGCAGCGCCAGACTATCGAGGAACTGAAGGCGCTGGTCCAGAAGCTCGCCGAACAAAGGACAACGCCGGTAGCGAGCGAGGCGGCTCTGCCGGATGCGCCGGCCGATGCCCGTCTGCAAAACGTCGAGGCCTCGGCTATGGGCACGGCTCATCTCAGCGACGCGGTTTTGCGTGAGCCGCTGATGATGGAAGAAGCCATGATCGACCAGGCTGCTCCCGCCGCGGCCAAGAAGGATGTTCCGCTGACCGCAGGCTGGAACGGTGAGCACTTCTTCATCAAGAGTGCCGACGGTCAATTCACCATCAGCCCTTACGGCTACGTGAATAACGATTACGCCGCTTACAAGGGCGATGGTGCGCCGTCCGACACCTTCATCCTGCGGCAGGCGCGATTCGGATTTCAGGGAAGTTATGGCTCGCACTTCGACTTCGCGCTGCTCACCGACGCTGCCGCAACCTCGGGATCGGTGGTCCGCGACGTCTATCTCAACATCAGAGTCCGGCCTGAGTTTCAACTTCAGGCCGGTCAGTTCAAGGCTCCCTTTGGCCAGGAAGTTGGGATTGGGGACACCAATCTGGATTTCGTGGTGCGCGGATTCCAGTCCATGCTGGCTCCTTCGGCGGCATCGGCATACCGCAGCCCTGGCGCCGTACTCCACGGAGACCTTTATGGTGGCGTCATCCAATGGTTCGGGGGAGTATTCAATGGCAAGGGCTACGCTCTGGCCAATACGACCAACGAGCCGGAGTTCGTCGGCCGTTTGCGTTTCTATCCCTTTCGCAAGTCCAAGGACAGCTGGTTTAAGGAATTTGCCTTTGGAGGCTCAATCGACCACGCACGTTCCCGCGCTCTGTCGGGCGACTTGAGCTTCAGCGGCACTCTGCCCGATGGCGCTTACACCTTTTTCCCGCAATTTCCGATCAATGGTGATATTTGGCGTTACAACGGCGAGTTCACCTACATCAAGAACGCCTTCGCCCTGCGCGGCGAATACGTTCAGCTGCAAATGGACCGCGACGACATCGGCTCGTTCCAGGCTGGAGGGGTGGGATACCTCAGCCTGCCAGTGATTCGGTCCAAGGGCTGGGACATCAGCAGCACCTACCTGCTGACGGGAGAGAAGCGTCCGGAGAACGGCACTCCTCGCGTGAAGCATCCGCTCTTTGGCCCCGACACTCCCGGTGGCCAGGGACGTGGTCTCGGCGCCTGGGAAGTCGCCGTTCGGTACACGGGCGTGCAGGCGCTTGAGCCGGGCGAGAGTTTCCGGCAGTACTACACTCAGGGCTATGTGCCCACGTTTGACGACCATACGGATGAGGTCACGCTCGGACTCAACTGGTACCCCAACTATTGGGTGAAGTACGTGGTGAATCTCGGCATCGATCGTTTGAAAGATCCGAGCACAATCGGTTCTGAGCCGCAAAACTACTATGTAGTGTTGCAGCGCCTGCAGTTCAGGTTCTAGACCAACGGCTCATGCTTTGCAGGTTCCTTGTTCAGCAGGTTCGACAGTGTAAGTTCAGATGGAACTCTGCGGCTGCTTTCGAAACGCAACCGCCGAGGTTCCGGCAGGAAAATCGCAGGAGGATTATTCGATGAGGTCCAGGATTCTGCTTACTTCTCTTCTGGTGGCGCTCTTCTTGTTGGCAACTGGCTGTGGCACGTCATCGAATTGTCCGGTTTGCGGCACGACGCAGAACGGGCAATACGCTGTTATCGACGTCATTGCCGTCCCCGAGCACAATCCGACCGGCGAACCGGGCGGACCATTCAACTCCTTCGACATTAGTACCATTGCTCCGAACGTGAGCGGTACCGGAGGTCCATACCTGGATTACATCTCCGATCGCATCGGACTCGCGATGGTGGTGATTGACACGTCGCAGAACATCGCGGTGAACGCGATTCAGGGACAAAATGCGGTCACAGGCAACGGTGACAACGCCAGTGCGTGCTCCACGATTGTGGAGCCCGGAAGCAACCCGCCGACAAACGTAGCGATCATTCCACCGACCGTGGATGTTTTCGGCAATTTCACTCGATATGGCTGCAGAACCGATATGACCTGGCAGTCCGGGCCAATGTTTCACCTGTTCACCGGATTCGGAGCCAGCGGGCTCTTTGGCGGCTTCCCGGGCGCGCAGTGCTGCGCCTCGCGCGCCAATGGCGTCAACCCCATGTCCGGACCCGACGGCAACACGACAACGCCGGACGGCAAATTCCTGTTTGTGGGCAACGGAAGTTCAACGCTAGAGGTTTTTGATCTCACCACCATGACCCTCGGGGCCAGCCCGGCCGCGCCCACTTTGCTGGCCAACATTCCGACCGGCGTGGCTGGAGACTGGGACGGGCCCCAGGGGATCTCGGGATGCATTGCTTCCTGGCAGGGCGAAGCGGGCTCGGCGTTCGATTGCGGCGACGATCGCGCCGATGAACAGGCCGAGGGCACAGTTACCGCGGCGGATGGGTCAGCGCACCAGGTGGTTGCCATCATCAATGGCGATCCGGGGCTTCCGTTTATCACGTTTATTGATGTGACCAACGTGGTTGGCAAAACGGGCTCGTTGGAGCAGCAATACTGCTTGCCGCTGGTTTCAAACCTGGCATATGGCCCTTATCCCCCAGGTTACGACCCTACTACCCAAACTTACCCGTATCCTTCCGTTCCGGGCGGTCCATTTGGTTATCCTCTTCAAGGATCAGGAACGGGCATTTTGGGAACCGGAAACGGGGGGAACGGTCAGCCCTATCCATCGCCCAGCCTGGACCCAACTGTCGGTGGCTCGTTTAATCCACCCAGCTGCATAATCGGACAGGTTTATTACGACGGAGCTGGTGGCGTTGGTGCACCTTTAAACACATCAGCGACAGGAACGCCGGTCTCGGTTGACATAGTCCAGGGCGGGTTTGCTTGTCCGGATCCGAGCAGCGTCCATGTCTTCAGCGGCGTGTCGGGTTCGGTGGATGATGCCCTTGCTGGCTATCCTGCTTTCGGCGTGCTTCCAACCGGCGGTAACTACGTGATTCCGTGCCACCACGGACCTATCATCAATTATTCAACCGGAGCATTCTGCAGTCAGAACGCTGCGACGAGCGGCTGCTTCGGAGCGGTGGCGCCCGCGGGTCTGGGGGGAATGACGTTTGACCCCGCTACGGGCTACGTGTTGTTGACCAATTCAAACTCTTCTGCCACTACCACCGCGATCGGCAACCTGGATGTGATCAGTCTTCAGATCGGGGTGAACACTTGCACCAACTACGCGGGAACGATAACTGGCCAACCCTGCGGCCCAGTCGTCATCGGCAGCATTCCGATGCCCAATTGTATGCCCACTAGCATCGTGCAGGGACCGGGAGAGAACTTCCTTATCGGTTGCGCCGATCACGATGGCGAAGCGTTTCCTCCCAACGAATACGTCATCAATCTCTCCGGCGGCTTTACCGCCGGAACCGGATATAACGTGAACTGCACGGGACCGATGGTGAACTGCGTGCAAATCTACAACACCGGCGGAGTGGATGAAGTGTGGTACAACCCCGGCGATAACAAGTACTATCTGGCGGCGCGCGATCTGCCCACCGGCGCTGCCATGGGTGTGATCGATGCTGGGAGTAACGAATGGCTGGTGAACTTCCCAACTAACACGAACTCGCATAGCATCTCGGTCGATCCCAGCACGAACCATGCGTTCGTGCCGATGCAGGCGGGCACCATCTGCCTGACCCAAAGCGCCAACGGATGTGTTGCTGTGGTTGGGGAACAGTGATGGGGAGGAATCAACTGCAGGTCCGAGCGGGTTGGCGAATTGCTCGGGCCCCGGTTGGTGGCAAAGGCTCATGCACGAAATTATGCACAAGGGAAGGTGCTATAGTCTGGGCCAGGAACCAGAAACAAGGGACCGATTTTCGAGGTGATTGACGATGGCGATCGTTGATAAAGAGGTTCGCAACCGCATAGCGGCACTCTCACTGCTCTCGCTGGTTGTTACTTCGGCTGTGGCTAAGAACGCTCCGGAATCGAGGCCTACCGAAGTGCCGGCGATGGTAATTGCGCATCTTTCGCTGCCGCAAGCTACGGGGAGCCAGATGCTGCTGCAGAAGCAGGACACTGGAAAGAATTATCTGTATGTGCAGCAGGCTTCCAGGCAAGGCTTCATGATCGTCGATGTTACGAAGCCCGAGCAGCCGAATCTCTTGAAGCGAAGCGCCGAACCGAGCAAGGCAACCTCGGGCAATTTACAAATGGTGAGCCCGGATGTCGCCATCGCTGAGGCTCCGGAGAGAAAGCCCAGCACTTTAACCAGCAACGCTCATCCCACCGAAACCGTACGTGTGTTGGATTTGAGCGACCCGCGCAATCCGAAAACCTTGCAGGAGTTTACCGGTGTGACCAGCCTGCTGCCCGACGGCAATCACGGCCTGATTTATCTCACCAACGGCCAGGGCCTGTGGGTTCTCCGCTACTACCGGCCGCCGCTGCTTGAGCCAGCTAAGAAGAAACCACCCTGTGATTCCGAATCCCAAATTATGGCGATGCCTCCGGATTGCGATTAGAACGGCGTGGAGCGTGCGCATGCGCAAATTGCGGACGCGCTCGCACTCAGAATTGACGACGGCAATCGAGAACTGAGAACCTTCTAGCGTGCGACGCCACCTGCTCGAGATTTGTATCTTCGTCTGCCTTTCATCGCTTGTCGTGGCACAACCGCCGGCCGATCAGAAGACAATCCCTCCCGCCCCGATTCAGCCCAAAACAACCGACGACAAGCTGAAATCCATATTTCAAGCGAAAGTCAGAGCGGAATGGGAGGCGATCAAAAACCGGGACAAGAAAGCCTACGGCGATCTGCTCGCCGATGATTATCAGGGCGTGGAAGTCGACGGCCAGGGCGAGCGCACGAGACTGCAGGCCCTGATGGAACTGGGCGCCAGCAACGTGGCCGACTACAGCCTCTGGGGATTCAAACTGATTCCGCTCGGCCCCGACGCTGTCATGGTCATTTACGAGAGCACCATAGTGTTTCCACCCAGATCGGTGGTGCGCCTTTCCAGGCTCTACATCTCGGAGATCTGGGTCAAGCGCGACGGCGAGTGGAAAGAGCTCCACTATCAGGAAACGCACGTGAAATAGTGCGCCCGCATTCCAGAATCTTCAGAACGAAGGCGGGCTTCATCAATAACAAGGCCAGTATTAAGTAATTTCGGGTTCCACCGTCAGCGGCGGGAGTGGAAGCCCTTTGACCTCGGCAGTCCAGCGATCACCGGATTTGGTCAGGTGTCCCGCGGTAAGCGTGCCCGAGCTGACGATTTCTCCAGAGCTCAACGGTGCCTCGGGAAATCGTCGCAGAATGGCACCGCCGAGCTCTGCCAGACACAACGCCGGACTGCGCAGCGAATTCTTGCCCGATCCTTCTTCCACAAACTCGCCGTGGTTCGACATTCGTACCGTGAAGCGTGGCAATTCGTCGGCCCATTGCGCGATCGACTCTGGCTTTACCTGTATCTTCTCGCCGATCACCAGCGCCGCATGAAGTCCAAACGACGCCACGAAGTCGCTCGGTTGGAATTGCCAGCCGGGGAAGGGGCAATCGATGATCTCGAATCCGAGGGCGATCCAATCCGTGCAGGCCAGAGCCGCGGCGGCATCCACGCCTTCCGACGCGATCGGCTCCTTCAAGCCGAAGACAATTTCGGGTTCAATCTTGAGCGAACGCGGGTGGGCCAGCATGAGTGCAGCATGGTTCTGGTCGCTGTCATGCACCGTGTCGTCGTACATGTGGGCCCAGACCAGCGTCTCGAGCTTCAGAACGCGCCACATGGCTTTGTTGGCATAACCGACCTTGCGGCCCACGGCGCGATGCCCGCGTGATTCGCGGATGCGCTTGAGCCTTGCCTCGATCGCGTAGGCGGTATTGAGATCGAAGCCGGGACGCGATGAAAGGGGCGCAGCAACCATTTGTCCGCTTTCGGATGCGGATAGTAGTTCATGCGCCAGCGTCTCCACTTCATTTTGCGCCATGAATCGGTTCACCTTTCCCGAGTATTGCGTTCTTTGCGCGAGCGCGCAGAGCGTAGATACTGCACGTTGCCTCACATTTTATATGAGGCGCTCGCTGTACCTGACTCCGCGAAACCGCAACTGTCCTCCGACTGACACTTGTTTTCCCGCTGGGCGGTGATACGCTGCAAGGCGTCAAGTCACTCCCGATGTGCCGAGCGGCTGGCGTGATATCGCCGATCGGCTGGGGCATGCGATGAAAGAGGAGGACGAGTTTTCGAAGCCTGGCGTTTCCAGGAGACACAACGTCATTCGTTCGCGGCGGTGCATCCGTCTCTTCCTTTCTGTTCTTGCCGCCTGGTTCCTGTACGGCTCCCCGCTTCGCGCCCAGCAGGCAACGGTTCTTGTAGGGTCTGGTTCGACTGTCCCCGCGCCCCTCTACAACCGCTGGGCGCAGGAATATAGCAAGCGCAATCCAAGAATTCAGATGCGCTATGTCCCCATCGGTACAAGCGAGGGAATTAAGCAGATTTCCCACGGCACCGGCGATTTCGGCGCCGGAGAGGCTCGCCTCACAGAGAAAGAGCGAAAAGATGGTGGTTTGATCGAACTGCCGGCGGTGCTCATCGGCATTGTCCCGATCTACAACCTTCCTGATGTTCACCAGGAGATGCGGTTGTCAGGCGAGGTTTTGGCCGAGATTTTTCTAGGCAACGTGAAGACGTGGAATGCTCCGCAAATTGCGAAGTTGAATCCCGACATTTCCTTGCCGAACGCAGCCATTCGGGTCATTCAGCGCCCGGCAGGCAAAGGCTCGAACTACGTTTTTACTGACTTCCTCTCCAGGGTGAGCGAGAAGTTCCACGCTCAGATTGGTGCAAGCACCTCCCCGAAGTGGCCCGTCGGCGAGGCTGCCGAGCGCAGTTCCGACATGGCCGACAAGGTCAAGAACGAACCCGGCGCGATTGGCTACGTCGAATACCAATACGCGGTGAAAAACAATGTCGCGCAGGCCGCAGTGCAGAATGCGGCTGGGAGATTCGTCAGAGCTTCGCCGCAGGGAATCACGGCGGCCTGCGAAGCGGTTGAAGAACCGCGATGGAATCGCTTCTCCGCATCGTTAGTCAACGCGCACGGGGCCGATTCTTTTCCCATAACCAGCTTCAGCTGGATCTACCTGCGCAACAGAGCGTCGGATTCGACGCGCGCTGCCGCGCTCGGTGATCTATTGGAGTGGATCTACTCCGAGGGTCAGAAATTCGCATCCGAAGAGGGCTACACTGCGCTGCCGGCGCCGCTATTGGAGGCGACACGAAAGAAAGCCAGCGACCTGCACTAAAACTCGGTTCCGGGCCTGCAAGGTATTGGAGCCTGTTGTGAGTTCCGTACGCAGCGATGTTTAATTATGCGCAACCTTTGCCGCGGGCACGGTCATCTCATCCCTTAGGCCTGCTAGAGAGGAGGCGGTCGATGAAATCACTCTTGTTGGGTGTTTTGCTAGCAACATGTTTTGCTTTTGGGCAGGAGAACAAAGCTGCTTCGGCCCCCGAAAATTCCAAGCACGCCAAGGGAGAGGTGACGGTTCAGGGCTGTGTAAGCCGGTCGAGCGGTGATTACACTCTGATCAAGCAGAATCCGGCCATGACTTATGAGCTTCAGGGGAGCGGCAAGATTCGGCTCGGCTCCTATCTGGGACAACGAGTCGAGGTGACTGGTCAGGAATCGCCTTCCATGAGCACAAGTTCCGATTCCATGAACAAGGTGGGGTCGGCCAGTCCGGTGACGATCACGGTCAGCTCGATCAAAACTCTCGACAAGGAATGCCCGGTGCGCTGAGCCCGCGGCTGTAGCGGGGCACCCGTCTCCGGCGTGGATTCGAGGTTTGGCTGTGCCTATCTGCGTTTTCTGATAGAAATATCAGCTTGCACTTAAGCCTCGCCATCCTCCTATTCTTCGCAGCGGTGATTGCTGGAACGCTCAATGCACTGGCGGGCGGAGGCAGCTTCGTTTCTTTCCCAGTTCTGCTCTTTATCGGTGTCCCTGCCGTCGAGGCGAACTCTACCAATACGGTTGCCCTCTGGCCGGGTTTGGCGGCGAGCACGTTTGCCTACCTGAAGCGCCTGAGCGCACCGATGCGAGTCTTGCTCCCGCTAGTGGCAACCAGTTTGGCCGGCGGTTGGGCGGGCGCGCTGCTGTTGCTGAAGACGCCGCAACGCACGTTTCTCCATCTGGTTCCATGGCTGTTGCTGAGCGGAACGCTGCTGTTCGCTTTTGGCAATCGAATCCGCGCCATCGCGGGGAAGGCAGCCGTCGTCGACGATCTCGGCAAGCTCTCGTGGCAGGCGATCACCGCAAGTTCGGTCGTCGAGCTGCTGTTGGGCGTCTACGGTGGCTATTTCGGCGCCGGCATCGGCTTTGTGTCGTTGGCTATGCTGGCGGCGATGGGCATGCACGACATACATGCCATGGGCGCCATTCGCACCCTGCTCGCGGTGGCCATCAACGCGGCTGCAGTTCTCACTTTCATTTGGGCGGGCGCGGTTTTATGGCCGCAGTGCCTGGTCATGGTTGCCGGCTCGCTGCTTGGCGGATGGTTCGGCGCGCATTATGCCCAGAAGGCTGATCCCCGAAAGGTGCGATCCGTCATCATTATGATGGGCATCGTGATGAGCGCCTACTTCTTTATTACTGTTCGTTAGCGCAAATTCGGCGCCCTCCCCGTTATGGTCATTCGTCACAATTCTGCTGGTTGCCGGGCACGCACGAAGGTGATGGCTTCGTGTTGACCGGCACTGGAATCAGGTACACTAATCCATTGGAGATGGCAGTCTCGAACGATCCCTAACCCGCGTTTCACCTCGTCGGGAAGTCATGGTTAAAAAAGCAAATATTCTTTCTTGGGCTGGTTGTCGATGTCATTTTCAATGAATTCATTTTCTAAGAGAGGCCCGATTCTATGAGTACGATTACGCTGCCGGAAACACACGCCGAGCAACCCACTGCCCGCGTCACCAAGTACGTGTACTTCTTCGGCGGTGGGAAGGCCGAAGGCAACGGCAAGATGAAAGATGACTTGGGCGGCAAAGGCGCGGGCCTGGCTGAAATGACCAATGCCGGACTGCCCGTTCCTCCCGGCTTCACCATCGCCACCGAGGCCTGCCGTGAGTACATGCGCGGCAACGGCAAAGTGCCGGTGGAAATCACTCGCCAGATGGAATCTGCCCTCCAGCAGCTCGAGCAATTGCAAAAGCAGAAGCTCGGATCCCGTGAAAACCCGCTGCTCGTCAGCGTGCGTTCCGGCGCGAAGTTTTCCATGCCTGGCATGATGGACACGATCCTGAATCTCGGCCTGAACGATAAGAGCGTCGAGGCGCTGGCCCAGCGCACCAACAATTCCAGGTTCGCTTACGATTCCTATCGCCGGCTGATTCAGATGTTCGGCAACGTCGTGCTCGAGATCGAAAAGTCGGCCTTCGAAGAGGTGTTTGACGCAAAGAAGAAACAACGGAAAGCGAAGCTCGACACCGAACTCGACGCCAAGGCGCTAAAAGAAGTCATTCAGGAATATAAGAAGGTCGTCAAAAAGCACGCCAAGCGAGACTTCCCGCAGGATCCGCACGAGCAGCTCGTTATGGCACGGGATGCCGTCTTCCGTTCCTGGCAGAACGAGCGCGCCAAGCACTATCGCCGCATCAACAACATCGACGACATGCTCGGAACCGCCGTCAACGTGCAGGCCATGGTCTTCGGCAACCTGGGCGAGACCAGCGGCACCGGTGTCGGCTTTACGCGCAATCCCGCAACTGGCGTGAAGGAATTCTACGGCGAATTCCTGATGAACGCGCAGGGCGAAGATGTGGTCGCCGGCATTCGTACGCCGGTGCACATCTCCGAGCTCGAAAAAATCATGCCGGATGTTTACCACCAGCTGCGCGAAATCACCACCCGCCTCGAAAAACACTACCGCGACATGCAGGATTTCGAGTTCACCATCCAGGACGGCAAGCTCTACATGCTGCAGACGCGCAATGGCAAGCGCACCGGGCGCGCGGCCGTTCGTGTCGCCATCGAGATGGTCGACGAGGGCCTGATCAACGAAAACGAAGCCATTTTCCGCGTCGATCCCAACCAGCTCTACGACTTTTTGGTCCCGACGCTTGACGAAAAGAGCGGCAAAGTCGAAGTGCTGGCGACCGGCCTGCCCGCCTCGCCGGGTGCGGCGGTTGGACAGATCGTATTCTCCGCCGAAGACGCGGTCGAGAAGGCCGGCCACGGCGACAAGAAAAATCCCGTCATTCTGGTGCGCGCCGAGACCACTCCCGAAGACATTCATGGCATGGAAGTCGCCGCCGGAATTCTCACCTCGCGCGGCGGCATGACCAGCCACGCCGCCGTCGTGACGCGCGGCATGGGTAAGTGCTGCGTGGCCGGCGCAGGCGATGTCGAAGTCAACGAGCGCACTCGCGAAATGCGCGTCAAAGGCCAGGTATTCCACGAAGGCGATTGGATTTCGCTCGACGGGACCACGGGCCGCGTCATCAAGGGCAAACTCAACACGTTGCCTGCGTCGGCCGAGAATGCAGAGTTAAAAAAGCTCATGGGATGGGCCGAGCCGTTCCGCAAGATTGGCGTCCGCGCCAACGCCGATATTCCCCGCGATGCCATTCAGGCGCGGGCCTTCGGCGCCGAGGGCATTGGCCTGTGCCGCACCGAGCACATGTTCTTCGCCGAGGATCGCATCCCGCACATGCGGGCCATGATTCTCGCCGATAACGAAAAGGACCGTCGCGCGGCGCTCAAAAAGCTGCTGCCCATGCAGCGCTCCGATTTCGCGGGCCTGTTCAAGGCCATGGCGGGACTGCCTGTCACGATTCGGTTGCTTGATCCGCCACTGCACGAATTTTTGCCCAAGCGCGAAAAGTTGATGGTCGACATCGCCACCCTGCCCAGCGCCGACGCCAAGCACAAAAAGGCGCTGGTCGAGGAATACCGCGAGTACGGCGCGAAGGGAGCCGGCGATCTGAAGAAGACCCTCCCCGAGCTGCTGCGGCGCGTCGAAGATCTGCACGAGTTCAACCCCATGCTTGGCCATCGCGGTTGCCGTCTCGGTATCACCTATCCCGAGATCACCGAGATGCAGGCGCGCGCGATTTTTGAAGCGGCCGTCGATGTCGAAAAGGCCGGAGTCAAAACCCACGCCGAGGTCATGATCCCGCTGACCGCGACCCTCAAGGAAATGGCCAACCAGGGCGCGATCGTGCGCCGCGTGGCCGATGAAGTGTTCAAAGCAAAAGGGAAGCACGTCCACTATCTTGTCGGCACAATGATCGAACTGCCGCGCGCCGCGCTGGTAGCGAACGAGATCGCGAAAGAGGCCGAGTTCTTCTCCTTCGGCACCAACGATCTCACGCAAACTACGTTCGGCTTCTCGCGCGACGACATTAATAAGGTTCTCCCCACATACATCGCCGAGGGAATTCTCAAACAGGATCCATTCGCCGTCATCGATCGCGATGGCGTCGGCGAACTGGTCCGCATCGGCATCGAACGCGGGCGCAAGACGCGGCCCGGGCTCGAAGTCGGAATCTGCGGCGAGCACGGCGGCGAGCCTTCTTCGGTCGAATTCTGCCATCAGGTCGGAATGGATTACGTTGCCTGTTCGCCGTTCCGCGTGCTCACCGCGCGCCTCGCTGCCGCCCAGGCCGGCGCCAGCGACCAGTTGAAGGTCGAGGGCGGGCGAACCAAATAACGGCATTTTGCGTCGAAGGTCGGCGTGCTTGACGCTGAAGGTTTGATGCTGCGGATTTGATCTGAACGACAGGCCTTCTTTCCCAGCACTCTCGCTGTCTCTTCTTGCGGCCGCATCGCGTCCACGCCGCCGGGTTGCGGTACCGCAAGAATCCG
>Ga0187772_10000625_pt1 | contig 15897 bp, 10 predicted proteins | sample 0116_SJ02_MP15_2_FD_133137 | JGI IMG/M metagenome (GOLD analysis project Ga0187772, IMG submission 133137) | Tropical peat soil microbial communities from peatlands in Department of Meta, Colombia - 0116_SJ02_MP15_20_MG | ecosystem: Environmental > Terrestrial > Soil > Wetlands > Peat | place... | reverse complement strand
TGCTCGCCCCGCCCACCCCCGCCGCGCCCACGCCCTCCACCGAAAAAGGCCGCGCCACGTTTGTGAAGGTCGGCTGCGCCCATTGCCACACGCCCTCATTCACCACCGGCGCAAAGATCGCAAGCGGCTCCTCCACCAGCCCCAGCGCTGCGCTTTCCAATCAAACCGCCAATCTTTTTTCTGATCTCATCGTGCATCACATGGGCAAGGGCCTCGCCGACGGCATCACGCAAGGCGGAGCCGGCCCCGACGAGTTCCGCTCCGCCCCACTCTGGGGCGTAGGCCAGCGCATCTTCTTTCTCCACGACGGCCGGACATCAAACCTGGTCGAGGCGATCAAGGCTCACAAAAGCGAGGGCAGCGAGGCCAACAAAGTCATCGAACACTTCGAAAAGCTGAGCACTCAGGAGCAACAGGAACTCATCGATTTCCTGCGCTCACTGTGAAATCCTGCGCGGTTGCGGACCATCTTGTCACGTGATCTCTCCGACGAAACGAGGCAGTAACGTTCACGCCGGGCTTACGGGTTCAGGTTGTGGAGACTCTGCGCTTGACGCAGTAAGAAACCCTCTCCCCAGTAATCGGAGAGAGGGCAGGTTGCAATCGAAAAATGCCTAGTCGACCCCTTATTAGTCGTCCAGGTCAGCCTTGACAACCGGCGCCGCGCGGTTGAAGTCGCTCGCGGGGCGAACCGTCTTCTCGCCCGGGAAGGGACGAGTAAACCCGGTCGCTTCGTACCAGGTCAGATGGTTGACGGTGTCGACGTCTTCGGAGTCTGGGATGTGCTGTTTGCCAGCGAAGATCTGCGCCTTCTTCGCCATCCAGCCCGCCCGCAGAGCTTGAACCGCTTTGCTCTCGGCCGGGTTGGACTGGGCTTTGGACAGAGCCTTGTCCTGACGGGCCGGAGGGCATTTAGGAATGTTCTGCGTCGGATTCTGGTTCACACCCGTGTTCAACGCGATCGCGTTGGGCACGTGCGTCCACGGCTGGAAATTGGCCGGGGGCGGATTATCGATGAAGAACGTCCTCATCGGAGAGGCCACAAGATCGAACTGATTCATGGGCTTCATGCCGAGAATCTGCTCGATGGTGCGGGTCATGTTCACTTGCGTGTAGAAGGTGCTGTCTTCGATGACCCCGCCGCCTCCACCGGAATTGATCTGGAGCACGTAGGGGCTGAAAACATAGCCTGGAGATCGGTGACCATCGACGTGGTCGACGCCGTTCTGCGCGTCATCTTCCTCGACGAAGATCGCCGCAGAGGACCAGATCGGGCTATGGCTGATGTAGTCCACATACCGGCCCAGCGCCAGGTCATTATCGGCCTGCATCGCTTGCCCGGTCGGCGGTCCGCCGGTGTGGTCGGAACTGATCCACATGAACTCCAACTGCGGGACCGTGCCGTTGTTTACGTCATTCTGGAAATCCTGAACCCAGATATCGAAGCGGAACTGGTCAGGAATGCCCAAATCGAATTGTGGGTAGTTCTGTACGGTGGCGTTGATCAGGTTCGGCAGCGGAGAGTGTGAAGCGACCGTGTTGTAGTTGTAGAGCTCGGGTTCCGCTCCGCACTCGTAAGCCGTGTAGTCGTCGTAGAAGTCGATCCACAGTGGCTCGGTGGTCGACCCGCTCGGTTGCACGAACGTGTTGTACTCGACGTACTCACCGTAGTTCTTGAACGAGACACCATATCTTGCAGCCTGATCCCACAAATGCCCGTTCTTCTGGTAGGCGATCGAGTCGCCGCCGTTGGATGGATAATCGCGCAGCCAGTCCGGCGATTGAATGTCGTCGGAATACGGAGCCATCGCCTGCGTGATCCAGTTGTGACCATCAGCCGACTGGCGGCTGGGATCGTAAAAGTTGTCCAAAAGTGGGAAGCGCTCCACGAGCGCGTGCGCGTTTGGAGTCACCGGCGTGCCACCGGCTGCGGCGCCGTCGCCGAAGACTGCGAGTGACGGATCGCCGTTGCCGCCGGCCACGTCGCCCAGGATCTGATCGTAGGTGCGGTTCTCGCGGATGATCACGAAGACGTGCTTGATCAGCGAAGGGTCGCCAATCTTGGCCGGAATGGCGGTTGGTGCGACCTTCGGGTTGCCACCGGAGGCGGACTCGATATTCTCTGTGAGATCCCAGTGGTTGTTATAGGTGACTTGCTGTGTCATTGCTGCGAGCGTTGTGCCCGTAACCGGAACCGGAATCATGTATACCGTGCCGAGATCCTGGTAGGTTTGGAAGTAGCTCACCCCCCACTTCGTACCGTACGAATTTTCGTACGTATTCTGGGGAGGCGGCGCGGCACCGAAACCATCGGTACCCAGGCCCTTGTCGTTGGCAACGAGCAGTTCGCCATCAGCAGCGTCGAGTACAACCGAGCTAGGCCCATAACCCGTCGGGATCAGGCCGAGGACCTGCTCGGTGTTGAGATTAATCACCGCAATCGCATTCGAGTTGTAAAGCGCGATGTAGGCAAGGTTGTTGACAGAATCGACCGCGATCGAATTCGGCGCGGCGCCGTAGGCGTCACCTTCGCCGGGAATTTTAATCGGCAGCCCAAGGTTGATGGTACTCGTCACCGCGTTCGTGGCCGTGTTGATGACAGAGACGGTGTCGCTATAGGTATTGGCGACGAGGAGATATTGTCCCCAGAAGGCCATCCCCGTTGGGTGCAGACCGACCTTGATGCTGTCAGTCACTTTGAACGTGGACAGGTTCACCACGGAAACGGTGCCTCCTGCTGTAGCGCCCGTTGGATACACGGCCACGACCGGAGTTCCGTTCGAATATTCCTGGAAGTCCTTCTCTTTAGCAATTCGTCCCGCCTCGTTAGAGACGTAGGCGGTCGTTCCATCCGGCGAGATCACGACATTGCTCGGGACGTTGCCCACGCGAACCTCTGGACCTTCAACCGGGTTCTGCAGGTTGATTTGTGTCAGCGTGTCGTTGTTGTCGAGCACTGCATAAGCGGTCGTCCCGTTCGGCGAGATCGCGATGCCCAGCGGATAAGACGTGTAGGTGTAATCTCCGACAATCGACACGGTCTGGCCGCACGGAATTTCAGCGCTGCCTGTGGTGCCCGGCGGGCTGTCCGCGAAGCAAGTGACGGTCGTCAGATAGCCGTTACCGTTGACGTCAATCGGAACTGTGACCTGCGTGTTATCGGAGACCAAGCCGGTCGTCGGATTGACGTTGGCGATGGTCACGTAGCTGGCTGGCCCGTAATTGCCATCCTGGCTGAAAAGCAAGTATTGGCCATTCGGCGTATACGCAATTCCCATCCCGCTGCCGTCTGAGTCCGAGCCTCCAGCTGAGGAGTAGGTCTGCAGCACAGCTCCGGTCTGAGTGTTGAAGATCGTAATGGGCTGTGTATTGCCCATCTGAAGAACGGCCGCCGTGTGCGTGCTCGAATTCGGGTTCAGGGCGATGGCTTTGGCCCGGGTCCTGATGCTGAGGTAGACCGGCGTGCCGGCGGGCGTGATGATCTGGCCATTCCCGAGGACCCACGGGTAGGGCAAGGTGTTCGGGTAATCCGGACCCTGCGTCCCGTTGGCGTTCATGCCTGGCCAGTAGGTCGGGAACTCTTGCGACTGCGCGAACGCCACAACGCTCAGCCCCACCGCCATTGCCAGCACGGCGAGCGGCCACAGACAATTGATACGAGGCCCACAAGGAGGAAGACTTCGAGCCTTTTTTCGCGTCATATGCATCGTTCTCCCCTCATTGGATTTTTTTTCATCGCGCAACCGGGATCGGTCGCGCGCGCGGAAAGACATTAGCATGGAAACACGCGCAGCGATAGTGCGTGCCAATCGTTACGGACTTATTGCGGGGTAATGCGGATCGAGGCAAGCTTCTGTCACGGGGGTGGAAATCTTCTTGCAGTTTGTGAAGCGCGCAACTCCACGTTAAGTAGAGTGTGTTTCGTGGAGGTTGTATTCGATAGGTTCCGGCCTCACTGGCTCTGCACGAGCGCCCGAGCATACTCATCCGCCGTCGTCAGATAGCACGGCAGCGCGTTATTGCGGTCCGAAGGCGATGCCAATCTGCTGCCCACTCGACCGGGCGCGGCCGGGCCTGGGCCAACCGGACTATGATCGGCGTCAGACCACATAATCTCCATCAGGCTCTCGTCACAGGTCGCGTCTCTCGTCACGCGCAGCCGTCGCGTTCTCAGCGCATCCCGCCCAAACTCCGACAACCGCCTCTGATAAGGAAGAAACACATACACCAGCTTGATGAACTGCGACTCTTTCTTGCTGGTCCACTTCTCGGCGATGAAAACCTCGAAGTTCGAAAAATACGACGACCGCGGAGGCGCCCACGCCAAACTCACCACCCGCAGCTGCACATCCTGATAGATCCGGTGCGCCAGGTCGATGACACTCTCCGCAGCCGAGTTGGCTTGAGCTTCGATCCCACCACCCGCCGAAGAATTCCCCGAGCCAGCAGAAGCGCCTGACCAACCGGTGCCTGCGGAAGAATTCCCAGACCCAGCCGCCGACGGTTGTATCCCCACCGATCGAGCCATCTCGATCGACCCACCTCGCCCTCCCGCTCCCGAGCCGCCTTCCCCAATCCCGGCAACCGAAGGCGTAGGCGGCACAACCCCAGAACCGCTCCCACCGAGCCCTCCAGTTCCTCGACCTCCGCCAAAATTGTTTCCAGCTTGTGCAGAAGGCGGAGGAGGCACTACCTGCGAACCGCCGCCCAGCCCGCCCACTCCTCGGCCTCCAACCAAATTGCTTCCGACCGATGGCGCAGGTGCCACAGCCGCCGAACCGCCGCCCAGCCCGCCGTTTCCTCTGCCTCCAAGATTCCCGCCAGCTTGTACAGACGGCGGAGGACCCACCACCCGCGAACCACTCACGCCAGCAGCCAGCGAACCACCTCGTCCCGCCCCAATCGAGTTACCCTCGCCCAAGACGGACGGCGCAGGCGGCACAACCCGCATAGCTCCATTCCCAAGCGATCCACTTCGTCCAGACCTTCCGGCCCCACCAGAGCCCGCCTCAACTGTCGGCGGAGCACCAACCACCTGCGCGTTCCCGATTCCAGGCCCGCGCGTTCCGAAGCCAACCATCGCATGAACACCCAGAGATGGCGCAGGTGGCACAATCGCAATGTCGCCAACCCCCGCAGACCCTCCCCCAGCTCGACCGCGACCACCGCCCGCCGCGCCGCCTGCCAACCCGCGCGCATCCACCGACGGCGCAATAACGGCCTCTTTGAGAGCACCGCCGGTTCTTAACCCAGCATCGCCTCCGATCTCCGGAGAAGGTGCAACCACGGCAAGATTAGGCGCACCGCTCGCCCGTAATCCACCACCGCCACCAACTTCAGGAGCAGGCGCAACCGCAGCCGCTCCCGGCCCATTGCTGGACCGCAAGCCAGATCCGCCGCCGAGCTCGGGCGAAGGCGCAACGACCGAATACTTAGCAAGCCGACCCGCCCGCATCCGAGCCTCAACAACGCCCGGTGGCGGCACGACAGCCGAATCAACCCCGGCTTTCCGCCCACGGCCACCCGAAGACTTCGGCAGCGCGGGCGCAGCCATCACCGATGCCCGCATCTTCTGCGGCTCAGGCGTTCGTGACTCAGCCGATGTGGAAGCGGCCGAGGTTTCGGCCGGCTTCCGGCGGCGATGAGCCGGCCGAAGCGCCCGTTCGGCAGCAGCCGGTTGCCTACTAGGTTCCGCCGCCTCTCGATTGCTTTCATACGCAGGGAAAGCCTGTGCCGGAAACGCCTGCGAAGCCGGATAGTAAGTAATGTGCGCCCCACTCGCCATCCGCGGAGCCGTCTCGATCTCCTGCGGCCAAAACGCCGCCAGAGCTGAGCACAGTCCCACCACAACGACATGCAGGCAAACCGACTCAAGAAACCGCTTCCAAGGAACCTGCGTCTCGATGAAAACGTCAGCCCAAAGCCGATCGTCTACCTGAGAACGAGTCCCAGCATTCGAGCGCCCGACTTCCCGGCGCCCGACTTCCGAGCACAAGACTGAGCGCGAGATCTCCGAGCCGCCCACTGCCCAGCGCAACAGCTCCGAGCGCGAGCCTTTGGAAGGTAATGCATTCGAGCGCGAGCCCCTCGAGCCCAATATTTTCGAGCAAGCGAGTTCCAAGAGCGAGGCTTCCGAACCGAAGCCCCTCCCCTCGCCCGCCACGCCCTTCGCCGGCCGCACCCACACCGCCAGTTGCTGCAGCCACCGAATCTGCAGCACCGAAAATCTGCGCGGAACGCCAGAAAAGACCGCCAGCACCCCCACCACCCGCCCGCCAACGTAAATCGGCACCACGGCCAGCGCCCGGATTCCCCCCGCCCGCGCCACTTCCGGCACGCGAAAATCGCTAGCAATGTCCTCGCACCAGAGCGGTGTCCCCGAATCCAGGCACCGCTTGCATATTCCGTCGCTGCTGTCGACGCGAACCCCAAGCGCCGGCGCTCCCACGCCCGATGTCGCCCGGCAAATCGTTCCCTGCTCTCCCCGAAACGCGATCGCCGCCCCGCTCGCCCCGGTCAGTTCTCGCGCCAGGTCGACAACTTGATTGACAAGGTTTTGAAAATTGGAATCGGAGGTTGGCAAATGCCGCGGCGGCAACTCCGCAACCCGGCAGTCATCGGCGGCGCACTTGGCCGCTAACGCGGGCGAGCTACCCTGAACCATGGCATCGTTAACTGGAAGCGCGGGTACACTTTGACGGCCCATAGAAACGACTCAATGTTCCATTCGGAGCGGCGCGCCACGGCCCAGGAAAAAGGAGCCAGAACCCAAAGCCCAAGGCCCAAGCCCAATACGAGCTCGAATTTCCGTATTCTAATCCAGAACCCTTGATTTCAGGCCCTCTTACTTTGGTAACCAGCCCTTCTGATTTGTTAGCCAAAGTAGGTAGAACCACGCGAGGTGAACCAATGATTGCGCGAATCTGGCACGGCAAAACCAAGACCAGCGACGCCGAGGCATATCTCAAATATCTGTTCAACTCCGGCATTCCCGCCTACCGCGCGACGAGCGGCAACAAGGGAGCGTGGGTTCTGCGCCGGATCGAAGGTGACCTGGCGCACTTCATCACGCTTTCGTTCTGGGAGTCGCATGAAGCGATCGTCGCCTTTGCTGGCTCTGACACCGCCATCGCCAGGTATTTCCCCGAAGGCAAAAAATACCTTCTGGAATTCGAACCCACGGTGACTCACTACGAACTGTTCCAGTAAGGCGCGGAAAGAGCGACCCAACTCCCCGCAGATCGCGGCCGCGTAGTGGCGGACTACCTTAGCCCAGCGCCGGGTTCAAACCTGACAAGCCCGGCGCTCGCCAGCTCCTCCAAGAACCGCCACAGATCTCTCCGCAGAGTCCGCCTCGAAGTCGAAACGAAGCGCCGCTCTAATCCATCCACAATTTCCGCGCACGATGTCCTTCATCTTTTTCAGGATCACGAGCCCAGTCCGATTCGTGGCATAGGTGCCCATGCTCGCCAGATCAAAGATGATCGCCCCCGTCCCGCCGGCCGGATCCCCATCAGCTGAAAATTCTGCACGCCCAGGTCCAGCGCGACCCATACTGTCAGTGATATTCCGCACATGCCACACGGGCGAACGCGAGCGCGTCGCCTCGAAAGCCGAGGCTTTCACTCACCCCGCCCATCCCGCCTTTCGATAAACCATCGCCATCGGATTGGCCGGCCCATAACCTCGCCCAATCGCAAGCCCATCCCGAATCGCCGCCGTAATGAACTCCTTCGCAGATGCCACACTTTCCCGCACCGTCCTCCCGTGCGCCAAATTCGCCGTGATCGCCGACGCAAACGTGCACCCGGTCCCGTGCGTGTTCTTCGTCTCAATGCGCTCCGCCCGAAACTCGGTAAATTCCCGCCCGTCATAAAGCACATCCGCCGCCACGCCTTCCAGGTGCCCTCCTTTGACGACCACATTCTCCGGCCCCAGATCAAGAATCGCCCGCGCCGCCTCTTTCATCTGCGCCAGATTCTTGATCTCCCGCCCGGTGAGCGCCTGCGCCTCATGCAGGTTCGGTGTAGTCACGGTAGCCAGGGGCAGCAACTTCGTCCGCAGCGCCTCCACGGCATCCACCTTCAACAACGGCGCGCCACTTTTCGCGATCATCACCGGATCCACCACCAGCGGCTTCAGCTTCTGCTCCGCAATCACGGCGGCCACCACGTCGATAATCAGCGTGTTGACGAGCATCCCCGTCTTTACCGCGTCGCACCCAATATCGCTCACGCAAGCATCGATCTGCCGCACCACAAACTCCGGCGTAACTTCAAACACGCCATAAACTCCGGTCGTATTTTGTGCCGTGAGCGCGGTAATCGCGGTCATGCCAAACGCGCCCAACGCCGAAACCGTCTTCAGATCGGCCTGTATCCCGGCCCCACCGCCCGAATCAGATCCCGCAATGATCAAAACCCGAGGAATTTTCATCCTTATCTCTCCCTGCCCGCACCAGTCATGCCTCCATCACACCGGCCAGCGTTCCATTGTCCAGGCCATTTCCCAGAACTGCCACTCATAGCGGCTGCTGGTAAGAAACGCCGACTGCAGCTTCTCCAACTCGAACTCCGGCAATCCCTCGGCCAGTCGATCGAGCAAATCGCGGCACCACTGCGCCAACTCGGCAAATTCACCGGAGCTATACATCGCGATCCACTTCGCATAACGCTGATCGCTCGGCGCGGGTAGTTTGGCCAGCCGCCGCCCAATTTCGCTGAAACCCCACATGCACGGCAACAAAGCCGCCACCAATTCCGCAAAGTCACCCATCGTAGCCTCGCGCAGCAAGAAATCCGTGTACGCCCGAGTCGTAGGTGAAGGTGCCTCCCGCTCAAGCTCCTCACGCCCGATCTCGAACTCCGCCGCATAACTCCGATGCAGGTTCATCTCGGTTTCCACGGTTTCCTTGAGCAGCCCCGCAAACCGCATCATCATCTCCAGATCGGGGCTGCGCGCGGCCGCCAACGCCAACAGTCGCGCATACTCAATCAGAAACACATAATCCTGGCGCACCCAGAATTTGAACTTCTCCAAACTCAACGTCCCGTCGCCAATACCCCGCACAAACGGATGTCGACATTGCGTCTCCCAGATCCCCGACACTTCCCGCTGCAGGCGCTCCGTGAATCGCTCCGCCATTTTTCTCCCGCTCCCAACTCATACTACTCGCCTGCCAGAGGTCCGCACTCCCTTTGATCACACGCCCCCGTGTGTTCTGTCACGGCCCTATATGCCGATTGCGCGTATGGTCGAAATGAGGGGTTTTCGATGTTTTCCGATCGCTACGAAATCGCGTTGGCGCAAGTTTCAGAGCTCTCCCGCACGCCTCCAGCGCCTCTGGACTTGCTTCGCCCCACCGTAGCTTCCGATTTCATTCCCGTCTTCTGGAGCCACGGCTTCGGACAACGGGGCGAACTCGATCGCGCCATCCTCAGCCGCTCCGCCGAAGTCAAAACCGCGCTCTACGCCGGCCAGGTCTTCGTCATCGCTCCCATCTACGTAACCAGCATCTGCCAGGAGCAATGTCTTTATTGCAACTTCCGCGCCGCCAACAAAGGTGTCGGCGTTGAGCGCCGCCGCCTCACCGATGACGAGCTGGAAAAAGAGGCACGCTACCTCGTCGAGCAAAAGGGCCTGCGAGTCCTCGAACTGGTCTACTCAACCGATCCCCGTATGCGCGTCGATACCATGTGCCGCCACGTCGAACTCCTCCGCCGCGTGCTCGATCAGCATGGAGGCGGTCTCGTCGGCATCAGTGCCGAGGCCTTCGACGAAAGCGATTACCGTCGCCTGGTGAATGCGGGTCTGTGCTGGTCGGTGCTATGGCAGGAAACCTACGACAAATCTCAATACAGCGTGCTCCACCCCGGCAAAACTAAAAAGGCAAACTTCGAATATCGCCTGAATGCCTACGCACACATGCTCGCCGCCGGCGTCGAGCACATCGGAATCGGTGTGCTCTCGGGCCTCGCCGACTGGAAACGCGACTGGGCCATGCTCATGCTGCACGAAGAGCATCTGCAACAACAATGCGGACGCGCCGCCACCATCCTCGGTACTCCCCGCCTCAAGATGGCTCCAGGCGCCGTTTTGCAAGACTCGATCTTTACGCCCACCCGCCAGGAGTTCCTCGCCGCGGTCGCTCTCCACAACATTTTTTCGCCCATAACTTCACCCTTTGTAAGCACGCGCGAAGACTGGGACGTCTGCATCGAGATGGCCCGAGGCGGCGGCTGCCTGTTCACCCTCAACTGCTCCACCACCCCCGGCGGCTACTCCCTGCATCACGCTGGCTGTCAGTTCACCGCCCATTCCTACGATGCGCCGGTCTATTCCGCCAGGCTGAAATCCCAAGGACTCGATCCCGTCTTCAATTGGAAAGGCCGCGACCTGTCCGACAAGATCCCCGGCAGTCTGCTCAGTGAAGACCACGCGTATGAAAAAGAGTTGACGCGATAAAACTTGATCCTGCGGCGACCGAGGAACGCTAACCATGCCGATCATCGCTAGCTGGGAAAACCTGACCGGAAAGGCCAAGCAGGCCGTGCAGACCGCGAGCCACCTCGCTTCGAAGCGTGGCCACGCCGAGCTCAAGCCCTTGCATCTCCTCGCCACCCTCCTCTCCGATCGCGAAGGAATCGTCGTGCCCGCGCTCAGCAAGATCGGCGTCGACGTCCGCGCCATTCTCGCCGAGGTCGAACACGAGATCGACTGCCTGCCCGCCGTTTGGGCCGGAGGCGCCTTAAAAGCCGAGCCTTCCTGGGAGGCCAGCAAAGTGCTAGAGCAGGCGTTCGAAGAGGCTGCCGACCTCGCCGATGAGCATGTCTCCTCCGAGCACCTGCTGCTCGCCATCTCCGACCTCGAAGGCAATCCCGCTCGCGCCCTGCTCGCACGCCACGGCATTGATCACCACGCCATCCTCAAGGCTCTGGTCGCCGTCCGTGGTCCCCAGCAGATCGCCGCGCAAACTTCGCCAGCCGAACAAGGCGCGCTAGGCCTCTACGCCCGCGATCTCACCGAGTCGGCGCGTCGCGGCCGCCTCGATCCAGTCATCGGACGCAACAATGAAATCCGCCGCCTGATCCAGGTCCTTCTACGCCGCACCAAGAACAACCCCGTGCTGATCGGCGAACCCGGTGTCGGCAAGACAGCCATCGTCGAGGGTCTCGCGCAGCGTATCGTCGCCGCCGATGTCCCCGATCTGCTCAAGAGCAAGCGCCTGATCGCCCTCGACCTCGGCGCAATGGTCGCTGGCACCAAGTATCGCGGAGAATTTGAAGATCGCCTGAAAGCTCTCCTGAAAGAAATCGAAGACGCGCAAGGCCAAATCGTCCTCTTCATCGACGAGCTCCACACTCTCGTCGGCGCCGGAGCCGCCGAGGGCGCCATCGACGCCTCCAGCATGTTGAAGCCGGCTCTCGCACGCGGCGAGCTCCGCGCCATCGGAGCGACCACTCTCAGCGAATACCGCAAGCACATGGAAAAAGATCCGGCTCTCGAGCGCCGCTTTCAGACCGTCTTCGTCGCCGAGCCCAGCATTGCCGAAACCGTCTCCATTCTTCGCGGCCTGCAAGAGCGCTATGAGTCGCATCACGGAGTCCGCATCAAGAGCACGGCCATCACCGCCGCCGCTCGCCTTTCCCATCGCTACATCTCCGATCGCTTCCTGCCCGACAAGGCCATCGACCTCATCGATGAAGCCGCCGCCGCCCTGCGCATGCAAATCGATTCCGTGCCCGAGGATATCGACCAGTGCGAACGCCGCACCGCCCAACTGGCCATCGAAAAACGCGCCATCGCCAGAGAAAACGATGCCGACTCGCGCGCCCTTCTGCGCGAAATCGAAAACGAGCTGGCTAGTCTTCAGGATCGACTCACCGCTCTGAAGGCCCGGTGGAAATCGGAGAAGCACAACAGCACCCCCGCGGGCGCCGCAGCTCATCCAAACGACCTTCAATCCCAACCCAACGCGCCAAACGCCCCGCGCATGTTCAAGCCAGAGGTCGATGAAGAAGACATCGCTCGCATCGTCTCCAAATGGACCGGCATCCCCGTATCCAAAATGCTCGAAGGCGAAGTCGCCAAGCTGGTCGAGATGGAAAACCGCCTCCGTGGCCGCGTCATCGGGCAGGATCAAGCCTTAGAGAGAATCGCCAACGCCATCCGCCGGGCCCGCACCGGCCTCTCCGATCCCAGGCGTTGCATCGGCTCCTTCATCTTTCTCGGTCCCACCGGCGTAGGCAAAACCGAACTCGCGCGCGCCCTCGCCGAGTTCCTGTTCGACGACGAGCGCGCCTTAGTCCGCATCGACATGTCCGAATACATGGAAAAGTACGCCGTCTCGCGCCTCATCGGCGCGCCGCCCGGCTACGTCGGTTACGAAGAAGGTGGCCAGCTCACCGAAGCCGTCCGCCGCCGCCCCTACTCGGTCGTGCTTTTCGACGAAATCGAAAAGGCCCATCAGGATGTCTTCAACATCCTCCTGCAGGTCATGGACGACGGCCGCCTCACCGACGGCAAGGGCCGCACCGTCGACTTCCGCAACACCGTCCTCATCATGACCTCCAACATCGACTCGACGCGCCTGGCGTCGGAGTCCAACACCGACAATTTCGAGCAAGCCCGCAAGCAACTGATGAACGCCCTCAAAGCCTACTTCAAGCCTGAATTCCTAAACCGCGTCGACGACATCATCGTCTTCAACTCCCTCGGCAAGCCCGAACTGACAAAAATCGTCGACCTCCGCCTCGAAGAAGTCCGCCGCCTTTTGGCCGACCGCAAAATCACCCTCGAGTTCACCGACGCCGCCAAAGACCTCCTGCTCTCCGAAGGCTACGACCCCAACTACGGCGCCCGCCCATTAAAGCGTTCCGTCCAACGCCTAATCCAAGATCCACTAGCCACAAAAATGCTGCACGCCCAGATACAAGACGGCAATCACGTGCTCGTCGACGCCCAGCAAGCAGACGCCCACCAAAACGAAATCACATTTACAGTCAGCCATCCTACCGCCTAGCAAGACACCAGCCAGCGCAACAGCGAGCAGCAGAGCATCACTTGTCCCTAAGTTTCTTGAACCCTTGTCATCCTGAGCGGCGCATGACCTGCGCGCAGCGCAGGCCATGCGTAGTCGAAGGACCCCTAACCCCTCATCAGACTCGGTCGGGTGCCCAGGGTTTGCGCGCGTGGTCGGGGCCCCCAGACAGCGTGATTTTCGCTGGCTGGGGTGCAATACAGCCCACGGCGTAAGGCGTAGGTCAGAAGCGGGAAACGATCGAGCCCCGGAGGGGCGAAAGAAAGGTTGCGACACACTCTCTTCAGAGCCTGCCCTGAGCTTGCCGAAGGGGCCGCGTAAGTCGCCCGAATCAGTTCGGGCTTTAGCCCCAGTGGTCATCTTTAACTCTCGCCCGGTGACTTTTCAGCAAACCCTACCGCACAACCGGGTCAAGATTCTCATCCCGCCAATGAGCCAAATCGGCACCCTTTTTCCGTTTAGCTAAGTGAGGGGGGATTCGCCGGACGCTTTGCCCCGAATCGGGTCGTCTGTCGCGAATCAAGCCGCGCAGAAACTGAAGACCAACCGCTTGCCACGCAGCAAACGAGAAACCAACGAGGAGGAACCAATCATGTCCGAACCGACAACGTTCGAACCAACAATCGAACCAACAATGACCTACAATTCCGCACGTGGGGTCCGTGGCAACGCCGCCCCAGGCGTAATCTGGACACTGAGTCAAATCACGGCTGTTGTGCAGTCCATCAGCAAAAGAGTGTTGGCAAGAGTCATTGCCCCATGCGCGCTCGTTTGCCTCGGGTTCGTGAGCACCGCTCATGCACAAACAATTGCCGTAGCTGGTCAGGGCATCGCCAGCCCTGTATACGTGAACATCTATTGGGATGTGAATTGGGATGCTGACAGTCCTGGCATGACCCGAGAGACGGTGGATAGCTTCGTCAATGCCCTGTTGAGCAGTTCTTATTTTGCGGGGCTGGGGGAATATGGAGTCGGTGCGCCCGCGCTCGGGGGCAGCTTCCTTCCTGACCCGAATTGTACGCAAACCGCGCCGGCACGCGTGGGATTCTATGATCCCGTAAATCCCTCGATCATCGGATTCGTGCAGTGCGAGGTACAACATGCAAGCTCGCTGCCGCAAGGCGCGAACATCATCTACAACATCATCTTGCCGCCCCAGTCGCTCGAGAGCGACCTGGGAGGTGCTATGACGTTTTGCACGGGCACAAACCCCGTGTCATGGCACTACCACGGTGCGCCGTTGTTCTGGCAGGGGACGCCGATTTATACGATCGTCTCCGCCGCTTCTGCGTGCGGCTCCTTCACCAACAACCTGGTGCACGAAATGATTGAGGCAGCTTCTGATCCGTTTCCTCCGTTTAGCGTGGTGACAACGGGCACAGGAGAAATCGCCGACCTGTGCACAAGCGCGCCGACGACCAGTCCATTCGCCGTGCCCGAGACCGCGGGGTTCATTCCCACGATTTCGGTGCCAGCCTTCTGGTCAAACGCTGGCCAGAAGTGCGTCATCGGTTTCAGCGACACGACGAGACCTGCAATCTCATCTCCTATTTCCGTCACAGGCGATGGCCTGACCATGGCGTTTGCGATCACTGGCAGCGGCTTCGGCCTGCTTCCACCGTCCATCGGATCGCCCATCAGCGGCGATCTTCCCTATCTCGCCATCCGTAATCAGACCGAAGGTTGGGAGGCAGGCGATGCGCTCAATAGCGACAGCCTGGGGCTCAACGTGAACGCCTGGGGCAGCCAGATTACGATCAACGGCTTCAGCGTCACCAGCGGATTCCTCATCAAGCCGAACGACGCGCTGACGATTTCCGCTTGCAATCCCGCATCCGGACTTTGTGCTTCCGCGGCAGCCACCACTCCGCCTGGTTCCTATGCCCCAAGGCTCATTGTGAGCAAAGGCATCGACCCGCCCACTGACAAAGGCAGGTTTAATCTGCTGATTGACGGCAAGACGGTAGCTTCGAATGTGGGAGCAACCACGACAGCGCCGCAGAACGTCAGCGTTGGCTCTCATGCCGTGTCCGAGACGGCGGCCGGATCGACGAACCTCAACAATTACACCCACTCGTTTGGTGGCAGCTGCAATACCTTCGGGCAAGTGTCGCTCAATGAGGGAGAGGTCAAGAGCTGCAGCATCTTCAACGTCAACAGGTCGGTCGGCGGAGGAGGTGGTGGCGGTGGTTGCTCAGCGGGTATGAAATGCTGCAGGGTGGGAGGTGGGCGATGCTACGAGTGCGTCGGCGCAAGCCAACCGTGTCCGTAACCCGGTGTCCGTAATCCAGGCAAACAAAGCAGGCTGCCCCACCCTTGCGCCGCGCACTTTTGCGGCGCAGGGTGGGTTTTCCCTGATGGCCGATGGCTGACGGCTGCCTAAGACCTAACAGCTAACCTTGGAGCCCGGAGCTTCGAGCTGAGAACCGTGCAGCGGAGTTGACGCCATTCTATATTTCTGCAACCATAGAAATATGCCCAGCAAGAAATCCGAAGACCAAGTCGCCAGATTCGCCGACATGTTCTCCGCCATGGGAACCGAGCCTCGCCTGCGCATCATGCAATTGCTGCTCTCGGCGCATCCAGACGGCTTGGTGGTTGGCGAGATCCAAGACGAATTAGACATTCCGAATTCCACCCTCTCCCACCATCTCGACAAGCTCAGAAACGAGAGGTTGGTCCAGGTACGCCGTGAGAGTACGTTCTTGCGCTACACGGCAGATACAGACGCACTCCAGCAGTTGCTTCAATTCCTCTACGCGGAGTGCTGCACCCGCAACAAGGCCCTCAAACCGCAGCAGGTCACATGTTGTCGATAGCAGATGCTGTCGATAGGAGGAAGAGGAGATCCCAATGGC
>Ga0187772_10000624_pt1 | contig 15906 bp, 14 predicted proteins | sample 0116_SJ02_MP15_2_FD_133137 | JGI IMG/M metagenome (GOLD analysis project Ga0187772, IMG submission 133137) | Tropical peat soil microbial communities from peatlands in Department of Meta, Colombia - 0116_SJ02_MP15_20_MG | ecosystem: Environmental > Terrestrial > Soil > Wetlands > Peat | place... | reverse complement strand
TGTGGGGACGGGTCATCTGGGAGAATGGATGGTCGTTCACAGGCGGACAGATGTGGAGCCTGGCGACAGAAGATAAGAAGGGAATTGCGAACCTGCAAGAGTGGATTCCATTGACCGTCGACTCGCAGTACGTCGTGGGCTTCAACTGGGAACGCCAGTACGGAGCCCGCGTAGTGAAGAACTTCAGCGACAAGTTTGCCTTGGCGTTGGCGGCTGAAAACCCGGAACAGACGACGATCGGCGGACGCGGGTTCAGCACCTACACGAACACATCAGCGACTGGAGTAGTGACGACCTACCAGAACTCCTTCGTGTTCGCCCCTGGTGCAGGTGGAGGTTTGCTGAACTTCTCGGATACGACCGGGTATTCCCTGAACAAGACGCCAGATTTCATTCTGAAGGCGGCGCTCGATCCGGGCTTTGGCCACTACGAAGTGTTCGGTATCGTCAGCACCTTCACGAACCGCGTCTATCCTTGCGCGGTTGTGGGGACAACAGCCAAGAACTTCCCGACTCCCGCCACACCGGCAGTGCTCGGTTGCGGACCGAGTACTTCGCTGAGCCCGAGCACAGCGGGCGCGTATAGCGATATCCGTCCAGGCGGTGCTATTGGCGCCAGTGCTGCCGCGCCACTCTTCAGCAAGAAGGTGGACGTCGGCATAAAGGCGATGTACGGAGACGGGACCAACCGCTACTCCTCCGGTCAGCTTGCCGAGGCGACTCTGCGCCCCGATGGCACGATTGCCTTGATTCACGGAGCGAACTGGCTCGGCAGAATCGAATGGCATGCGACGCCGAAACTTGACCTTTATGCTTATATCGGCGGCGAATACGCAGCCCGTACAGCATACAAGGGATACCAGTCGGTGAAGGTCACGAACACTCCAGCGATTCCTGGTTGCGGCGCTGTAGGCCAGCAGCCATGCCCGGGCGGAGGAATTCAGCCGAGCTATCCAGCGCTGGTGACGACCACCATTTCGACAACCGGGATTGGCGGCTATGGTTCGCCGTTTGCGACCAACACGGGTTGCGCGATCGAGGCACTCCCGAGCGCAACGGGAACCCCGGGCAGCAGCAGCAATTGCGCGGGTGATACCCGATACCTGTCAGAAAGCACCATCGGCTTCTGGTACAAGTTCTACCAGGGTGAAAAGGGACGCGTGCAGTTCGGCATGCAGTACTCCTACTTGTACAAGAACACCTGGTCGGGCAATGGCGGGTTGACGGGTGGAGCGAACCTGTCGCCCCACGCAGTCGACAACATGATTTGGACGTCGTTCCGCTACTACCTGCCGTAGCGATTGTAAACAACTACGTCGGTCCTAAAAACGGAGGGCGGCAAAGGGCGGCTCCTGCTCGAGCCGCCCTTCGTTTTGCCCACGCGTGCCCTGCTGTAACCACGTGAAAAGATGAATGTTATATGAGCAAAGGAGAGTTCTCTGATTTTTAACAGAGTCCGCACCAGGTGTAACAATTCTGTAACTTCAACTAATCAGACTACTGCGTTCCAAGGTTGCATGAACGCACTTATGGAGAGAACCTATGAAACGCGCTGCAATGTTTTTAGGTGCCGTGCTAGCGCTCGGTCTGCTGGTTTGGGCGCAAAACCCACTTTTGATCAACGGGGCGGGGGCCACATTCCCCAATCCGATCTACTCGAAATGGTTTGATGTGTATCACCAGAAGAACGCAAATACGCAGTTTAATTATCAACCGGTTGGCTCAGGGGCCGGGATCAGACAGGTCACAGACGGCACTGTGGATTTCGGGGCCACCGATGGACCGATGAGTGACGAGCAGTTGAAAGCTTATCAGGACAAGAGGGGCTCAGCGATCTTGCACTTCCCGACGGTGCTGGGTGCCGTGGTTCCGACTTACAACGTGCAAGGGGTTACCGGCGCGCTGAATTTCACCCCCGAAGCGCTTGCCGGGATCTACCTGGGCAAAATCACCAAGTGGAACGATCCGGCCATTGCGGGAGCAAACAAAGGGGTGAGTTTGCCCGCTCAGGACATTGTGGTGGTTCACCGCTCCGATGGCAGCGGTACAACGTACATTTGGACAGACTATCTGTCCAAGATCAGTGATGAATGGAAGAGCAAAGTGAACCGCTCGACGTCAGTGAACTGGCCTGTAGGGCTCGGCGGCAAGGGCAATGAAGGAGTAACGGGGCTGGTGAAGCAGACGCCGGACTCGATTGGCTATGTCGAACTGATCTACGCAGTCCAGAACAACATTCCCTATGGCACGGTGAAGAACTCCGCCGGGAGTTTCATCAAAGCGGATCTGGCAAGCGTGACTGCGGCGGCTGCGGGAGCAGCAAAGGAGATGCCGGCAGATTTTCGTGTGAGCATCACGAACGCTTCGGGCAAGACGGCTTATCCCATTTCGAGCTTCACTTGGTTGCTGATTCCTTCGAAGATCCAAGACGGGGCCAAGCGTGACGCCATAAAGGCGTTCCTGAAGTGGATGCTGGCGGATGGGCAGGCGTACAACGAACCGCTTTCCTACGCAAAACTGCCGAAGGAAGTGGTGGAGAAAGAGCTGAAAGCGATTAACCAGGTGCAGTAGAGACCAAAAGAGACGTGGCGACAGCAAATCCAACTCTGCAGAGCCCGGGCCCGACTGTGGGCTCGCGCTCCTTTTTCGCGAAGCTGAAGGAAGGCGACGAGATCGCGCGGCTTGTGACATTCGTGTTTGCCGCCTCCGTAGTGCTTATCACCTTGCTTCTCGTCTACGAGCTTTGGGTCAATTCCGTTCTGCCGCGCCAGAAATTTGGGCTGAGTTTTTTTGTAACACAGGTGTGGGATCCTGTAATGGACGAGTACGGGGCGTTGCCTTTCGTATACGGCACGCTCGTGACATCAGTGGTGGCGTTGCTGATTGCCGTGCCGTTGGGGATAGGCGCATCGATTTTTCTTGCGGAACTGGCGCCGCCCCGAATTTCCGATACGCTGCAATTTTTCATCGACCTCTTGGCGGCAGTGCCCAGTGTGATTTACGGACTATTGGGAATATTCACTGTAGTACCGTTAATGCGAACGGTGATTTATCCTGCGTTGAACAAGCCACTTGGATTTCTTCCGATCTTTAAGGGCCCGTCCTACGGTGTGGGATTCCTGACCGCGGGAATCGTGCTGGCAATTATGGTGATCCCCTATATCATCTCGGTCTCACGGGAAGTGCTTCTATCGGTTCCGAGGGATCAGCGGGAAGCGGCACTAGCGCTCGGATCGACGCGCTGGGAATCGACGTGGAAGGTAGTTGTGCCGTTCGCAAGAACGGGAATTATGGGGTCGATCTTCCTGGCCTTGGCGCGCGCCCTTGGTGAAACCATGGCAGTAACCATGGTTATCGGAAATACGCCGAAAATCAGCGCATCGCTGTTCGCACCCGGATACTCGATCGCGGCGGTCATTGCGAATGAATTCACGGAAGCGACCGGAGATTTATACTTGCAGTCGCTGATTGGGCTAGGCCTTGTGCTGTTTCTGCTTACATTCGTTCTGAACGGGCTGGCACGGATTCTGATTATCGTAACGACCCAGAAGGGCAGCAAGGTGGCGAACTAATGGGCGCGCGGCTGCGCTGGAGAAAATTCGTCAGCAATTTCATGCTGACCATGACGGGTGTGTGCGCGTTCGTGTCCGTCATCGTGTTGTTTCTGATTCTGGGCTACCTGGTGTTCAACGGCGGCACATCGGTGAGCTGGAACTTCTTCACAAAGCTTCCTACGCCGGTCGGAGAAACCGGCGGCGGAATGGCTAACGCAATTGTGGGAAGCGCAAAATTGTTGCTGGCGGCGTCTCTGTTTGGCGTGCCTATAGGTTTTCTGGGCGGGATTTACATGGCGGAATTCAGCGGGAGCACGATCGCGTCCATCGTGCGTTACTCTGCAGACCTGTTGAACGGCGTTCCCTCGATTGTGGTTGGAATTTTCGCCTATAGCCTTGTGGTGCTGCCGTTCAAACATTTCTCTACTCTTGCTGGCGCATTTGCGTTGGGCTTAATGATGATTCCGATTACGCTGCGGAGCACGGAGGAGTTTCTGGGAGCGGTGCCACGCATGTTGCGCGAGGGCGCAATGGCTTTGGGAGCAAGCAAATGGAAAACAATTTCGACAGTTATCGTGCCGGCGGCGTATCGCGGAATTCTTACCGCGATCCTGCTGGCGCTGGCGCGTGTGGCGGGGGAAACGGCGCCGCTGCTGTTCACCGCGTTCGGGAACCGATTCTGGAGCAAGGGCTGGGGCCAGCCGACGGCGTCACTGCCGGTGATGATCTACACGTACGCGGTGTCCCCGTACGAGGACTGGCATCGACAGGCGTGGGCGGCGGGGCTGGTGCTGCTCGGGTTAATTCTGATCATCAACATACTGGCGCGGACAATCCTGTCGCGCGGCATAGCGGTGCCGAGGGGATAGGGATGCAAGGGTCGCCTAATCCGGGGCTTTCCGTGAACATAACGGCTACAGCCGGAGCGGCGGGGACGAAAGAGCACGCGTCAGCGACGATGCGCATGACGATCTCCAAGGTGAATTTCTATTACGGCAGCAAGCAGATTCTGTTCGACATCAATATGGGGATCGCCGACAAGCGCGTGACGGCGCTCATCGGGCCGTCTGGATGCGGGAAGTCGACCCTGCTGCGAACCCTGAACCGCATGCATGAAACCGTGAACAGTTCCCGGCTCGAAGGGGAGATCTTGTTGGACCAGCAGAACATCCTGGCGCAGGACGTGACGCTGTTGCGGCGGCGGGTGGGCATGGTTTTCCAGCGGCCGAACCCATTCCCCAAATCCATTTTTGAGAACGTGGCATACGGGCCGCGAATCAACGGTTTCAAGGGATCGATCGCGGACGTTGTGGAGAAGAGCCTGCGGAACGCGGCGCTGTGGGAGGAAGTGAAGGACCACCTGCACAAGTCGGCATATGAACTTTCCGGGGGACAGCAACAGAGGTTGTGCATCGCGCGCGCGTTGGCGGTCGATCCGGAGGTGCTGTTGCTGGATGAGCCGTGCTCGGCACTGGACCCAATTAGCACGGCGAAAATCGAGGAACTGCTGGTGGACCTGAAGAACCTTACGACCGTGACCATCGTGACGCACAACATGCAGCAGGCGGCGCGCGTGAGCGACTTCACGGCGTTCCTGCTCACGGGGCAGCTGATTGAGTTCAACCCGACTCCCCAACTGTTCACGACACCTGGTGATCCACGGACGGAGGCGTACATCACGGGCCGCTTCGGATGAGGACGCAGCGAATTTGTTTTGACCGGACCTGAAGTGCAGCTAAGATGCGGATGGGAAGGCTTTCATGGAACGTCATTTTGAAAAGGACCTGAATGAGCTGAAGGAGCGACTGCTGTGGATGGGGAGCCTGGCGGAAAGAGCCGTGCATCAGGCGGTCCATGCCGTGCTCGATTCGGATGAGCAATTGGCAAAACGCGTTCTGGATGAGGAGGACGCGATCAACGAGCTGCAACTGGAAATTGACGATCGCGTGGTGCAGTTGCTGGCCCTGCACCAATTGATGGCGGTGGATCTGCGGTTCGTGCTAGCTGTATCACGAATCAACAACGACCTGGAACGAATCGGCGACCAGGCCGTTAACGTTGCGCAGGGAGCACTGCGAATTTTGCGGCATCCTCGCGTGAAGCCGTATGTGGACCTGCCGCGAATGAGCGAACTTGTGGAAGAGCAGGTGAGGAACGCGCTAAATGCGGTCGTCCGACGCGATGTGGAATTGGCGCAAAAAGTCATGGCCACGGATGATCAGGTGGATCATTACCGAGACCAGATTTTCCGTGAGTTGCTGACCTATATGATGGGCGACTCCAGCCTGGTATTCCCTGCGTTTGAACTGATTCTCGTGGCGAAGAACCTGGAACGGATCGGCGACCACGCGACGAATATTGCAGAAGACGTTATCTACATTGTGCAGGGATTGGACATCCGGCACCCGTCGATTGACCGGCGATAGAGGCAGATCCTTGGCCGCGTCTACCTTCGCGTTCTACGCTTCGGCGGAGGGCGCTTCTCAGAATGACAACAACGCGAAACCCCTGGATAGTTTCCACTGGTATCACTCTTGCGGTCTCCAGAGCAGGGCCACAGCTATTAAGACGCTCAAAGCAGAGATAGAACTACCGAGAGTACGGTCGGCGGTGCGAGTGAATTGTACGCGAATATCCGAACTGCCTGCCGGGACGGGCACGACCATCTGATTCACGTCGTCCATACGCTCTGGGGCGATCGTTTTTCCGTTCACTTCCACACGCCAGGCGGGATAGTTCAAGACACGCAAGGCAACGCGCACTTCTGCGGAAGCCTCGACCCGGATCTCCTTCTGTTCCGTTGACCAGCGTAGAAACTGAAAGCTTACCTTTGGCAGTGGTGAGTCCTCGGAATCCGATGGCAGGACTACAGCAAGAGGGGCATTCAAAGGCAGGTCAAGGTGGTCGTCCCCGAGCGGGTCGTATTCATCCGTGCCGTCGAAGCCGTGGCCGCCGGAAAGGGCATCGCGCAGCGTCGGCATTTCGTCTTGGTCCCACCAGGTGTTTTGCACCTGAAAGTAGGCCATTGGCACCGTGAGGACCATCAGAGCTGCAAACCATAGCCAGCCCTTGCGCCTCTCCATGGTGAACGCGAGGAAGCAGGCTACGACGAGAGCAAGGATGGACATCCAACGCCACGGAAACTGGACAAAGCGAAGTTTTGGCAAGTGCATCCAAAGCGGCAGGGAAAGGCGCAATGTGAGAACCGTGGAGGCAGCCCCGAGGAGAAGCAACGCAGAAGCAATCCTCCGATTGCGAGGCGAAGCATTGCCGGCTGAAAAGACGCGAGAGGCCAGCGCCGCAAGTCCGAAGACAAGGATGAGGGAGAGCGCACAGATGGACGCAATCCAGTTAAACCAGGTATGTTCCGGATCGTTGATGGCAGTGAAGAGGAAATTCTGGAAGGGAAGCAGTCCGCTCGAAAGCGCTTGAGCGATATTGACCCAGCGCTGTTCGTAGGCCGCAGGCAGAAGGTAAAACGCGGAAAGACCGAAGGCGAGAGCGATTCCACCAGCACCTCGAAAGAGAGGGAGCCAGGAACGTTGAGAAAGGGCTGCCCAGGCGAACACCAGCGCCATGGAATAGCTGACGATGACTCCGGCCGGGGCATTGGAAAGCCACACCGCCGCAAAGAGGATCGCGAATAGCGCGACGCAAGTACGCTTTGGAGGGGAATCGTCCAAGAGGCCGCACAAACGGAGAGCCGCTAACAGAAGCAACGGGAAAAAGACGCAGGCCAGTTGCTCGGCGAAGTCGCTGCGGGCGTAGGTGATGAGGAGCGAATTGGGATTGATTACGTACAAGGCAGAGGCGAGGATGGCGGCGCGCCGGGAAGCAAGATTTCGCAGCAGGAAGTACGCAGAAAGACCGGCCAAGGTTTGCACCAGAAGGATGAAGACGGGAGGCACAGCAGGGTCGGGGAGCAGAGTCATGAGCGTGGCGCCGAGCAACCAGGAAAAAGGCGGATAAAAGATGTAGCGGGGTTCGCCGAAGCCGTGGTTGGTCCAGGCGGTCCAGCGGGGGAAGAGGGTGCCCTGCTTCCACTGTTCGGCGACGTCTAGCCAGGAGGCGGCGTGAAACTCGAAATCGTGGCCGGAAGCCGTGCCCAGCCAGAAAAAGGGCAGAACGATAAGGAAGGAGAGGAAAAGAAAAAGCCCGGCAGGCAAGAGCCAATGCGGAAGACGGGTCGGAGAGGGCGTGCAAGAGGATGTCGGCGAATCTGTCATCGAGTATTCATAAAATTGTAACCGCAGGGAGCCGGTACGGGCGAATCCTTTGGAATTCGCTCTGTGCGAGAGGAAATTGAGCGATAATACGGGCACTCATGAGCGAAACAAATACAGCGGTAGCGGTCGAGCCGATCATTGAAGCGCGCAAGCTTGAGAAGTTCTATCCACAGCCGGATGGAAACCGTATTCAAGTGATTTCACCCACGGACATTGCCATTTATCCAGGACAGATTATTGCATTGCTGGGACCATCGGGTTGCGGGAAGTCGACAATGCTCAGGATGCTGACTGGGCTTTCACCCGCATCTGGCGGAGGTGTGTACTGGCATGGGCAGCCGGTGAAGAATGAAACACCGAACGTGTCGATCGTATTCCAGAGTTTTGCGTTGTTCCCGTGGCTGACGGTGATCGAAAACGTGGAAGCGCCGCTGGAGGCGCGCGGAATCGCGGAGTTCGAGCGGCACAAGCGGGCGCTGCGCATTATCGACGCAGTGGGGCTAGACGGTTTTGAATCCGCATATCCGAAGGAACTTTCCGGCGGGATGAAGCAGCGCGTGGGAGTGGCGAGGGCGTTGGTCGTCGAGCCGGAAGTACTGTTCATGGATGAACCGTTCTCGGCGCTGGATGTGCTGACCGCCGAGACGCTACGTGGGGAACTGCTGGAGTTGTGGCAAGAGAAGAAGATACCGACGAGGGCGATCTTCATCGTCACACACAACATTGAGGAAGCAGTGATCCTCGCGGACCGCATCATCGTTCTGGGGAGAAATCCAGCCCACATTCACGCGGAATTTAATGTGCAGTTGGGCCACCCCCGGGACCACAAAGATCCCCAGTTCGTGGAGTTGGTGGATCTGATCTACAGGGCTTTGACGCGGCAGGATCACGCGGGGGCAACGCCGACGGGGGCGCCCGGGACAGAGGGCACCACGCGTAAGGCGCAAATCATGTTGCCGCACACGCGGCCCGGCGGTCTGGCAGGGTTGCTCGAGATCCTGGTGGACCAGGGTGGACGCGCGGATTTGCACGTATTGGCGGATGAGTTGAGCCTGGAAGTGGACGCGCTGTTGCCGAGCGTGGATACAGCAGTGTTGCTCGGGATGCTGAAGCTGGAAGAGGGAGACGCGCTGATCACGCCCGAAGGGCAAGCTTTCGCGCAGGGGGACATCCAGGAGCGTAAAGCAATTTTCCGGAAGGCGGCGTTGTCGAACGTACCGCTACTCCGGCAGATGGAGCAGTCTTTGAAAGCAAAAGCGGATCGAAAATTGCCGGCAGAGTTTTTCCAGGATTTGCTGGACGAACACTTCAGCGAAGAGGAAGCACGGAGGCAATTGGAAACCGCGATTCAGTGGGGCCGTTACGCGGAGATTTTCGATTATGACGCCGCGAGCGGGAAGCTGACGCTGACAGAAACCTGAGCGCGCCGTGCCTTCCCCCGCACCGTTGTCCCCAGAACAAAGGCCGATACCGCCCGCAGCGAGCAGACCGCTCGGGTCGCGCTGGGGCTACGCCTTCCTGATCGATGTTGCGGTGTTCATTACCGTCTTCGGAGTGATCTTCGCAGTCTATTCCATCGGGCGTTCGTGGCTGGGCCCGGTGAAAATGTCTGCGGAAATTTCGCAGGATCCGCGCAGCCTGTGGGTGTATGCGCTGTACTCCCTGGTGCGGATTCTAGTGGCGTATGGCCTCAGCCTGGCGTTCGCGCTCGCGTACGGTTACGCGGCGGCGAAATCCAAGCGCGCGGAAATCGTGCTGATTCCGCTACTGGACATATTGCAATCCATTCCGGTGCTGAGCTTCCTGCCCGGGGTGATGCTGGCAATGGTGGCGCTGTTTCCCAGCCGGCAACTGGGAGTGGAACTAGGTTCCATCATCCTGATCTTTACGGGCCAAGTATGGAACATTGCGTTCAGTTTTTATTCCTCGTTGAAAACGATTCCGCGGGATTTGCGGGAAGCGGCGATTATCTACCGGTTCAGCCGGTGGCAGCGGTTTATGGAGCTGGACCTGCCGTTCAGCACAATCGGACTGGTGTGGAACTCGATGATGTCTGTGGCGGGCGGATGGTTCTTCCTGATGGCGTGCGAAATGTTTGTTCTGGGTGACAAGGACTTCCGGTTGCCAGGGCTGGGGTCCTTTTTGCAAACGGCGGCGAGCCAGGGCAACACGCGGGCGATGCTGTGGGGATTGACGATGATGGTGGCGGTGATCGTACTAATGGATCAATTAATCTGGAGGCCGGTGATCGCGTGGGCGGATAAGTTCAAATTCGAGCAGGTGGAAAGCGCGACCACGGCGGAAAATTCCATCCTGAATTTCATCCGGAGAGAATCGCTACTGATTCGGGCTTACCGCCGATTGCTGCACCCGGTTGTGAACTGGTTGACGATGCAGTTTGCCAGCGGAGCAAAGCGGGCGGCGGCAACGTTTGCTTCCGACCAGACAAAGCAGCCGCGGCGGTGGCTGGGATGGTTTTTCCTTGTGGTTGGAGCGGGATTCCTGATTTACGCCATTTACGAGAGCTTCGGAGCGCTGTCCTCGTTGAGCGCCCATGAGTATGTCTTGTTGCTAGAAAGTGCGGGGCTGACTTTTCTGCGGGTGAACGCAGCGCTGATTATCGGGGCACTATGGACGATTCCGGTCGGTGTGGCGATCGGTTTCAGCCCCCGGTTCGCGCGCATGATGCAGCCACTGGTGCAGCTGGCCGCATCGATTCCGGCCACGGCTTTGTTTCCAGTGTTGCTGCTGGTGTTGATTCGCTTGCGCGGGGGAGTGGAGATTGCCGCAATGGCTCTGATGCTGCTGGGGACGCAGTGGTACATCCTGTTCAATGTGATTGCAGGGGCGATGGCGATTCCCACCGATTTGAAGGAGGCGGCGAAGGTATTCCGGTTCAGCGAACTGGACCGCTGGCGGAGGCTGATTTTGCCAGGTATCTTCCCGTATCTTGTGACGGGGTTAGTGACCGCATCCGGGGGCGCATGGAACGCCAGCATCATCGCGGAATATTTTCATTTTCAAGGGAAAGTAGTGGAAGCGCCCGGACTGGGCAGCACCATCAGCCGCGCAAGCGACGCGGGACATTTCAACGTGCTGCTGGCAGCTACGCTGATCATGGCGACGATCGTGGTGCTGATTAACCGGGTGGTCTGGCGGCGTATGTATCGGCTGGCATCGACGCGGTTCAAGCTGGAGACGTGAGTTTCAAGGCTTTGTGAGCTCCCTCGACAAGTAGTTGATCTGGCCGATGTGGTGATAGAGGTGCGTCGCACAATTGAGGAAAATGGCGAAACGATTTTTTGCGGCCGGTTCGCGTTCGGCGGAATAAGGCGCGTCCCAATCGCTTTCGGACTGCTTTTCGATTGTGGCGATGACCATGGCGATAGCGTCGTCGAACTTGCAAAGGACCTCGGCTTTTGAGGGACGGCGGGATTCGGTGAATTCGAGGTCGCGATTCCGGACGTAGCCGGTTTGCGCAATTTGCGCGCCGATGTAGTAGCTCAGATTACCGGTGAGGTGCAGCACCAGGTGGCCGACGCTGTTGCCAAAGGCGAAGGGATTGAGCCAAAACTGTTCGTCGGAAAGCGAATCGACCCATTTGTGGAGACTGGCTGCCTGGCTTCGGAATTGGTTGATGAAGGCCGTACTGATGGATTGGGTGAGGTCGCTCATGGAAGCTCCTCCGTTGGGCAATTTCTCATAGATGGTGAAATGTGTCGCGCCTACGGCGCTCGCATGGTTGTTGTAATTGTGTACCCAGCCTTTACGGGCTGGGCTAACTTCTTTCGTGCCTCCGGCACTTTCTTAGAGGCGGCCTTTGTTGCCGGCGCGGGCCTTGGGTTGACGTTAGTTGGCTGCGGGGGGTTTTTCGTTTTTGTAGATCATGCCCTCTTTCATGACGAAGAAGACGTGCTCGGTTTGGCGGATGTTCTGGAGTGGATTGCCGGGCACGGCGACAATGTCGGCAAGTTTGTTGGGTTCGAGAGTGCCGACTTTGTCGGCGATGCCAAGCAGATCCGCATCGGCGGAGGTGCCAGCCTTGAGAGCAGCGGCCGGTTTCATACCAAGATCGACCATCTGGTGAAACTCTTCCGCGTTGCGGCCATGAGGATAGACAGCGGCGTCTGTGCCTAACCCGATCTTGACGCCCTTCACGAGGGCCCGTTGAAACGTGCCGTGCATAGCGTTGATGGCCAGGCGGGCTTTTGCAGCTATGGCGGGCGGTATGTAAATGTTGCGATCAAATTTTTCCTGAAGACCTTGGGCAGCCATCAGGGTTGGAACGAAGTACGTGCCGCGCTGTACCATCATGTCCAGATCTTCGTCGTCCATAAAACTGCCATGCTCGATGGAGTCGATACCGGCTCGAATGGCGCGCTTGGCGGCTTCGGCGCCATGAGCGTGAGCGGCAGTTTTTCGGCGGAGTGAATGGGCTTCGTCGACGATGGCGTTCAGCTCCTCCTGGGTGAGCTGCGGAGTGTCAACGTCGTCGGTGGGAGAAAGCACTCCGCCGGAAGCGCAAACTTTGATCATGTCTGCGCCGTATTTGTGGTCGAGGCGGACGGCATAGCGAGCCTGATCCGGGCCGTTGATCACGCCTTCGAGTGGTCCGGCTTCGTGGCCAAAGATTCCCTGGCGAAATCCGGCCTGATCATCGCAGTGACCACCGGTGGACCCGAGGGCGTGGACTGTAACAAGCATGCGCGGGCCCGGCACATCGCCGTGGGCGATGGCATTGCGCAGGCCGACGTCGAGATAGTCTGCGGAACCAACGTCACGAACAGTCGTGAAGCCGGCCATGAGAGTGACGCGAGCGTTTACGCTGGCGTCGAGGGCGCGTTCTGCTATTGTCTTTTGCAAGCTTTCCAGTTCCGCCCTGTTGTAATCGTCGGAGTAAGCAAACGTGAGATGAGTGTGGGCGTCGATGAAGCCGGGGAGAATCGTGGCATTGCCCAAATCGATGACCTCGGCTCCCGCGGGGATGGTTGCCCCGGGGCCAACGGCTACGATCCGCGCGGCGGATACGACAACGAGGCCGGGCGTAATCAGCGTGTCGCTCTTGCCATCGAAAAGAGCGGCCGCCTTGAGGACATACGTTTTGCCCGGCGTTTGTCCCTGACCGTAACCCTGCGCCCCGAAAATTACGGCGGAAAGAAGCACCCAGAGGATTCTTGTGCGCATGGACCCTTTCAGAAGACTGTAGATGTGTGAATCGATGGCCGACTCTATCGGGAATGGAGAAAAAGTCAAGGTGGCGCGGAGGATAGGATCGTGAGCGGGGTTCCGGCAATACGAATCCGCAAACGCAACGAGGCGCCGCTACGGCATGGCGGGGATTTCGTTTTGTACTGGATGATCGCGAGCCGTCGACTGCGGTACAACTTCGCTCTGGACCGGGCACTCGAACATTGCCAGGCACTGGGGAAGCCACTCGTGATTCTGGAAGCGCTTCGGGTGGATTATCCGTGGGCGAGTGACCGGCTGCACCGATTTGTTCTGGACGGGATGGCGGAAAACGCACGATATTGCGACAAACGTGGGATTCGCTATTTGCCGTACGTCGAACCGAAAGTGAACGCGGGAAAAGGGCTGCTAGGCGCGGTGGCGGAAGAAGCGTGCATGGTGGTGACCGATGAGTTTCCCAGTTTCTTTTTGCCGAAGATGGTGGAGAGCGCGGCAAAACAGCTGAAGATTCTGCTGGAGGCGGTCGATTCGAACGGGCTTTTGCCGCTGCGGGCGATGGAAAAGGTGGCGCAGCGTGCGTTCGATTTTCGGCGCTATCTGCAGAAGGAATTGCCCAGGTATCTTGAGGAATTTCCTCTCGTGGATCCTTTGGCCAAGGCGAAATCGCCAGCGGGCCCGGTGAAACTGGCGAGTTGGCCCATGGCATCGGAAGCGTTGCTTGCCGGAGATGTAAGCGAATTGACTTCGTTGCCCATCGATCATTCGGTGAAGGTTGTAGCGCTTCGCGGAGGGCAAGAGGCAGCACGCTCACACATGAAGGAGTTCTTCGAACAGAAGTTTCCGGAGTATGCCGAGCACCGGAACGAGCCGGAGAAGGACGTGGCCAGCGGATTATCGCCTTACTTACACTTCGGCCATCTTTCCGTTCACGAAATTCTTGCGGAATTGGCAAAGCGGGAGAAATGGAAGCCGGAAAAGCTGGCCTTGCGCGCGAATGGCAGCCGGGAAGGCTGGTGGAATATGCGCCGGACGGCGGAGAGTTTTCTCGATGAGCTGGTCACGTGGCGCGAAGTGGGCTACAACTTCGCGGCGCACCGGCAGGATTACGATCAGTACGAGTCGCTACCCGCATGGGCGCGGAAAACGCTGGGAGAACACGAGAAAGACGAACGGGAGCACGTCTACACGCCGGAGGAATTTGAAGCGGCGCGGACGCACGATGCACTTTGGAACGCCGCAGAGAACCAACTGGTACGGGAGGGGAAGATTCACAACTACTTAAGGATGTTGTGGGGCAAGAAGATTCTGGAATGGTCGCGGACGCCACAGCAAGCGGCCAAAACGATGATTCATCTGAACAACAAATACGCGCTGGATGGAAGGGACCCGAATTCGTACTGTGGTATTTTCTGGGTACTGGGCCGGTACGACCGTCCCTGGGGACCGGAACGGCCGGTGTTTGGGCGGATTCGATATATGAGTTCGGAAAACACAGCGAGGAAAGTGTCCGTGAAAGAATACGTTCGCAGATACAGCGCCTAGAAAGAGCCAGGCTTGCGCCGAGTTGGCCGTATGCAGCGGGATATGGGCAGTTCTAAATATTTAAAGCATTCGTACTCGAACGAAGGAATCCGCCGGATGTCGACCAGTCCCGATGTGCTTATTGGGGGCGGGGGTGTTACGGCGACCACAGGGACAACGCGTCCATTCAAGGCGCGATGGTCAGCCGTCAGCGAGCAGTGGAAGCAGTGATAACGGATTTTTCTCGATAGAGGGATTTGGGAAGGAGTACAGAACATGTGGAATCGTGCCTGTCCGCTTTGCTTTGCGAGAGTGCCGCGCAGTTTGGTGTTGACGCGCGGGGACGAATTAGTTTGTCCGTCCTGTCGCACGCCTCTAGAGATTTCACGACCGAGCCGGGTGGTGGGTGCACTGGGAGGGCTCATTGCCGCCGACATCGCGGGCCACGAGGTGTTCTTTCTGAGCTCAATGGGCAGCAGATGGGTTTTGCCGATGGCGGCCGCCATCCTGGCCTATGGGATTGGGTCGGCGATTGTCCTGTTTGTCTTGGCGGACCTGGTGGTGCAGCCGAAGCCAGCGGCGGAACATTCTCTACAGCCTCACTAGTAACAGCCCGTCCGTACTATTGACCCAGTGGTGACTCCCCCCGAGACTGACGAGGGTGGCTGAGTATTTCCAATTCCTGGGGCGAAGGGTCACCGTACGATATCGCGTGGGCGAGATTCTTCTGTCCGCTTCCGGCATGTTTTCCGCAGACTCCGGCCGATCGATCTTTCTTGAACAACACTATGAGCTGCGTGGCGCGTTGAGATATTTCCGCTGGGAAATTCCCTACCCTTATATTTATCGCATCGAATTGGAAGGCTCAGCAGGAGTGAAGAGTAGTGGTGAAGAGCCGCTCACGGATTCGGTGAAGAAGGCGGCGGTAGTGGCGGCTGGAGAATCCTCTACTGGAGCAGGTTCGGTTCTGCCCTTTCCCCATCGCCCGAAGACCACCTAAGCGAGAGAGCCGAGACGGTTCCATCCGTAGAATCAGTTACACTTAATTCGCGCAAGAATATCCAATAAACGAAAGCAGTGTGTTCAGGAGGATTTCAGTGACTACTGACGGCGCACCGCGAAGGATAGGCTTGATTGGACTGGGGCTAATGGGCCGGCCGATGGGAATGAACCTGCTGAAAGCGGGTCATTCGCTAACGGTTTGGAATCGCACGGCGGCGCGAGCTGACGAACTGGTGGCCGCGGGAGCAGTGCTGGCGAAGAGTCCAAGAGAATTGGCGGCGGCCAGCGATGTGCTGTTGACGATTGTGAGTGACCCGCCGGCCCTGGAATCGGTTTTGTGGGGACATGACGGAAAAGACGATGGGGCCCTCGGAGGATTAAAGGCGGGGAGCATTTATATTGACTCGAGCACGGTT
>Ga0187772_10000622_pt1 | contig 15916 bp, 11 predicted proteins | sample 0116_SJ02_MP15_2_FD_133137 | JGI IMG/M metagenome (GOLD analysis project Ga0187772, IMG submission 133137) | Tropical peat soil microbial communities from peatlands in Department of Meta, Colombia - 0116_SJ02_MP15_20_MG | ecosystem: Environmental > Terrestrial > Soil > Wetlands > Peat | place... | reverse complement strand
CTCAGGCACTCTCTGGCATGACGATGGGCCTCGTCCAGTCGCTGACGGCCTACCCTTCCGCGATTAGAATCACGACGCGCTGACTCACGAAATATAGATGAGACTTCTCAGGGGCGTGCCGCCTAGGGCTTACCCTGCGATGGCGCGATGTTCGACCCGCCCAACGACACCACCGCCCTCATCGTCCGCTCAAGGAACGTGTACAGGGCAACTATGAGGACCAAAAGGACCCCCCAGAAAGCCAACCCTGCTATCGAAAGGATAGCCAGTATCAGGAGACGTTCGCTCCTCTCCCCGATGCCCACGCCCGACAGAGCCACCCCCAGCGCGTCCCCTTTAGCACGAGCGTAGCTCACGAGGAGGCTGAAGGACAGCGCGAGAAGGACAAGGATTGGAGGGGAGTATCCTCCGAGCAGTATACCGGCGAAGACGGCCACCTCGGCAACCCTGTCGAGGGTGGAGTCGAGGAAAGCTCCGCGCCTCGATGTCCTCCCCGTCACGCGGGCGACCGCACCGTCCACTATGTCGAACCAGCCAGCCACTAGGACAAGGACCCCCCCGACTGCCTCCCCCCTGAAGCCGGAGGTGGAATATGCTGCCGCGGCCAGGACGGATACCAAAAACCCGACCATGGTCCACGAGGTTGGTGAAGACTCGAGATGGGCGAACCACTTCCCGACGGACTGGAGGTTTGACTCCAGCCGTGCCCTTAGCCTATCGAGCACGCCCACCCCCGTCCGGCCGTTTTTATAACCAGTCACGAGAGGTGCTCGCGGTATCGTTGGGGAAGGTGGACAAGGGAGTAGGGTGCAGCGTGACCGGCTGCAGGAACCAGGCCGAAAGGTCGATCAGCAGGGACGAGACAGGAGGGAGCGGACTGAGCCTCGGCGGAGACGGGCGCCGAGTCTACCTCTGCAGGGACCACTACAAGGTGTGGAAGAAGGCAACGAAGAAATCAAGAGAGCTAGAACGGTCCCGATGGTAGGAGTGCACTAGCATGAAGATTCTCCAGATGCACGCTGACTTCATCGAATACACGCCGGTGAAGAAGGAGATCGGTTCGGCGGAGGACATCGAGCCGCACACCGTGCGGGAGGACGACATTGTGGTCCTCTTTACGGCCTTCGAGCTGGGGGACGACAGCGAGCTCGTAAGGAAGGCTGTGGCCGAGTCGCGGGAATTCCTCGGGAAGCTGGGCACGAGGAGGGTCCTCCTCTACCCCTTCGCTCACCTCAGCCAGTCACTGGCTGCGCCCTCTGACGCGCTGGCGCTCCTGCTTGAAATGGAGAAAGAGGCGAAGGGCGCTGGTCTGGAAGTCAGGAGGGCCCCCTTCGGATGGACGAAGGCCCTCCACATCAAGGTAAAAGGGCACCCACTGGCAGAGATGTCAAGAAGTTATTCGCACGGCGTCGCTCCCCTTCAGGCGCCTCCGCCGAAGCACAGAAGGGAGCTCACGACGGAGGCAGCCATGGCCAGGCTGAAGCGAAGTGACTTCGTCAACCTCCCCGATACCGACCACAGGGTAATCGGAGAGCGTCTGGACCTTTTCAGCTTCCAGGAAGTCTCCCCGGGAATGGTGTATTGGCACGACAAGGGGCTGACTGTCAGGAACATTCTTATCGAATTCCTTAGGTCTGAGCTCAGGGCCCAGGGGTATCAGGAGGTCAGTACTCCCACCCTTGCCAATACCGCCCTCTGGATGGTGAGCGGCCACTCCGAACACTACAAGGACAACATGTTCCTAACTATGCTTGGGGACGAGGAGATGGGGCTGAAGCCCATGAACTGCCCGTCGACATTTCTTGTTTACAAGTCAAGAAAATGGAGTTTCCGCGAACTCCCCGTGAGGTACGCGACCTTCGACCCCCTATACAGGAACGAGCTGAGCGGGGTCGCGAGCGGGCTTTTCAGGGTGAAGTCTCTCATGCAGGACGACGCCCACATCATAGCGACTGAGGAACAGGCATTAGGGGAGCTCTCTAGGATGCTTGACCTAATGGAGAAGGTTTACGGTGTCTTCAGGCTCGAGTTCAAGGTGAAAATCTCCACGCGCCCAGACGACTACATGGGGAGCGACGAGGAGTGGAAGAGGGCTACGGACACCCTGATTCAGGTCGTCAAGTCGAGGGGGTGGAAGTACGAGGTCAAAGAAAAGGAGGGGAACTTCTACTCGCCGAAGATAGACGTTGACATCCGCGACTCCCTCGGGAGAGAGTGGCAGTGCGGGACGTTTCAACTCGACCTCCAGATGCCCAAGCGCTTCAAGCTGGTCCACACCGGCTCGGACGGAAAAGAGCACACGCCCGTTGTGCTACACCGGACTATACTTGGTTCGCTGGAGCGTTTCATGGGAGTTATGCTCGAGCACTACAAAGGGGTACTCCCCGTGTGGTTGTCGCCCGTTCAGGCAAAGGTGATCCCGCTCTCCGACGAGCACGTTGGATATGCCCAGAAGGTGCTTGCCACTATCCTCAGCGGAGGGGTGAGAGCAGAAGGAGACTATGCGAGCGGCACCATGGGTTCGAAGATACGTGATGCTCAGCTCAAGAAGATCCCATACATGCTCGTGGTGGGCAAGAAAGAGGAGGACTCGGGAACCGTAGCAGTGAGGACCCGCACCGGGGAGCAGAAGTTCGGAGTTAGGGCTGAAGACTTTGCCGCCCAGGTGAGGGCCGAGGTCGCCGCCTACAGGTAGCCCGCCTGGGCAACGACCGGGATTTGCTGGGTCACACAGTGGAGAGTCCCCAGTCCGTAAACCAGGGCTCTGCAGTCTATGCCGACGACTTTGCGTTGGGGGAACGCTTCTTGCATTCGCTCGACGGCGATTCTGTCGCTTTCCCCTCCGAAGGCGGGCACGATTACAACGCTGTTCCCAACGTAGAAGTTCAGGTGGCTCGCCGGCAACCTCCCATCTGGAGCTACCATCTTAGGGGGCATCGGAACCTCTAACACTTCGAGTGGCCTGCCATCCTGATCCACCGCTTCCTCCAAGCGTCTCAGGTTCTCTTTGAGTGCTTCGTGATTGCTGTCGTTTCGCCTAGGTTCCACTGCGGCGGCCACCCTCCGAGGGCCGACGAAGCGCGCAATGTCATCAACGTGTCCGTCCGTGTCGTCCCCCTCAATTCCTGCCCCGAGCCAGATGATGTTCCTGGTGCCGAGGTTGCCCCTTAGAATCTCTTCCAGCACTTTCTTCCCCGTACCCGGATTCCTGTTGGGGTTCAGGAGACACTGCTCGGTTGTCAGCAGGCTCCCGTCTCCGTTCACGTCTATCGACCCTCCCTCCAGCACTATTCCGGGCCTGACAACGGCAAGGCCTGAGCTGGCTGCGATTTCCTCGCCTGCCTTGTCATCAGGCTTCAGGTCTTCGTACTTGTTCCCCCAGGCGTTGAAGACCCACTTAACTGCGGCGCCCCTCCCCCCTCTCACGTACATCGGTCCGTAGTCCCTTACCCAGACATCGACCGTCCTGATGCGATGGAACGACGCCCTGGCGTTTCCTATCAGAGTCTTCACCCTTGTCTCGGCCGTTGAGTCGTTTACCAGTATGTGGACTACCTCGCCCTCACCGAGCGCTTCCACCATTCTCACGTACGTCCTCTCCACGGCGGGGAGTATCTCAGCGGGAAAAGTGTCTGGGTTCTTGGGCCACGAGATCCAAGTGCCTTCGTGGGGCTCCCACTCGGCTGGCATCCTGTAGCTCTGAGCTGTTCTTCGGGGCACTCCGAGGCTCTACCCTGTTATCCTGGCATAGGTGGCCGGCTTCCTGTTCCTCAAGAATCCCCACCCTTCCTCGACAGCCTCCCCCAGGTTGAGGTCGCAGTCCACCGTGAAAACTCCGGGCTTGTTCCCTGCTCTGAAGAGGACCTTACCAAATTGGTCGCAGACGAATGAGCCTCCCCAGAACGTCGTGTCATCCTCTGCCCCCACCCTGTTTACGGCGCAGACGACGACCGAGTTGGATATGGCATGCCCCACCTGGACGGCTTCCCAGGCCTTCGCCCAGTCTCCTTCGGCGGGTTCAATCCCTTTCACCCATCCGATGGCGGTAGGATAGAAGAGCACCTCCGCCCCCATGAGCCTCTCGATTCGGGCGGCTTCAGGGTACCACTGGTCGAAGCATATCAGGGTCCCCAGGCCCCCCCAGCGGGTCTTGGCTATCACATACCTGTCCCCCGGGTCGAAGTAGTCCTGTTCGAAGTAGTGCTCGTCCTGAGGGATGTGCACCTTCCTGTATTTTGAAATCGTTCTCCCGCTTTCGTCGAAGATCAAGCAGGTGTTGTACTTCCGTCCCCCCGCCTTTTCGAAGATCGATCCCCCCACCAGGGTCACTCGGTTCTTCCGCGCCGCCTCTGAAAGCGTCCGGCTCGTAGGTCCGGGGATCGACTCCGGGCGCTCGGGTGACCTCCTTGTTGTCGGGAAGTAGCGAAAACCGAACAGCTCGGGGAGACAGACGACCCGCGCGCCCCCTCTGGCCGCCTCGCCGACAAGCGAAATGGCGTTTTCAATGTTCTCTTGATGGTCGTCTGCCATCGACATCTGAACGATTCCTAACTTCACGACTCTGGGGCGCAACATTCGCGCCCCGGTTGTAGGGGGTTTTAATCTCGTTGAGCTCACCGGGGCTGCAAACATTTTTCCCGACCCCCCTGGTCCCGGGGGGGAATGCCCTGGCTCGAGGTGCTGCTCCTACAGATCGCGAGTACCAACTCGACCACCACAGGAGTCACGGAGAGCGAGTCTCTGTTGTCGACTCTGGCCGAGCTCGCGGTGTCCCTGGGAATCATCGTCCTAGTGGGGACGCTTCTGACTAGGTTCATAATTCGAATCGCGCGCCGCGCGGGCGCGTCCAAGCAGACTGACTCGTCCATCAGGGACCTTATGGGGGTGGTGGTGTTGTTGGCAGCCCTCGGTGTCGTCACGACTGTTTCGGGACTTTCCTCCTATTTCACCGCCCTGACGATATCGGGCGTCGCTGGACTGGCCGCGTCCCTGGCTCTGCAAACCACTCTGTCGAACATAATCTCGGGCATCCTGATGCTGTACGACGGGACCGTCCACGTTGGAGACGACATTCAGTACGGGGGACCAGGCGGGCTAAGGGGAGAGGTGATACGACTCTCTTTGAGAACCACGTGGCTGAGGACTACGGACGGGCACATAGCCGTCATAGGAAACAGCAACCTGTCCTCCGGGCCGATACTCAACCATTCGGCCACCGCCAGGCTTGAAAAGAAGCTGGGATAGACAGTTCCAGCCCGACTAGATCGTGTTTGTTGGGGGCCTGAATGCCGTAACACAGCTGCCCTACTCCGTGAAGACTGGGGGCTGGTGAACCTGGGAACTCAGGATGACCAGAACAGGTCCAGCGTTGTTCCCCCCATGATCTCGTCGAAGCTGAAGTCGAGGGCATCGAGCAGCTGGTCGAACATGGAGTGGGCGTACTCGATGTACTTGTCTGCGTCTATTTCGTCAGGTTTCGCCAGCTCTGCGGGCTTCACATAGGGCGGGTTCTTGGTCTTGACGTAGGCGATGATCTCCCCCGCCTTAATCTCCTTTCCCTTTTCCTCGAGCTGCATCGCGGCTCTGACGTGCTGAGGGGTGGTTCCGTTGTACTTGCCCGTGGGTTTGCCCATCATCACGGTGAATGCGAGATCCTGGACGGGGACATTCTTCCCCTTGATGTCTGTAATCATCTTTGTCAGGAGGTTCTTCGTGTCCACCCTCGCCCTCTCGAAGTCTTGCGGAGTCTTGACTGAGCTCAGAATCCCAAGGGTGTCGTAGAAGACGCGCTTCAGGTATTCGGGGGTTTGACTGTTGTGTAGGAGAGTCGGGAGGTTCCCGGCAACGAATCTCTCAAATCCAGGGACTGTGAAATCGTACATGATGGCACTTCCTCTGAGCTTCTTGACCGAGATGATTTCGTCATAGCTGGCATCCCTAACGTTGATCATTCTCGCGATCCTAACGAGTTTTGCCTTTTCAGAGGGGTCGGCAATCTGTAGCAAAGTCCCAATGACTGCGTTGTACCTATCTGAAATGGACAAGTTGTAATGCCTCTGATCGTGCATATTCGCTCCTCGGATATTTGACACGCCTCTCTTCTTGCACATCTCTCTCTTCACAGATAGCAGCCCCTCGGTGGTTATCGGAATCAGTTCCTTATTCCTTGGTCCGACACCCACCTTCCTGTTGAATCTGTGTTGAATGAACCCGATCAGCTCATGGTACCTTTCCCGACTGGAGGCTCCTATCACGCTAAGCTGGTAGTATGTCCTCTTCTTGACCCTGAAGCGTCGTATCCTGACATCTATGTCGAATCTTGCAAGGAGGTAGGCGACGCCAACGACGAGTTTCTTGCTCTTGGAGGCGAGACTCACTTTCACTCCATTGCCGTAGCCATCACCAGAGAAGACAGACCTCAGGAAGGCCCTTACGAATCCGTTGTCAGCGTCAAACACAATTCCTGGAACGTGCTTTTCTCGGCCCGATCCCCCGCACAGTCCCTCCAGGAGTTCTGCGTGTAGCGTGGGGAGGTAGTAGGAATTATTGCCGCTCCTGCGTTGGTATACCTTTGCAGGTCTGCCAAAGAGGATAGGCCAGCCCCGTTCTATCTCTCTGCAGACCTCAGGGTTCATGGTCCGACTCTGGGTGATGAAATTGTTGCGCGAGCCTTTTCTCTTCGAAGTATTCCCTTCGGATACGTACAATCCGAGCATAGATGCCAGCTCTGGGCACAATGGAAGCTTCACCGGAAGCGGTGTTCCAGTGGTTGCGTGGGGTCTTGCCGAATAAATCAGGCCATTCTTCATGACTATCGCTGAGGAAAGATAATGGGCGACTGGCAGGGTGGAGGACGGCAACCGTGGTGGGATGTACTGCGCTCCGACAACGACATCTCCGGGCCTCAGACTTCTTGTCTCTCTGTGGTGCAGCCTTCCAAAGGAATCCATCAGGTAAACACTGTGGTCGCCTGACATGACTAGTTCCCTCCCTTTGCTCGTCTTCACCTTGTAGACGTCGAAAACTCGATGCTTCATGGCATCTGCCACCCCAACCCACGCAGTGTTGAGCTCGTCCACGACGGTCAGGACCTCTACATGCCTCCCTGACCTGAATGCCTCAAAAACATCGGAAACAGTGACGAGCTGAACTTTGTCATCAAACCGCGCAAGCATAGGCGTATTCCCATGCACCGATTTCTTGCCAGTCAAGCCCTTTATGTCGACGGTCCCGTCGGGAAGCACCCCGAAGTAGTTCTTTTTCCTGCTACTGAATGCCACGTACCGATAGACCTTGTCGAGGTCCAATTCGATGCCGAGTTCATTCTGAGTCCAGCGAGTGACTGTGTCAATTTGTTGCTTCGACGGGTTTTGGAGGTAGGTCGAGTCGGTGTCCCCGTAAAGAACCTTGATCCCTAGTTCGTTGCATTTCCCGATTGTTCTCGTGATGGCATCCCGGCCGAGAGCAGCAGTCGCTTCTGCTACGGGTAGACAGTAAAAGGCGAAAGTCTCGAATCCTAAAACTCCATAGGACTGCCCAACGTGGACGAATTTTCCATTCCTTCCTGCAACGACCGTGTGGTTCTTCTCGGTGGTCACGCAGTACACCATCCCATCGAATGGAACCCTCTCTACATTCTTGCCCTTCGCCTTACCTGCTCGGGTTAGCTTCGAGCTCACATTCTTGAACACCACTCGGTAGATTCCATCCTCGTAACTCATCTTCGCTTTCATCCCCAGCATCGTGGTTAGGACGACAATGTCCTGTGCGAGCCTGACACTCACGGTGGAGTACCTGATTCCCCTCCGATTTCCATCGCCTTTGTAGACCGCGTCGAGGAATGACTGCATAGTGATTGTCGAACCAAAAACAAATCTGGGAACGGTCTTAGCGGAGGCATGACACTGCTTCGATTCGCGGACGTAGCAGTGACTGACCATCCACTCGTAGAGGACAGAGCTGGTAACCTGGAAGTATTTGTTGTCTCCACTGTCTTGGACGTGGGGTAAGCCAAGCTGATCGAGCAGTCTCCTTATCTCTCCTCTGAACTCGAGTCCCCTTGGGTTTCCCCTGCCTTGGCCCTGGGAGATTGTGATAGAGGCGGCCCTACCGCGAAAGTTGCCGTTGGCATAGAGCTTTGGCTGGTTTATGTGAGGGGAACCCTCGGAAACGAACCAACCACACAGGGAAGCGAATTTCACGGCGTCGAACCTTACCGGAATCTTGGTTGACCCGTATTCGCCTACGTACACATGTCCTCCGGCTACTTCGACAGCATCAATGTCCTCTTCATTGACGTGTACGGCCGGAATGACATAATGTGATTCGAGCCTCTCGCGTTTCTGGCTCCAGTACTTGTGGGCCCTCCCATGTTGGCGAATAAGTGACTGTTGCCCGGGAGGAAGCCTCCTGAACCAATTGATTAGGCGCATTCCCTTCTCTGGATAGAAACTGGCATTGGCGCCCACAAGTTTTGCTGTCTCCAACAGCGATATCCTTTCGCCTGTAGCGTTGGCTTCCACCCCTCCTTTCAGCTTCGGAATTGCGATGTTTGTTAGCCGACAGACTTCTTCGGCAGTCCGGAAAAGAGTGTGTAACCCAGATGACCTGCGATGGTCGACCGTTAGCATTCTATGGTTCGGGGTGACCATCAGGTCTACGAACCTCTTGTCTTTGAAATGAACCAGGTCCCCTCTGTAGGGGAAGGCCTGGACTTCGACAACCTTGTCGACTTCCGCCCTAAGGGTTGAAGGGTTTACGCTTACAACTTCGTCGCCAACACGCATCTCCTTGACATTCCTGATCCCGCCAGGAGTGACCAGGTAGGTGTCCCCGGTGAAACAAGCGTTTAGGAACACCTTGAGGCCCTGGGTAACGACGTTGTACAGTTCTCTGTCCTCCTTCGACAGAGTTGTATCCCTGGTCAGTGGCTTATAGTGCGCAACCCTGAGATCTCTTAGCGACCCGGTGACCAGGCTCACAATCCCCTTCCTCTTTGTGCAGACCCAAGACGAAGTGTCCGGTATCGTGTTGGTCTTGCACTCGGGGTGGGGGCAGTTGACCGTCTCGTAGGACAGGTTGTGAACCTTGATCAGGCTAGGGTAGAGGCTGGCAAAGTCGAGAACCGAGACGTCGAAGTAGACCCCCGGTTTCGGTTCTATGACGAACCCCCCCTTGTACTTCTTCCCCTTGATTATGGCCTGAGACGACGCACCCCCCTTCTCCGCCAGCTCGTCCTGCCGCGGTATCAGTGCGCCTATCTTCCTATGCTCGAAGAAGAGGAGGCTCCTGATCCAGTTGGAAACTCCCAGCCTCGAAACGTCGTTCATGGGCATCTTCCCTATTCTAGAAATGACCTGGAGTAGCTTCATCACTACAGAGCCCATCATTGATGTGAACTCGTAAGTGAGCTGCGAATCGTTCAGGCAGTACCTGCCTAACTCGGCGAGCGGGAGGTCTCCGATTTCGCCCTGGAACTCGATCTTCGACTTGCCTAGGAGCGCTTCGGCCACGCCGTTGAGCGTGTGCTCCGCGTACTTGTTTCCGAACGCGTAGACCTGAATGGACCTGTTCCTGAAGAACTGATACAGGTCGATGTGGATTCCGTGCTTGAGGGAAGCAGCCACCCTTTCGAGCTGGATGGGGTCTTCCTCCTCTCTGATTCCGAGCGCTTCCGCCCTGTGCTGCAAGTACCGGAGGTCGAAGTCGTCCCCGTTGAAGGTGATGATGACCGGGTAATCCATCATCTTGGAGAAGACAGCCCTGAGGAGCTCTGCCTCGTCTGAGAAGACCCTGTAGGAGAAAGAGCTGGAGACGAGGCCGCTGTCGTCTCTTTCGCCCTTCAGCAGATAGACGATTTTCTCTTCGTCGTTGAAGAAGGAGACAGCGATCACTGGCTGCCTTGGGTTCTCGACGTCGGGGAGCCTCCCTTCCTCATTGTCAACCTCGATGTCGAGCGCCACTCTTCTGAAACTTGCAAGCGGCTCGCTGAGGAGCTCGGCCCAATCCCTCAGGTATGGCTGGAACTCACCAGGGTTCCTCCGGGTCACCTCTTCGAGGGAGCTGTTCACCCTGCCGGGGACTTCGTGGGTCACCGGGATTACTTCGCCGTGGGACACACGGTAGTATGTCCCCATCCTCAGCCCCCGGTCGTAGGCGAAGTTCTCGTAATACTTGATGTCAGCCTCCCACGCCCTGATTTTGTCCCTTATGCTGTCGTTCCCCCCTCCGATGGCAAGGGGGTCGGTGGTCACTATCTTCCTCAGTTTGACCCGGGTGTCGTTAAGTAGATCGAGCCTTTCCTCCTCCACAATTTCTATGACATCCTTTCTGGCCCTCACCTGGTCCAGCTCGTTCATCGGAAGCCTAGTGTAACAATAGGGGCGATGCCCAGTGTTGTCCTCCCAGATCCAAAACCTCCCTCCTTTTTCGTCGTAGAACTTGAGGAGCGCCCTCCTCTTGTCCCCATCGTAGGAAGCCGACGCAAGCATTCCTTTCTCCAGTTCCTTCACTGGCTTGGTTAGCTCCGAGAGCTTTGCCCCAAGATCAACTGCCGGGGGGTCTGGCTGGGCCGCCATGGAAGGGTCGGCCCACGGCGGAGGCTTCGGCAAATAAGGCTACCGAGCTCACGGGTCGCCGAGTCGGACGATTTATATCGGCTTTCCCGTCCGGCCCTTGAGATGCCGAAGTTTCTGGACACATTGGTGGCCAACGTCGCCTACGCGTTCATTGCGGTGGGCGTAATCTGGCTCGTCATCGCTGTGCTCGCTGATTCGTCCCTGATTCTCTGGCCCGTTGTGGCCTGCATCGCAGGAGGGATCATGCTTAGGGAGTGGCCCGGCGGGAGATTGACCTGGTCTTGGGCCGTTGCAACGGTAGTGATGGGGTTCCTTCTGTCAGCCTACCAGGTTTACGCCTGGCTCTCTTTCCTCGGGGGGACCTTTTCCACCCTGGCTGTGGTCTCCATCATAGGATTCGCTTTGTTTGCCGCGGTGCACGGGTTCCTGTTCTACGCTGCCACCTCTAAGCCGACCACTGCGAAGGCTGCATCCGAATAGGGCTTGTAAGCAGCCTCCCAAGGCGGGCGCCGGCCGAGGGAGCGCTCAAATAAACCCCCTGGGGCAGCACCCCAGATTCATTTGTCCTTTATTCCCATCAACAGGCCCCTGCTGGGGGAAGAGGAGCAGGAGGCGGTCCGGCAGGTCCTATCGACAGGCAGGCTGGTGGACGCCTCGCTGGAAGGGGGGAAACGGGTGCAGGAATTCGAAGGAAAAGTCAGAAGCCTGGTCGGGACAAGGCACGTCGTCGCGGTAAATTCCGGAACTGCCGCCCTCCACACGACCCTGCTGGCGCAGGGAATCAAGCCAGGGGATGAAGTGGTGGTGCCGTCCCTCACTTTCGTTGCAACGGCCAACGTCGTGCTCGCGTGCGGCGCGAAGCCCGTTTTCGTCGACACCAAGAGGGACTACAATATTGACCCTGCTTCCTTCAGTAAGGCCCTCACCCGGAAGACTAGGGCCGTAATCCCAGTCCACGTCTATGGCTATCCGGCCGACATGGACGAAATCAAGGAGATCGCCTCTCCGAGAGGAATCGCCGTGGTCGAGGATGCGGCGGAGTCGCTCGGCGCGACCTACAAGGGGACCCAGACAGGAAAGCTCGGGGACGCGGGATGCTTCAGCATGTACGCCACAAAGGTCGTCACCTCTGGAGAGGGAGGCGCAATCTCCACCGACGACGCCGAACTCGCCGAGAAACTCAGACTGGTGAGGAACCACGGCATGACCCACGGTTACGATACGCGAGTCCTCGGCTTCAACTACAGACTTCCGGAGATCAGCGCAGCCATCGCTTCCGTTCAGATGGACAAGCTCCCAGGTTTCCTCCGCGCAAGGGCAAAGAACGCGAGGTATCTCACCGAGCGGGTGGGCTCAGCTCCGGGCGTCGAGTTCAACCAGGATGCGGATGACAGGACGCACGTTTACTACCTCTACACCCTCCACCTCAAGAGGAAGAGGGACGAGGTGGTGAAGGCCCTCAACGCGTCCGGTGTCGGGGCGGCTGTCTACTGGAAGATACCTGTGCACAGGGCTCCCCTGTACGCCAAGCTCGGCTACAGCAAGAAGGTCCTCAGACAGACCGAAGATGCAGCGCGACACGTGATTTCACTCCCTGTGCACCCAGGGGTCTCCGAATCTGACATCGAAAGGGTGGCCGACACGTTCCTAGAAGCTGTCCGGACCCAGGCCTAGGTGGGGCGCGCATTGCTGCCTGCCGAAAGGGTCTGCGTGGTGGTGCCCACCTACAACGAGAAGGAGAACATAATGCCTCTCGTCGAGTCTCTCGAGCGTGCAGGGGTGCCGAGTCTGTCCATTCTTTTTGTTGACGACAGCAGTCCCGACGGGACCGCAGGAGAGATAGGCCGCCTATCTGAAGAGAAGCACTGGATCGACCTCCTCCGGAGACCGAGTAAGATGGGGATTGGCTCTGCTTACCAGGACGGTTTCAAGGCTGCCATCAACTCCATCAGGCCTGACGTGTTGGTGGAGATGGACGCGGACCTTCAGCACCCCGCCTCCGCGCTCCCTGGGCTCGTGAAAGCCATCGGCGAAGGGGCGGACGTTGCGATTGCGTCCAGATACATTACGGGGGGCGGGATTTCGGGATGGGGCCGCCTCCGCAGGATTGTCAGCAGAGGGGCGAATGCCTACGCGCGCTCTATGCTGGGCCTGAAGGTCAAGGACGCAACCTCCGGTTTCAGGGCGTTCTCAAAGGGGGCGGCCGAGGCGGTGGCCCAGGCCGAGCTCCCGGCCAAGGGGTTCGAGTTCCAGGTGGCCACCCTTCATCTCCTGAAGGACAAATGGAAGATTGTCGAGGTACCCTTCACGTTTGCGGAGAGGACTGCAGGCAAGTCGAAGCTGGGACTCGCTGACGTGGCGAAGTTCTTCGTGGCCGTCCTGCGGATGGCCTCCTGAAAAGTCGGACCCGAGACTCAAACGGAGCAAGACAGAAATACGAGGAACCTCGGCGGCCCTCTGGATTGAGCGTAGAGGCGCCGAAGGAACCGCAGCCAGCGCAGCCCGCCAAGGTCTTTGCCGGGGCGGTATACGAATGCGTCAGGTGCGGAACCAGGACCACCCAGGAGGAGCTTGCGAAGCTCCCCGAGGTCAAGTGCATATGCGGGTACAGGGTCTTCAAGAAGGCCCGGCCTGCAGTCGTCAAGCAGATCAAAGCCGTCTGAACATCAACTAACCCGCGTTCGTCGATTGGCTAATTTCGGCCAATGATTTAATTACACGGTCGAGTCGGCCAGCGTGACTTCTGATGCATCTCATGCAGAGTAAAGAGCGTGCGGCCATCCTAGGCTATGGGGCGTACATCCCATTCTACCGGCTCCCCACAGCGGAGATTGCGAGGGTCTGGAAGGGAGGCGGATCGGGGCCCAACCTAGAGAAGGCGGTGGCTGCCGCCGACGAGGACACCGTGACCATGGCCATCGAGGCTGCGAGACAGGCCATGAACATGGCGAAGGTGGACACCCTGGGCGCCGTTTTCGTCGGGACTGAATCCAAACCTTACGCTGTGAAGCCCACCAGTACAATAGTGGCCCAGGCGCTGGGTCAACACAACACGCTGGCGGCTGACCTGGAGTTCGCCTGCAAGGCCGGGACGGAGGCGATGCAGGTCATAACCGGGCTCGTAGGGTCGGGCATGATAAGTGCGGGGCTGGCCATAGGGATGGACACGGCCCAGGGGAGGCCGGGGGACGACCTCGAGTACACCGCGGCGAGCGGGGGCGCTGCCTATGTGATTGGGAGGAGGTCGAAGGATGCCATCGCAGTGATCGACTGCAGCACGTCCTACGTGTCAGATACAGGCGACTTCTGGCGCAGAGCACACGAGCGGTACCCGAGGCACCTTTCGAGGTTCACGGGAGAGCCGGCGTACTTCCACCACATCGAGAGTTCGGTGACGATTCTTTTCGAGGAGACAGGGCACAAGCCGTCTGACTTCAAGTATGCCGTCTTCCACCAGCCCAACCCGCGCTTCCCTGTCGAAGTTGCGGCGCGTCTCGGCTTTACCATGGACCAGATTAAGACTGGGCTTCTCAACCCTATGATTGGGAACACCTACGCAGGGAGCTCCCCCATCGGGCTCGCAGCAGTGCTTGACGAAGCGAAGCCCGGGGACAAAATCCTCCTGGCGAGCTTCGGGTCGGGCGCAGGGTCTGACGCGTTCTGCATCGACGTGCTCGAGGGGATAACGAGGACCAGGGGTGTGAATCCCACGGTGAAGTCGATGATGGAGAGGAGCACGAAAATCGACTATTCCACTTACTCGAAGTTCAGGGACAAGTTGGAGAAGTAGGCGATCCGGTGCCCAGGTCAAAGGTGTACGTCAAATCGGTCGGCATGACCACCATCGCTGACCACTGGGAGTCGTCCATCCTGGACTTGGCTGTCGAGGCTTCTAGGGGGGCCCTCGGTGGATTGGGGAAGAAGAATCCCGACCAGATCATTGTCGGCAACATGTTCAGCGCTGTAGGGGCGCACCAGGAGCACCTCGGGGCGATGCTCGCAGACGGTCTGGGGCTGATGGGGACCCCAGCGTTCAAGGTAGAATCTGCCTGCTCTTCGGGAGGTTCGGCGTTCAACGTGGGGTACAATCTAGTGAAGTCAGGCGCCATCGACTCCGCCCTTGTGGTAGGGGTGGAGAAGATGAGGGACCTCGAACCCGAGGACGTTTCCCAGGCTCTCGCCATGGCTGAATCCGCCGAGTACACCCAGTTCGTGGGAGCCACATTCGCCGCACTCAACGGTCTCCTGGCGAGGTACTACATGGAGCAGTTGGACGTGTCCAGGGACGAGCTGAGCTCCATCCCGGTGATCGACCATTCGAACGCTGTCACTGCCTCCCACGCGCAATTCAGGAAGGCAATAACTCCAGAGGTCGTGAGCAGGTCGGCCATGATCTCCGACCCTCTGAGGCTCTTCGACTGTGCCCCGGTAGGAGACGGGGCGGCGGCGGTGCTGCTGGTGAACGAAAAAGCCGCATCAGGAACCAAGAGGAAGATGGTCGAGGTGCTGGGGGGGAAGATAGCTACCAACGACTTCAGCATCTACGAGAGGGACGACATGCTTGACTTCAAGTCCACCCGACTCGCCTTCAAAGGGGCGACGGAGGAGGCGGGGCTCTCGCCCGCCAAGGTCAGCTTTGCAGAGTTGCACGACGCTTTCTCCGTCGTCGGGGCTCTGTCGTTGGAGGCGATGGGATACTCGAAGAGAGGGCATGCTTCAAAGGATGCGAAATTGGGGAAGTACAGCAGGGGTTCCGAACTCCCAATCAACACCTTCGGGGGCCTGAAGGCCCGGGGGCACCCAGTGGGTGCGACAGGGGTCTACCAGATAGCGGAGGCCTATCTCCAGCTAACGGGCCAGGCAGGCAAGAACCAGGTCGAGGGGGCCGAGTACGGGGTCACCCAAAATGTGGGAGGGGTAGACACCACAGCTGCGGTGCACGTCTTCGGGGGGGCATCGTAGATGTCGATCCAATACTGGCGCATACGGGACAGGTACTATCGCCTGATAGGAAGCAAGTGTGTGGACTGCGGGGACGAGTTCTTCCCTCCGGTCTACAAGTGTAAGGGGTGCGGATCGGAGCAAATCAAGGACAAGGAGATGCCGAAGACAGGGAAGATCATGACATACACGGTGCTTCACGAGCCCCTGCCCGGTTTCGAAGCGCAGGCCCCGTTGTACCTCGCGGTGGTGAAGCTGGATAACGGGGCGAGAATCCTCACGCAGATTGTCGATTCGCCGGAGGAATCGGTGAAGACGGGCGCAAAGGTGCGGGCGACCATCAGAAGAGCGATGGTGGACGGCGATTCCGGCCAGATCATATACGGGTACAAATTCAT
>Ga0187772_10000620_pt1 | contig 15922 bp, 14 predicted proteins | sample 0116_SJ02_MP15_2_FD_133137 | JGI IMG/M metagenome (GOLD analysis project Ga0187772, IMG submission 133137) | Tropical peat soil microbial communities from peatlands in Department of Meta, Colombia - 0116_SJ02_MP15_20_MG | ecosystem: Environmental > Terrestrial > Soil > Wetlands > Peat | place... | reverse complement strand
GTGTACCGCCAGCTCTTCAGTCCCGGCGAAAACCCGATCGGCGCCTCCATCCTGGTCAAAAGCGTGCCGCTGCAGGTGATCGGCGTGCTCATCGCAAAGGGCCAGTCGGTGTTCGGCACCGATCAGGACGATCTGGTCATGACGCCGTTCACCACGGCGGAACGCAAAGTGCTCGGCGTAGCAGCGCCGACCGCGCAGCAAACGCCGCTCAATTGGCCCTATCTGCCATGGCCGAATCCATACAATCTGCAGGCGCGGCTGACAGGTTTTGCCAATCAGATCTACGTGCAGGCCGTCAGTCAGCCGCTGGTGCACACCGCCATTCGGCAGGCGAGCGACACGCTCATTCGCCGCCATCGCATCAAACCCGGTGCCGTCAACGACTTCGACGTGCGCAACCTGAGCCAGTTCGTCGAAACCGCCGAGAGCAGTAGCCGCATCATGGCGCTTCTGCTTGCCGCCGTGGCGTCGATTTCATTGATCGTCGGCGGCATCGGCATCATGAATATCCTGCTGGTCTCGGTGACCGAACGCACGCGCGAGATTGGATTGCGCATGGCGATCGGCGCACGCCGGCTGCATGTTCTGTTGCAATTTCTCGCCGAAGCCATTTTTCTCAGCGTCAGCGGCGGGCTCGCAGGAATTGTCACGGGCGTCGCGGTTTCGGCGGCGCTCTCGTTGTTTTTCCACTGGTCCGCGCCGATATCGCTAACGGCGGTGGTGGGTGGCTTTCTATTTGCCGCAGCGGTCGGCGTGTTCTTCGGATTTTATCCGGCGCGCAAGGCGGCAAGCCTCAACCCGATCGATGCGCTGCGCTACGAATGATTCGAACGCCGCCGCGAAGTTGGCCGTCAATCATTGGACGACTGCGGGCGGCAATGCCCGTATTCGGTCGCCACCTTGTCGGTTCCGTATTGCTGCCACACGATGCCGAGCGAGGATCGGTCGACGCCGAGACTGATGTGATCAGCCTGACCGCTAATCGATATGTAAGTGATCGTTACCTTGGTGAAGCTAAAGCTGTGACCGTCGGCTTCGGCCGTCAACGTCTTCTTATCTTCATCAAATGTGACGGTGATCGCCCGGCTTTCTGAGCCAGGGTGCGTCTCACTGTCTGTTAGGACGCAATTGAGCCGTTGTGGCTCGGCCCAGGCGGCGCCGGTCCACACCGAAGCAGTGAGCAACGTATTGACGATGATCATCGTCGCCCAGCCAGCTTTTCGTGTCATATGTCCCACTCAATTGCGACGCAGCGCGCCTTCAAGGCGGCACAACTGCCGGACCATAGATTCCAGTTTCGGTACCAGCAAGGTCACCGTTCGGCCGGCTGGGTGAGGCACCCACCCCGCCTCCACGCGCGTACGGCGCGGATCGGCGGCGAAAGTAGCAAAACGATAGCCGGGCTTATTCCGCCGCCTTGCGCGTTTCGAAGAACCGGTTGCCCGGCCGCGGCAGGCCGAGATTCTCGCGTAGCGTCTTGCCCTCGTATTCGCGCCGGAACAGGCCGCGGCGCTGCAATTCCGGCACCACCTTATCGACAAAATCGTCGAGCCCGCCGGGCAGATAGGGGAACATGATGGTGAAGCCGTCGCTCGCCTCGCTCACCAGCCATTCTTCCATCTCGTCGGCGATGGTTTTCGGCGTGCCGACCATGGCGAGACCGGAATAGCCGCCCAGCCGCTGCGCCAGCTGCTGGACGGTGAGATTTTCCCGCGCCGCCATTTTCACCACGCGCTCATGCGCGCTCTTGCTGGCGTTGCTTTCGGGAATTTCCGGCAACGGCTGGTCCGGATCGAAGCGCGATGCGTCGTGCCCGAGCGCAATCGACAATGAGGCAATGGCGCTGTCGTAGTAAACGAGGCTGTCAAGCTTGGCGCGCTTGGCGCGCGCTTCCTCGACGGTGTCCCCAACCACGACGGAGCAGGCTGGCATGATCTTCATGTACTCGCGGTCGCGGCCCGCCTTCGCCATGCGGCCTTTGACGTCGGCGTAGAACTCGCGCCCGGCGACGATGTTGGACGGCGGCGTGAACACTGCTTCTGCGGTTTCGGCGGCGAGCTGCCGGCCGGAATCGGAGGCGCCGGCCTGCACGATCACCGGCCAGCCCTGCACCGGGCGCGCGATATTGAGCGGCCCGCGCACCGACAAATACTTTCCCTTGTGATTGAGCACGTGCAGCTTGTCCGGGTCGAAGAACAGTCCCTGCCCCACGTCGCGGATGAAGGCGTCGTCCGCCCAGGAATCCCACAATCCGGTGACCACATCGTAGAACTCGCGCGCGCGGCGATAGCGCTCGCCGTGCTCCATGTGATCGCTCATGCCGAAATTGAGCGCCGCGTCGGGATTGGAGGTGGTGACGATGTTCCAACCGGCGCGGCCGCCGCTGAGGTGGTCGAGTGAAGCAAACCGCCGTGCCACATGATAGGGCGCGTCAAACGTGGTTGAGCCGGTAGCGACCAGGCCGATACGCTCGGTGACCACCGCCAGCGCGGAAAGCAGCGTAAACGGCTCGAACGAGGTGACCGTGTGGCTGTGCTTGAGTGCGTCGAGCGGCATGTTGAGCACCGCCAGATGATCGGCCATGAAAAAAGCGTCGAACTTGGCCCGCTCCAGCGTCTGCGCGAAGCGTTTGATGTGCGCGAAATTGAAATTGGCGTCGGGAAACGCGCCAGGATAGCGCCAGGCGCCGGTATGGATGGTGACCGGGCGCATGAAGGCGCCGAGACGTAACTGTTTCGATCTGCTCAAGGCCAACTCCGCATTGTGCCGTCGATAGAGAGGTTTGACACAATTATAGAGCCGCTTTTTGCAGAATTGGCGGCAAATTGCGATGCCGTCGCTAGGCCAAGCTTATGATCTTCGAGCCGATGCTCCGCCGAGGGTGAGCATATGGCCATTTGCGCCTACGCGATCATGGTGGCGCTGGTCCTGGTCGGCACGGTTGCCTTTTTTAGCTGCCAGGACATTGGCGACGAGGTTGACTGACCGCAGCCGGCTCGCGCGCGACGTGGCGCGTTACTGCACGGCCTTGCCGCTGCGGGCGCTCTCTTCCAGCAGCTGAATATTCGCTTGGATGTAAGGGTTGGCCGGGTCCTTCGCCTGCGCCTCGTGGAAGATCTTCTGCGCGCGCGCATAATCGCCGCGCAGCAGGTATGAGAAGCCGAGATTATTGAGGACCTCCGGAGTCCGGCCGACAATCCGTATCGCCTCCTGGTAGGCGCGGTCGGCAAGATCAAACCGGCGCAACCGGTCATACGACGCCGCGAGCCCGACCCAGGCCTCCGCGTCGCGCGGATGTTTCTCGACTGCGATGCGGAAGCTCTTTTCGGCCAAGCCGAAGTTGTTGTTGCGAAAATACTTCTTGCCGAGTTGCAGGTCGTCATTTGGATCGTCGCCGAGCATTCCGGGCTTGGCCAGCGGCGCGACCGGTTCTCCGCTCGGGCCCGGTTCAGCCGGCGGGGTGACAATCGAGCCCGTGGTATCGGCGGTGGCGGCCGGCGGCGGCGCGGAGTCTTCGGGGCTTTTGGACCCCCACAGATCGCTAAGCTTTGCCGACGAGGCGCATCCGCCCAGCAGCGCTAAGCAGGCCGCAAGAACCATGAGGGTGGGGGCTGATCGGGTGCTCATCAACGCGCTCCGAACCAAACGCGCCGGCTTAAATTCCCCTGATCGTGAGGATTGCGTCGATCTTCCGGCCGACACAAAACCGGCTCCGCAAACCTAGGCGATGACGGTTAAGGAATTGCTTGTCCGTATTCGGACGGCGGAAAACCTGCTTCCGGCCAGCACGTTAGGCGCTAAGGTTGCTACCAATTGCCGGTGGCCAACCGGACGATGACCGGGGTCAGGATCACGATGAACAGGACCGGGAAAATGCACACCATCATCGGCACCGCGAGCTTGGCCGGCAGGCTGTAGGCCTTTTCCTCGGCGCGCGACATACGCTTGTGGCGCATATCGTCACTATAGACACGAAGCGCACTGCTAATGCTTGAGCCGAGTTCATCCGACTGCTGGATCAGATTGGCAAATGAACGCGCCTCTTCGAGGCCGAGACGGTCGGCCAAATGGTCAAGCGCATCTGTGAGTGTGCGACCGGCGCGAATTTCCAGGTTGGCAATGTGAATGTTGGCGGCAAGCGAACGGTGTGAGTCACCGAGCTCGCGCGCCACCCGCTCCAGCGCCGCTTCCATGGCGAGACCGGCATCCGCGCACACCACCAACAAGTCCATGAAGTCGGGAAATCCGGTCTGATGCTCCTGCCGCCGCACCTTGATGCGCCGATCGAGATAGAGGCCGGGCGCCAGATAGCCGCAAAGCCCCGCGGTCGTCACGAAAAGCCAGAACGATGCCTTGGCCTCGAGCGCGAGCAGCGACACGACAAATAATGATGTCACCGCCAAGCCGATCGCCAGACCAGTGCGCGCAAGAAAGAAATAGGCCGCCGCGTGCGTATTATAAATTCCAGCCTGCACGAGCCGACGACGCAGCACTTTCATATCTTTGCTATCGACCGCGCTATAGTATTTGGTCGCGCGGTCGACGAGCTTGCGAACGGCCTCAAGGCCGGATTGATGCAACCCATGCGAGCTGCCACCGAAGTCCTGTTCCGGGGCAACGCGAGCGGCGCGGCGACGCACCGCATTGCGGGCGCGCGCGCCGATCATAACGGCAAAGGCGAGCATTCCGGCGGCGAGGAAGACGAGAACGCTCAGCGTCGCCGCCGCGCTGTCGCCGAAGGGGCTGGTTGCATCCATCGTTCAGATCTTGAAATTGACCATTTTGAACATCGTCAAATTGCCGACCAGCATCCACATGGCGCCGCCGACCAGGAGAAGCTTGGTGAGATTCTCGTGCCAGACGGATGCGTAGAAATTCGGTGATGTCACCTGCACCACGATGAACAGTCCGATCGGCAACGCCGAAAGAATCAACGCCGAAGCACGCCCCTCCGCCGCCAGTGCCCGAATTTTCCGCCGCATCTTGAAACGCTCGCGGATGACAGCGGAAAGGTTTTCAAGTATTTCGCCGAGATTGCCGCCAGTGGAAGCCTGGATACCGACGGCGGTAACGAACAAAGGCAGATCGTCCGAGCCGATGCGCAGGTAAAGGTTACGCATCGCCGTTTCCAAATCCGCCCCGTAAGTGATTTCATCCGACAGGATGCCAAATTCACTGCCGATCGGATCGGGCATCTCGCGGCCCACCAACGAGATCGCAACCGGCACCGGGTGACCGGCGCGCAGGCTGCGCACGATGGTATCAAGCGCGTCGGGAAACTGCGCGGCGAACTTCTTTTGCCGCCTTCGGCGCAACAGGTGTAGGACCGAAAACGGCAGCGCTGTCGCGCATAGGACCCCGACAATGCTTGCTTCGGTCAGGCTGCCGCGGAACAGCACCGTGGCGACAAAAGAAACGATGCTGCCAATTGCGATGACAAGCGCGAGCCGTGCGAGCCCGATGGTGATGCCTGATTGCAGGATCAGGCGATTAAGTGCAAAGAAAATCAGCCGGTAATTGCCCTGCTCGGTGAGACCGCGCTCGCGGCGCAGCGCCACAAGCACACCTTCGCGGTCATGGTCTTTGGCCAGCAGCAGCCGCCGGTTGATCTGGCCGCGATAGGACACGGTGGAAAAGCACAACAGATAGACGGCCTCGACGGTCAAGGCCGCCGAAAGCGCGACGAAAAGCCAGATCAGGTAGAGCGGATCGAGGTCGAACAGCATGGCCATCACAGCGGCTGTGAGGGATCAAAATAGGCGCCCGGGATTCTGATCCCTTGCGCCGCCAGATCGGCGAGAAAGCGCGGGCGCACGCCGGTTGCCTGAAAATGGCCAAGCACACCGCCGTCGGGTGCGGTGCCGGTGCGCACGAATTTGTAGATTTCCTGCATCTGGATGATGTCGCTTTCCAGGCCGGTGATCTCGGCAATGCTCATCACCCGGCGCTTGCCGTCGGACAGTCGCGACAGCTGCACGATGACCCGGATGGCGGCGGCAATCTGACCACGGATGCTGGCGACCGTCATCGGCATGCCGGCCATGCCGATCATCTGCTCCAAGCGCGAGATGGCGTCGCGCGGGGTGTTGGCGTGGATGGTCGCCATCGAACCTTCATGGCCCGTGTTCATGGCTTGCAGCATGTCGAAGGCCTCTTCGCCACGGCATTCGCCAAGAATCACGCGATCCGGACGCATGCGCAGCGCGTTTTTCACCAGGTCGCGTTGGCGGATCTCTCCCTTGCCTTCGATGTTGGGCGGGCGCGTCTCCAGGCGGCCGACATGCGGCTGCTGCAATTGCAGCTCGGCGGCGTCCTCGATGGTGAGGAGCCGCTCTTTCTCCGAGATGTAGGCCGACAGTGCGTTGAGCATGGTCGTTTTGCCGGAACCGGTACCGCCGGAGATGATCAGCGTGACACGCGCTGTCACCGCCTTGGCCAGAATCTCCGCCATCTGCGGCCGCAAAGCGCCGATCTCGACCAACTTATCGAGACTGAACGGCTTCTTGGAAAACTTGCGGATCGACATAAGCGGGCCGTCAACTGCGACCGGCCGCACTGCCACGTTGACGCGCGAACCATCGAGCAGGCGCGCGTCGCACATCGGCTGGGCTTCATCGACCCGGCGGCCGACGGCCGAGACGATTTTATTGATGATGCGAAGAAGGTGCGCCTCGTCCTTAAAACGAACGCCGGTGGGCTCGAGCATGCCCTGCCGCTCGACATAGACGCATTCGTGACCGTTGATCAGGATATCGTTGATTGCTGGATCCTTGAGCAGCGGCTCCAACGGGCCGAGACCCTGCATCTCGTCGAGGATCTCGGATACGAACTCGTTCAACTCCTGAGCATTGAGCGCCAGCCGCTCGACCAGGACATATTGCGAGACCATTTGTTGAACGTGGTTGCGGACCTCCTCGGCCGGCAGTTTTTCCAATGCCGACAGATTGATTTCTTCGATTAAACGCCGGTGCAGTCGCACCTTGGCGTCAAGGAGCTTTTCGCTAAGCAGCGGATTAGCCACTTCGGGAGTGGGCGCGACGACGACCGGCGACGTCACGTCCTTGGCGATAATAGTGTCTCCGGCCGGAGCAGGCTCCGGCGCAGCGACGCGACGAATGGAGAAGCGACCGACCATGGGATGCCTCCTACGGCACGGTCATGCTTTTCACCCCACCCGCTAAAGCGACACCCCGGTCGCGTGGACCCCGATCTTTTTCGGCTGCTGCAGACCCCTTAGCCAAATTTTTGCCGGCCTGCGGCAGAATGAATTTCTTCAATTGCGCTGTCACCTTGTTGCCAGGCTTAATTTCATCCAACGGTACCCCGCGGTCGATCGCTTCCCGGACGAGCCCGTAGTGGTTCGGCACATAGCCGGCGACGGCATCGCCGATTGCCCGCTCGACATCGCCGCGGCGCAGGCCTGACGAAAACAACTTTTGCTCGAAACGATTGACGATCACCTGCGGCTTGACGTCATCGCCAAGCCGCTCGCGGATCGCGCCCAACAATTGCCTGGCCTGGCGCAGGCTCGGCACCGTTGTCTCGCTGACGATGAAGACCTTGTTGGAGCCAAGCAGCACACTGTCGGTCCAGGAGAACCACGTGCGCGGCATGTCGAACACGACGAAATCAAAATGCGACGACACCAGGTCGAGCAGCCGGGTCACAACATCGGGATCAAATAAGCGCATTTCTGCCGGCCGGTTCGGCGCCGCCACCACCGCCAGACCGGAGGCGTGGTGCGACAGCATGACTTCGAGCAATTGTCGGTCCAGCCGTTCCGGGCGCGGCTCGATTTCACCGAGATCAAGGCGCGGCTCAATATCGAGATAATCGGCACAAGTGCCGTGTTGGAAATCGAGGTCGACCAGGCAAGTTGCTGTCCTGCTGCGGGTACCGGCATTGAGCAGCAGCATGGCGGTCTGCACCGCAAGCGTGGTGACGCCCGCTCCGCCGACTGCGGGCAGAAAGGTGAAAGTCTGCGCTTCGCTGGTCGCGGCTTTGGCGGGAGCGTTGGCAACCCGCGCGCAAGTTCGCGCCAAGTCGACCGGAGACACCGGCTTGAAGAGGCAATCGGCCACCCGCATTTGCATCAGGCGCCGCGCGACTGTTCCGTCGAAACCTCGGGTGACCGCGATCACTGGCGGGTTATCGCCGAGGCGCTGCATCGCTTGTCCAAGCGCGAGCAGCTCCGCCTCGTCCCCATCGCCGAGATCGACGACCACAACCGTGGCATCGGCAAGGTCGTCCGCGTGGCCTTGCGAAATTTGCTCGCTGATCACGCGAAGTCCGATTCGGGCGTCGGGCGCAAACGTGGCCCGAACGCTGTCCTCGAATTCATGGTCGGCGGTTACGACGACCACCCGGGGCGAGCCCATTGGACTAGTAGAACGACTGCTGTGCATGTGCTCGGCTTCGCGTCGCGGAGGCGGGATTATTGGCCGGTTGAAGTCGTCGTCGTTGAGGTCGTCGAACTGTTCGTTCCCGCCGGATTGGCACTTGTAACCGTGGTATTCTGCGAATTGGTCTGCGCCGTCGGCTGCGACGGATTGGCGACCTGCATTGTCATCGGGTCGATCGGTGGCGTGACCAGGTTTTTGCGATAGCGCTCGACCGCGGATTGCATCCTCTGGCCATCGAAAGCGATGTTGGTATTGCCGCTATTGGCCGGCCATGGATCGACCACCTGCGCGACCTTGCTGGCCTCGATCGCGTCGCCAGCGCTCAGCGCAATGGAATCGCGCCGATCAAGATACAGACCGGGATCGGAGCAGCCGGCGAGCATGGCGCCGGCGATGACGGCAGCAGCAATCGCGCCGGCGCGCGCGTCAATCTTTGGCGACCACATAGGCGCCTCCTTTCTTCGGCAGATCGAGGATGTGACCGACGTAGGGCCGGTTGGGCGCGCCGAACGCCAGGCGCGCCATCGCCGGGCTAACCTCAGCCTGACCATAGAGGAAAAAGTCGACGTCGTTGCCCGGCAGGGTGTTGTCGAGCGGCGAATGCGCGACATTGGTCGGCCGCATCGGGTTGACGAGATGCGGCGTTACCATAATAACGAGATCGGTCTCATTCTTTTGGTATTGGCTCGAACGAAACAGCGCCCCCAGGACCGGCACGTCGCCGACCCAAGGGAGTTGGTCCTGCGCACTCGTGGTCTGATTCTGCAACAGTCCGCCAAGCATGAAGCTCTGACCGTCGCGCAATTCAAGCGTCGTCGAGGCCTTGCGCGTGATGAGTCCCGGGACCGACGTGCCCAAGACTGTGACGGTGTGTGTTGCGTCGATTTCGCTCACTTCCGGCTTGATCACGAGGTTGATCAGGCCACCCTTGAGCACGGTCGGGGTGAACGACAGCCCGACACCGTACGGCTGATAGGCAAACGCTATGGTGCCCAGGCCATTTGCCTCGGGGACCGGAAATTGTCCTCCGGCGAGGAAGCTTGCGGTATCCCCCGACAGTGCCACGAGGTTGGGCTCCGCCAAACTGCGCGCCAGGCCTTTTTGCTCCAGCGCATTGAGCTGCATCTGCACCGAGCCGCCGAGCTGGCTGACCAGGAAGCCGAACGGAGCCGCGCCCGACAGCACGCCGGCGGCAACGACCGGCGACAGCGGAGTGGCGGTAGCGCCGGGAGGTTGTACGCTCATGCCGCCGATGGTGCTGCCCGGCTGCTGGAAGGCGCCGCCTGGCGCGGTGATCGGCAGCTGCCCCGCCGGCACCTGATCGCCGATATTAGCTACCGCGCGCGAGCCGAAAATATTCCACTGCACGCCGAGTTCGCGGCTCGCTGAGCGGTCGACCTCGATGAAGCGCACTTCCAGCATGATCTGCTGCGGCCGCAGTACTTGGACGGTATTGATCGGATCAGGTACGAACTGCCGCGCGATCGTCACAGCTTTGTCCAGGGTGACCGCGTCGGCGGCGGTCCCGCTGAGCAGGATGCGGCCATTGACTGACGAAACCCGGATGCTGCCGCCGGACAGCGCCGCTATCTCGGTACTGGCCCGCGAGATGTCGTAGGAAACCTCGATGTCGAAGATACCCACGAGCTTTTTGTGCTCCCCATAGGCCGTGACCCGCCTGGTGCCGATCTTCTTGCCGATAATCGACAGCGCATGATCGGTCAGCTGGTTAACATCGGCGACCGTCGGATCGCCGACCGAGATGTCGACGATGGCCTGATCGGTATGAACATCTTCCGACTTGCCGAACATCACGTTCACGGTCGCGGTGTGGGCTGCGTTTGTGAGCGTGACCCGTTGCTGTGCCCGCGACTCGCACGGCGCAACGGCGAACGCGACGACCAGCACCATTGCCGCCGCTAACCGGCAGCGATGCAGCAGCGCCCGCAACTCCTGCTTCAGATGTGGCCGGAACATTCCGGCGATTTCACTTGCAGCTTTGCACTGGCTTGACATGTTGGCCTCCCGCCACTCTTTGTCCCGAACTCTGCTCACGTCCCCAAACTCGCTTGTGTTTCGTCTGTCTCAGTTTTGGACCGCCGGCCGCCCGATATGGGCCGCGGCATGCGCCGGTAGCTCTTCGACCGGCACGCTGTAATCCGACTTCTTTGTCGCGCGCATCACGCCGACGTTGACGAAGCGCGCATCGTGTGACGGCGCGGTGGCGTGCCCTAGATCGGCGAACGTGACACGCCGGGTCGTCGCTTCGCCGACCTCACCGGCCTTGCGAAGCATCAGCGACAGCGTGCCGAAGAGCGAGGCCAGTGCGACCTTTTCTCCGTCGACAGCATTGACTTCCAACGTGATGGCTTTGACCACCGATGGCTTGTCGGCACGCTCGTCGGCCATTTGATCGACGGCAAGCACGCGCGCGTTCTGTAACACGACGTCGCTCATGGCGGCGTTCGGTTCGCCCGCCCGCGACATAACGACGTCAACGTGGTCGCCCGGCAGCACAAAACCGGCGACGCCTTCGACGTCGTTGACGCGAACGGTGACGGCTTTCATCTCGTCGGACAAAACGGCCGAGAGCGTCGCCCGCTGTCCCGGTCCGGTGATTTTCGCGGCGAGAACCGCTTCGTTGGTATCGATCGGCATGAGCGCGATGCGCTTGCCAGAAGTAAGCGCAGAGATTTTATCGAACGCACCCGCTGGCAATGCCTCGCTTGGCCACGGCACTTCGCGCAATGATCCAGCGCTTAATTCGTCGCCAAAGCGCAGCGGCCGGCTGGCGACGACGATGGTGTGTGCCGGCGGAACCGACTTTCGCTGCGCCTCAAGACTGCGCATGCGCATTTCGGCTTGGTTTTTGAGCCAAGTTTGCGACAAAAACACCGCGAGCAGGCCGAACAGGCCGGCAAAGGCGATCATTACAACAGTGCTTTTGCGCACGACCGATCCTTAGTATGCATCGCGGAGATGCTTGTTTCTTCGCGCGCTGACAGTGGTGCGCCAGTAGTATTGAATTGGTGAAAGTACCTAGGCTTTTCGGTTCATGCCGCCGGGTTCTCGGCCTATGCTGAAGATTGCTTGAAAGCCTATTCTTTACAGTACGTGTATGGAAACCTTCGAAGTGAATGGATAACCTTTACAAAAATTGAGACGTTTCGGAGCCCCGAGCGGCTTAAGATTTCCGTCTCGTGAATCTCCTGGGAGGATCGCATGAGCACCGCACGTTTTCTCAACCCGCGGGCCTTATTCAAGCCACCCGGCTATAGCCACGTCGTCGAAGTCACCGGCCCCGGACGCATGGTTTATATCGCCGGCCAAGTCGGTGCCGACCGCGATCTGAAGATCCCTCCAGACGCCCGCGCGCAAATGGTTCTGGCGTTCGAAAACCTGAAAACGGCGCTTGCCGAAGCCGGCGCCACCTTCAAGGACGTGGTGAAGATCAACAATTACCTGCTCAACATCGCCGACCTGAAACATTTCCGCGAGGTCCGCGACATGTATATCAACACGGCGGCGCCGCCGGCCAGCACATTGGTCGTGGTTTCCAGGCTTGCGATCGACGGTTTATTGTTTGAGATCGAAGCGGTGGCGGCGCTGCCGGCGAAATGAACTCACCGCGTCAGGCGGAGACCGCCCGGACATTCGCCGCGCTAACCTGCCGGTGAAATCCTTTCAGCGTCAGCGCCTCCAGCGGCTCAAGCTCGGCGATATTCTCCACAGCCGCCTGAACCTTGCCGTCGATCAGAATCTGTCCATCCTTTGCTTCGGCGCAAAGCCGCGCCGCAAGATTGGTGACTGAGCCGATGGCGGCGTAGTCGAAACGGCCCTCGAAGCCGATGCGGCCGAGCGTGGCGTAGCCATGCGCGATACCCATGCCGAAGCCGAGGTTGAAACCAAGCTTGCGCCACCGGCCGCTTAGATCGGCAACCGCGGCGCGCATTTCCGCCGCCATACGCACGGCCTGTCCGCATGGATCGTCGATCGGCACCGGATCGTTGAGCATCACCATCAGGCCATCGCCGGCAAAGCGTTCGATCGTGCCCTGGAATTTGTGGATGATGGTGCCGACGCTTGCGTGATATTCGCGCAGGATGCCCATCACCTCCTCCGGCTCCGCGGTCTCGGCGAAGGCGGTGAATCCGCGCAAGTCGCAAAACACCACGGTAACCTGCCGGCGATGGCTGTCGAGCGCGCGATCGTCGCCCGCCGACAGAATCAGCTCGGCGACCTGGGGCGACAGAAAGCGCTTGAGGCGGTCCATGCGGCCGATCTGCGCAAGCTGCTGCTCCACGCGCTCTTCCAGTGTCCGGTTCCAGCTGGCGAGATCGACAGCCTGCGCGCTCACTTTGTCGGTCAGCTCCTTCATCCGCAGCATCGACTTGACGCGGGCGACCAGCGCGGCCTGATCGACCGGCTTGGTCAAATATTCGTCGGCGCCCGCCTCCAGTCCGGCAACCACGTCCTTGCTGTCGGCCTTGGCCGTCACCAGGATGATGGCAGTGAACGGCAAATCCGGATCGGCTTTCAGCCGGCGGCAAACTTCGATGCCGTCGATCTTCGGCATCATCACGTCGAGCAGAATAAGATCGGGACGGTGCTCGCGCACAGCCGACAGGGTTTCTTCGCCGTCGGCCGCTTCCAAAAGCTCATAGCCGTGCGGCGAAAGCCGCGTGCGCAAAATGTCGCGGTTGGTCTCATTGTCGTCGACGATGAGAATGCGCGGAGGATTGTGCATCGGATTTTTCGGCGCCGCAAAAGCTAGTGCAAATGTTCTTTGATCTTGGCGAGCAATTGCCGGGGGCTATACGGCTTGGTGATGTAGCCGTCGCAGCCGGCGGCGCGGGCCTTGGCTTCATCGCCGGACAGCGCGTAGGAGGTCACTACGATGATCGGGATAGCCTTGAGTTCGGGGTTGGCCTTGATGCGGCGCGTGGCCTCATAGCCGTCCAGCACCGGCATCTGGATATCCATGAGGATCAAATCCGGGCGGTGCGCCTCGGCGGCGGCAATGCCCTTCTCGCCGTCCTCGGCTTCGAACAATTGAAAGCCGACGCTGGTGAGCAGGTCGCGCAGAATGCGCCGGTTATCCTCCTGGTCTTCCACCACCAGAATGCTCTTGCTCATGCGGCATGCCCCTCGCTTTCGGCCTTCACCGGAAGCTTTATCGTGAAAGTCGACCCCTTGCCGAGCTTGGAATCGACAACAATGCGGCCGCCGTGCATCTCGACAATCCGCTTGGAAATCGAAAGTCCCAATCCGGTTCCGCCTTTTTGCCGCGTCGAGGTGTTGTCGACCTGCTGGAATTCCTCGAAGATCTTGGTCTGATCGGCAGGGGCGATGCCGGGACCGGAGTCGCGCACCGCGACGCTGAACGCACCGTTGGCGCAGGACGCCTCGATCGCGACCTCCCCCTTGTCGGTGAACTTGATTGCGTTGCCGACCAAGTTGAGCAGCACCTGGGCGAGACGGCGCTCGTCGCCGCGCCCCATGGGCAATCCCTTGGCGACTTTGGTCGTGAGCGCGAGATTCTTCTGCGACGCCAGCGGCTCGACGGCGACATAGACGCCCTGCACCAGTTCGGCGAGCGAATACTCCGACAGCGAAAGCGTCAGCTGCCCGGCCTCGATCTTGGACAAATCGAGCACGTCGTTAATCAAGCCCAGCAGGTGCTTGCCGTTGGTCTGCACGCGCTCCAGCACTTCGCGCATCTTCTCCGGAGCCTCGCCATAAATGCTGTCGAGGATCAATTCGGTATAGCCGAGAATGGCGTTGAGCGGCGTGCGCAGCTCGTGGCTCATATTGGCGAGGAACTGCGATTTATGCCGGCTTGCCGCTTCGAGCTGCCGGCCCTTGTCCTCGATCTCGTGGAACAGCCGCGCATTCTGGATCGCCAGCGCCGATTGCGCGGCAAAAGTCTTGATCAGGTCGACTGTGTTTTGCGGGAAAGCGCCTGGCGTGCGGCGGCGGACCACTAGCAGGCCGACGATCTCCTCCCCACGCAGCAGCGGTGCCCCCAACAGCGCGCGGTATCCGGCGCGCAGGATGATCTCGTTCACGGCCGACGCCGCTTGCTCCTCCAGGTCGGCGATCTGGACCGGCTCGTGCTGTGCGAGGGCCAGCGTGGCGTTCGGGTCGTCAAGGCCGATACGCTGCTGCGTTAGCGCATCAATCATCTCCCGATCCATGCCGTAGGTGGCGCGCAGATGAAATTCGCGTTGCAGCTCGTCGAAAACGTAGATCGCGCCCGCCTCGGTGCCCGAGAGCTGCACGGCCTTGGTGACGATGGTCGAGAGCACGGTTTCGACATCGAGCGTCGAGTTCACCGCCTGCGAGACCTCGCCGAGGGCGCGCAGCTCTTCGACCGAGCGGCCAAGCTCATCGGTGCGCTGTCGCAGCTCGTTCAGCAGTCGTGCGTTCTCGATGGCGATGACAGCTTGCGCGGCGAAGCTCGTGACTAAGGCGATCTGCTTGTCGGTAAAAAGACGGACTTGCTGGCGGCCGAGCGTAAACGCACCGACCAGCTCGTTGTCCTTCAGGATCGGGACGGCCAAGAACGTGCGCAATCCGGCAAGATCGACGGATGCCACGGCTGCCGGCTCACCTTTCGCGTAAGCCTCCGTCAATGCGGCGTCGGGAATGTGAATAACCCGCTTGGTCACGACCATCTGGCCGACAGGATTTATCGCAGGGGGACGGAACGGAGCACGCCGGCGATCCGCGGCAAAGGCTTCCGGTGTGTTACATGACGCGACGATGTGCAACTGCTCGCCGTCCCAGCGGTAGCAATTGCCAAACGTCGCGTCGCAAATGCGAACCGCGTTCTCCAGCATGGAAGCAAACACCGGCTGAAGGTCGCCAGGTGAAGAACTTATGACTTGCAGCACCTCCGACGTCGCCGTCTGTTGCTCCAGCGATTCGGTAAGCTCACGCGTGCGCTGTTGCTCGGCCTCGAAGAGCCGCACGTTCTCGATGGCGATGGCGGCCTGGTCGGCGAAAGTCTCGACCAGAGCGATCTGCTTGTCCGTGAAGGGTCGGACCCCTTCAAAGTGATAAATGATCATGACGCCAAGCAGGTCATCGCTTTTGAGGATCGGCACCGCGAGAACGGTCCGAACCGCCTCGACATCCTTTACCCCATAGGAATATTCCGGATCGGCTTGGACATCGGGAATGTGGATGGTTCGGTGTTCGAGCGCGGCGCGGGCGGAAGCGCTGTGCCGGCCGGGGCGAACTGGATGTTGCTTAACCCACTCTGTGAACTCCGCAGAAGCGTTGACGACCGCCGCCAGCCGCAGCAGCTCGCCATCGAAGCGGAAGATCATCGCCCGATCGGCCCCGCAAAGCCTCACCGAACTTTCGATGACGGTTTCGAAGACGGCCCGCAGATCGAACGCCGAACGGCTAATGACTTCCAGCACCTTCGAAGTGGCCATCTGCTGCTCCAGCGACTCGGTGAGATCGTCGGTGCGCTGGCGAAGTTCGGAAAGCAGCCGCGCATTCTCGGTGGC
>Ga0187772_10000619_pt1 | contig 15924 bp, 17 predicted proteins | sample 0116_SJ02_MP15_2_FD_133137 | JGI IMG/M metagenome (GOLD analysis project Ga0187772, IMG submission 133137) | Tropical peat soil microbial communities from peatlands in Department of Meta, Colombia - 0116_SJ02_MP15_20_MG | ecosystem: Environmental > Terrestrial > Soil > Wetlands > Peat | place... | reverse complement strand
GGGATGACCCAGGGACAGAGCAGGTGGTGGCTCAGAGGTATCGACAGGCGTCCAGCGACCTCGGAGTGGGGTGAATCGTTAACCGCGATGTGCTTGAAACCCAGACCGAACGCCACACGAGCGCAGATTGCAGAGGCGATTGACACGGCTACCTCAGGCCTGAACTCCTGCACAATGGGAATCATTTCTGCTTGGCGCCTCGTTGCGGCCAGGAACTGGTCTTCCGGGCCCCTCGTCCCCCTGTCCCCGACGTACCTCAACTGGAGACCCGCCCTTTCGGCGAGGGGGCTCACCTCCCTGTATCTCCGCGAAGTCGCCAGCACCTCGACGCCGATTGCCTCCAGGTCCTCAATGACTGGTCTGAAGAAGAGAATCTGCTTCGGAGTCAGCAGGTCAAACCATACACGCAAACTCAATCCCTCGCGTTTTGGCCAAGCAACTGCATACTAATCATTTTGCGTGTCGACTCCGGCATGCTACTCTTTGAGGAGAGAAGAGCAAGTCTGATATTGCTGTCACTGATGACTTCTCAGAACCAAAGTATATCTACAAACCGCCTTAGAGCCACTGAGAGCTCTTGCCAAAGATCAAGGTCGCCATGTATGGGCTTACGAGCGAGGCATACAGGCTTGCTGCGACCTTGGTCGACAGGGCCCAGGTCACGATAGTAGACGAGACCTTGCAAATGGCTATGGACATCGATCCCGCGTTCATGAAGAAGAACCCGAACCTGCAGGAGGTAATGGCAGAGGAGCCGTTGCTCAGGTTCAAGCCCCTGGAGCAGGTCCTTGGAGAGGCACAGGTCATCTTCTTCACCCCCAGGCTTAGGCGGCCATCAGACGAGACGCTCATTGAGGCTGGGACGAAGCTTAGGGACCTGGCCAGGTATCTTTCAAAAGGGGTCACTCTGGTCAATTCTCTCCCCACCGGCCCTGGAGGGAACTCGGACAACATCATGCTCGCCGAGAAACAGACCGGACTGCAGGTGGGCTCGACGCTGACGTATTCGTACATGCCCCTGAGGCCTGGCGAATTCAAGCCAGCGGTGATTTCAGCCGCCGGTCTGTTGGAAAAAGGAGTGTTGCAGACCCTGGGCTTCACCCCGAACTCCCAGAACGTCTTCTCAGCCGAGCTGGAGTACGCGTCAAGCGTGATGGAATCGGCTGTCGCTTCGGTCACCGAAATCGAGCTGGCGAGGAGGGCGAGGGAGGCGAAGGTGACGTTACAGAGGTCTTCCGGTGTCTACCTGGACGAGTTCTCCAAGTACCTCTACGAGCTCAAAGCCATTCAGGCTAGCGAGGAGACAGGGGAATCGATCTCCTATCTTGCGGGGGCGACACTGAAGAGCTTCGACAACTACGTCAGGTACACCGTAGACGAGACAAGGGAGGTGCTCAAGGAGAAGCAGCTCAAGGCGAGTAGGACGAAGATCTCGCTTCTATGGAGTCTGGACAAGTACGAGATGAGGGGGGAGAGGCTCCAGGTGGCCGAGAGCATCCAGCAGCGCCTTAGGGATTACGTGACGGATGTGGATGTCGCCTCGCGCTCCAAGGGGCGGGGAGGAGCCGAGCTCCTCGACCCGCTGAAGCACAATGTCGTCATCGTTTGCTCGAAGGAAGACTGGGAAGTGATGAAGCAAGCTAGGAAGGAGCAGCGGAGCGTAGAGACGACGGTGCTCTTGGCGACACCGACCCTGAGCAGAGAGTGAGGGGCTCCTGAGCCCCGACAACAAGAAACTGGTAGTGGCTCAGGCAGGGCAACGGTGCGCTCTGTGCGGGGAGATGTTCGAGCGATATGCAGTGCCGTACAGGGGAGGACTGGTCTGCATCGAATGCGCGATGAAGCGTCTCGACCTCAGCATCTTTGGACTAGAGGTCGAGTAGGCAAATCTCACGTAAACGCGTCCTCTGACGTTAAACCCTATATTGTCAGTCTGGCAGGCGGCGTTCGAGTTGAAGGTCGGCGTCATAGGGACAGGCGGCTGGGGGAAGAATCACGTCCGTGTGCTGAGCGAACTCCAGTGCCTGGCAGCAATCTGCGACATGAACTCAGAAAGAGCAGACACTTTTTCCAAGAATTATCGTGTTCCCGGGTACGCTTCAATCGAGGAGATGCTGAAGAAGGAGAAGCTCGACGCAGTCACGATATGCACCCCAGCCTCGACCCACTTCGCCATGGCGTCGAAGACTCTGGCAGCGGGGCTCCACACGTTTGTCGAGAAGCCCATGACGACGAGCGTGAAGGATGGCGAGATGCTCATTGACGCAGCGAAGAGCGCCAGCCGGTTCCTGACTGTGGGGTTCATCGAGAGGTTCAATCCACCCATCACGGCGCTCAAGCAGATGATAGCCGAAGGGAAGATGGGGGAACTGATACTCCTGGAGTTCCACAGGGAGAACAGTAGGGGAGTGAACATCAGCGACGTCGGTATCGTGAAAGACGCCTCGATCCACGACATAGACACGGCCTGCTGGCTCTTCAGCGAGGTCCCAAAGGTTGCCTACGCGAGGGTAGGGACCATGCACGTCCCTCTGGAGCACGAGGACTTCGCTGCGATACTTCTCGGGTTCACGGGGCAGAAGACTGCTTTCCTCGTCACCAACTGGATAACACCTAACAGAGTGAGGACGCTCAGCGCAGTCTTCTCCGGAGGAGTGGTCGATGTGGACTTCGTGACTCAGAAGACTAGCATTCACCTGGGGGCCGCCACCACCGTCCCAACGGTTCCCTTCCAAGAACCTCTTATGCTCGAGCTCAAGGGATTCGTCAACTCCGTCCATGAGAATAGACAGCCATTGGTCACCGGCCAGGACGGGCTCAATGTTACGAGGGTAGCCGAAGCTGTTCTGGCCTCAAGCTCATCGGGGACCCCCATCTACCTTGGGTGACGAAATGAAGGTCGTTAACTTCGTTGCACCTGACGCGAAAATCGGGAAGAACGTGCGGATTTGGCACTACACGTACGTGGGTTCGAAGAGCGAAATCGGGGATAACGTGAAGATAGGATCACTGGCGCATGTCGACTACGATGTCAGGATCGGGAGAGGCTCGAAGATTGAGGGTCTCGTCTACATCCCCCCTCTTTCCAGGATAGGTAAGAATGTCTTCATAGGGCCAGCAGCCGTCCTTACCAACGACCCCTACCCGCCGAGCAAGAAGATGATCGGGGTGACCATCGAGGATAATGTCGTGATAGGGGCGAGGGCTGTCATAAGGGCAGGAGTCAGGGTGGGCAAGGGAGCAGTGGTAGCTATGGGCGCAGTGGTGACGAAGGACGTCCCAGCAGGGAAGGTGGTGATGGGTGTACCCGCCCGCGTGAAGTACACCAGGAAGGAGTTCGACTCTAAGATGAGGGCCTGGGAGCGTTCCTAATTCTGGCCCTGACATAGATCCTAGTCAGACCTATCATCAGGACGAACCACAACGCGACCAAGCCGAGGCTGAGCAGCAGTTTCAGCAGGGCCAGTCCAGTATAAGCTGGAAGCGAGTGAGGAATTGGGCCGAGCGGGACGACGAAGTCGAAGAAGAGATACGTCTCGGCGATAATGAGCAGGAAGGCTACCGCTTCGATTCCAAAGAGGGGGGCTAGCTTCATCTCTTAGAGCACCCACGTCATGGCAGAGGTCGCCACCGAGAAGATGCAAGCCACCAGAGTCAGATACAGCAGGTCCTTTACAAGGTCCTTCTCTGACAGGGCTCCGGCCAGTAATACGAGCCTGACCAGTGTGTTGGGGGCGTTCGGGTCGGTCGAGGGATATAGCAGCCCATCCCTGCCCATGTATGTCGGTCTGGAGGACATCTTACTCCTCTCGACAAAGCCTCGTACGCTCGATAGGGTGTAGAATGAATTCAGGATGGCTGGAACGATTGCAATTATGGCAGCGATTTCGACGCCGCCTGTAATCGCCAGACCCGCGAACATGGCCCCAAACATCAGGCTGCCACTGTCTCCGTCAAAGGCCCTCGAAGGGTGGCGGTTGAACAGGAGGAAGCCTGCTGCCACTGCGACCAGCGGCAGGGTGGCTCCAACCCTCGCAAGGGAGAACCCGGACGTGTAGGCCGCGTGGAGGGAAACACCCACGAGAAGGGCAAGGGCGGTCAGGAGGGTGAACCAAGAGATTTCACCATTGAAGGCGTCCATCATGTTGAAGGCGTTTGACACCACGGGGAAGGCGGCCACGGCGAGCAGTGTGTAGAGGAAGAAGTGAGGCGCCGTGTCCCCAAGTATCGGGAATGTGATGACCGGCTGATACAGGTTTGGTACGAATGCCACCACTCCTGCGAAGGCGACGCCAGCCAGCACGAGGAGTAGGGGCTTTGTTTTCCCGCCGAGGACGAACAGGTCGTCGACAAGGCCGATCATAAAGGCGATTCCAGCCCCGAGAGATATGGCCACCGGGACCCATGACTGAAAGGAGATTGCCACAACCAATTCTCCTAACAGGGCTGCGACAAAGAGGATCGGCCCCGCGGGCTCTGGAACCTTCGTTTGCGGGCTCTTATGGGCGTCGACGGATGTCCATCCTTTCCGGGTAAGAAAACGGAGGAATGGCGGGAGCCCTAGCAGGACAGAGATGAACGGTACCAGGAACGAGAGTAAGAGGAGGCCGCCGTCGGCCAGCCCCGAAGACAACTTTGCAGACCGGCCATTTGTTTCTCAATAAACGGCTTCCGGTCGAGCTTTCAGCCGTCTAATGTTAAATAATGGCGCCGGACGACCAGCGCTTCAGATGAATGTACGCGATTTGAGGGACGGCATGCGGAGGGTCGATGCTGAAGGGGAGATTGCGGAGATGGCCGAGCCCCGGACAGTCAACCTGAGGACCGGGGGCGAGGCTAGGGTTGCCGACTGCATGCTGAAAGACGAGAGCGGCCAGATCAAGCTTTCGCTGTGGGACGACCAGATCGATATGGTGAAGCAGGGTTCCAAGGTTAGGGTCACTAACGGATACACGAACAGTTTCAGAGGAGAGTTACGGCTCAATGTGGGCAAGTACGGGAAGCTCGACGTGCTAGAGCCTTAGCAACATTCTCTTCATCCAGTTGCAATTCGCACTCAGGAGTTGGCACTTGTTTCCTCCTGCCTGTACACTCTTGACAACTCTGAGATAGTATCGTTGGCGAGCGGTTCCGCTTGAAACTGATTCTACCACTTCCCGCTTGCCGCCACCATGAATGTGATCAATCTGGAGTATCCGGTGATCTGTAATCATGCATTGGCCCTCATGCCAACTACCGTTCAGACTACAGTTGCATCGGCCCCCGAGCGACGCGACAGCCCTAAGCTTCGCCGCCAGGTACATCCTACGTCGAGTTCTCCTGACATTCTCCTTGTGTGTGCTTTGCCAGACCCGGTTGTAATCCCGCCGGTATTTCCTACCGCAGTTGACACACCCAGTTCTTCCCCATCCGCTTGTCTCTGTTAATTGTGGTGACCCTGCGACCGCACGTGAACAATTCCCCATGAGACTCCAATTAAGTTTCGAATAAGAGGACCCACGAGAAGACCATGGAACTGGACGAAGATTCTAAAACACCGCTGCTGCGGTCGGTTCTGTCTTGGGTACGGGTGGGCTATTCCTGAGGAAACTCAGGGCCAGGGTAGCTGCAGAACCGACGGGGTTCGTCTGGTTGCAGAATGGAAGGCTTGCAGGGTCAGGGTATCCCGCTTCAAGAACACAGATAGAGTGGCTGGTCAGAGCAGGTATCAACTGCATCCTGACTCTGACCGTGGATCCGCTCCCTGCCGAATTCACGAGCGGCCTTGACATCGTGACGAGCCATGTTCCCATGCAAGACCATCAGCCTCCAAGTGTTGATGCATTGGAGAGGGCGGTCGAATTCGTCGAAGAGCAGCTGGCGGCCGGCAGAGCCGTGCTGGTACACTGCCTGGCTGGAGAAGGGAGGACGGGGTGTGTGCTTGCGGCATACCTCGTAAAGACGAAGGGCCTTGTTGCAGATCAAGCAACGGCGGAAGTAAGGAGGACAAAACAACAGTTCGTCGAATCGCGCCAAGAGAGCGCAGTGCGCGAATTCGCGGCGCAGATGCACGGTTCAGGACAGCTGGCGTAAGGCTGGGTCCCAGTTAGAACCAGATCTATTTCGCGAGGCTGTGTCGCGACGTCTTCCTCGCCGCCGCATATGAGACAAGTATTATAGCCGTCAGGAATACTACGCCAAAGGCAACGAAGGGAAACTCTGGGACGGCTCCCGTGGAGCTAGACGTCGATGTGGAGGATGAAGATGGAGCAGCAAGCACTGTTACCGAACCCGTCATCCAAAGGTGGATAGTGCAGTGGTATTTGTAGACCCCAGGGGTGGTATAGGTGTGCGTGTATGTTTGACCTGGCGTCAGTGTCGCGGAGTACGAATTGTCCAAGGCGACCACCGTGTGGTTAGTCGAGTCGTGGTTCGTCCAGACGACAGTGTTGTTCACGCCCAGCACGACGGTTATGTTCGCAGGGCTAAAGAAAAGCCCGTTGTCTTCGTTCTTAGCGCCCGAGACGATGCTGACGTTCGCCACACCCGTGCTTGTCGTCGACGTGCTCTGGGCGCTAACGGCTGGAATCACGAGGGTAAAGGCCCCTATGGAAACTATCGTCACCACGATTGCGAGAAGGGGTACGCTTACCTTGACATGCATCGTGCCTGTCTGATTCTTTGCTTCCAAACCTCGATTCTTTACCATATTGGATGATTTGACGATATCAAGGTTCTTCCAAATCACTTCCAAATCTTGGAATGGGTCGGACGTCAGGCGCCAGATTCAGAGAGTGACTCGGAGCAGGACCATCAGACCTGCGAACTCGAGGACTGCTACTGCCGCGAAGTAAGGGGATAGCTGCCAATTGTAGTAGTCGTTAAGGAAACCACAGACATAGGCCATGCCCGAGTTCTGCGCTACCAGGAGGCCTGAGAAAATCATCAGGCCATAGGTGTATCCAGCGTGGGTTCTGCTGACCATTCTTGCGTAGAGGTAGATTAGCCCTACGAGTAGGGCCATGTTTACGAAAGACATCCCGGTCGCTAGGGCAGCGTAAGCATCCAAAGTTGTATGGACTAATTTCTATCTCATGGCTATTAACCGTTTTTCCAAATTCGATGTACCTGCCAACTCCTAAATAGAATCCGAAAATCGGGATGCTGAATGGAAGAGGACCCGGAGCTACGGAGGACCCTCTGGTTCCTCCTCGGGGGGAAGCGGGGCGGCCAGAACAGGGCAAGGATAATCTGGAGCTTGCGGGGGAAGCCGAGCAATATCAATCAGCTGGCTACGGAGCTCGGCCTCCAATACAAGGCGGTCCAGCACCACATCAAGATCCTTGTAGGGAGCTCACTCCTGACACCCTCGGGAGAGGGATATGGCGCAGTTTACCTCCTCAGCCAGTGGTTCGAACATCATTTCCAGCAGTTCGAGCAGATTAGTGTCAAGCTGGGGTTCGGAAACGGATCCTCGGCGGCACCGGCGCCGAACAAGAATAAGTCTTGACCGAGGTTGCCGCTTGCCTCCTGAAATCGAATCAGAAGGTTCTGGCCGCTAATCAGCCGTTCCGAGGCGGGAGCTCCATGGCGTGTTCGAAGTCGTACGGTGATACCGGCAAGGCGGGACCTAGTTTGGACTTGAGTAGACAACGCATGCCGATCCGCGCCATCGTCGTTTTCTCGGAGCCAAGGTTCTGCCTCACGGTATCCGTCTCCCGCAATAAAGCGGGCTAGTCGGAGCAATCGGGTTACGAGCAGGACGCGTTATGTATCGAAGGTGGACGGATGCACAATGTTCAGCTCGGGCTTGCAGACCTTGCATCGCTTCGCCCCAAACTTGTGGGATGCCGTGGCGATGCTGTCTACCCAGTAGTAGCTCCCCTGCTTGCGGTCGTTAATGGTGACCTTGAGGTTGAAGCTGTCTGCCTTGATGCATTTCGAGTTCACTTTGTGAACGATGGCGTTGCGAGTGCTGTCAGTGATGACGAAGTAGCCGTCGTCTGCGAGCCTGAACTTGCGGAGCTCGTCGAAGCTCAGTATCTCCTTGGGCTCTGCCATGCCGAATGGCCGTTCGGGCCCCCCTGAAATAGATGACTCGTCCGAGGTTGGATCGGATCTGTCTGAGGGTGCAGCACTCTTGCCGGATGTTGCAAGATGAAAGGTGTGATTAGGTCGGGACGCCCATCATCTTGTAGGCTTCGATCAGGTTAGGCCTGTTCTTGGATCTCAACTCTTCGTAGAGGTTTCTCCCTTCGGGATCGATGATTACGGTCAGCGGGCCGAAGTCATCCACCTCGAGAATCCAGAGCGCCTCGGGGGACCCCAGATCCAGCCACTCGACGCCTTTCACCTTCCTGATGGACTTCGCTGCCAGGGCGCCCGCTCCCCCGGTGTAGATGGCATAGGCAGCACCCAGCCTCTTGCACGCTTCGGCCGTCTTGGCACCCATGCCTCCTTTGCCTACTATTACCTTGGCCCCGGTCTTCTCCAGGAACTCCGCCTCGTAGGTTTCGAGCCTTGTGGATGTCGTGGGTCCAGCAGAGTAGACCTTCCAATCGTTTCCCAACTTTCTGACTATGGGGCCCATGTGGTACACTGCCAGACCACTGAGGTCGACCGGAAGCTTTTCCCCCTTGTTCAGGAGTTCGAGTGCCCGTCTGTGGCCTGCATCTCTGGCCGTGACGACTGTGCCAGTCAGGAATAAGACATCCCCCATCCTCAGCTTCCTGACTTCTTCTCCTATCGGAGTGCTGAAGTGATACTCGGGCACTAGGAGACCCCCCCGTTGAGGAACTGATGCGTGGTGAACTCTATCTCACCCTTCGAGCTAATCTTCATCGTGCTCTTCCGGTCCTCCCAGCACGCGGTTGCCACGCCCACCGCGAAGGACGCGGGATGCCGGTTGACGGCGTCAATGTGAACATCCAGGGCTGTCGTGGAACCCCCAACGCCGTGGGGCCCCCATCCGAGCCTGTTGATTGCCTGCAGGAGCAGCTCTTCGATCTTTCCAATCTCGGGGTCAGGGTTGCGATGGCCGATGTCTGTGAGGAGCGCCTTCTTGGCGAGCTTCATGGCTATGTCCGCGGTGGGGCCGAGACCTATGCCCACGACGACCGGGGGACAGGGCTTGGGTCCCTGCTCGAATATGTCGTCTAACACCATCTTGTACACGCCCTTCATACCTTCCGCTGGTGGTATCACCTTCGCCAGGCTCGGCGCTTCGCTCCCCCCTCCCTTCAGCACGACCGTGACTTCCGCGGTATCTGAGTTCGGGACCAGTTCCCATTCTATCCAAGGAATCCTGTCTGCGGTGTTGTTCCCTGAGTTCTTGCCTGTGAATATATTCACCGAGTTCGGTCTGAGAGGGACGTCGGCGGTTGCCTTCACGGTGGCGTTACGGAGGATTTCCTCGAGCTTCCCTCGGTAAGGGAAACTGTCGCCCGTCTTGACGTAGAAGATCACGGTGCCGGTGTCCTGACATGACGGGCGCGCCTCGGCCTCGGCCACCTCGAGGTTCTTCAGCATGGAGCCGATGACCTTCTTGGCGAGTTCGGTAGATTCGTTCAGCTGCGCCTCCTTTAATGCTCGCTTGACGTCCGGAGGCAGGTAGATGGCTGCGGCGGAGATAAGGCGCGTCACGGCGTCGGTAATCCTAGCCTCGACCGTCACCGCCTGCTGGCTCATGGATTTCGTGCAGGAAGGCGGTGTTATACGAAATTCCCCTAAATTGGTCGACGCCCACACTCATGGTTTGAATCCCCTATTGGTACTCGAGTCTGGTACCTGTTCATCAGTTTCCCTGACTCTCAGGACGAGCTTTCCGCGACTATGCCCCTTCAGTCCCCTTTCATAGGCCTCCCGTGCGTGCGACAGTGGGAACACCGCATCAACTACGGGTTCGACCTCGCCACCGTCGACCAGCCTGGCGATATCGACGAGTTCCATTCTGTTGGGCTGGACTAGGATTGAAAACCCTTTGACGTCGTGCTTCGCCGCCTTTTCATCTAGAGCGTCTCCAACTATCGTGACAAGTGAGCCCCCGTGGCGGAGCACCCCCCAGGAGTTCTCCAGCACATCCCCGCCCACGGTGTCAAGCACTACGTCCAGGCCACTCAGTTCGTCCTGGAATTTTGCGGCCGAGTAGTCGATGACTTGGTCAGCCCCGAGGGACCGGACAAGGTCTGTCTTTTCCCTAGAACAGGTAGCGAACACGTGGGCGCCACTGAGGCGAGCGAACTGGACCGCGAAGGTCCCCACCCCTCCACCCGCGCCATGTATGAGGACTGTGTCTCCCTTTGACAGCTTGGCGTAGTCGTAGAGGGACTGCCATGCAGTCAACGCCGACAGTGGTATGGCGGCTGCGTGGGTGAAAGACAAGGACTTCGGCATTGGTGCGAGGTCTGAGGCACGGGCCGCGACGTATTCGGCGGCCGCGCCATCTCGCCAGAAGTCCAATAGACCATATACGGCCTCCCCCACGGTCAGCTCCTTAACGTCAGACCCGACCTTTCCTATGGTCCCCGCGAATTCGAAAGCCGGAATGATAGGCAATCTGCTCTTCTTGTCCATGGTTGTGAACGTAGAATTCCAGGTGAACTCGGTAGGTGTAATTCCCGCGGCGTGAACCTTTGCAAGCGCGTCCTCTGGACCAATCTCAGGATCGGGTGCGTCCTCGTAAACCAGACCCTCCGGGCCAGCACGACTGTGCATCCTGACGGCTTTCATCAAGCGCCACCACTGCCGGCCTGCGATCCGAAGGCCCTGGGGTCAAGAACAGTCTGAATCGTGACGATCTTCACGTCCTCCACACACCTGCCGGTTTCTCGGGGTTCAACGGCCTTGGCCTTGACTTTCGGACACCAAGCACCAGTCCTCCCATTGCAATTGCGGCTGCTGCAATAATCGCTCCCGCAGCGAGCCAACTGGTGTAACTTGATTCTGCAACAGCCGCCGTTGGGGCAGATGAGCCACCGGTCGTCAGAGCCGCGTTGAAGATGTACGCCCGGCCTGCATATGACTCGCCATTAACCGTCTCGCCCGGCGCTCCTACGACCGCAACGCTGACGCTTATGGCCACGGAAAAGCCAAAGTTTCCATTGTATTGTGGATTAGCGCTTGCGAGCGTGGCTACCAGGGTACCGTTCTGGGCGTTGAAAACGTACGCACGGCCCGTACTCGAGTTTCCATCAATGGTCTCACCTGGAGCGGAGACGACGACGTAGTCCCCGCTCACCGCGACAGATTCCCCAAAGTCTCCGAAGTATTGCAGATTGGGGCTCCTAAGTGTAGCTATCACTGCACCCGTCATGGCGTTCGAGATGTTGGCGTCGCCGGCGTAAGCGTCGCTGCTAACATTCGCAAAGGGCGCGCCGACTACAACGATGTTGCCGCTTGAGGCGATGGAATAACCGGCCGCTTCAGAATCTTGTGAATTGGGGCTCCGGAGTGTGGCTATCAGGGCCCCTGTCCGTGCGTCGAAGGTGTACACGTTGCCATCCCCTCCGACTACAACGTCATTCCCAATTATGGCGACAGAATAACCAAACTCTCCGTAGTACTGTGAGTTGGGGTCCACGAGCCGGGCCACCAAGGCTCCCGTCTGCGCGTTGAAGAGATACGCGGATCCTGCCTGCACGTACCCGCTAACGCGCTCTTCTGGCGCACCGACGGCTACCACGTTTCCGCCTATTGCCACCGAGTACCCAAACTCTCCATTGAGTTGCGGGCTGGGACTCGTGAGGACAACAATCGCCGTGGGTTGAGCCGAAGCCAAGAAAATCGGACCAGTAAGCATGAAGATGAAAACGACAGCCAAGAGGAGAGACCGACTGTTTGCAAGAGTAGGCATCCGTCAAGTACGCCGCTCGTACAAAGCTTCTCCGGTGGCGTGACTCTCTTTCTTAAACAGACCGACATGGACCATCTCATTCACTTCCAAGGCAAGAGCTCATGCAAACTATATATTGGACCGGGTATAACATATGTTGTAACACTTTTGCAGGTGTGTTCTCTGCACTCGGCCTGTCCCTCTCTTCTGTTAACCAATCGACCCCATAGTGGATTCCATTGTACTAGCGGGGAAACATGTGATGTCTAGCAATCTGTCGACATCTAAATGACCTAGTCCAGGTGGTGACTGATGGTATCGGGGTACGGTGAATCTCGGAAGCAAAGGGCCCCCGCACTGATATCGGTAGTCTTAGCGACACTGTTCATACTATTGCCAGTGGTGGCTGCATCGGGGTTCACCCCAAGCACTGTAGTTCATCTCACAGTCTACAGCGGGGAACCCCTGAGCGTATTCTCACCATATCCGTCAAACTTCACCCAAGTCTCCGTTGTCGGGACGCCTTACGACCTCCAGACGCAACAGGTCTCGTTCGTGCCATCACAAACCACTTCTGGATCCTCCCTCGTTCATTCTCAGCTAACGGGGGACGAAATCATGTTCACTGCAGAGAGCGCATCACCCTACACACTGTGGGCTAACGTTTCTTCCACCGGGCCAACCTATGTCCTGATCAGCAATGGAACGGTTAACGGCGGGAGCCTACTGAAGAATGTCACCTCCATTGGCCCCTTGTCCCTTGAAATCGTCATGTCCGTGGTTCCTCCGCCGCCCCAGAATCCAGGGTGGAATCCCCTGTTCGGGTTCACAGGCCTCAGCCTTGGTGGACTGAACATAACAGGTGCAGAGGCTCTCGCTGCCGTGGCGGCTCTCGCTGTAGCCTTCATCGGGATTGGGATGGTGTCCAGCAGAAAGCTGATGTGGCTTGGTGTTGTATTGGCATTCGGTCTTGCAGGCGCCATAGCAGGAATCCTGATCATCGTGCTAGCCCTCGCGTCTTATGTTGGAAGCTTTCTCGTCATACGTGCATACTTCGGTCTTAGTGGAAAGAATGCGAGCGCTCAGGAAGCTGACTCTCCATGACTCTCGCGACGCCCGAGAAGCCAAGAAAGGATAGGTGGTGGAAGCGATTCAAGATGCTGAGGAAGTTCTACAATCCTCTCCTCACGATGACTGATTCTGAGTATAGGGAGTGGAAGAGGAGCAACAGCTCCAAAGTCTCAGCAACCCTGGCCAAGGAGCAATTGGCGGAGGCCGCAGATTTGGTGAATCCTTACCGAAAGGCGGCCGAGAATTTCGTCGGATACTCGGAAGTCAGAGACGAATTGCTCTCCGCGGTGGAGTACTGGGTCCTCCGAGACAAAGAATTCCGGGACCTATTCCCGACCCCACCGGCACAGGTATTCATCCTGAAAGGAATGACAGGCACGGGCAAGACATCCCTCGTCCATACAACAATGCTTGACGCCTACGACCGAGGAAAGGCCAAGGGAATTCCCGTCTTCGCGCAGGAGGTCTCTCCGCATCAAATCCTGGACAAGTATCTCGGTGAATCCGAAAAGAGAATCGCGACAGTCTTCGACAAAGCCTTTTCGCGTCCATCGATACTGTTCATAGACGAAGCACAGACCCTCGCGGGGGCGACCAGAGATTCCTCCTCGGACTCCGACGGGGAGCGGGCGTACGAGGGCCTTCAAGCTACTCTCCTCAAGAAGATTGGTGAAATGACCAGCCAGGAAAAGAATTGCATCCTGATATTTGCCACGAACGATCTGGGATCCGTTCTCGAGGCGGTGAGAAGGCGGGGAAGCGCAGGGACCATAGACCTCGACGCTGAAATCGATAGGCCGATGCTGATCGAGGTTGTGCAGCAGAATCTAAGGAGGTACGGATTGAAAGACCTAACGGCCGAGGACGTCCTCAAGACCCTCGAAGCCAAGGTGCGCTCGCTGGGACATGGGAGTGTCACACCTGCCGACATCCAGAACTCTTTCCAGATAGTCATGGAAGAGAAGCTGAAGCGTGTCAGATCCTCGTACCTGAAGAGGCTCTCAGGTTCGCTCGGACGGGACAAGTCTACGCTGCACGCTTCGCTGGATGATTTCCGCGCCCTCAACAAAATCAAGGAATACGATGAAGGGAAAAGGAGCGATGAAATCAGGCACATAATCACCCGCATAAGGCCTGAGATAACCCTGGATGATGTCGGCGGGCTCTCGGGGATCAAGGAGGGGCTGCTGAAGGACATCGAGGTCTCCCTCAATCAAGAGCTCTCTAGAAGGGCAGGCTCCATCCCAGTGAGGGGCATCCTCCTGTATGGCAGCCCTGGGACAGGGAAGACGTGGCTGGCACAGGCAATCGGAGGTGAGCTACAAGCAACGATGTACCTCATCCGGGGGTCGCAGATAATTAGGCCATACCATGGTCAGACGGAGAAGATCATCATTGACATTTTCGATGAGGCGAGGAAGTCCGCGCCCTCGATAATAATCATCGACGAGCTGGACGCTCTCACCTTGAAGCGGGAGATAGGAGGGAGCCTTGGTGCCGTCACGACATTCCTTTCGGAAATGGGGGGTACGAAACCGCTAGAGGGGGTCGTCGTCATCGGGACCACCAACAAGTTAGAGCTGGTCGATGAAGCGTTCCTCAGGGCAGGAAGGTTTGACAGGGTCGTCGAGATTCCCATGCCGAGGAACGACTCCGAGCGACTTCAGATAATTGGAATTCATCTCAAGAAGTGCAAACCATTTCTCGACTCGACGGTCACGGAAGACAGGATTCTGGAGCTCTTCGGGAAGAGGACGTTCACACCTGCCAAGATTCAGCGGATCATAAGTGACGCTATCGAGCTGCGCCTGAAGGAGCTGAACGCAGCGTACAAGATATCACGGGCGTCTCCAGAAGACGGCAAAATCCTGAGGAAAATCACGACAATCTACGGGGACGATTTGGCTCGCGTCGAAACCAATCTGGGCATTTCAGCGCAAGCAGCAGAGGGGGGCGAACGAAAACCTCTCTCTTACGATCTGATTAGGAGAATCAGCCCCGAATCCTACAAGCTGAACATGTCACATTTCAAGGCCGCCCTTGAGCTCTACAAGGACGAACCCCTGGAAGAGGTTCAGAGGGTAGCGTCGTCTCTTCGCGGTGCTAACCCGACCCCCACGGTTGGCAAGGTGTATGGTCTCGCTGCGTTGACGAGCCCAGCCAGCGGGGGGAGCATCCCTGGTGAGGGGGTGGTGGCCGTGATAGAGTGCGTGTGCAACCCGCAAGGGAAGGAGGGCAGGGCGCTGGTAGTTGGCAGCGAGGTCGCTGATTCAGTGAAGGCCAGCGCGGAGCACGCTAGGGTCTTTCTCAACGAAGAGTGCGGATGGATTATGAGGGACTACGAGTTCTTCGTCGATTTTATCACCTTCGCGAAGGGTCTAGACAATCAGGTGATACAGGGACCCAGTGCGGGTGCAGCAATCGCACTCGCAGAGTACTCGGCAAGCTCTGGCGAAGAAGTCCTCCCCAACGTGGTGATTACTGGAGGGATTACGCCGAAGGGCGAGCTTGTCCAAGTGGGAGGACTTGACTTCAGGGGGATGGGGAAATTTGTCGTCGCCCTGAATACCGATGGTGTTGACACTATGGTTGTACCTGCGTCAAATCACGCGAGATTGGCCCAGGAGGATCTCGAGTTCTTCATTAGGAAAGGCCTAACGATTGTTTCCGCCAACAACTTCTGGGAGGTAGCCAAGGTTGCCCTCGCATCCCATCCTGACAGAGAAGACGCGATTAGAGGCCTGAAGACCAGCGTGAGACGACGTTTGTCAACAACCGACAGTTAGGTCTTAGTCAAGGCCCCGGATGATACGGATTTGACAGCCGTACTCGTTGCTATCTCTCGCCGCTTCGAGCTACTTCTTGAGGGAGCTTTCTTCGAGCATGTGCCCGCCTCTCCTCGACTGTCACATAACCATTCGGTGCCTACGTGCTCAGATGGTCAACTCGAAGTCGTCGACCAGCCTTTTCCCCCCGAATATAGTCCATCTTACCCTCCCCGGAAACTCAACCCCTTCGTAGGGGGTCCACCCGCACTTGCTCCT
>Ga0187772_10000618_pt1 | contig 15967 bp, 17 predicted proteins | sample 0116_SJ02_MP15_2_FD_133137 | JGI IMG/M metagenome (GOLD analysis project Ga0187772, IMG submission 133137) | Tropical peat soil microbial communities from peatlands in Department of Meta, Colombia - 0116_SJ02_MP15_20_MG | ecosystem: Environmental > Terrestrial > Soil > Wetlands > Peat | place... | reverse complement strand
CGTTGCTCGCGCACATCGCGCTCAAACCATTCGGCGCCGCTTTCCGTCTCGGGGCTGCTGAGATGAAGGCATTGTCGGGCCGAGGAGCGCTCCTTGCCTGAGACGCGGGCGTGCGCGCCGCAATGCGGCGCTGCATCGGAAGATCAGGCGAGCGGGCTGCGCAGACTCTTTAACCGGCGCGCCCTGCGCTGGCAATTGGTGCTGCAGCCCACGGTACGGTGCGCGATGCACGCCCAGGCCCTGGCCGATCGCGTGCGCGATTTGGCCGCGCACGACGGCGCGACCCTGGTCATCGATGCGGCGCGCAGCCAGGTCGGTCTGCCGCTGGGCTTGCGCCTGCGCTATGACCTCGAGCATGTACTGGCAGGTGACTGCGCAATCGCCGATACCTGCGTGCGGGCGGTGCCGGAGCTCTGGGTGCTGCCCGCGGCGCGCGCGCTGGACCGGGCGGCTGCCGACGAGCATCACGCCGCACGTGTCGCCGCCGCGCTCGAATCCATGGCCTCCGAGATGCGGCAGACCGTCTTGCTGCTGCCCGCCGGGCGCGTGGCCTGGCTGCGCCATTTGCCGCAGTCCGTGCGACCGCGCGAGGCCCTCGTCCCCATCCTGCACAACGCCGACGCCAGTGCCGCGGTGCTGACCGCGGTTCGCATGGCCGTAAGTGAAGCGGAGATCGACACTTTTCGCCTTCTTTTTCTGGGTATGGGGGAGGCCGCCGCGGGTAGGCTTTTGTCGGCAATGGCTGCGATCGCGCAACGCCACTTCGGCGCGACGTTGCTCGCCGCCGAAGCGCTGCCACCCGCTGGGATGGGCACGAGCGACCGCCGTTGCCGGCATCGACCCGTGGAGAATGTGTCTTGAAAAACGACGCCTTCGTGTACAACGCGCGCGGCACGATCGAGCGACAGCAAGATTACGTCAAGCAATACGCCCCTTTGGTGCGCCGCATCGCGCACCAGATGATTGCCAAGTTACCTGCCAACGTAGAACTCGACGACATGATTCAGGCGGGCATGATCGGCCTGATGGACGCGGTCAACCGCTTCGAAGAGTCGCAAGGCACCCAGTTCGAGGTCTACGCGGCCAGCCGGATCCGCGGGTCGATGCTCGACGAGTTGCGCGCCAGCGACTGGCTGCCGCGCTCGGCGCGCAAGAGCCAGCGCGACATCGAAAACGCCATTCACCGCCTCGAGCAGCGGTTGCAGCGCGCGCCGCAGGAGTCGGAGATTGCGCAGGAACTCAACTTGTCCGTCTCCGCCTACCAGGAACTGCTCAGCGATGCGCGCGGCGCGCAGCTTGTGTATTTCGATGACCTGGGTAGCGGCAACGACAACGACGATTACTTGGAAAGACACGTCGCGCAGACCGGCGGTGAGCCCCTCGAGATCTTGCGCGACAAACGTTTTCGGACCGCCCTCGTAGCAGCCATCGAGGACCTTCCGGAGCGTGAAAAGCTCCTGATGAGCATGTACTACGAGCAGGACATGAATCTGCGCGAAATCGGTGCCGTCATGGGAGTCACCGAATCGCGCGTGTGCCAGCTCCACAGCCAGGCCGTCTCACGCCTGCGCGCGAAACTCAAGAGCTGGTAGGCGCCGCCGGTGCCGGTCGCAGCCACCGGCACGATGGGAGAAGCGGCACAAAAGCGACCGAATTCGGGCGAACGCTCGACGTCGGGTCCGTGCGATTCTTGCCGAAATAACGACTCTGGCCGCGGTGCGCGGAGCAGTGCGAGATTTTTTCGGAGCTCGACATGGGTGTGATGGAGCGTTTTGATGCGGCGCGTTCGGTACGTGCCAAGGAATATCTCACGTTCCGCCTCGGTGGCGAGGAATACGGCATTGACATCCTGAAAGTCCAGGAGATTCGCGGCTATGACGCGGTGACCAAAATCGCCGGCGCCCCGGCGGTCGTCAAGGGCGTCATCAACCTGCGCGGCGTCATCGTGCCGATCGTCGATCTGCGCATGATTTTTCGACTCGGAGAGGCGCGGTTCGATGCCTTCACGGTCGCGATCATTCTGAATCTGGGCGGGCGAATCGTGGGCGCCGTGGTCGATTCCGTGAGCGATGTGCTGGAACTGGAGGCGGCGCAGGTCAAGGAAGTGCCCGCATTTCGCTCGACGCTGGACTCCAACTTTGTCACCGGGCTTGGCGTGGTGGGCCCGGGCGACCAGAGTCGCATGGTCGTGCTCATCGACATCGACAAGCTCATGGCCGGCCCCGAGCTCGCGCTGGTGGGCGAGGTGGCGGCGTAGCCGCCCCAGTGCGCGAGGAACCCGCCCGCGGCGCCCCGGCCATGTCGAATCTGCTCGGCCGCCTGTCGTTGTTCCAGCGCCTGTTTGTCGCCTTTCTTTGTCTGGCGCTGATCGGCTCGCTGATCGGTGCCGTCGGCCTGCTCAGTGCCGCGCGCATGAACGCGCGCTCGCAACAGGGCTTTGCCGGGGATCTGCGCGGCCTGACCCTCGTCTGGCGCGCACAGTTCGCGGTAAACGAATCCGCTCGCACGCTGCAGGCCGCCGTTTTGGCGGCGGACGAAAAAACTCGCGGCGAGCTGCTCGCCAATGCGCACCGCGACTTCGAGCAGGCCAAGGCGCAGTTGGAAGACGCGCGGCCGCTTTTTGAGGGCGGGATGGGACGCGATTTGTTCAACCGGGCTTCGTCTGCGCTCGAGCAGCATGCGCTCGCCGTTGAGCAGCTGAGCAGTGCGCTCGCCCGGCAGAGCGTCGGCGATCGCCTCAGCTCCTCGACGCTGCCCCTTGGCGCCTTTGCACAGTCGCTTGCCGCAGCCGGCCAGGCCGTGGGCGCGCTGGCCGACTGGAAGAGTTCCGGCTCCGCGGACATCGCCCGAGAGCAGCAGGCGACCTATGAGTTCGGCGCGGCGTTGATCGCGGCGCTCACGCTTGCGGGACTGGCGCTCGCCGTGTGGCTGGGCGTTAGCATCGCCCACTCGATCGCGCGGCCGCTGGCCACGTCCATCCACGTGGCCGACGCCGTCGCACGCGGGGACCTGAGCTCGGAACTTGTGCCTCAAGGCACCGACGAGATAACGCGGCTGCAGCAGGCTCTGCGCGACATGGTGCTCGCCTTGCGCCAGGTTGTGTCGTCCGTGCGCGCAGGCGTCGAGTCGGTTGCGGCGGCCTCCGGACAGATCGCCGCCGGCAATCAAAATCTTTCGGCACGCACGGAACAGCAGGCCAGCAGCCTGGAGCAGACCGCGGCCTCCATGGAGCAGCTCTCGAGCACCGTCAAGCAAAACGCAGAATCCGCGCGCCAGGCAAACGAATTGGCCGCTGTGGCCTCGGAAGTCGCTGGGCGCGGCGGAGACGCCGTTGGGCAGGTCGTCGAGACCATGGGCGAGATCCAGGCAAGCAGCCGCAAGATCGCGGAGATCATCGGTGTCATCGACGGCATCGCGTTTCAGACAAACATTTTGGCGCTCAATGCGGCGGTCGAGGCCGCCCGCGCCGGAGAGCAAGGCAGAGGCTTTGCCGTGGTCGCTGGAGAGGTACGCAATCTGGCCCAGCGCAGCGCCCAGGCAGCCCGCGAAATCAAGAGTCTGATCGCCGACTCGGTCGAGAAGGTCGAAAGCGGCTCGCGCCAGGTTGCGCAGGCGGGCAATACGATGAAGGATCTGGTCGATCGGGTCCGCCGCGTCACCGACCTCCTCGGGGAGATTGCCTCGGCCACAATGGAACAAAACTCGGGCATCGGACTGGTCAACAACGCAGTGAGCCAGCTCGACAAGATGACGCAGCAAAATGCGGCGCTGGTGGAGCAAAGCGCCGCGGCCGCGGCCAGCTTGCGCGAGCAGGCTGCGCAACTGGCGCAGGCCGTTGCCATTTTTCAGGTCGGGCAGCAGGAGTCGCGCAGGGCCATTGCCTCGGCGCTGGCCACCTCACGCGAGCGTGTTGGCACGATGGCGCTGACGCGAGCCGCAACATCTGCGCCGCAAGCCAGCGCGGCAGGGCACCAGGCAGTGCCCGGAGGCGCCGCGCGGACCCGGCGGGACAAAGCAGCGCCATCGGGCTCCTCGACGATGAGGCCACCGCCCCCGGAGGCGGCCGAGTGGGAGCACTTCTGACAGAGCTGGCAGATGCACGGGCGCAGCCGCTGGTGCCGTTGACCCAAGGGCTGCGCGCGGGCGGCTACTGCGGCCCGCTTTGTGCAGGGCGGTAGATTAGGCGCTTTGCGGGTAGGAGGCGCGCAATCGCCCCGAGCCGATCGAGCCGTCAGCCGCGTACACGGTAGCCCGGCCTACCGCTGCCTGCAAAAATCGCAGACGCGCGCGCACAGCCGCCGAACGGGGTGCCAGCACCAGTGCATTGCGCTGGGTCAAGTCGCGCACGCGCGTCAGGGCTTGTCTGCACTGCGCCAGCTCGCGCCCTGGGTTGCTTTGCGCACCACCAAGGCCCAGCGATTGCGCTGCGAACTGCGCAAGCAACTGTTCCTTGCGAGCCATTACGGCCGCAAGCTCCTGGAGGTCTTCGGCAAGAAGCGCGCGGTATTCGGCTTCCAGGCACTGGACCAAGGCGGCCAGAGTGCCGGAGGCTTCATCTGTCGAGGTCATTGCGTCCTCGAATCCTTGGGGAAAACGCCTGGCCGCCGATGGGGCCGGCGACGGCTCAGCTCGATTGGCCCGATACGCCCGCAAGTGCCGCGGCATTTGCCAGCAGCTTGTCGGCGACGGCACTCGCGTTGACCTGATAGCTGCCCGAGGCGATGGCAGCCGAGATTTCGTTGACCTTGGCCGCGCTCATGTCCGAGGGTGCAGCCTGCGCATCGACTGCACCGACGCGCGCGGAGGTGTCGGCAGAGACGGGGGCCGTGCTCGAACCCTTCAGCGAGGCGCTCTTGGTGCTTGCGCCAGCGCGCGCTGAGCCCGTCGTCGCTGCGGGTCTCGGCGCTTGCGAATTGTTCGTGATCTTCATGGCAACCATCTCCTGGTGCAATTCAAGCATTCTGCCATCGAATCGGCGTGCGCAAAGCAAACTTTAGCCCAACCATGCATTTTTCCGTAGCAGCAAGGCGCCACAGTTTCCATGCAGGCCCACTCGAGCGCGCCTAGAAGCTGACCTCAACGACACGGCCCTTGCGGGCAATGCCCGAGAGGGTCCGGCCCGATTCGGTACGAACCCGAACTACCTCTCCGGCCGCCACGGTTGCGAGCGCGGTGGCGTCCGTGCTGATCGTAAAGCCCGTACCCGTGCCGATCAGCTTGACCTGATCGCCTTGCCCGACGGCCGGAATCGAACGCAGGCAATTGAGTGGGATGGGCTGAGCGACTTCCACGGAGCGCGTGCAGATGTGGTCTTCGAGTTGCTCGGCCGCGGCCACGACGCCGCCGGGTTCACGCGTTATTTCCACCTCTTGCTCGCGCACCGCGCTGGCCGAAATCGCTTGCAGCGCTGCGATGGGCTGTGTGGCCACCAGCGCCTGCCCGAACAGACGCACCGTGACCGGCACGGAAATCGACCACCCAGGGTGCTGCAAACAGCGGTAGCCGACAAAACTACGTCCCCAAAGACGCGCACCCGGCCGCAGGAAGGCTTCGGCGTCTTCGCAGGGAGAAAGGCGCACATGCGGATCGATCTCGCCAACTGTGATTTCCGCGCGCAGATCTGGTTGTGCACGCGCCACCTCGGCCTGGACAAAGCGGCGGATTGTCTCGGCGGGCGCGCCGGGCGACTCGGTGTCGAGAGCCGTTTGTGAGGCCAGCGCGGTTGCGCTGCCGCAAAGGAGAAATGCGAGAAGGAACTGTCGCTTCATGACCACAAGCGTAGGACAGACGACCCGTGCCGATCTCCAAAGAAGGCGCACGGGCTCCGACCTTATTGGTCGATCGACATTGGTTCCCGAATCAATAATCGGCACGAAGCAGCCAAACTTTAGGGGCGCCTTGCGCCACCGGAAGGCAACCATGAGCGGCATATTGGGATCGATCGAGTTTCAGTCCAGGGCGCTGGAGCTGCAGGCCGAACGCGGGCGCGTGCTGGCGTCGAATATCGCCAATGCCGACACACCCAATTACAAGGCGCGTGACTTTGACTTCCAGCAGGCGCTAGCAACCGCGACGGCGGGCGTCGCCGCGAGTCCGTCGGCGGCCGTCCAGGTGGTGCGCACCAATGCGGCACACCTCACCGGCTCGGCCGGCGCACCGGGCACGCCGCCGCTGCTGTATCGCGCGCCGCTGCAAAGTGCGGTCGACGGCAACACGGTGGATCTGGACGTGGAGCGGGCGAATTTCGCCGAGAACTCGGTGCGCTACGAGGCGACGCTGCGTTTTCTCAATGGCCAGATCAAGCAGATGCTCACCGCGATCAACGGACAGTAAGCAAGAGGTTTCGCCATGTCACTATTGAAGATCTTCGACGTATCGGGTTCGGCGATCGCCGCCCAGAGCCAGCGGCTCAACGTGGTGGCCAGCAATCTGGCCAACGCCGAATCCGTCGCGGGTCCCGACGGGCAACCGTACAAGGCGCGCCAGGTGGTTTTCCAGACGCAGATGTTCGGCGCCGATCCGGCATCGGCCGGCGTGGCCGTCTCGCAGGTCGTCGAAGACAATTCCGCTCCGCGCAAGGTGCACGATCCCGAAAACCCCGCGGCCGACACGCAAGGCTACGTCACCTTGCCCAATGTCAATCCGATCGAGGAAATGGTCAACATGATCTCGGCATCGCGTGACTACCAGACCAACGTGGACGTAATGAATACCGCCAAGAGTCTGCTGCAGAAAGTGTTGCAGCTCGGCTCCTAAGGAGTAAGCGCTCATGACCACCAGCGGCATCACCAATGTGAGTCCCAGTTCGTGGAACACGATTCTGGCCAACAGCACGGTGAGCGCTCCCGCGGCAAGCGGCACCGCCGCGTCGACCTCGGCCGGCTCCGTCGGCTCTTCCCAGGACCTGGCCCAGACGTTTTTGACTTTGCTGGTTGCGCAAATGAACAACCAGGACCCGCTCAACCCGATAGACAACTCGCAATTGACGCAGGAGATGGCACAGATCAGCACCGTCACGGGGATCAACAATCTGAATACGACGGTTGCGAATCTGGTGAGCCAGCTGCAGCAAAGCACGATGCTCCAGTCCGCCCAGCTTACCGGTCACTCCGTCATGGTTGCGGGCTCAAACCTCACCCTGGCGTCGAGCGCAAATTCCGGCAACGCGTCGGGCGAGACCGCCGTTGGTGCCTACAACCTGGCCGCTCCTGCGCAAGGCGTGACCGTAACGATCGCGAACTCCTCCGGACAGACTGTCAAAACGCTGCAGTTCGGTCCGCAGAGCGCCGGTCTGCAGGACTTCACGTGGGATGGCTCCACGGACGCGGGCGGGACTGCGGCGGCGGGCAATTACAGCTTCACGGTGCAGGCGAGCTCGACCGCGGGCACGGCGGTGAGCACGACAAGCTACAACCTTCAGACTGTGGTGGGTACTGTGCCGCAGTCCAGCGGCGCGATGCAGCTGATGTTGGGCAACGGCACGCAAGTTCCCTACAGCGCAATCGCGCAGATCATTTAGGAAGAATGCACCGGTCGCGCACGCGGCGATCGACCGATGCAATACACCAGTTGGAGCAATAGCTGTAACAGGAGAGAAGCATGGGATTCGAACAAGCGCTATCGGGACTACAGGCGGCGTCACAGTCGCTCGACAATATCGGCAACAACATCGCCAATGCCTCGACGATCGGATACAAGGATGTCAGCACCCAGTTTTCGGACGTATATGCCTCGACTCTCTGGGGGGCGACCGCGACGCAAATCGGTATCGGAGTCCAGGTCGCGGCGGTCCTGCCCAATTTCACGCAGGGCAACATCACGACGACCGGCAATCCGCTCGATGTGGCGATCAACGGACAAGGGTTTTTCCAGGAGCTGAACAACGGCATCACATCGTATTCGCGCGATGGCGAATTCCAGCTCAATGCCAACGGAGTCATCGTCACGGCCACAGGCGCGCAGCTGCTGGGCTACCCCGCCACTGCAACCGGTCAGATCACCGCGGCGCCTCCCGTGCCGCTCACGCTATCGCAGGCGCCCGTGCCTCCGAAGGCGACTACCAGTGCCAGCATTTCGCTCAACCTCGACTCGAACTCGACGGTGCCGGCAACCGTGCCCTTCAATCCGGCGGACCCGACTTCGTACAACTCTTCGACCTCGATGGACGTCTACGACTCGCAGGGCAATGCACACGTGCTATCGATGTACTTCGTTATGACGGGCGCCAACACCTGGGACGTGTACGCCACGGGCGATGGCAATCTCCTCAACGGGGGTGCGGCCTACGCCCCGCCGCTCGCGTTCAATACCTCGGGCGCCCTTGCAGGGGGCGCGAGCGCGACTCTGAACATCTCGATGCCGCTGGCCAATGGTGCTGCGACTCCGCTGGCCTTCCCGCTTACGTTCCCGTCGGCCTCGACCACCCAGTACGGTTCCGCGTTTGCGGTTAGCAGCAATTCGCAAACCGGCTATGCCACGGGTCAGCTGGCCGGGTTTTCGATCGGCACCAACGGCGTGATCACGGGCCAGTACACCAACGGCCAGACGCTGGCGCAGGGCCAGATCGCCCTGGCGAATTTCACCAACCCGCAAGGGCTCATCGCTGTGGGCAACAATCAATTTGTTCAGACCGAGGCCTCCGGGGCGCCGATTGTGGGAGCGCCGGGAGCGGGTTCGCTGGGAACCGTGCAATCCGGTGCACTGGAGAGCTCGACGGTCGATATCACGACCGAACTGGTGAATTTGATCACCGCGCAGCGCTACTACCAAGCCAACGCGGAGACGGTCAAGACGCAAGATCAGGTCGAACAGACTCTGATGAACCTGCGCTAGCAGGAACCGGCCAAGGCGCCTTTTTCTGAGGGAGCGAGCCAGTGGACCGACTGATCTATACGGCCATGACAGGTGCGAAGTACTTGCTGGAGCGCCAGGCGACGCTTGCCCACAACCTTGCCAACGCCAGCACGACCGGCTTTCGCGCCGACACTGTCGGTTTGCGCGCGGTGCCGACCGCTGGGCAGCAGGCCGGCACCCGCGTGTTTACCGTGGAAACCACAACCGGTTCGGATTTTTCTCAAGGGCCCATGATCTCGACGGAGCGCAACTTGGACGTGGCGATCCAGGGATCAGGGTGGCTCGTGACGCAGGCCAGTGACGGTACGGAAGCCTATACGCGCGCCGGATCGATACAGGTAGGCCCGGACGGCACCTTGCAGCTGGGCAACGGTGCGCAGCTACAGGGTACGAGCGGCCCGATCACGATGCCCAGCGACGCGCAGTCGGTTCTCGTCGCACCCGATGGGACCATATCGGTGAAGACGGCGAGCTCCATTTTGCCGACCACGTTGGGTCAGCTCAAGCTGGTAAACCCGCCGCTCGAGTCTCTGAGCAAGGGCCTCGACGGGATGTTTCGTCTGAAAAATGGCGACTCGGCCGACGCCGATCCCAACGTACGGGTCGCAAGCGGAACGCTCGAGGGCAGCAACGTCAACGTGGTCGAATCGATGGTCGGCATGATCGGCGCCGCGCGCCAATTTGAACTGCAAATGAAGATGCTGAGCACGGCCGAACAAAACGAACAAAAGGCCGGATCGGTTTTGGGATCCTGAACCAAGCGCAACCGGCGCGAGGCCTTTTTTGTAATGACGCTGCCAGCAGGCCGAGCCGGCGCTGGCCGGCGGCACGGAGAAGACGATGATTCGAAGCTTGTGGATTGCAAAAACCGGGATGGACGCCCAGCAGACCCAGCTGGACGTCATTTCCAACAACCTGGCCAACGTGGGCACGACCGGTTTCAAGACCTCGCGGGTGGAGTTTCAGGACCTGCTGTACCAGAACCTGCGTCAGTCCGGCGCGAACTCCTCGCAGCAAACGCAGTTGCCTGCCGGCCTGCAGATCGGCACCGGAGTCATACCCGTATCCACCGAGGTCATGTTTACCCAGGGCAACTTGCAGCAAACCGGCAACCAGTTCGACCTGGCCATCAATGGCCAGGGCTTCTTCCAGGTGCTCATGCCCGACGGAACCACCTCGTATACGCGCGACGGCTCCTTTCAGATCGATTCGACCGGCGCTTTGGTCACCAGCGCCGGATTTCCGGTGACTCCCGCCATCACCATTCCGGTGGGCGCGCAGTCCGTCACCATCGCGCAGGACGGCACGGTGACGGTTACTTTGCAAGGAAAATCGGCACCGCAGACCGTGGGAACGATTCAGCTCGCGAATTTCATGAATCCGCCGGGATTGCAGGCGACAGGCCAAAACCTCTACATCGAGACCGCGGCTTCGGGCACCCCCACGGTCAACACGCCGGGAACCAACGGCCTGGGAACTTTGCAGCAGGGCTACGTCGAAACCAGCAACGTCAATGTCGTCACCGAGCTGGTGAACATGATCCAGACGCAACGCGCCTATGAGATGAACTCCAAGTCGATTCAGACTGCCGACCAGATGCTGGCCAAACTCAGCGATCTGTAGAACCGATGAATGGATGCATGAAAAAAATGTGCCGGCGCGGTGCCGCCATGGCATTAGCGGCGGCGGCGGTCGCGTTGTGGGGATGCGCGGCTCCGCGTGCCCCGGTTACACCCAACGCGCCGCTCAGCGCGCGTGCGCAGCCCTACGACCCGCTGACCGCAGCACCGACCGGAGGCATATTCCGTCCGAACCACCTGATCTATCTCTTCGAGGACCGCAAGCCGCGGATTGTGGGGGATCTGCTGACGATCCAGATCAACGAAAACACCAACGCGAGCCAGACCGCAAACTCCAGCACCGAGAGAAAGTCGAGTATTGCGGCCACGCTGCCCAAAGTCTCGGGCGTGCTCGGCCACTCGATTAACGGTCTGAATCTGAATGCAAACAGCGATAACGCCTTTGACGGCACGGGCCAGACCGCCTCGGCCGGTGTGTTCACGGGAACGATCACCGTAACGGTCATCGAGGTCCTGCCCAACGGCAACCTGGTCGTCGCGGGCGACAAGCAGATCGGCATCCGCCAGAATTCCGATTCCTTGCGCTTTACCGGCGTCGTGGATCCCGTCTTCATCCAGCCGGGCAACATCATCAGCTCGACAGAGGTTGCCGACGCGCGCTTGGATTATCGCGGCGGCGGTTACATCGAAGAAGCGCAGATCCAGGGCTGGCTGGGCCGATTCTTCAACTCTTGGTTCCCATTCTGAGCGAAAAAACCGCCATGAACTCGATTGCCCGCAGTGTTGGGGCGCGACGCAATCGCGCGCGCGTTCTGCTGGCAATGCTGCTGGTCGTGCTCACCTCGGTGCACTTGGCGCCGGCGGCGCGCGCCGAGCACGTGCGCGATTTGGCGACGCTCCAGGGAGTGCGCTCCAATCCGCTGATCGGCTACGGTCTCGTGGTAGGACTCGATCGCAGCGGGGATCAGACCACGCAGACGCCCTTTACCATCCAGACCCTGCAGTCGATGTTGCAACAGCTCGGCATCACCTTGCCCCCGGGCACGAACCCGATGCTAAGCAACGTCGCAGCGGTGATGGTGACCGCCGTCTTGCCACCCTTCGTCCAGCCCGGTCAGACGGTCGACGTGACGGTTTCTTCGATGGGCAACGCCAAGAGCCTGCGCGGCGGCACGCTTTTGATGACCCCGTTGAAAGGCTCGGACGGCCTGACGTACGCCATCGCCCAGGGCAACATCCTGGTGGTGGGTGCGGGCGCCGCACAGGGCGGCTCCAAAGTTCAGATCAACCAACTCGCCGCGGGGCGCATTCCGGCCGGAGCCACCGTGGAGCGCAGCATTCCGACGCCGTTTCAGCAGGGTGACCGGATCCGCCTGGAGCTCAACAGCACAGACTTTGCCACTGCCAACGCGGTTGCGCAGGCCATCAACGCCAAGCTTGGAGAAGGCACCGCACTGGCGCGCGACGGGCGGGTAATTGAGGTGAAGGCTCCGACCGAATCGGGCGATCGCGTCCGCTTCGTGGGCGAGGTCGAAAGTGTCGATGTCACTACGGTCGAGCCCGTCGCCCGCGTCGTGATCAACGCGCGCACGGGTTCGATTGTCATGAATCGCACGGTAACGCTCGAGCCCGCGGCCGTGGCACACGGAAATTTGTCGGTGACGATCACGTCGACCCCGATCGTCTCGCAGCCCGGGCCGCTGTCCGGCGGTCAGACGGTTCTCACCGAGAAGACCGACATTGCCATCAAGCAAGAAGGCGGAAGCTTGATGCATCTGCCTGCGGCCACGAACCTGGCCGACTTGGTCAAGGCGCTCAACGCGTTGGGCGCCAACCCTGGAGACCTGGTCGCCATTTTACAAGCGCTCAAGGCCTCGGGGGCATTGCGTGCCGAACTCGAAGTGATCTGAGCGGCGGCCATGGCCGGACCGATACTCGATGCGCAGGCGGGCAAGGAGATGGGCGGCATTGCCGCGGACTCGCGCTCGCTCGATCAGCTGCGGCAGCTGGCCAATCGCGACCCGGCCCGCGCGGTCAAGCAGGTGGCAACGCAGTTCGAGGCGCTGTTCATGCAAATGGTGCTCAAAAGCATGCGCGATGCAACGCTCAAATCCGGACTGCTCGACTCCTCCGACCAGCAGATGTACACGAGCATGCTCGACGAGCAGCTGGCGCAAAAGATCGCCGCCGGCGGCACGGGCTTGGCCGACGTGATCGCCCGGCAACTCGCCCGCAACCTCCCGACCTCGACGACGACGCCCACCCCGGATGGCCGGACGGTGGCTGCGGCCGAGCCCGTTGCCACGGCGAGCGCCCCGGCGGCACAGGCGCCCAGCGCCGTGCTGCAAGCGATACGTGCGGCGAGCACGGTGCGCAGGGGCCGATGAACACGTCGGCTTCAGGGCAGCGGCAGATCGTGCGCGTCACTCCCGAAAATACGGGGCGCAGTGCTTGGGTGGCTCAAGAATCCTGGGCGCCTGCCGTATTCCGGTCACGGTGAGGTGAAGGAAAAATGGCCGACAGTCTGCTATCGATTGGATCGAGCGCGTTGAGCGCGGCGTTTACCGCGCTGCAGACGACGGGCAACAACATTGCGAACGTCAACACACCCGGCTATTCGCGCGAGGTCACGAGCTTCACACCCCAGGTCCAGACCGACCTGGGAAGCATGTACGTCGGAACCGGGGTCGAAGTCAGTGCAATTTCTCGGGTGTACAGCAGCTTTCTGGCGCAGCAGACGAACCTGGCCCAAGCGATGGCGAGTCAGGCCGACCAGATGGCGACGTTGACCAGTCAGATCAACAGCATGTTCTCCGACACGACTGCGGGGCTAGGCGCTGCGATCGACAACTTCTTCACGCAGCTGCAGTCTCTTGCTGGTGCACCCGGCAGTGCCGCCACGCGCCAGACGGCGCTTTCGGCGGCTCAGGAGATGGCCGGCCAGTTCAATGATGCGGCCGCCCAGTTGCAGTCCATGAACCAGAGCGCGACGCAGCAGATCCAGCAGCAAATCTCGACGGTGAACACGACGGTTGCGCAGATCGCCAGTCTCAATGACCAGATTTCCCTGGCGCAGGCGAGCGGCAACTCCCCCAATTCGCTCCTGGATGCACGCGACCAGGACATACAGACGCTCAACCAGGCGATCGGGGTGACGACCTCCACGCAAAACGACGGCAGCGTGAGCATCTATCTGGCCAACGGCCAGCCGCTGCTCGTGGGCGACAAGACCTTTGCGCTTACGATGGGCTCCGACCCGCAAAATCCGCAGAACATCATCGTTGGCACGAACGTGGGCGGCGCCATCGCGCCGGTCGATCCGAATAACAGTGGTGGCGGAGCGATCGGCGCGCTGCTGCAGTTTCAGCAGCAGACGATTCCCAACATCGAGAATCAGATCGGCCAGCTTGCGGTAACTTTGTCCTCGCAGTTCAACGCCCTGCAGGCGCAAGGCACGGACCTCAGCGGTAGTCCGGGCAAACCATTTTTCTCTACCCCCAGCATCGCCGTCATCGCGGCGTCCACCAATCCGGATGCAGGCACGGTGACGGTCAATGCGACCTACGGCGACGTCACCCAGTTGCAAGCATCGAACTACCAGCTCCGGGTCCAGGGGTCGAACTACACACTCACGCGCATGTCTGACGGCACGGTTGTGGCCAGCGGCACAGTCGCTTCGCTGGGCAGCGCGCCGGTCGACGGCATGAATTTGAGTTTTGGCGGTGGAACGCCGGCGAGCGGCGATGTGTTCACGATTGAACCCGTGCAGTTGGGGGCGGCCGACATCAGTGTCGCCTTGTCGCAAGGCTCCCAGATCGCTGCAGCCAGTCCGATGCAGGCGAGCACGGCGCCCACGAACACGGGCTCGCTGTCGGTGGGCAACCTCGCGCTACAGCCGCTGCCGTTAAACCCCGGATCCAATCCGGCCAATCCCAACGCGCAGCTGCAAGACACGGTGACGCTCAATTTCACGAGTCCGAACTCTTACACCTATACGGACACCGCAACCGGCTACAGCAGTCCGGCGCAAAGCTTCACGGCGGGCCAACCGATCAACATCAACGGTTGGTCGTTGACACTCACCGGAACGCCCGCCAATGGCGATTCAGTGACTGTGGCGCCCAATGCAGCCGCGGTCGGAAGCGGGGACAACCGCAATGCGCTGCTCATGACACAGCTGCAAAGCCAGCCGCTGGTTAATGGCAGTACGCTCGACGCGGCGTACTCGGCGGTCGTTGCCAATGTGGGTGCGATCGCATCGACGGCACAGACCGACCAGACCTCCAAGGACGCGATTTTGCAAAACGCGACGGCGTCGCAAAGTTCGGTATCGGGGGTGAATCTGGACGAGGAAGCCTCCAAGCTCTTGCAGTTCCAGCAGCAATACCAGGCGGCCGCACAGCTCATTCAGGCCTCAAACTCGATATTCAACACGCTCATTACGGTGATCGACGCGGCGCCGACGGCATAGCGCGCACCCGAGAACCCAGCGCCGATGGCTAGGAAGACATCATGATTCGCGTATCGACAGCGGACCTCTACTTGAACAGCATGGCCGCAATCAACTCGGATCAGTCCGCCATGATGAACACGACCGCGGAACTCTCCAGCGGCAAGCAGATCAATTCGCCATCGGATAACCCGGTGGGGGCGGGGCAGGCTGCGCTGCTGCAAAGCGACTTGACCCAATTGGGGCAGTACAAAAGCAATCAGGCGCAGGCGACCCAGCTACTCAACAACGCGTCTTCCACGGTCACGCAGGCCCTCCATGTGATGCAGTCCGTGAACACGACTCTTGTGCAGGCGGGCAACGGCACGCTAACCGATGCCGACCGCAGCGCCCTCGCGGCGCAATTGCAGCAGGACTTGGATCAGCTCGTCGGACTGGCCAATACGAGCGACGGCCAGGGTGGGTACCTGTTTGGCGGATCGGTAAGTTCGACACCGCCCTTTGTGCAAAACGGCAACCAGGTGACCTACGCGGGCGATAACCTCGTTCCGGCCTTGCAGATTTCCCAGACGCGCAGTGAGCAAGTGAAGTATTCGGGCGCAGCCGTTTTTATGTCCATGCCAACCGGCAACGGTACCTTTGCAACGGCTGCGAACAGCGCCAATACCGGCACCGGGGTGATTAGCGCCGGGACGGTGACCAATCCGAGCGCGCTCACCGGCGACCAGTACACGATCACCATACAACCCGGCGGGGCGTCCTACACGATCACGCAGACGCCACCCGGGACGACCGGGCCCGCACAGCCCTATTCCAGTCCTACGACGCTGCCGATCCCGGGCATGGACGTGACGTTAAGCGGCAATCCCAACGCCGGGGACACGTTCACGATCGGCCCGTCGACGAACCAGTCCATATTCAACGTACTCGCCTCGGCGGTCAGTGCCCTTCAGACACCCACCACTACGCCGGCGGCGGCCGGCCGGGTCAGCGCAGCGGTGACCACCGCCTTGGGAGGTGCGCAGCAAGCCATTGGCAGTCTGTCCACGACACAGGCCTCCATGGGGGCGCAATTGGCCGAACT
>Ga0187772_10000617_pt1 | contig 15986 bp, 18 predicted proteins | sample 0116_SJ02_MP15_2_FD_133137 | JGI IMG/M metagenome (GOLD analysis project Ga0187772, IMG submission 133137) | Tropical peat soil microbial communities from peatlands in Department of Meta, Colombia - 0116_SJ02_MP15_20_MG | ecosystem: Environmental > Terrestrial > Soil > Wetlands > Peat | place... | reverse complement strand
CCGGGCCGACCCCTTCGCGGGCGAGCGAGACCGCGAACCGCTCTACGGCCTGCGCGAGCTGACGGTAGCTCCATCTCGCGCGGTAGAACACCAGGGCGGTACGGTCCCCCCACCGGCCGACCGCCTCCTCGAGCAGGTCGGAGAGGAGTTGGTCGGGGTACTCCAGGTGGGGCGGGACGCGGGCCGGGTACTTCCGGAGCCAGGGGCGCTCAGGGTCGGGCGCCGGGGGACCGCTCACCGCAGGGTCCCCTCCGCGGACCCCGGAGCGATCCGCGCGAACTGGACCCCGGGCTTGTAGCCCGGGGTGAACTGGACCGGGGTCCCGGGGGCGATCTCCTCGTCTGTGTGGACGTTCGGCATCCATCCGCTGAGCCGGCCGCCGCCGTCGAGCTCGACCAGGACGTAGGCGTACGGCGCGTCATTGACGAACTCGTCGGACGCCACCACGACGATCGTGCCGGCGACGATCCGCCCACGGTCGGAGAGGGTCGCCTCCTCCAGCGGGCGGGCGCCGCAGCGTGAGCAGGCGAGCCCCCAGGTCGCCGTCACGACGCGGCACCGGGGGCAGCGGAAGCCGCGCAGCGGACCTCCTGACTCGTAGGCCCGGAGGAACTCCGAGACCGAGTGCGGGGGGGTCGACATCGGTTCCTCCTAGCGCCGGCCGAAGATGTGCACCGAGCAGGAACCCCCCGTTGCCCCGACGTTGTGGGCGAGGGCGGTCTCGGTCCGCGGGACCGCGCGGTCCGGGGCGCGGCCGTTGACCTGCTCGAAGATCTCAACGACCTGGCCGGCGCCGGTCGCCGCGACAGGATGGCCCTTCGCCTTGAGACCGCCGGACGGATTGACCGGGAGCCTCCCGTCCCGGGCGGTCGTCCCCTCGAGCGCCTCGCGCGCGGCCGTCCCTCGGGGGAAGAACCCGAGGTCCTCGAGCGCCAGGACCTCGGCGATGGTGAAGCAGTCGTGGACCTCAACGAAGTCGATCGCGCCCGGCGCGAGCTTCGCTTGCCGGAACGCCTTCTCCCCGGCGAGGCGGCTCGACGGGAGGCCGAGCAGATCGGTCCGGTCCTGAAGGTCCGTCACCGCGCCCGCGCGGACGGAGGCGCGCACGACCAGGGGCTCGTTCCTCGGATGGGGGAACGCCTCTCGCGCCGCGACGACCACCGCGGTGGCACCGTCCGAGAACGGGCAGCAGTCGTAGAGGCGGAGCGGGGAGGCGACGACCGGCGAGTCGAGGTAGGTCCGCAGGGTGATCTCCTTCTGGAAGTGCGCCTTCGGGTTCCGGGCCGCGTTGGCGTGGTTCTTGACCGCGATCGCCCCGAACATCTCCGGGGTCGTGCGGAACTCGGCTCGATAGGCGCTCGCGAGGGTCGCGTAGAGGCCCGGGAACGTCGCCCCGTTCCGCGTCTCGAACGGGTAGTCGGCGCCGAAGGCGAAGTAGCCGGTGGCCGTCATGGTGTCGAGGTGCCCGAGCCGCTCGACCCCGACCACGAGGGCGGCGTCGGCGAACCCCCCGGCGACGTGGACGAACGCCTCGTGCAGGGCCGCACTGGAGGACGAGCAGGCCGACTCCAGCGTGACCGACGGGACGTCCGGGATCCCGAGGCCGTTGTTGATGAGAGGGCCGAGGTGGCCCTGGTGCTCGGTCATCCCGAAGCAGTTGGCGACGAACGTGTGGTCGATCTGCTTCGGCTCGAGGCCCGCGTCGTCGATCGCCTCGACGGCGACCTTCGTGGCGGCCTCGCGGGCCGTCTCGGCGAGCTTACCGTACCGGTTCGAGCCGACCCCGACGACCCAGGTCTCGCGCATCGGGCACGGAGCGGAGCGGCCCGATGGATTAAACTCACCGGCTCCGGACGCCGGTCGGGAAGGCGGACCGGTCGAGCAACGGCTGGAGCCGGGCGAGCACCGAGCGGGCCGCGTCCAGGTCCCGCGTCTTGAACAGGAGCCGGCCGCTCCGGCTGATCGTCGTCTCGACCGCGAGCGAGACGATGAGCACGACCCGCGCGTCGACGATCGCGACGCCTTGGGCCTCCAGGCCTTCACGGACCCGGGCCAGGTCCAGGGCCACCGAGCGCGTCGGCAGCGCCTCGAGCCCCGCCCCGCCGGAGCAGAGCCGGAGCTCGCGGTACTCCGTGCGGCGAGGGGGTTCGGACGAAGCGGTCATCGTTCGCCCCCTGGCTCACGCCGGCGCGCCGCATCGCGCTTCCGGGCCAGGCAGAGGGGCCGGGAAGCCCCTCACGCGAGCGCCGCTCCGCCCTAACCGGCCCCGGGGGGAGAGAACGGGGACATGCCGGCCCCCACCATCCCACCGCCGCCGGTCCTCTGCTTGAGCGCGCTGTTCGCCCCGAAGTAGATCAGGAACGGCGCGATGATGTCGAGGAACGGGATGATGACGAAGATCGCCCCGACCTTGAGCAGCCCCTCGTTGTAGCGCGTGCCCAGCCGCCAGATCCCGATCAGGACCAGGATCTCGCCGATGAAGGCGAGGAGTCCCCCGAGCCCGAGCGCGGCGAGGCCGCCGAGCAGGGCCCCGACGCTGCCGGACAACGCGTTGTTGCAGCTGGTGAAGTTGTAGCTGCCCGAGCACGAGTTGATGATACCGGCCGCCGCGGCGAGCAGGAGGCCGAACCCGATGAGGAGGAGCACGGAGCCGATCACGACCAGGATCGCGAGCGAGGCCGGGCTCCGGAACCGGTAGTCGACCGGCACGAGGGCCTGGAACGCCGAGCGGAACTTGAGGACGGAAAGGATCCCGAAGACCAGCCCTACGGCGATCAGGGCGAACAGGCCCGCGAGCACGCCGGCGGCGACGCTGGTCGTCGAGCAGGTCGTTCCCGTGCAGCTGACCCCGAGCCCGAACCCGCCGAAGGTGGAGAAGAGGACCCCACCGACGACCGAGAGCAGGAAGCCGAGGATGGCGAAGACCGCCCCGGCCTTCGTGTCGGTCAGCGCCCGAACGTCGGCGGCCTGGGTCCCCGGCCCCGGTGCCGGGTTGACGAGCCCGGAACCGACGGGAAGACCGGCGGGCATCGCCCAGCCTGCGGGAGCGGCGCCCGGCATCGGGGCCGCACCGCTGGGGATGGGCGCCCCGGCAGGGGCGGGGGCCGCCAACGGCGCGCCGCACCCTTGACAGAAGCTGGAGCCGGCAGGGTTGTTGCGTCCACACCTCGAGCAGAAGACGGTCGCCACGGGCGTTCCTCGGGTCCCCTACTATAAGAACCTCGTCCCGGAGGTCCTCTCGTAAACTGCCGCCGGCACGAGGGCGGTACGCCCAGGGGCGCGTCGGGTCCGACCTACAGCACTTGGGCCCGTCGGACGGAATCCTCGACGACCTGCTCGACGTCCAGGAGCTGCTCTTGCTGCAGGATCTGGACGAGGTTCGACCGCGTCGCCGGACGGTCCGGGACGGCCTGGCAGCAGACCCCCGGGCGGGTCGAGATCCCGTAGGTCCCGATCTCCTTCGCCACGGCCTCGATCTCGGCCTTGTCGAAGCCGATCAACGGCCGGACGATCGGGAGCTGGACGGCGGAGGTCGCGGACCGCATGTTCGACAGGGTCTGCGAGGCGACCTGGCCGAGCGCCTCCCCCGTAGCGAGGAACGTCGCGCGTTCCCGTTGCGCGATCCGCTCGGCCCCACGCCACATGAACCGGCGACACAGGACGCACCCGACGTGCCGGTCGGTGGACCGCATCAGGGTGACCTGCGTCGGACCGTGAGGGAGGACGTAGAGCGGGATCGCCTGACCGTACCGCTCCCGCAACAGCCGCAGGTGGTCGACGATCTTCTCGAGCGGGGAGTCGTCGGTGAACGGCCGATTGTCGAGATGGACCGCGAGCATCTCGTGGCCCTGGCGCAGGAGATAGTGGAGCGCGACGGGGGAGTCGATGCCGCCGCTCATGAGCATCACCCCGCGCGCCATCGCCGCTCTCAGCGTCGCTGCGCTATATACACCGTCGCCCCGCGCGGGCGGCCCGCCCGAGAGCTGAAATCCGCCGGTAGGTCCGCCTCGCCGTGAGCGGCAAGCCGTCGGCGGTGGTCCCCCTCCACGGTCGAGAGGACGGCTCCGGGCCGCCGGTGGTCCTGCTCCACGGGCTCGGCGCGGACCACACGATGTGGAACGGCGTGATCCCGTTGCTTTCGGGCCGGTTCCGGGTCCTCGCGCCCGATCTCCGCGGTCACGGCCGTTCGCCGGCCCCCACGACCGCTCGCTACGGCTTCGAGGACCTCGCGGGGGACCTGCTGGCGTTCCTCGATGCCAAGGGAGTCCCGTCCGCCCATCTCGTGGGGCTGAGCGCGGGGGCGATGCTCGCGCTCAAGCTCGGCCTGGACCGCCCGGAACGGGTCCGCAGCGTGACCCTGGTCGGAGGGGCGGTCTACACGGACGGGCACACCCGCGCCGTCGGCGAACGCTGGGGCGAGACGTACGCCCGGGAAGGGCCGGACGCGCTGGCGATCCGTCTCCTCAAGGACCTCTACTATCCGGACTGGATCGAAGCGCACATGGAAATCGCCGACCGCCTCCGGGAGGAGGTCCCCCGGCACGACTACCGGGCCGCGATCCAGTGGGCCCGAGAGACGGCGAAGTTCGACGAGCGGGCTCGGGTCGCGACCCTCCGTCCGCCGGCGCTGGTGATCCAAGCGATGGACGACCAGGTCATCGACGCGGCCCACGGCCGGATCCTCCGCCAGTCGATCCCGGGCTGTCGGATCCGCATCTTCGCGCAGACCGGTCATATGGTTCCGGTCGAGCGGCCCAAGGAGACCGCCGAGGCGATCGCGACGTTCGTCCTCGAGGTCGAGCGTTCCGTCGCTCCTTGACCGGCGGCACCGTTATCTCGGCCGGTGACGATGAACCGACCGTGGCGGCCCAAGGGGACCCCGCGCTGCGCGCGCGTCTCGAGGGACTGGAGCGGGACATCCGGGAGCTCCGGGCTCGGCTCGCCGCCCTCGAGCGCTTGGTAGGCAACGCGGGCGAGCACTCCGCGGACCGGACCGTCGTCCGAGAGAAGGCGGTCTACGATTGGCAGGGATGAGCCCCGAGCCCGGCCCGTCCGCCGCCGCCCCGTCCTCGGTCGCAGCGTGGGTCGAGCGGTTCCCGGTCCTCCGCCCGCCCGTCTCGACCGCGGGAGCCGCGGTCACGATCGTGCTGAGGGACGGCGCGTCCGGCGTCGAGGCGCTGCTCATCGAGAGAGCGGCCAATCCCGAGGACCCCGCCTCCGGTGAGGTCGCGCTCCCAGGGGGGCGCGTCGACGAGAGCGACGGCTCCCTGGCGAGCACCGCGCTCCGCGAGCTCCGCGAGGAGGTCGGGCTCGGCGCGGCCGACCTCTCGGGCCCGCTGCGGTTCGTGGGCGCCGTCCCGGCCCCGAGGTTCCGGCTTCACGTCGGCGTGTTCGCGGCCGTGCTCTCGTCGACCGCATCCCCCCCGACGGTCGGGAGCCCGCAGGAGGTCGCGCACGTCTTTTGGCTCCCCCAGGACGCGCTGGGCGAGAGCCGGCTCGTCACGCAGGAGGGGGCGCGACGCGTGGTCGCCTCGGTGCACAACGGCCACGTCGTCTGGGGATTCACCCGACGGGTGCTGCGGGAGTTCTTCGCCCTGCCGGACGAGGACGCGGCCGACGGACCCGTGCTCCCCGCTCGGGCCCACCGGGAGCCCGACCGCACGCTCCCAGACCGCACGGCTTGACCTGGGCCGTCGGTCCACGGAGGACCGCGTCGCTTCAAGGTTTTACGGAATTCGCTGTCGTCCCTGAACTTTCGGGGGACTGAGCCCCTGCACCCCGGCCGCCCGCTCCGGAAAAAGCCTCGGGCCCGCGCGCGGGCGGTGTTCAAAGATCGGGACCAAGGCAGATGTGTTCACTGGCGGGACCGCGTGACTCACACGGCCATGACCGTGTACGACGGAGAGCGGGTTACTACCTCATCGCCCGGCGAACGATGAGGGGTACCAGCGGTCGTTATTGACTCAGACCGGAGGAGCCTCGCAAATCAAGTCAAGACCAAGTTCTTTCATCCATTCGTAGTGGATTCTATTGTGGCTGACCAACGGGATTCCGTAGAGAATCGCCGTGGCGCCAATCCAAGCATCACCAGCTTCGCACTCCATTCCCCGTTTTCTCCCCTCCTCACAGACCTCGGCCCACTTCTCTGACAGGGGTCCGCTCCACGGGATCACCAGGCATGCACGGATGAACTCATCCAGCCGCGCACGCAACTCCTTTCCCCACTTGCGCGCCAGCGCCCAACGGACCAATTCCGCAGTGGTTTGGAATGATAGGACACACTCCGAGTTCCCGATACGGGGCAGATAGAGATCGGCGAGGGGGTGTCTCTTCAGGATGAATGAAATCACATCGGTATCAACGAGGACCCGGTCCTTAGTCAAAGGGAACGCTCACCACCCCCCTCTCGTCGCCACCTTCTGACTGTCTGTATGAACTCCTCAACGTCCTCGTCTTCGGGCCAGAGTCCTTCGGCCAGGACCATAAGGTCGGACACCGTTCGGGGTTCCTGTTCACGGGATAGCTCTTCCAAGGACGGGATCCTTTCCCCGAAGCTCGTCAACTGAAGTCCCAGCGGGCCGGGGACCACCCCTCCATCGAGGACGTCGATGTCTTGAACATGAAGGCTCTGAATCTCTCCCTCAACTTCCGTGGCCTGCCCGACCACCCTGACGATATGTGTTAGCGAGGCCAGGACAAGGTCGCGGGTACTCTCGTCGAAGCTACAGGTCACCGGCTCACCGACGGCTGGATGAACGCGGCACCGCCTGTTTGCCTCCCGGAAATCCGCCATCAAGAGCCGGCCTTCGACTGTTCTCTGATTCTGTGTCGGGGACTGTACTCTTCTGACAATCCTAGCGACTGTCTGCTTATCGAATGCGTGGACTCCGGCCTTCCGCCCGATACTTGTCCTGAAGGTGATTCTCTCGACGTCATGTTCGAACAGCTTTCCGGCCTCTCTGAGGGATAGCAAGACCCCGGCGTCATACCCGGCCGGAAACTGCTCCGGGTCCTCAGAGATCGCATCGAGACCCGCCATGAGGGCATCTAGCGCCTCCGTCCCAGGGTCCGCGTATGTGGGAAGGACGGCCTGTTCGACCGGGGGGAGGCGCACCTCAAGGTTTGCACTTCCTCCGCCGGTGAAGGATACCACTTCCAGCGAGCTTGCGCTCTCAACCTCAGAGAGGCGTCGGCCGGGTTGGACGCTCTCCGAGTAGCCACGGAGGATGAGGGACACCCGGTCCAAGGCGGTTTGGACCTGCCGGCAGAATAGGATGAAATCGCGGAGGAGAAGCGTGTTACGAGATAGGGCCGGGCCCTCGAAATGAATCACTAGGGAGCCTCTCCCAGGACGTTGCTCAGCCTGCTTGTCGGTCGGCATCACACTCCCTTCCGCGTGCCGGGGATAAGTACCCTGAGGCGCAAACTGATTTGAACCCCCGCAGGTCAGCGGCCCCGGGGGTTATGAAGGTTCAAGAGAGGTCGCAGAACGGCATCGGGGCGGTGGATCGCACTTAGTACCACTCAGACCTGTTTGGAGGGGTTTTTTGAATCCCCGGTGGCCACCGGGGTTTCGACGGACACAACCACCCTAGTCCCTACCTCTACGGTCCAGGCCAAGGAGGACAGGTGCTCGACCCCGAGGATTGCAGCGATTGCGGCCGGGACCGTCGTTCGGACCGAGGCGGAGCGGGGTGTCACACGGAAGGCGGTCGAGTGGAACACTCTCGGCACGGACTCACCCATCACCCTCACTGACGGGCTGCCACTTAACTATGCCCTACTAACAGGACTCCCAATAGGGCAACACCTTAAGTACTCCGAGGACATAGGACTCACAGTAGGGCAACATCGAGGTGTCATCACGATGGAGCTGTCGAACGGTCGGGAGCAACGAGGACTCATCATTGCCACGAAGGCGGACACGGAGATCAAGCGAACATCGTGGTGCAAGTGGCGGGTCCGGAGCCAGAACGAGGAGACCCGGGGCACTTGGTACGGGGTGGTGAAGGCCGGGACCGGGTTCCGGTGCGATTGCCCCGATGCCATCAAGCATCCCACCGAGGAGTGCAAGCACGCTAGCGCGGTCCGATTCAGCGAGGGCATCCGGGACGCTGTGCGGCGCGATTTCGAGCGGAGAGCAACTGATGGGGTGCCTCTCCCGACCCTGCCGCCCTGTCGAGCCTGCGGCGGCACAGACTTCATCCAGAAGGGGGTCCGCAAGTGCCTCCGCGGCATCGTTCAGCGGTTCAAGTGCAAGGGTTGCGGCCGGCGGTTCACGGTGGACGATGGCTTCGCTCGATTGAAGTGCCGCCCACAGGTCGTCTCGGCGGTCTTCGACCTCCACGCGAGCGGGATGCACTACCGGGGAATCCAGCGCCACATGAAGGAGCACTGGCAGGGGGGAGATGGGCAGGGCGTTTCGCTCTCGCTAGGGACAGTCAAGAACTGGGTCCACCGGGTCGGGGGCAAGCTCGACGGGTACTATCGGGAGCAGGTCCGGGCAGGGGCCATCAAGGCCGGACCGGCTTGGCACGCAGACGAAGTAGAGGAGAGCGGTCGGAAGCGGGCTGCGGAGGTCGGAAAGGCCCGCCAGAAGCGCCGGGTCTGGACGTGGAACTGGCTCGACCCCAAGACGAAGCTCTGGCTCTGCTCCGCCCTATCCGCTGAGCGGGACCTGCCGGCCGGGCGGGTCTCAGTGAGGAAGGCTGTCGAGGCGGGCGGTCGGCGGCCCGAGGCGATTACGACCGACGGGGCGTTCCAGTACGGGGACGCGATCCGAAAGGAGATTGGGAGTCTATCCGACCCGGTGATGCACTTCATCTGTCCCCCCATCCAGAAGATGCGGATTGACCTCCATCCGGGCAACAACTGCGCCGAGGCTCTCAACAGCCGCCAGCGGGACATGACCCGCGACTTTCGTGGGCTCGTGAAGGGCGCAGGGCCCACCGGCTGGATCGAGAGCGCCCAGGAACTCATGAACGGCATCCGGGCGCACCGAAACCTCATCCAGTCAAGCCTCGCCCTGCCAGGCGGGACTACCCCCGCGGAAGCCGCGGGGCTCACCGTGCCTCAGATCCCGGGCTACAATCGCCTCATCTCGATGGTCGCCGCGAACCACCGTCACCAAGAGGGTGTCTCTCGGGCGGTTAGTGTTCCCTAGGACAGCCCCTTTCGCCTTCGGAGGCAGAGTCAGCTCGCCCCTTCAGTCACCCACAGACCAGCCAAGACGAGCAATCCGGCCACCGCAGGAGCGGAGCCGTGTAGCTCACAGAAACATTGGCCCCACCCTGACAGAGTCCTGGGATTGGACCGTTGAGGCAAAACGCACCGAGCCAGTAGTAGCCACCCGCGGAGGAGACAGTCCCCGTCCCGTTTGTGCCGTAGGCAGAGAACACAATGTTTGAGGAACTACAGGGGGTTACGATGAACCGGACAGGGTCTAGGGCCGACCAGGAGAATGAGATTGGCGTTCCTGTGAGAGTGTCAATCGTAGTCAAGCGGCCGCAATCGGGGGGGTTCGCGTCACCCATCCACTGATCGCTGAGCACAACATGCTCAGGAACCGGAACGAAGGACAACAACGCGAGGATCCCCAAGACGGCAACTGCGGTAACGGTCGCGATGAGGAGGGCCACTCGCTTCCGGGGGGACATCGCAGAACCTTCGAGCACAGAGATCGACCTGTGACGGTTTGATGGTTCCGAGGGGGTAATCCCCAAGCACACCTCGGAGCCAAGGTCGGCTCGGGTCGAGCCCGAAGCGTTTGGGGCCCCTGGTACGTAGGTGGGCCCCGTGAGTGAACGCCAATCCATTTCATCGGGGTAGGGTCCCGTTCCCTGAACAGCGCCCGCGCGCGAGTGATTTATATACCTCTTTAAATAGTCGCCCCCCGGGGGCAACCTCGTTGAAGATTCGCATCGAGAACGTCGTGGCGTCGACCTCGCTCGGAGACGAGCTCGACCTCCAATCGATCGCCTTGGGGCTCGATGGCGCGGAGTATGAGCCGGAGCAGTTCCCCGGGCTCATCTACCGGCTGAAGCAGCCGAAGACCGCGATCCTCCTGTTCCGCTCCGGCAAGGTCGTCTGCACCGGCGCGAAGAGCATGCACGAGGTGGAAGAGTCGATCCACTCGGTCGCCGGGCAGATCAAGAAGGGGGGTCAGAAGATCAACCTCCACCCGAAGATCGAGGTCCAGAACATCGTCGCGAGCTCGGACCTCGAGAGCGAGATCAACCTCAACGCCATCGCGGTGACCCTCGGCCTCGACCGCGTCGAGTACGAGCCCGAGCAGTTCCCCGGCCTCGTCTGCCGGATTGACGAGCCCCGGGTCGTCGTCCTGTTGTTCGGGAGCGGCAAGCTCGTCTGCACCGGCGCCCGCAAGCCGTCCGACGTCGAGGTCGCGGTCAAGAAGATCACCAAGGAGCTCCAGGGCGCGGGCCTCCTGCGCTAGCGCTCCGTCCGTCCCGCGCCGTGGTGGGAATCGCCGGCCTCCCCGTCGTCGACCATCACTGCCACCTCTCGCCGGCCGGCGAGGGCGCGCGGGCCGCCGTCCGGTTCCGCGCTGCGGGGGGGACCCACCTGTTCGTCACGACCCAGAACTATGACCCTCTCGTCCCGACCGACCTCGAGAGCTACGAGCGGCAGTTCCGGACGACGGAGCGGCTCGCTCGAGACGTTACCGACGCGAGCGGGGTCGTCACCTACGTCGTGGTCGCCCCGTACCCCATCGACCTCGGGCGCGCCGCCGAGACCCTCGGGGTCGGACCCGCGCTCGAGCTGCAGCGACGCGCCCTCGACCTCGCGGGCCGCTGGGTGCGCGAGCGACGGGCGGTGGCGCTGGGAGAGGTCGGCTGGCCCCACTTCCCGGTCGCTCCGGAGGTCGGCGAGGCGACGCGCACGGCGTTCCGGCACGCGCTCGAGGTCGCCCACGATGTCGGTTGCCCGGTCGTCGTCCACTCGCCGGACCTCGACCCGGCGGGCTATCGCGAGCTCGACGCCGAGGCGAAACGGGCCCAGCTCCCTTTGCACCGGCTCGTCAAGCACTACGCGCGGGGGCGCCTCGACCCCGCCGTCGGGGTCGACGTCGTCCCCTCCTACCTCGCCCGCCGCGAGCTCGTCAACGAGATCCTTCCCGACCCCGGCCCGTGGTTCCTAGAGACCGACTACCTCGACGACCCACGGCGGCCGGGAGCGGTCCTCGACCTGGCGACCGTGCCCCGTCGGGCGACCTCCATCGCGGGACGGTCCCCGTCCGACGCGGAACGCCTGGCCGTGCCGTTCGTCCGGTCGGTCGAGCAAGTCTACGGCCTCACCCCCCAGCTGCCGGAGCGATGATGGCGCGCGCGCGACGAGGCCGGAGGGGCCTCCTGGTGGCCCTCGAAGGGATCGACGGCGCCGGCAAGTCGACGCTACTGACGGCGCTCGGGCGTGCGTTGCGGCGACGCGGGTACGCCGTACGCCTGCGACGCGAGCCGGTCGACCCGACGATCGGGCGGCTCGCCCAAGAGGCCGGGGCTCGCGACCCGTGGACCGGGGCGGTCTACTTCACCGTTGACCGGCACCTCGCGGCGCCCCGCCTGCGATCCGACCTCTCCCGGTTCGACGTGGTCCTCTCCGACCGATCGTTCTACTCGACGGTCGCCTACCAAGGGAGCCGGCTGTCCAAGCGGGACAGGACCCGCCTTGAGGAGCTTCAGCGGCGCGCGACGACCGTTCCCGACCGGGTCATCCTGCTCGACCTGCCCCCCTCGTGGCTGGGGCGCCGGATCGGCGGGCGAGGGTCGGCCCGGGGACCGCTGGAGCGCTCCCGTTCCCTTGGCGCGGTGGCGCTCGCCTACCGTCAGCTCGCGCGGCGGGAAGGGTGGGTCGTGCTGGACGCCCGGCAGCCTCGGTCCTGGCTCCTCCGCAACGCCCTCGCCGCGGTCCAGGGTCCGACGCGAGGGGGTCGCCCTCCACGGAAGAAGCTAAGGGTCTCCCGGGGACCGCGGGCTCCGGGATGAGCGCTACCGCGACGATCCTCCTGCGGGAGGAGACCCTCGAGCCGTCGTTCGTTCCCCCGAAGCTCCCGGGTCGCGAGAACGAGCTCGCGCTGCTCGGGCGCCGGTATCGCGAGGCGCTCGCCAAGGGGCTGCCGTTCCACCTTCTCTTGACCGGGGGCGTCGGGAGCGGAAAGACCGCGCTCGCCCGCCGTCTCGCCGCCGACCTCGGACGCCTGGGCCGGCTCGGCGACTGGTCGGTCCACACGACGTACGTCAACTGCTGGAGACGGGCGAGCGACCGGACGGTGATGCTCGACCTGCTCCGCAGCGTGGGGGTCTCGCTGCCGGACCGAGGCTACAGCCTCTCCGAGATGCTCGACGTGTTCGAGCAAGGGATCCGCCGCACCCCGGCCCACCACCTGGTCCTGTTGGACGAGGCGTCGGCGCTCGTCAAGCAGGAGACGAAGCTCGCTTACCTGCTCTCTCGCGGGCGAGAGGTCGGCCTCGGCTCGATCTCGCTCATGCTCATCGCGACCGAGGACCTCCTGCCGTACCTGGACCCGGCGAGCCGGTCGAGCTTCGGCGTGACGCACCGGGTCGCCCTGCCCCCCTACGACCGGGCGGCGCTCACGGAGATCCTCGCGGCCCGGGCGGAGCTCGCGCTGCGGCCCGGGAGCTACGACCGGGACGTCCTCGAGCAGATCGCCCGCATCGCGGCGCCGAACGGGGATGCTCGGTTCGCCCTCGAGGTCCTCACGAACGCGGCGCGCGCGGCGGAGGACGACGGGGCGCGCGAGCTCAGCGCCGAGCACGTGCGGAGGGCGAAGGGCTCGATCGTGCCCAGCGTCTCGGAGGAGCACCTCGACGAGCTCTCGACGAACCAGCTCGGGGTCCTGCTGGCGCTCTCCCGGGCCCTCAAGGGCAAGGGCGCGAGCGTCCCGAGCCAGAAGCTGCGCCAGGGTCACGCCGCGCTCCTCGAGCAGCTCGGCGGATTGCCGATGAGCCGGACCACGTTCTGGAGGACGCTCAAGGAGCTCGAACGCGACGGGCTCGTTACGCTCGAGGTCGGGGCGTCCGGCGAGTCGAGCCAGGTTGCGATGGACGAGCTCCCCGCTAGCCTCCTCGCGACGCTCCTCGAGGAACGCCTCGGTCGGGGCCGGGGCACAAAAGCCTAAAGCGAGCCCCCGGGTCCGAGACGCCGATGCTCACCGCCGAGCCGAGCGTCGCCCCCCCGCCGGCCGAGCGACGCCTCCCTGCGTGGATCCGTACCCGACCTCCGCAGGGGGAGGCGTACCCGGAGGTCCGAGGCATCCTTTCCGAGCTCCACCTCGGCACGGTCTGTCGGGAGGCCCGGTGTCCGAACCTCTCCGAGTGCTGGTCCGCCGGCGCCGCGACACTGATGCTCCTCGGCACCGACTGCACCCGACGTTGCAGCTTCTGCTCGGTCACGACCCGCTGGCCGCGGGGGGTCGTCGACCGGAGCGAGCCGTCGCGGGTCGCGGAGGCCGTGCGCCGCTGGGGGCTCCGCTACGTCGTCCTCACGCAGGTCTGCCGCGATGACCTCGCCGACGGGGGGGCGGGCGTCCTCGCCTCCACCGTCCGGGAGGTCCGGTCCGCGAGCCCCTCGACCCGGGTCGAGCTCCTGATCGGCGACCTCGGTGGCTCGACGGAAGCGCTCCGAGCGGTGGTCGAGGCGGCCCCGGACGTCCTCGCTCACAACCTGGAGACGACCCGCGAGCTCTCGCCTGCTGTACGGGACCGACGGGCCGGCTACGACCGCTCCCTCGCGCTCCTCCGCGGGGCGCGCGAGCTCGGGTCGCCGCGGCTCGTGACGAAGAGCTCGATCATGCTCGGGCTGGGCGAGACGACCCCCGCCCTCCTGGCGGCGTTCCGTGACCTGCGCGCCGCGGGGGTCGACCTGCTCACGCTCGGGCAGTACCTCCGCCCGACCGCAGACCACCGCCCGGTCGACCGGTTCGTCCCTCCGGAGGAGTTCTCGCGCCTGACGGCTACCGCCGAGCAGCTCGGGTTCGCCGGGGTCGCGGGCGGGCCGCTCGTCCGCAGCTCCTACCGCGCGGAGGAGCTCTTCGAGCGCGCCGCCGCCCGTCGGGGAGGCTGATCCGTGGCGAAGAAGGTCCGCCGCAAGCTCGACGAGGAGGCGGAGGAGAAGGCGTTCGACTTTCCCGTGTTCGACGAGGCAGGGTTCGCCGCGAAGGAGTTCGAGCTGACGACGGGCGTCGTCCTCGCGGGGGCCATTGCGGTGCTGCTCGGAATCCTGGCGTGGTACTGCACGACCTCGGGCCTCCCGTGGTACGTGCCGTTCCCGCTCGCGTTCCTCGCGGTGTTGGTCAGCCCGTGGCTCCTGCAGCGGCTACGAACGAAGTCGAAGGTGTTCACGACCGGGGACTGGGCGGGGCTCGTCGCGCTCGAGTTCTTCGGGTTCCTCGCCGTGTGGTTCGTCCTTCTCAACGTCGTGTAGCGGGGCCGCGGACCGACGCGGGCCACGGCAGCCGTTTCTCGAGCAGCAGCCGCAGCGCCTCGGAGAGCGCCGGGGTCCCTTCGGCATCGTCTAGGGAGGTGACGGTCACCCCGGTCGACGCGGAGAGGTTCCTCCCGAGGGAGAGCCGGGGAAGGACCGACCGCACGAACGCCTCGGCGTCACGCTCGGTCGCCCGCGTCTCGACCGCGAGGTGTCCGTCGGGCCGGACGTACGGGCCCTGGACGACTTCGGGGAGATCGGGCGGCCACGCCGCGAGGAAGTCGCTCGCGCGCTCGAGCCCCGCGGGGGGCCCCGGTCGCACCCGGACCCCGGGGCGTGAACGGTAGGCGACCTCGACCGCGACGACGAGACCCTGGGGGTCGGCCGCGCTCGAACTGCCGAGCAGATGGAAGCCCGCCCGCCCCAGCTCTTCGGCGACCGCCCGCTCGGCCTTGCGGAGCTGAGGGTAGAGCGTATCGTCGACGAGGTCGGGTCGGGCGAGCCGAACGACCGTCACGTGGCTGACGCGACCCCGGATCCGGTGCAGCGCCTCTTCCTTCGTCAGCGCGTGCGGGGCCCGCGGTTCGAACCAGGCCGGTTCCGGCTGCGCGAGGTAGGCCCGGGCGGAGACGATCAGCGTCCCCAGGTTCTGGCGGGAGAGCGCGCTCGCGACGTTCCGGTGAGGGTCGACCGGGTCGGTCAGGACGAGCGCCACGTGCTCCGGCAGCCCGGGAGGTTCGCGCTCCGGGGGGACGAGGCGTACGGGGATCGTCCAGCTCTGGGCGGCGTGGAGGAATCCCCGGAACGACCCGAACTGGAGCACGAGGAGCTCAAGGACGTACCCGGAGAACCCCTCGGTCCGTGCCTCGGATCCGTAGACGCCCAGCGTTCTCAGGAACTGTTTCGCCAGGCGGATCTCGCTCACGAGCGCCGGGCTCTCGCGCGTCGCGAGGTACGCCTGGTGGAACGGGGTCCGGTCCACAGGGGAACGGGGCCGCGAAGGGTCCGAGACGGCGAACCCGGGGACGGCATCGACGGTGAACCCCTCGAACGTCCCCCGGAGGTACGGGTGCTCCGCGTACCTCATGGTCGGCTGACTGAGCACTTCTCTTCCGAGGGCGAGCCCCTCCTCGCGAAGCCGGTCGTCGGGGAGGTCCGCCGGGAAGAGGAGGAACAGGTCGATGTCCAGCCGGTCGGCGAGGAACGTCGCTCGGGCGGCGCTCCCCGCGACGAGGGCACGGACCAGCGGACTATCGCGGCGCTTCGCGGCCTCGGTGACGACCTCGACCAGCCGGCTCCGGGCGTGCTCCAGCCGGGCGAGAAGCTCCGCCGAGGGCGCGAGCGAGGCGGCGATCGAGGATTCCACTCGGTCGGCCTCGGCGTCGGACCCCCGGTCCGCCGGATGAGCCATCGATCCCCCTTCCGGCGCTCCGGAGAGATGAACCTTCGGCTCGGGAGGTCACGGCCGCGACGGTTATCGACCGCGGCCCGGTAGTGGTATCGGGGTACGACCTTGGCCGCTGCGG
>Ga0187772_10000615_pt1 | contig 16015 bp, 14 predicted proteins | sample 0116_SJ02_MP15_2_FD_133137 | JGI IMG/M metagenome (GOLD analysis project Ga0187772, IMG submission 133137) | Tropical peat soil microbial communities from peatlands in Department of Meta, Colombia - 0116_SJ02_MP15_20_MG | ecosystem: Environmental > Terrestrial > Soil > Wetlands > Peat | place... | reverse complement strand
TTTCGATGGAGGTATCGCCACGCCAACCGTTAACCTGCGCCCATCCTGTGATGCCGACCTTCAAGCAATGCCGGTTGTTGTAGCGCCCCACTTCTTGCAGGAATTTCTGAACGAAATGAGGGCGTTCCGGACGAGGCCCCACAACGCTCATGTCGCCCCGCAAAACGTTGAAGAACTGCGGCAATTCATCCAAACTCAACCGGCGCAAAAAGGAGCCGAGGCGAGTGCGTCGCGGATCGTCCTCGGTCGTCCATCGCGTATCGCTCTCGGAAACAGTTCCAGTCTTCATGGTCCGGAATTTGTACATCGCGAAAGGCCGCCCATTCAGCCCAACACGTTTCTGCGTGAAGAGCGCTGGGCCGGGCGAAGTGAGGCGAATGAGTAGCGCGATGAGGAACAACAGCGGGGAAGTAAGAACAAGAACGCCGGCGGAAAAACAGATGTCAAACGCGCGCTTGAGCAGGGCGTAATCGAGCGAGTCGGCGGGTGTCTTGGTGAGGTCCAGCATCTGCATGCGCCCGAGCTGGAAAAGTCTTTGACGCACGACAATGCCTTCGCCAAGATCCACGATGGCACGCGCGGGTAAGCAGAGTTTGTTCAAGCCGCGAAGGATTCCGGGAATCAATGAGAATTGTTCCGGTTGGATGGCGATCACTGCTTCTTCGATATCGTCGTTCGCGCTGAGCGTCCCCAGCTCCTCCAACTCGTACACGCGGCAATTCTCAACCTCGATCTCCTGACCCGGCAGGTGCACAAAGGCGGCCACGTGGCAAGGGAAGAAGGAAAGCCGTTGCAGACGCAGGGCGGCACCCCGCGCAAATTGATCTGTGCCGACAACCAGCAGCTGCGTCGGCCGAGCCAAGTCAGGGCGACTCCGGCAAAGAGAACGAAAGGCGGCGCGAACCAGCACGGCGAGAAGCAGCAGCGCAAACATGTTGTAAACGAAGAGGCCGCGGGGAAAATCGGGCTTCCGGCTGAAGAAGAGAATCGCCAGAAGGACGGCGGAGGTTGCCACACAAGCCGAGCAGACGGCGCGCGCGCCGGTCCGTTCGCGAAAGAGCTCTTCGACGCTGGTCACCTTAAAGTGCTCCGCGAGAAGAGCCCATACGAAGCTACCGAACAGAAGCATGCCGTAATGTCGGTGGGCCACGAAATTCGTGGGGCGGCCAATCAGCGACCAGCTGAAGGACCACATTCGTAAGCCGCCGTAATATCCCCCCAGCGGCAACAGGTAGGCAATGATTTTGAGTAGGAGCTGATACAGTTTCAAGCGGAGTAGCATGGATTCAGAACCCTTCGTCAATTCTAGAGATGGCGCTGGAAGGGAGAGAAAATCAGGGACGGAAGCGCTTCAGCGTTGCCGCACCCGCACCTTGATTCAGCTGGTTTAGTGAAGCGGGTAGCGTGATAGACCACCGCTTTCAGCGCGAACTGCGAAACGAATGCGTCGCGGTAACGCTCCGCGCCCTGATGAGCGGCGAGAGAAAGAGGACGAGACTAGAAGCAAGCACAAAATCCGGGACCCTCTTGCAGCTGCTCCCCGTGGAGTGCCGTTCGGAATAAGATCCGCTGTTCAAACCGAGCTTCTGTCGAAGGAAAGGATCACGTTGCATGCCGTCCGCGTGCTAGGGTGAAAGCAACCGGTCATTACTCAGATTGCGCCGCTGGATTTCTTCGGAGATGGCAGCGCTCTTCGAATTCGGTAAGAAGTAACGAATTCCAAAAAACCAAGGGCTTTAAGGAAGTGCTTGTACACGGGATCACAGTCTAGCTGGAAGACGACGAATGCAAGAAGACTTTGTCCATTTCGCGGCCAAAGTACGGGCCGGACTTTACCTCGAGCAGGCGCGTTTCTTCGAGAAACCGAAAGGCATGACCTCCCTGGATGTGGTACAGGGCCTCTCCATGACGAACAGTTTCGGTATGGAAACGCTGACCCGGCTCATTAAAGAAGTCTACCTCCATGCTGCCGGTGATCACAAAAAGGAACTCCTGAGTCAAGCGAACCTCACGACCATCGTGGGGGAGATGAGCGTGCGCAGCGATCGCGTGCCCAGCAGCCGGCATCAACAATCCAACCTGAAGAGCCCACTTCGGTTCCGAGACAAATCTTACGCCGGGGCGAAAATCATCCACGGAAAGAACCACAGCATAGGTCTTCTTGTCGTGAATCACCCATCTCATGCTGTGGCGCCCTTCCGCTTGCTGACTTCCTGCTCGTAGACTCGCTCATACTGAGAGGCAACTATTTCCCAATCAAAACCGGCGGCCATTAATCTGCAAGCTACGGAGTTCGTGGCCAGTCGTTTTGGACACTGCAACAACTCCAACGCCATTTGGGCAATTCGTTCTGGTTTCAGCTCGACAAAATACCCGTTTTCTCCTTCTCGGATCAGGCTGGGGTCAATACCATGCGGACACTTAACCGCGATTACGGGCAGTCCGCAAGCATTTGCTTCGAACAGCGTGATGCTACCACCGCCCTCTTTGGTCGAAGGATTGACGAACAGCTTGGAAGCTTTCAGCCACCGGATGACTTCGTCGAAATCGTTCAGCGGACCGGTAAAGGTGATGTTCCTGTCGACGTTCAACTGTCTGGCTAAGTTCCGCAGGGCGGCGGATTCGGGCCCGTCGCCGATGACGACGACGGATATGTCCGGGAGAAAGCGCTTGAGCACAGCCACCGCCTGAATCAGAAGATGGACGTTCTTGTGGTCCTTGAGACGCCCGCAATATGCCAGATCGGTTTTCACCTGTCCCTGGTCAACCGATTGAATATGCTGATAGTCAATACCATTGGGGATTACGGCTACACGATGGGGATTCGCGCCTAGTTCCATCAGATCGGTCCGAGTCATCTCGGAAACAGCAACGATTTTATGAGGGAGTCGACAGAACGTCCTCTCTACGGCCATCCCCAGAATCCCCGGTCGTCCCAAGTATTCGAGCCAATGCTGCCCCCAGACTTCATACCAGGTGATGATAAAACGTGTTCCGCGCAGAAGGGCGTAGGCCTTGGCTGGGAGGAGGTGAAAATAGGGCCATTGGCCACAATCGATGACGTCGTAATGGACATCCAACAGCATCCGCCAGGCAAATGCGCCGAAACCGAGTGCTTGGGAGATCGAACGCCTTCCGCTGGAGTGATACGGAGCTATGGGCTTTCCCAGTGAGCGGTACTGAATGCCGTGCTCGCGGAACGATGCGGGGCCATCCCAATACTTCGTTCCGAGAATGAAGACCTCGTGTCCGCGGTGAGAGAGCCGCCGCGCCACCTCGTAAATTCTTCGTTCGCCGCCACCTTTCACAAAAGGGTAAATGGCGTCATACACGTAGGCGATTTTCATGACTGGCTTTGTACTTTTCGGCTTACTCGCGGTGAGGTGACAAAATGAGCGGCTCCTGCTGGCCTTGGGCGTGAACCCCGGATTGCAGCTCGCACTCCACTCGATGGAGGTCGGCTTCAACCATGATACGGATCAACTCCTGCAGCGACGTTCTTCCTGGTTCCCAACCCAATTCGCTCACCGCTTTCTCGGGATTACCCCGCAGATAATCTGTATCTGTCGGTCGCAAGAGCTGCTCGTCGATCTCAATATGATCCTGTGCGCTGAGCCCCGCCTGCGAAAAGGCAATCTCCGCGAATTCCATGACTGAGTGAGCTTCACCAGTGGCAATCACGTATTCCGCCGGACGTTCCTGCTGCAGCATTAACCACATAGCCTGGACGTAATCCTTGGCGTATCCCCAGTCGCGGCACGCATGGACGTTCCCTAACAGAAGCTTCTCCTGCAGCCCGAACTTGATGCGGGCTACTCCATCGGTGATTTTGCGAGTCACAAACTCGATTCCTCGTAGCGGAGACTCGTGATTGAATAGAATTCCGGAACAAGCAAAGAGTCTGTAGGCTTCCCGGTAGTTGACGGTTACCCAATGCGAATAGAGTTTGGCTGCTGCGTAGGGACTCCGCGGGTGGAAAGGCGTCTGCTCTGACTGCGACAAATGGTCAGCGCCATTCCCGAACATCTCGCTCGTTGAGGCCTGGTAGAATTTTGGCCGCAGACTTGAGGCTACGATGGCATCCAGAAGTCTCACCGCCCCGAGACCGGTGATCTCTCCCGTGGCGATTGGCTGCTCGAAAGAAGCTCCTACGAAGCTTTGGGCGGCGAGATTGTAGACTTCGTCCGGACGAGTCGTCCGGAGGGCGTGCACGATCGAGCTCTGGTCCAACAAATCCAAGGGAATCAGCTCGATCTCGTTCAGGATTCGCAGGTATTCGAGTCTCTCAAAATTCCGCGTACTCGTGCGCCGGAACGTACCACAAACCGCGTATCCCGTCTCAAGAAGGAACGCAGCTAAGTACGCTCCATCCTGTCCGGTGATACCCGTTATGAGCGCCTTTCTTTTTGCCATCCTCAGTTTTCTCCTCTTTTCGCGCGGCCTTCGGGCCCAATCTGGCGGAGAGGGACGATTAACGCCGGATTTTTCCGAGAATGTCCTTCAGGTGAGCGGCCACAGATCGGATCTCTTCCTGTGCCATGTCGGGCGAGCTGGGCAAGTAGAATCCACGCCCTGCGATGTGGTTCGCCACCGGGCAAAGTTCGGACCGGGTCAGACCCCTGCTGACGAACACTTCCTGAAGGTTGTAAGGAATGAATGAAGGCCTCGTTTCTATCCCCCGGTGCTGCAGCTTTTCCATGACGAGGTCACGGTCGCGGGCCAACTGCGCTGTCAGCACGACGTGGTACATCCAGTAGACGTTCTTGGCGTAAGGTTTTTCAACGGGAAGGCGGATTTCTTCCACGTCCGAGAGTTGCTCAGTGTAGAGTCGGGCGACGCGGCGCTTGCCGTCGATGATTTCTCCGATCCTCTCGAGTTGCGCACAACCCAGAGCTGCCTGGAGGTTAGTCATTCGATAATTGAAGCCAATCTCCGTATGCATGAACTTCTGCTTGGGTCCATAGGCGAGGCTCCCTAGCGAACGGGCGCGTTTGGCGATGGCGGTGTCATTGGTCGTTACCATTCCGCCCTCGCCCGTCGTGAGAATCTTGTTTGCATAGAAACTGAAGCAGGCCACGTGCCCAACGGATCCTGCTTTGCGTCCCTTGTAGAGAGCGCCGTGCGCTTCAGCGGCATCCTCAATCACATAGAGAAGATGCCGACGGGCAAATGCGAGGATCGGATCCATGTCGGCAGGATGCCCATAGAGATGAACTACGAGGATGGCTTTGGTTCTTGGAGTAGCGAGCCCCTCGAGCAGCGCTGGATTGAGGTTCCAGGTATCCTCCTCGACGTCAACGGGAACTGGAGTAGCCCCCTGGTACAACACAGCAAAAAACGTCGCCATGTTGGTGAGCGTGGACACCAGCACCTCGTCCCCAGGACCGATTCCGATGGCGGCCAGCGCCAAATGCAATGCCGTTGTTCCGCTGCTGGTAGCGACTCCGTGAGCGCAGCCGCAGTAAGAAGCAAATCCTTGCTCAAAGCGCTCAAGAAAGAGTCCGCCGGTTCCGGAAATTGCACCGGCTTCAAGAGCCTCAGTAACATAGTCGATCTCGTGTTGCCCCAATTGAGGCGTGGCGACAGGGAGATATGTCTTGATCTTGTTCTTGCCACGACTTCCGAATTCGAACTCCACCATACGTGTCGCGTTCCAGGCCCTTGGCAACTCTTTCCTCGACTTAACTTGTGGTAGTCAGGTGGCCGGCCAACTGCGCCGATACTCACTAGCAGTAACCGTGTGAGGCATTAGATCAGCGGCAAAGCCCATCAGGTCGGCTTCTGCAGCCACACGTCCTGTTCGTAGCTGTATTGTTTCAGGAATGGGAAAAAGAGAGAGACGAGGTGGTCGGCCAGCGTCGTTACGTTCAGCAAGCGGTTCCTCATGACGTGGCTTGCTTTCTGGAAGAATGTGAAATGGTCAACGCTGACACACATTTTCCCGGAGAATTGCTGGGAGAGAATTTCTAGATCGGTCGGCGTGAGCATGCGCTCGTCCGGGGTTCCTCGTCTCTGGAAGAAGAGGTACTTTCTCCATTTACCGTCGGGCCCCAGCCCAGACAATGCTCGGTAAAAGTACGAAAGGATCGGATTGCGGTCGCTCGTTTCGTCGCGGAAAAAGGCGATGCCACCGGGCTTGAGGCAGCGGTAAAATTCCGCCCCCGCTCGCTTGCAGTCTAGGTGATGGAGCACGGCGCTGCCGTAGATTAGGTCGAACTGCTCATCGGGAAACTCTAGAGAATGCAGATCCATAACCGCGGCTTGAATCCGAGCATTGTTGAACTCAGCCATGCGGATCGCGTTCCTGACGGCCACGGGCGAAATATCCACTGCGTAGACCTGTGCTCCGCCGTTTGCCGCCATGACGGGCTCAAGGCCCGACCCGCAGGAACAGATGAGGATCCGCTTCCCCTCGAGGCTGGAAGCGCCGGGGATGGAAAGGACATCTTCAACCCGGCGCAAACGGACGTCTCCCCACATTTCGTCGAAGTGCTCTTGCTCTCGCTTTACGACAGATTCGAACCTTGCGCTTTCCATGGCCGCTGTATCCCTAAAACTCCAAGTCGTGCAAGTCGCTTCAGATCGCCCGGCGCTCGGGAACGAACTGCCGAACGGGCCTCGCTGCAATCTTGTTGGTTGCCCAGCCTCGCGCCGCTGGCAGGCCGCGAGGCACAACAAACAGGTAAAACAGATACGCCACATACCAGGTTATCCAGGAGTGCCGCCAAGCGGCGCCGGAAAAACCGGTGGCGACATAGGCCCAAAACACCCCGCCCAGGAGAGCCCGTCGCAGCTTGTCCGGGTCTTTCCTGATGTTCTTCCAGAAGGCAACCAGCAATCCGCAGTAGAGGATGAGTCCTACCAGCCCAAAATCGCCCATCATGCCCACGTAAACGTTTTCCGGATCCCGGAAGAAGTAGCTGGTGGACGGGTTAATTGGCTTGATCGCGCCCAGGCCAACGCCGAAGACAGCTGCCTTGCTTTCAATGACTTGGTTGATCCACACGTCCCAGTCCCTTTGCCGGTTTGCCAACGACCACGCAGCGTTTTGTAACGAGAATCTTTGGCCGATTGAGTAATCTCCGATATGAAGTGAATTAATGAACAGCAAGAGTGGGACTAAGAGAAACATGAGTACCACGGCCCTCTTGTTTCCCGATCGGGCGTGCCAGACATAGGACGCGAGGACAATGGTAGCTGCTAGGACGCCGTCCTTTTGAAAGGCGAGAAACTGGCCCAGGAACAGAATCGATAGGACGATGTACCACCACAGGAGCCGCGGCCTTTGGCTCAAGGAGTAGAGATGCAATGCCAACGTAGTGGCGATGACAAAAGCTAGCTCGGGGGCATAACCGAAGGCCGGTACCCCCAGTCGCTGGCTGTATATCTCCTTGGAGATCACTCCTTGTTGATAGATCGCGAGGACAATAGACACCGCCAGCATCGGCGGCAAGACGCGGCAAACGAAAGGAAAATGCCGGTTCGTTCGGTCAAGCATCCAGTAAGCGGTGACCGCTAGTAGGATCAGGGCCAGCTTGGCACTGTCACCAAAAAACCAAACGTTTTGGCGCGATTCCAGGAGACGCCAAAAGAGGTAACCGCCTGCGCCCCAGTAGAAGACGTTCCGATGGTGCGCGCAGATGTGGCGAATTGGCCGCCGCTTTCTCTCTGCCACCCAGCCGAGACAGACGACCGCGGAGAGCAAGATGATCGCAAGGTGGGCGAGATTGAAGTTCAGGGCCGGGGCCAACGTGTAGTTCAGGAAAATGCAAACGACAAAGAAGCCAAACAGAACTTGCCGAGCATGGCGGAAAATCCACGGTCGCTTCCCGGAGAAGTACCGGACAATGTCCTTGCTTGCGGGTTGGCTTCGCCCCTCAGCCATCATGAGCCACCTTCGCACATCTTTGAAGCCGTCTTGCGCCTTCATGGGGCGAAAACGTGTTTTCCCGCCCCCGTCAAGCCTCCTGCTAAAAGCCGTTCTCGCGAATTCGCTTGATTATCTCCGAATACGGCAGAGGTCGGTCCCGGAGCTGGAGCGCGTGGTAGATTCGGCGCACGCGGACCATGTCCTCTGCTGTGTCGACTGTCCAACGGAGATCGTAGTCGTCAACTTGGTTGGTGAGGCGCTTCACGCGGAAACATTCCGGATGATGGCGAATGTAAGGAGTGACATGTTGGCGCGAATCAGGATCGCGATCTTTTCGCCAGGCTTCCTCCAGCACCCGGAAATGAAACACTTCCACGGAAAGACCGAGCGGGAAAGCAGGACTGCCCCCTGTATCCAAGTAGTCCGCGGGAGGAGTTGCGGCGAGAAACTCATCGAGGCACAAATCCAAAAAGGCGCCGCCAACCATTGGATTGTCTGCTGTCAATCGTGCGACCACCCCGGCCTGGAATTGCTGGGCGGCACGGTAATATCTGTCGAGCACGTCATTCTCCGCCCCGCGATAAAAAGGAACGCCAAGGCTGTCGGCTAAGCGGGCGATGATGTCATCCTGCGCCAGCTCAGTGGTCGCCACGACCAATCGAGTGATTAGGCGCGACTGGCGGAGGTTTCGGACGATTTGCTCGAGCATGGGCCGTCCCGCCAGATCGGCCATGACCTTGCCAGGAAAACGCATTGAGCCCATCCGCGCTTGGAGAATTGCAACGATCCTTAACTCCGGAAGCTTGCTGCTCACATGTATTGTCCGGCGTCGACCTTGACCAGCGCCCCGGTCATGTGCCGGGCGGCGTCCGTGCAGAGGAAAACTATGACCCCGGCGACCTCTTCCGGGGTTCCAAGCCGCTGGAGAGCACATTCCTTCCGCACGAGCTCCCGCACGATCTCAGGTGTGTCGGCTTGGGAGGGTGTGTCAATGAAACCGGGAACCACGAGATTCACGTTGATGTTGAACTTGCCCAATTCGGCGGCTGTTGTCTTGACAAGACCCACCAGTCCGGATTTGGCCGCGTTATAGGCAGCGGTGCCGACTCGCCCTCTCAGCCCATTGATCGAGCCGATGCAGACGATCTTTCCCGAGCGCTGCTCGATGAACAGCGGCGAGGCCGCCCGGATGTAATTGAATGCACTCTTAAGCGAAGCCGTGATCGTTTCATTCCAATCTTCCTCTTGCATTTTCCAAATGGGAGCGCTTTTTCCTCGTCCTGCGTTGCACACGAGAATGTGAGGGGATCCCATCTGCTCTCCCACCGTCGCGACAACGCGCTGAGCCGCCGCGAAGTCGCCGGCGTCGGCCGGTAGCGCCATCGCCCGTTGACCACGTCTCTGAATCTCCGCGACAAGTGCCATCGCTGCTTCCTGATTGCTGAGGTAGGTGAAGGCCACCTCGGCCCCACAATCGGCTAGTTGAAGAGCGATCGCTCTGCCCAAGCCTCGTGACCCAGCCGTCACCAAAGCGACGTGGCCCTGTAGGTCGCTTCTCACGCCAGCTCTTCGCCACCGGGTGATTTGATTACCCGAAGCCGAAAATAAAGTTCATTTGCCCGCACCACGAACGCCAGGAAGTGCTCATAGAAGCGTGGGAATCGATTGATCAGCGACTCGATCCCGATCGCCCTCAGCGGATTTGGCTTTCGTTCGCCTGGCTCAAAGACCGCGGCTTGGCGGAAAGAGATGTGGGCTTCGAGCAATTCAAACGTCGCAAGGCCATACCGATACTTGCTCCGGCGGTTGCCGCAGAAGTAGTCCATGCTGCGGTATCCAAACAGCCGGCGGCTAGTTATATCGGTAAACGCATTGTCCGAACTGAAGTGTGGAGTCACGATCTCCACGGAGCCTCCAGGCCGGACAATGCGGTGCAACTCTTCCATTGCTTGTACAACATCCTTTAAGTGTGCCAAGACATGCCGGCACACCACGCGATCGAAAGCATTTTCCGCGAACGGCCACGGATGGTTATCCAGGTCATGCACAACATCTACCTCCGGCCACGGGCAGCGATCCACACCAATCGCCCCTTTGATCTTGTACGGACCGCAGCCGAGGTCCAGAACCCCAAGCCCGGTTGAGTTCTGGGTTGGAAGCCCCAGCGAGATTGACCGAGCATCAGTTGCGCTGCTTGTTGAGCTCATGGAACTTGGTCTTGCGGGCGTGTGTGGAAGTTTCTTCGGGGGGATCTCAGCCGACCAATTCCACCTGTCCGAGCTTTTTCACTGCGCTCAGATAATGTTGGTATTGGGACGTTTCGGATGCCGCCCTTAGCTTTTGCAGCCCAAAGGAGATGATTCGCCCGCCGTACCCATAGGCACGAAGATTCAGCAAAGCGGATGTGCTGTGGCCTAGAACGACGTCTGCACCGCACGTGCGGGCAACAAGCTCAATTGGAATTCGATCCTGCAGAGCAAGCGGCTGAAAGCTGCAGTCTTTCTCCAAGCGCCCGAGCCATTCCGGCAGATCGGCGTGATGAGCCTTGTAATAAAAATGGATCATTCCCTGCTTTTGCAAATAGCTTCTCGATTCTTGGACAACCCCCAATTGCCGCGCCATGTCGATGGATTTGTAAAGCGGTTGCGACAGGTATAGACAGGAACGCACAGGCAACTGAATCTCGGCTTGGTTTGATCCATATACCGCCGCCATCCAGCCGGGATCAATTCTTTCCATTTCCACGTGTTGAGGCAGGTCGAGCAAGTTGGGATGTAGGCAGTAGACCTTGGTGCAGTGAGCATTCAGGTAATCGGCGTTACCGGAATGAATCCACAGGGCGGGAAAGCGGTGGAGTTTCAGGTAGGCAAATTTCGCGAGGGACTTCAGCGTCCGACGCATGCCCAGATGCGTGCCGGTGTAGAGTACGGCGCCTTCGTCTATGAGCGAAAGCCGGAAATGTATATTTCGAGAGCGGCAGAAGTGAACCATCCACGCCACGAACACATTGTTCATCAGCCAGAACAAATCGCTAACTACGAGTTCAATTTGTCGGTAACTGGCCAAAGAGATTTCGTTGGCGAGAGTTTCTAGGTTCTTCCGGACTTTAGATGCCGCATGTCCATACTCCGGCCGCGTGTCTGTCACGGCCAACGCTTTCGTCCACATCTCCTGCCGAAGGACCAGCCGCGAGACCCATTCCGGGAACGTGATTACCCAATCGCCCGCCTCGCCCTGATATGCGGCACGAACAAGGTGTGCGTGTAGGACTTCCAGCGACGCACCGCATTGAAACAGTGTCAGTTTGGAGGTTCGCGCGTCAGCCATCGCTAGACTCCTTCAATCAGGTTCCATGGGCGCGAAGCCAACTCCAAGGATTGTGGAGGCGATCCGGATGGCTTCCTCTGCCGGTGCTCGAGCCAGACGAGCCCAAGAAGCGTGGCCGCTGCCCAGCCCAAATGAGACAAGTAGCAGAGAATCAGGGAGTGGGTCCAGGAGCCGATGCGGAGCAGGGCGAGAAGGACGAGGCCGGCGCTGATCGTTACTCCAGTGACCGCCGGCGTCATCAACCGTGCCCAGAGGACGTTGGTGTAGTTGCTGGCGACATTCCAGACGACGAAGGCCGCCCCAAGAACGAGAAATCCGGTCGAATTGATTCCCAGCCGCAGGTGGAGATGTTGGAGTGCGAGTAAACCAGCAACCCACAGAGTCCCCAGCCCGATATAAATGAAGTTATAGGAGCGAATCACCCATCGGAGCCTGCTATCTTGGTGTTTAATAACCAGCTTACACATAAGAGGAAACGTGTACATGGTCAGGGTTCCGGAGAGAAGGGATTGCGCGTAAGCATATTGGAAACTGACCACAAATCCGCTGAATTGAGCGGCGGTGAAGTAGTGCTCGACGACGTATTTATCGATCCAGAAAAAAAACGCGACTGCCTCCAAGTGGGGAAGCAAGGGAAGCGAATAGCCCAGAATCCTACGAGCCAGTCCCCAGTCAAATTGGGGACGCGACTGCCGCAGATACTCGATAACAGAGCCGAGCAGGTAAACATTTTGGCAAAATAGGAAAATTACGAACAGAATGACGAGGAGGTCTAATCGCTGCGTACCTCGGAACAGGAACACACAACCGACCAGGACAGCGCCCGCAAGAACCTGTGCGATGAGAAATCTCCTCGCGTGTTGACGGGCACGGCACACTCCGGTGAGGAACTGATTGAAGTTGGCAAGGAAGGCGGAAACAACGCCAAGCAAGGTCAAGCGGACTGAAGCGTTCCCGCCTAAGGACTGCCTGTAGACGTAGAAAAGCCCTAGTCCCATGAACAGGGAAAGGCCTGCTTGTACGACCATCAGGAGCAGGAGGAAAGTCCAGGAGAGCGCGTGCTTGTCTCGCTCTGCGTACCAGAAAGGGATGGTCGCGTTGGGCACGCCCAGAGAAGTGAAATTCAGGAACATCAGAGTGGACGCGTAGAACAGCACATAAGAAGAATATGTATGGTCTCCGTAATAGGCGACCAGCACGGGTATAAGCAGAAAGGGGAGGCCTTTTTGTATGGCTAGCCCGAGGCCGTACTGGAGCTGCTGCCGCAGAGATTCCCGGAGAGCACTCACGGCGCTACGAACTGTCGTGAGCGGGCCGGCTTCCGTCCACTTAGACTGCAGAGCCATCCCACACAATGGGCTTGTCTGGCATAAAGTCTCCAACATGCACGAGTCAACCCGATCGTCGCCCGGCCGATAGAGAGGCTCCTGCGGCTGCGGATCCCTGTGCGCTGGCTGTGGCAGCCGGGAGCAACTGCGGAAGCTGGTTGCACAACTCCTGATGGATTGGTCCGTTGCTGGCGATGCACGAGGTAGCGAACAGGTCGGGTGCACGGAAGTGAGCATCCGTCCAGACGCATCCACCTGCTTCCGTCACCAGCAACAGCCCTGCCGCAACGTCCCACACTTTCAGCTTGCGGCCCCAGGTTGCGGAGAACTTACCACATGCAACGTAGGCCAGGTTCATCGCTGCCGAACCGGTTCGCAGGCAACCTCGCGAGAGGTCGTTCAAGCGGCCGAACGCCAGATATTCCTGATCGCGCTCAGAATTACTCTTGCTGGAAAATGCGCAGGATAGCAAAGCTTCGGCAAGCAAGCGCGCACCCGACACCCGGATGGGGGTCTCGTTCAGCCATACGCCGAGTCCTTGCTGCGCGTAGAAGTACTCGCGGGTGAAAGGGTTGTGCACGACGCCCGCAAAGAGTTGGCCGCTCACCAGGCAGGCCACGCTCACTGCGCAGAATGGAATGCCATTCACGTAGTTTACTGTTCCGTCAACTGGATCAATAATCCACAATACGTTAGCGCTGGGCGAACCGATCATGCCTGCCTCTTCGCTCCATACCGCCGACTGCGGGTGCGCTTTTTGCACTGCTTCCATGATCTTGCGCTCGGAGAGCAGATCCACCTCGGAGACCACTTCGCGAAACGAGCTGTCTTTGCGCTGCACCCGGTCTAGACGGCCATAGAAATCGCGCAGGATCTTGCCGCCTTCATGCGCAGCGCGGATCGCAGTGATCAAATAAGGGGCCAGCATGTCAGCTCTCCACCATGCGCCGCAGCGGATCGTGCTCGGAAAGTTCTGCAATCATTTGTAGGGTCTCTCCTGGCCCCAGGGCCTCGCGCAGAATGGGTAGCGCTGCATCCGGATCGTGGGGTTCCGAGTAGTTGAGGGCCGCCTTGATGCCTGCGCAGATGCTAGCGGGGCGGACCCCGGCGTATAACGCTAGATGGCCGGCACCAACCAGGCGTTCACCTCTAGCGAGCTTGCGAAGGGGCTCGCGCGCCACGCGAGAAATGGGGTCGAACAGGCGAGCGTTTCGGAACCGCCGTAATTCCTTCTCCGCATAGGAATTAGCCATTTCAGATCTCACCAACCCAACGAAGGTAACGCCAGCCTTCAGTTCGTGCATAGCGCCGATGGCAATCCGCTCGATTCTCGAATCGGCCATGGCCTCGTGAATATACCTGCACCCCTTCTCCGCACCGAGGTAGGCGACCAAGCAATGCGGCGAATTGTGCAGATACAACTTACACGCCCACTGCTCGTCCATCTCGGCGGCGCTCAAACACATGATTTCATTGGGGATCTCGTACTCCCCGCACTCCAGTAGCAACACACCTTGCTCAGAGACTACTGTTAACGGATCTTCGCGCAGCAGCTCTTCGGGGGCGGTATTGGAGGTGATGACATCGGGAATGCCGAAGTAAATTCGCGGATTGCCCGACAGTTCCCGGAGCTTGCGCGCCGAAGACCGATCATTTTCGCAGGAAATGGCCACCCGGGCCTCTCGAAGCTGGGGCCAGAGATTTAGGCAGGCCCGAGCCCCCACACACGACAGGACCAGATCAAATCGCCCGATACGTCCATTTTCCTCACCGGAGTGATAAGCGGCCTGGACAGGTACTTCCTTGAAGACATAACCATCCGCGGCAGCAACCGCGACTCGGTACCGCCCTCGTTTGAGGAGCTGCAAAACCAGCTCCTTGTTCGTGTCGACGAAAGCGATCTCATACTGCAGGGAGCTCAGCAACGGGGCCAGAAAGCCCCTGCCAATTGCGCCCGCCCCATAAATCAGTGCCTTCTTCAACATGTTTTAATCTGGATGGTGTTCAGGCCGCGTTGTAATGCCGCCCGGGCTTCGTCTCTCGTGTGGCCGGAAGCAATTACAAAACACACCCGCGCAGCGCAGTCCTTATATTCACGCACTTCGTCCCCGGTCTGAGAACGCAGGAAGACGCCTTCGACGCCAGGCAGCGTCCGGGCTTCTTCCACTCCAGAAATGGCGCAAATCCTGCCCGGACGCGGCCAGACCGAACCGGTCACCCCAAAGCGGTGCTTCCGATCGATTAAGTCGGCCGGATCCAGCTGATCTCCCAGGCTCGTAAGCAGGGCAGCCCGTATGACGTTTTTGCCGGTGGCTGCCGGCACGAGGTACTGGCAATCAAAGCCTCCGGAAAGCCGCGTGGTCATCTCGAGGATACGTGGTCCATCTTTCGTAAGCATGGTGTCCGCCTTTGCGGCGCCCACTCGAATACCGAGGGCCTCGGCGGCGCTCCGGACCGTCTCATACAACAACTTCTGCGTGTCCGCATCCAGCCGAGTGGGATGTTCGAGACCCGTTTCCAGCGCGCTAGGGCCGTCATCCTGAAACAGGCGGTCGGTGATGAAGCACGGCCAGAAATGCCCTTCGGCATCGAACAATGTCTCCACTGTTTGTTCCGGGCCGCGAAGAAGCTCCTCGACTAGGGCTGTTTTTGACGCCGATACCTGGCGGCCCTGCTCGACCGCCTGGTAGAATTCCTCCATCCGCTGGGGCCTTTGAAAGAAGCGGCGTGTACCACGGGAGGCGCTACTGTCTGTATTTTTAACGATACAGGGGAATCCCACCTCGCGAATGGCGTACTCCATATCACTCTCGCTCTGAACCTCCGCCCATCGCGGAGTTGGAATTCCCTTTTTTTCGAAGCAGGCGCGCATGGCCGGCTTGTGCTTGCAAGTAAAGGCGGCGAGCGGATCCACACCCACCAGCCCACCGGCGCTAGCGGCGATGGCACCTGTAATGGTGGCATCGATGCCGGCAACGATCACGCCCGCCAGATTTACTTCTAGTGCTTTCAGCGTTAGCACGAGCTTGACGTGAGCCTCTACATCGAAGACGTTCAACGGCAGGAAATAGTCCGCCAAGTTTGCAGCGGGGCAGGCGGACGACTGGTCCGTGACGATCGTCCGCAACCCCAGTGCACGGGCCTCTTCCACCACCGGAACCTGGAGCAGGCCACCGCCGATGATTAGAATCCAGTGGTGGCCTTTTGCCTCTTGGGGGAATGTCTTGGCAATCTCCGAGTACATTTCTGTTAGTGCGGCTGGTTCACTCGAGCCGAGGGAGTTGGATGGTTGCGGCTGACGCCGGGGTCGCGCTGCTTCGCTCTTGGCTGATTCGCGTTCCTAGAATTTCTCTCTGATCCTTTGCCAAGACATGCGCTTCGCCAGCGCTTCCGCGACTCGCGCCGCGCCCATGCCATCGATGGTCCGGCGCGCCTGACCGCGCATGCACTCCAGACGCTGCCGATTTACCAGGAGGTCTCGAACAGTAGC
>Ga0187772_10000613_pt1 | contig 16019 bp, 11 predicted proteins | sample 0116_SJ02_MP15_2_FD_133137 | JGI IMG/M metagenome (GOLD analysis project Ga0187772, IMG submission 133137) | Tropical peat soil microbial communities from peatlands in Department of Meta, Colombia - 0116_SJ02_MP15_20_MG | ecosystem: Environmental > Terrestrial > Soil > Wetlands > Peat | place... | reverse complement strand
TCTTGCTTGGCGCTTTCCGGTAGCGGTGATCTCTTATACCTCAGCCAGCTCGGGGCTTGCCGATTTTTCCTTTTTCTCCAGAATATCCGTAAAGGTAGCTTCGGTAAGAAGCAAAACGCTCGCCACCGACACGGCATTCTCGAGAGCCACGCGCAGAACCTTTGCTGGGTCGATGATTCCGCCTTTTGCTAGACCGCGCCTGCGACCTGCGACCCGAGCGCATAGCGGAACACGGCGGCAATGTCGGCTCCTTCGCGCAGTTGGCTCTGCGGAACAACGTAGACAAGCCCACCATGGCGAAGTGTCAAAACCGCCGCCAGGTTCAACAACTCGGCGTCCCCTGCTTCTTGAGCGCTGTGCAGGTGTAGGGTCGCCGGTGCGACCAGTGAACCCCAGCGCTCGCCCGCCGACGGGACAAACAGAAACCGAACGAGCCCGCGCTGTGCTGCGGTTAGTGTCTCCCGCAGATTGCTCGAAGTGAGGGGCGTATTCGCGTGCTCGGAGTAGACGGCGAACGCGCGCTCCGCAGCCTTCTCCAGTTCTTCTTCGAAGATCTTCCATCCCGCCGCATAAAGTTCTTTCGGCGTGAGCCGGTCGGGGCTTCCGACGATCGCGTGATCGAGCAGGTGAGGGTACTTGTTCTCGGTCCTGTACATCGGGACGAGATACTCGACAGCGGCAAGGATGAGCGGTCCTTCCTGGCCCTTGAGCGCATTCGTCACGCCCTTGTCGACGTCGTGGAAGAAGTGAATCATCCGGTCCTTGTCGCGTAGCGAGGGCCCGTGGAAGATCGCGCCCTTCTGGAGCGACTGCGGTGAGGAGGCAGTGTGCATTTCATACTGCCGCTCAAAGGCGAAGCTGTATCCCTCGAAATCTTCGCGGAGGCTTTCGGGTGTATCCCACAACGTTCGTTCCTGGATTCCGCGGCGTGAACCTTCATACAACTTCGCGTGCTTCTGGCTGAGAGTCAGAATGTAAAAACGATCCCGATGCGGGATGAGAGACAACAGCGGCCGGATGAGGAATTCGCTTCCGACGGCGATTCGCTCTGGGACGGGCTCGCTTAAGTGGCTGTAGCCGAAGAAGCCCTTGCTCGCGAACAGCGCAAGTCCCGGCGCCTCACCGTGCGGTGGACGGCTCTGTTCCACTGCCTCCCAGTTGGCAGTTGCAAGCGCTTCCGCCTCTTCGAAGCTGACCGAAAAACTCTTGAGAATGGGCGCGGCCCCTTCAAGCAGATTTCGGATGCGCATTCTCTGTTGCTTTGTGCTTTCCGCACCCGAGATGTTGGACAAGTAAATGGAAATGCAGGGCGGCACATGCTCGGCCGCTAATGCCGCATAGTCGACTTCCCTGGTTCCAGCGCCGCTTGCGTATGTGTTAGTTGTCATCGCCGCCTCCTGTGTGCTCGATTCCGATTCCCCAGCGCCGCTCGCTGGGCGTCCGAGCCGCACGTTCAAAAATCACGAGCTCAGATCCCGCCCGGTCCGCGGTTCGTCTTGAAACCCGTTGCCTTGCTCCATCATCAAACGAGCCGCTCCGCAAATGGCGGAGCGTGCTAGTTCGCGGCCACGCGTGCTTGAACGATTTGCGGAAGCTGCGGACCGTAAATCTGGCGCAGCGTCTTAACCACATCTTCGTCCGAAAGTTCGGCCAACCGGCCCCACCCGGCAGTCTCTGAGTGCAGAACGACGTTATCCATCGATAGGATTCCTTCGAGCACACCTTCTTCGTTCACGACCGGCAGGCGCCGAACTCTGTACCTGGCCATTGTTTGCAATGCGTCGTGAATCTCGTCCTCTCCATAGCATGTGAAGACATCTCCCCTGGCAACCTCCCCGACGGTGATCTGGCCGGCGAGACGATTGCGCGTTCCCAGGGCTACACAGAGATCTCGATCTGTTACCACTGCTATGACCTTTTGCCTGGCGTCCACAATCGGCAGCATGCCGCAGTTGCGGTTCCAAAGCATCTCGACTGCTGCGCCCAGGTTTGTTTCTGGGCGGCAGTGGGCTGGCGTTCGCATCATAACGTCCTTTACCTTCATGATTGACCTCCCTCCTGACACACTTCTACTCCCGCCTTGATCACGTTCTTCAAGGCCGTTTTTTGCAAGAGATTGCAGCAATCCTTCTAACGCGGCCGGATTCGGCCCGACGGGCAGATCCTAGCCCACCGCCCGTTCGGCTGAATGCGCCGCGGCCTCATGCGGCAGCCTTGGGCTCGACGCGAACGGTGCGGCCCTTGGCCGCCTTCGGCAGGGTCAGGTCAAGGACTCCGTTCTTCAGCGTGGCAGTCACCTTTTCGGCTTCCACATCGGCCGGCAAGTCGATCACCCGCATGATCTCGTTGGCACAGGTCTCCGAGTAAACTGTCTTTCCCTTCTTCTCTTCTTTTCTCGTCTCGCGCTTTCCGCTGATCACCAGGCGCCGAGGCTCGACGTTAATCTCGAGTTCCTTCTCGCTGAAGCCCGGCACTTCCGCTTTCACTTCAAGCGCGTTGCCCGACTCGCTGACATGGATGTGGACGGGATGTAGCAACTCTCTTTCGGCTTGGAACCAATCCTCGAGATCGCGGCCGAACGTATGGCCTCTGCCTTCGAAAATCTCATAGGCTTTTCGGGAAATCGCGTTGAACATGGAATTCGCCCGCTCGAACAGATTCTCGAACGGCATGGGCGTGATGGTGGTCGGTTGTTTCGCTACTTGCACTGCTGTCCCTTTCTCGCTCATGACTTTCTTCCTCACTTTCCCTCTCATTTCAGCGACGGCCTTCATGGCTCGGTCCCCCGAATTCTGGCCGACGGCCTCTATGGACAGGAACCAAGAAAGCCTAGGCTCAAATGTTATGATTCCAAAAGGGGCTTCCAGGCTGCAGTGATGCATGTCACAGGGTCCTGTGACTGGGCTCCGATCTACTGAAAAAACTGAAATTAGAAGTCTTTACGGGAAATTCTCAGCTTCTGCATGCGGGAATTTAGGGTAGTTCGATTCATCCCCAGGCGGTCAGCGGCGCCACCCGGCCCGCCAATCTTGCCTTTCGTCTCGCGAAGGACCCGGATGATGTGCTCTCGCTCCATATCAACCAGGGTTGCCGATGGCTGGGGAATGACCTCGCTTGCGTAGGCAAGCTCGGTGTTAGGAATTCGCAGTTCTGGCCCGGGTGAGAGAATGACCGCGCGTTCGATCAGGTGTTCAAGCTCTCTAACGTTTCCGGGCCAAGGATAGCGAATCAGCGCTTGCATCGTGTCCGGAGGTACCGATTCTATGTTTCTGCCCATGGTCTTTGAGAACCTGGACAAGAAATAGTGCACAAGCAGCGGGATATCTTCCGCGCGGTCGCGCAACGGCGGCACGATGACTGGAAACACGCTGAGCCGGTAGTAGAGATCGCTGCGAAACTGACCCGATGCGACGAGCTTACCGAGGTCGCGATTGGTGGCCGCGACGATGCGCACATCCGTCGTCATCGTGCGGCTGTTTCCCAGGCGCTCGAATTGTTTTTCCTGGAGCACGCGCAGGAGCTTGGGCTGAAGATCGAGCGGAATCTCGCCGACCTCGTCGAGGAATAGCGTGCCTTGATGCGCCAGCTCGAAACGGCCGATTCTTTGGGCGATTGCTCCAGTGAATGCGCCTTTTTCGTGGCCGAAGAGTTCACTCTCAAGGAGTCCCGCCGGTACCGAAGCGCAGTTCACTTTGACGAACGGCCGCTCGCGACGCGGGCTGAGGTCGTGGACGGCGCGTGCGAGTCGTTCCTTGCCGGTGCCGGTTTCACCCAGAATCAGGACCGTGGAATCCGTCGGCGCAACGGTCTCGATCTGCTTCAAAACCCGCCGGAGCGCGTTGCTATTGCCGATGATCTCCTCGAAGCTGCTGCTCGTTCGCAACTCGTCTTCGAGGTAGAGTTTTTCCTTCGCCAGGCGCGCGTTCAAATCGGCTAGTCGCTGGTAGGCAAGCGCGTTATCGAGCGCGACCGCAATTTGACTCGCCAATTGCGAAAGCGAGTGCAGATCATCTTCAGAAAACGCGCCGGGGCTCCTGCTGAACAGGTTCAGAGTGCCAAGCGGTCCCTCCCTTCCGACGAGCGGCACCCAGCAGCCGGACTTCACAGACTGCTGCACGAGGTGTGGCGGAAGTTCGAATGGGAAGTGCTCATCCGGCGAGCCCTTAAGTACGAGCGGCTTCCCGGAGACATACGACCAGCCATTCGGCGATCCTGTGATGGGCAGCAAAATGCCCGAAGGCAGCGGATCGATGCCCGGAGCTGCACCCACGGGCTGGGCGCGAAGCATCTTCGTTTCCGCGTCGTAGAGACTCAGCGTCGCGTAGTCAAACTCCTTCACCTGGCGAACGCACAACCCGATTGCGCCAAGAAGCTTCGTGACATCGAGGTTGGAAAGCAGTGCGTTCGTGATTTCGAGAAGGAATACCTCGCGGACGCGCTTGCGCTCGGTGATGTCTCTGGTGACTTTCGCGAAACCCAGAAGTCTCCCCTGATCGCCGTGAAGCGCTGTAATAACGACGCTTGCCCAGAAGCGCGAGCCGTCCTTGCGAAGCCTCCAGCCTTCGTCCTCGACGCGGCCTTCGCGGGCAGCGATGGCGAGTTGCTCTTGAGGTTTCCCGCGTTCCACATCTTCGGAAGCGTAGAAAACCGAAAAATGCTTGCCGACGATCTCTTCCGGCTGATACCCCTTGATCCGTTGCGCGCCTTCGTTCCAGGTCTTGACGTTGCCCTCGGGATCGAGCAGGAAGATGGCGTAATCCTTGACTTCTGCGACGAGCCGGCGGAAGCGCTCTTCGCTCAGCCGGAGGGCCTCCTGCATGCGCCGCCGTTCGGTGATGTCCCGAATCGCGCTGACGACGAAGCGCCCGCCATGTTCCTCAAGCGGGCTCAAACTGATTTCGACCGGGAACGTGCTGCCGTCCTTGCGGCGGCCCTCGAGCTGAAGGCCCGCCCCCATCTCGCGCGTGCGCGGCATGGCCGTATATTCCGTTCGGTGATGGACGTGAACTTTACGGACGGACTCAGGAATGAGAACTTCGACGGGCTGCCCTAGAAGCTCGAACGCGGAGTAGCCGAACATGCGCTCGGCTTGGGAGTTGACGAATGCGATTCGCCCAGCCCCATCCACGATGACCATGGCATCGGGCGCTGATTCGAGTAGCTTCCACCGCTCAGCCGAGGCCGTCCCCAATTCAGAGGCGTGCAGGGTTTCCTCTTGTTTCATTGCGAGGAAAAATTACCACTCCCCGTCGCTTTCGGGCAAGTCAAGCAGATTAGCAGACAACTGGGAATGTCGATTCCTAGCCAGGATTGGATTTGCACTGGGTTCGCGGTTCAGGTCGTCGTGTTTGCACCGGGCGGGATGGCCCTGAAGCTGCGCGTTTCAGCGTCGTAATCAAAAACTTCCGCGTATCTGCCCCAGCGAATAATCGTCTCGAGCGTCTTTTGGGCGTCGTTTGCGCTCAGGTGGTCTTCCAGCTCGGACTTGAATCTGACGCTCGGAGCGGCGTGCCCTTCGCGCTCCTGAAGCACGCGGCAGATGTGCGCCGTGAACGGTACGAAGCGGAGAAGATGCTCTCTGAAAAGTCGCTTCCGCTCTTCCGCGTCGCTTTGCGCAAACACCCGGCCTGCGGCCGTCAACTTGATCGAGCCTTCTTGCAGCTCCGCAAACTCGAGGATATGAAGCGCGTCGGCGACGGCCAGGACGTCTTGCACATGCAGAGACGGCAGATGCGCAATCTTCGCCAGTTCAGCCTGTCCTTGGTGCTGCGGCGAGGCCAGCGCTTCAATGAAGCCGATCAAACGATTGATTCCGAGCGTTGGCAGCGGGCGAACAAACCCGGGCTGCCGCTGTGCTGCCGCTTTTTTTGACTCCGCAGCTCGCGCCGTCAGAATCGAATAAAACTCCTCAACGATGTTACTGAACTCCTGATCGAGCCGGTTGCGAGGGTGCGGAAGCGGGACGGGAATTTCCGCCGCGATGCACCCGGGATGCGAAGAGAGAACCAGGACGCGGTCGCACATCAGCGCCGCTTCTTCGATGTTGTGCGTAACCAGCACCACCGATTTCGTCGGCAACTGATGTTCGACCCATAGATCGATGAAGTCCGTCCGCAGTGTTTCCGCCGTCAAAACGTCGAGGGCCGAGAAGGGTTCATCCATCAAGAGCACGTTCGGCTGGATCACCATGGCTCGCGCAAAGCCGACCCGCTGGCGCATGCCTCCCGAGAGTTCGCGCGGGTAAGCCGACTGAAAACCATCGAGTCCGATGAGATCGATTGCCTCCTGCGAGCGCCGTCGCGCTTCGTCTCGATTCACGCCCAAGGCGTCGAGGCCGAGCTCGACGTTCTCGATTACGTTGAGCCAGGGGAATAGCGCAAAGGTTTGAAACACTACTGCGATGCCCTCGACGGGACCGCGAACTGGTTTGCCACAGTAGAGCACTTCGCCCGACGTCGGCTCGATCAATCCCGCGGCGATTCGCAAGAGTGTCGACTTGCCGGAGCCGGAGCGGCCCACCAGTCCGAGGATTTCGCCGTCGTGCAGAGAGAGGTTGATGTCCGCCAGCGCCGTCAGGGGTTCGCCAGACGGCCGCGGAAATGCCTTTGTAACTCTGCGCATCTCGATGATTGGAGAATTCTCGTTTGCGGTCATCTTCAATCTCAGTCGAGCCGTGTCCGCCGTTCTGCGAGCGCGTAAAGCGGCCGCCAGATCAACCGGTTCATACTGATCACGATCACGGACATAAGGGCCACTCCGAGCGCAATCCGCGGAAAATCTCCAGCGGTGGTTTTCTCTGCAATGTATGCCCCGAGTCCAAGTCCGCTGATCCGCTGCGAGCCCCAACTGACGGCCTCTGAAACGATGCTCGCGTTCCAGGCTCCGCCCGACGCGGTAATCGCTCCCGTCACGTAGTAGGGAAAGATTCCGGGCAGCATGACCTCGCGCCACCACCGCCAGCCCCGGACGTGGAAACTGGAGGCGCACTCGCGCAAGTCGCTTGGGAATGCAGTCGCGCCTGCGATGACGTTGAAAAGGATGTACCACTGCGTTCCGAGAATCATCAACGCGCTCAGCCAAATCTTGGGGTTGAGCTGATACCGCACGATCAGAAACACCGCGATCGGAAAAAGCAGATTGGCGGGAAAAGCAGCCAGGAACTGAGCGACCGGCTGAACTTTTTCGGCGAGCCGTGGCCGCAGGCCTACGAATACCCCGATGGGCACCCACACCAGCGACGCAAGGATGATCAGGATAACGACCCGCAGGAGAGTGAGCGCGCCATTGCTCGCGACGATTCCGAGATCGGCCCAAGTCAGCGTAGGCCGGGCGAACTGGACGAGCTTCCACCCTATGAACGCGAGCATGACAGCGATCGCAGATAGCCAAAGAAAATCGCCGAGTCGCTGGTGCGACCGAAAGGGATGGGGCCAGCTGATCTTGCGCCGAGGAGAGAAGCGCGACCGCCCAAGCGCTTCAATCCCAGCATTCACCGGACTGCCGACCGCTCGAAGCAGCGGCGAGCTGTGGAACAGATCGAGAACCCAGCTTCTCGGCACCGTTGCTGCGGCGGTCTGCTCGAACCGGAATTTGTCGGCCCAAGCCACGAGCGGTCGGAATAAGAGCTGATCGTAGAGAACGATCGTGACGGTCATCGCAATGATTGCCCAGCCGACCGCTCGAAGGTCCTGCCGCTCGATTGCCAGCGCGACGTACGAGCCCACTCCTGGCAGGGCGATCTGGAATGAACCGACCGAGATCGCTTCCGAGGCGACCAGAAAAAACCAGCCGCCCGACATCGACATCATCATGTTCCAAACAAGGCCCGGCATCGCGAACGGCGTGTCCAAGCGCCAGAAACGTTGCCAGGCCGAAAGGTGAAACGCTCGGCTCGCCTCGTCCAAATCGATCGGGACCGTCCTGAGACCCTGATAAAAACTGAACGCCATGTTCCATGCCTGGCTCGTGAAGATGGCGAAGATCGCAGCGAGTTCGGGGCCCAATGAACTGCCCGGAAACAGCGAGACGAAAAATACGACGGTGAACGACAGGTAACCGAGCACGGGGACCGACTGGAGCACGTCAAGCAGCGGAATGAGGACCATCTCGGCGCGCCGGCTTTTTGCGGCAGCCGTTGCATACGTAAATGTGAAGATTAACGAGGCCAGAAGAGCGGCGAGCATCCGCATCGTAGTGCGGAGCGCATATCCGGGCAAAGCAGACGGCGAAAGCGAAATAGTTGGCTGCTGTGTCAGCGCGAACGGCGAGACCATCTGCCGGCCGCCTGAGCCCAGCAGGATGATGACAGCGACGACCAGGAGTACGGCGATGAAATCACGCCAGCCCGGAATTCGCTGGGTCCATGGTCTCCCGATGAGAACTTCGGCGTGCTGCTCCATCTGCCGTACCTGCCGCTCTATGCCTAGACCGCGATCACCCGATTGGGCGACGGATATGCGGCCCGTGCACAACTCGATGAGTTAAAGGCGAACGGTGAGTCTATTCAGGCGAGAACAGTTTAGGCAAGCGGATGTTGCCGGCCCGCTCGAGAGCCAGACGATCGGTGCGCGTCCCAAGCAGGGTGAGAAGCCTCTAATGTAAATTGCTGGACATTGCCGGGCCTCAGTTCACGCGGCTGCGATGAACTTGCGCGAGTCGGACTTGATCGCCTTCTCGAAATGGCGCGTGATCGCAACCCCCTGCCCTTCGAGGTACTCCAACGAATATGTCTGGAAACAAGCGCCGCAAAGCCAGAAGTGCTGGACGGAGTGAGTGTTGGCGGGCCGGCCATCCTCAACCGGCTGTTTGGGAAAGCGGAAGAGTCGCCCTTCCCGGTGATCGAACGTCGATGAGCAGTTGGGATTTGCACACTTTAAAGCCATCGATCCTAACCCCCTCAGATTAGTCCCCACGTTCGTTGGATGCACTCAAGACACTGGACGGAGCGCACAAATCTCGTGCGATCCCCAAAATTCTGTCCACTCTCGATTAAATATTCTGTGACGCGCATCACGATGAACGCTGAATTGATATCTCGTGAATCGCGTATCGGCCGCTGCTTCCGGTGTGCTTTAGAGGTTTAATGCAGCGAGGACTTGCGACGGATCGTGGCCCGCTTGGACCTTAAATCCAAAGCAGTCAGCTAGTTTCCGCATCCCCGCGTTTTCTGGGAGGATGTGGGCTAACATCCGAACATATCCCTCGGCTCGTGCCACGACGATCAAATTGCGCAGCAATTCCGTGCCGAGCCCTTGGTTCTGGCAATGGTCCGCGATCAGGACGGCGACTTCACCCTCCCGGGGATCGCGCTGCCGCGACAGGCGCCCAACGCCCCAGATCTGTCGCTGCTTCGTGGCCGGGTCGACAACTTCAGCGACCAGAGCCATTTCGCGGTCGTAATCGATGAAACATTTTCGCAGGAGGCGTTCGTGCGCGACGCGGTAACTGAGCGCTTCCATATGGAAGTAGCGCAGATAGACCGATTGAGCCGAAAGCGATTCGTGGAAGCCCCGCATCAAAGGCTCGTCCTCCGGACGAATCGGCCGGATGAGCACTTCGCGGCCGTCTTTTACCCTCGAGTGCGACACGAATTGTGCGGGGTAGGGTCGGATCGCAGGCCGAGGCAGGGCGGAGTCCGGCACGCTCGCGTCGAAAAGGACGATGCGAGCGTCCAGTGCCGATAAGCCATCTGCAGAGGCGACGAGCGGGTTAATGTCGATTTCCTTGATGCGCGGCAGTTCGACGGGAATGTAGCTGAACCGTACCAGCACGCCTTCGAGCGCTTCCAGATTCACGGGCCTGCGCCCGCGAACTCCCTCGAGCGCGCGGTAGATTTTCGTTTGCTCCATCATGCGCTGCGCCAGGGTCGTATTGAGCGGCGGCAGCGCGAGCGACCGATCTCGGTAGACCTCGACGAGCTGGCCGCCCGAGCCGAATAGCAGAACGGGACCGAATTGGGGATCGACGCTGCTGCCGAGAATCAGCTCGTATCCTTCGAGGCGCACCATGGGCTGTACCGTGACACCCTCGAAGCTGCCGGCGCCTGCGAGCGAAGTCACACTCGACTCGATCTCGCCGTACGCTTTTCGCACGGCTTCCGTATTCGCAAGATCGAGCTTCACGCCTCCGACATCGGTCTTGTGCGTGATCTTGCGGGAATGGAGCTTTAAAACAACAGGAAACCCGATCTTGCTCGCGACCGCCGCCGCCTCGTCGCCGCTGTGGGCAACAATCGTTGGCACAGTAGGAATGTCGTAGAGCGCGAGCACCTGCTTCGATTCCGCCTCGGTGAGCAGTGTGCGTCCCTGCGTCAAAACGGAATCGAGGATTTCTCGGGCCTTGCGGGCTCGCTCGCCAGCTACGCTAGGATCGTCCGCGATCGCGGGCGTCTCGTAGAGCCCTCGAAGGTGATAGGTGTAGCGCCACATGTTGACGAAAACGCGCGCGGCCGTATCGGGATAAGCAAACGTTGGAATTCCAGATGCATTCAGAGTGGCTTCACCCGCCTCGATGTATTTCCCGCCCATCCAGCTCGCGAGCAGTGGTTTTCTGGATCCCTTCGCGTACGGACCGAGCCGTTGCGCTACGCCCGCGGGATCGGTCATGCCCTGCGGCGCGAGAATTGCGAGCAGGCCATCGCTGCTAGGATCCTCGATCGCAATCTCAATCGCGCGAGCGTATCGCTCGGGGTCGGCGTCGCCCAGGACGTCAATCGGGTTGCCGTGGCTCCAGAAAGGCGGCAAGAGCTTGTCCAATGCTTGCCGCGACGCATCGGAGAGCGCGGCGACTTCCCCTCCCTCCGCGACGAGCGCGTCTGTGGCAAGAACGGCCGGGCCTCCTGCGTTCGTGACGATCACCAACCGCGGGCCGGCGGGACGCGGCTGCTTGCTGAGCACTTCGGCCATGTAGAAGACGTCGGAAATGCTCTGCACGCGCAGCACACCGCAGCGCCGCAGTGCGGCGTCGAACACTTCATCGCTGCCGGTCATTGCGCCCGTGTGAGACGAAGCAGCTTTCGAGGCCGCTTCGCTGCGGCCTGCTTTGATCACGATGATCGGCTTGCTCATCGCGACGGCGCGTGCTGCCGAAAGAAACGACCGCGCGTCGTCGACCGACTCCATGTAGATCAAAATGCTCTGGGTGTTTGGATCGTCCCCGAAATAATCGATCAGGTCACCCCAGCCCACATCGAGCATCGAGCCAGTCGAAACGAAGGCGCTGAAACCGACCTGCTCGCGCAGGCTCCAATCGAGAATCGCTGTAAGCAGCGCGCCGCTCTGGCTCAGAAACGCGACGTTGCCCGGCCGCGCAATCGTCTGCGCGAAAGTCGCGTTGAGGCCGATGATCGGATTCATCACGCCGAGGCAGTTCGGGCCAATGAGCCTCAATCGGTCGCGGCGAAGCTGACTCGAAATGTCCTGCTCGAGAGCCTTTCCCTCCGCGCCGTGCTCGCGAAAGCCCGCGGAGATGACAACTGATCCGCCGACCCCGGCGGCGATACACTCGGCGACGACGCCCGGTACAGTAGCGGCAGGCGTCACGATCAGAGCGAGGTCCACCGATTCGGGAATTTCGCCAATTCGGGAATAGGCGCGACGGCCCAGGATTTCCGGAAGGCGGGGATTGACGGGATAAACTTTCCCCTGAAACGGGGAATTGATTAGATTGGAAAGCGTCGCCCGGCCAACGCTGCCTTCGCGGTCGGTCGCCCCAATCACGGCCACCGAGCGAGGCTGGAATATCGCGTCGAGGGACGCCGTTCTGGTCGCTCGAACGGCGGCCGTCGGACCAGCTAGCGGTGGAGGCAAGCTCGGCGAGCTCACGCCTACAATATCGGCGGCCCGGAGGATTTTGACAAGGCTTCTTGCGTCACCCGCGAACCGTCAACACCGGGCACTCCGCCTGCACCACGACCTTATGCGCCGTGGCGCGCTCGAGATGCGTTGCCGCCCCGGGCACACCCTTACTTCCGCGCACGCCGAGGACGATCAGGTCCGCGCCGCGCTCTTTCGTCGTCCTCAGAATCTGTTCGGCCGGATTCCCGAACTCGACTACGGCTTCCGGCTTGCACCAGGATTCAGCCGGCTGAGGAACGATTTCGTGCAGCTGAAAAAGCGCGCTCGAAATCGCATCTTCCATCGCTTTGTCGTACGGCTTTTTCTCCGGCTCCTTCATCACGTGCAGCAGGGTGAGCCGCGCTTCGTTTTCCTGCGCCATCGACAGAGCGTACGGCGCCGCAGCCAGCGATTCTGGCGTGAAATCCGTCGCAAACAGGACGTGCCGGAATCGCGCGCCCTTGTGCGCACCCCGGCGCTCACCCGGCCCAATCGTGAGAACAGGAACATGCGACCGCCGGAAGACCTCTTCCGCCACCGAGCCCATCAGAAGACGCTGCGCGCCGGTGCGGCCGTGCGTCCCGACAACGACTAGATCAATTCCGTATTCGCGGATCGCCTGTTCAAGCGCCGGCCAAATGCCGGTGCCACGTTCGATGACCGTCTCGTGCGGCAGCCCGCTCAGGTGTGAACTGACGCGCAGCATATTCGCAACGGCGTAGTCTTCCTGCCCTTCGAGCGCCGCTGCAGTCAGCTCGGGAGTCGTATAGGCGTAAGCCGCGGGAATCATCACGTGAAAGGCGTAAACTTTCGCGCCGTATTCACGCGCAACTGACTCCGCGAACGGCAGTGCTGCCTCCGACGGCTCGGAGAAATCCGTGAGATACAGAATGTTCCTTAAAACGACGCGAGCTCCGATCTCGACTTTCGCCATGGCCCACCTCCTCGCCTCAAAATTCGCCCCCGCTGACTTTCTAGCTGCATCAGGGTCCTCGCAGGGCCCCGGCTAGCCGCGCACTGTCAGGACCGTGCAAGTCGCCGCGGACACGACTTTATGCGCCACGCCGATCCCGAGATGCGTCGCTGCGCCCGGAACGCCCGAGGGTTTGCGAACACCCAGGACGATCAGACCCGCATGCACTCGCGCGGCCACCTCAAGAATCTTTTCGGCGGAGTCGCCCCGCTCCACGAAGAACCTCGGTTCACGCCAGAACTGCGCCTGGTCGGGTACGAGGCTATGCAGCAGCCGTTCGGAGGACATCGTCACTTCCTCCGCTCGTACCAGCTCGCCAACTTTCGGTCCTTCGATCACGTGCAGCAGATTCAAATGCGCCTGGAGCTTTAGCGCCATCGAAACGGCGTAGGTAGCGGCCGTGCGCGATTCGGGGCTGAAGTCCGTTGCATAGAGAACTTCATTTAACTCGTTTTCTTTGCCCGTCATCAGTTGCGCATTCGGACCAACGGTGAGAACAGGGCACTGGGCCCGGCGCAGAATTTCCTCTGCCTGAGACCCCAGCAGCAGCTTTCCGAAACCGGTTCGCCCCCGCGTCCCCAGAACGATCAAGTCGATCTTGTGTTCTTCCATCACCGACTCGACCGCCTGCCAGGCAGTTCCTTCGCTCAGGCAAAACTGGTGCTGTAGGCCCGGGAACGCGGCCGTGAGCGAGCCACCCAGGTTTCGCATCTCGGCTGCTGAAGCCTCGTTTGCGGCACGCCAGGTTTCCGGACGAAGTCCGTAATTCGGCGGCTCATTCGCGTGTACCACAAATAGCTTGGCGCCGAACCGATTGGCTAAGCCGGTCGCGTAGGATTGTGCGCGTTTCGCGGCGTCTGAAAAGTCGGTCGCAAAAAGAATGGAGCGCACCGCGACCATGAAAGTTTTTTCGGGAATCTTCATTTCGGCGGCTTTCATATCTCGCCTCCTGGCATGCACTCTGCGCGATTCCCGAGATTGCTGCTGTGACGTATGTCACCTCTTCGCGTGGCGTCAATCACGATGATGGCCGTCAGGCGGGTCGGCCCAACGGGCGAACGTCCGAAACGCATCCCATTTGCTAGTAACCGGTCACGCTCATTCGCGAGGTCAAAGCGGTAGAAATGCCTAACTCATTGCGGTCAAAGGAGAAGAGTGGCTCCCCGGGCAGGATTCGAACCTGCAACATTTCGGTTAACAGCCGAACGCTCTACCGTTGAGCTACCGGGGATTAGAGACGATTACTGCGAGGATCAGCCCCGAAAAAGTGTAGAGCACGCGCAGGGCGGAGTCAACGCGCGGCGATTCAGTTCGGCTTCGTGTCACCCGGCGCAGGGAAGTTTGGCGCAGCGGAGTTCGGCGCGGCCGCAGCATGCGTTCCCACGCTGATGGACATCGCCGTGTTTTTCGCAAAAACGACTTCGTGGCCGCGCGCAATGAAATTTTCGTAAATCGATCGCGTCGCGCCGAAGGCTCCCATCGCCATTCCCACGGGCTGTGAGCGCGTCGTCAATCCGATCGCAATTCCGACCAGCTTGAAACCGCCCGCGCCGCCCACGGTGCCGTGAACGTAGTCTCCTCCGCCGCTGTCGCCGATGAAGGCGAATCCGGCCAGGCCCACTTCAAGGCCGGTGGTCAAAAACCGGCTGTTCGGAGATGTCGAACGAGCGCCCCCTTCGGAGTCGAGTTTCACATTTTCCGACTTCTGCGCCTCGACGCCCGCAAGCGTCGCCTGCACTTTTTTCTGCACTCCGCTCTCGAGCTGAATCTCGCGAAACGCGATGCGGAGCTGGCCGTTCCTGCCGGGATGGCGCGCGGGTTGCGCCTGGATCACAGTCCCCTTGAGAAAACTCCCTTGCGGAACGATCAGCCGGTCGCCGTCATAGAGTGGCTTCGACACGATCGCCTCGACCGAATCGCCCTGATGCGTGGTCGCCGAACTGAGCGGCGTGATTAGGCGCGCTTGCACCACGCTTCCGTCCGGCGGCGTCTGGCCCAGTGCGGACGCAACGGCGGGCGTCAGCGTCTCCGTTCCAAAATCCATCGAATCCTGCAGCTCGGCGAAGTACGTGGTGCCTGCATCGATATATTGCGGATGAACCGGGAGTTGCCCCACCGCGAAGCGTTCGAGGCGATGCATTTTCCCGGGCTGCTTTACTTGCTGCATCGCGCTTTCCCATTCCTGCTTTGCCTCATGCTTGGCTTCGCGCGTTCGCTCGGCAGCTGCGTCCTTCACGCCCTTACCCTGATCCGCCGCCGAAACAAATTCGACCACGTTCCCCGAGCCGGGCGTAACGACTGTCCGCACCGGAATCTGCTTGCCATCCGGCAGCGCGATCAGATCGAACTCGACTTGTATTTTGTGCGTAGGCGAAAAATCGGCGTCGAGCGCAGCCTCTGTGCGCTTGCCGGCCGATATGCTTTCAATCTCCGTGAGCTTCCCCGTAACTTTTGTTCCAACCGGAATAACGAGCTTGTCAAATGCGTACACCGGTTCGACCACGTGCCCCTCGATCGGCTGGCCCCGCTTTGCGACGTGCACTTCTCGGTCGAGCGCCACATGCAGCGGCGTGCCTTTCGGCACGGTGAGCGTTACCGTTTGCGGCTCGATCGGCGCCACAGGTGCTTCTGCTGGCCTATGAACAAGGGCCGTATCGGTTGGCGAGCTCGCGGCTGGGGCTGAATTCGCAGCGGCGGGCGCGGCATCCTGCGCCGAGGCACACCAAGCGCACGCAAGCGCTGCGAGAATCACTGCGACCGTGCGCGCAAGCGCGTTCGCGCGGACCTCACCGTCAATTCCATTGGGGTACTTCGGTACGTACATGGATAAGTCTCCCTACAGGCTGACCACTTCGTACTTCCGATGCAACGTCGGTAGGAGGCGTTGCATTAACGCGGCGTGGCTGGGGCCGCTCATCCATTCTAGCGCGATTCCGCGATCGCATATCAATCGCCGGGAATGCCTGCGCCAGGCAAACACTAGCAGGTGTTAAGCGTAGATGAAGTTGCGGCGAAAAAGTTCTTCGGAGAGCAAGCCCGCCGATCGTGCCGAGCGCGCGCCGGCAGGCGGGTAGTAAGGCATAGCCGTCCCGCTGCGATCCAGATACGGCTGATCCATGTGGAATGAAACGATCGCCCGGCTGCCAATGTAAGGCACCGCGCCCGCAAGCGCGATCTTGCCCGGCGAGATCGCGAATGCCGCGGCCGCCGCG
>Ga0187772_10000612_pt1 | contig 16021 bp, 6 predicted proteins | sample 0116_SJ02_MP15_2_FD_133137 | JGI IMG/M metagenome (GOLD analysis project Ga0187772, IMG submission 133137) | Tropical peat soil microbial communities from peatlands in Department of Meta, Colombia - 0116_SJ02_MP15_20_MG | ecosystem: Environmental > Terrestrial > Soil > Wetlands > Peat | place... | reverse complement strand
GCTCACGTTCGAGGAGTTGTAGTTCGCGACGAAGACCTCGTCGTCCGTCGGGTCGACCGCGACGCTCGCGGGCTCGTCCCCCACGCCGACCGACGCGACCTGCCGTTCGGTGGAGGTCGCCACGACCCACACGGCATCGTCACTGAGCCCGCCCACGTAGAGGTCGCCGTTCGCGCGGTCGAGGGCGAACCCGTACTCGAGCCCGGGGAGGGTGACGGAGCTGCCCATGGTCCGGGTCGCCCCATCGATCGCCATCACCGAGCCGTTGAGGTAGATGCAGCCGTACCCGGAGATGCAGATCGGTTCGTACCCCTCGTTCAGGACGTAGATCATCCCGTTGTCGGGGTCGGCGAGGATCCCGACCGAGTCCCACCCGGTGCTGAGGTTCGCGACGGTGCGGTCCGTCGAGAGGGAAACGACCGTCACGTTCTCCGACGCTTCGTCCAGGACGTAGAGGTCCCCCGTGGCGACGTCCACCGCGAGGCTGGCCGGCGAGAGGCCGACGTCGACCGTCCCCACGACCGTGTCCGTCGTGGCGTTGACGATGGTGACGTTCGTTTCGTACGAACCGGAGACGAAGACCTCGTTCGTGCTCGGGTCGAACGCCAGGGGCCCGACCCCGGAGGGTATCGGGATGCTCGTGAGGAGCCCGTCGGTGGACGCGTTGAACACCTCGAGCGTTGAGGTGCCGGAGGTACTGACGTAGATCCTGCCGTTGAGCGGGTCGTCGAGCATGAACCCGGGCCATCGCGCCTGAGGCAACGGGGGGGACGGGCGGTCAGAGGAAGCGGTGATCAGGCGCAGGCTGGCCGTCCCCCCGTCCAGACCGAGGTCCGCCACCATCACGTCCCCGGCCCCATCGACGACGGCCATCCCGAACGGGTTCGAGTCGACGGGGACGCGGGCGAGGATCGAGTCGTTGGAGGCGTTGAACGCGACGACGACGGATCCCCCCGTGATCGGCACGAACACGCGGTCGGCCGCGGGGTCGGCGAGGATGTTCGCCGGGACGTAACCGACCTTGACCGTCGTGAGGACCGTGTTGTTGGAGGCGGAGACGATGCTGACGGAGCCGGTGCCGTAGTCCTCGTAGTTCCCGTTCACGACGAACACCTGGTTCGACACCGAGACGTAGGCGATCGCGTCAGGGAGGACGCCGACCGGGACGGTCGCCGTGACGGCGTCGGTCGTCCCGTTGACGACGCTCACGTTGTTCGTGCCGAGGTTCGCCACGTAGACCGTGTCGGTGACGTTGTCGACGGCGAGGGCGTCCGGGAACTCCCCGACCGGGATCTGGGCGACGACGGTGTCGGAAGAGCCGTTGATCGCCGCCAAGAACGAGCACTTCGGAAGCAGGTAGTACGACTCCTCGGCGACGTAGACCTCCCCGTTGGCCGGGTCGAGCGCCAAGGCGACCGGAGAGACGTCCGTGGGGATCGTGGTCAGGACCGTATCGTTCACGGTAGAGATGACGGAGATCGTTGCGTTGGCGACGTTCGCAACGAACAGCTGCTGGCTCGCCAGGTCGAGCGCGAGGAGCGCGGGGTAGCCGAACGAACCGGCCTGGCCCCCGACGGCGACCGTCGCGACAGCGTGCGCGCTGGCCCCGCCGATCGCGGTGACGGCGTCCGTCCCCTGGCTCAGCACATACACCTGGTCGTTCGCGGGATCGTAGACGGCGGCCGTCGGCTGCGAGCCCACGGGCACGACCGCGAGGAGGGACTCGTTCTCCAGCGAGAGAACGGCGACGTCCGAGGAGTTGTAGTTCGTGACGAACAGCCGGCCGTCCGGGGAGTCGACCGCGAGGCCGTACGGCTCGGAGATCCGCGGAGGGAGATAGTCCCCCGGCAGGACGGTCTCGTTCGCCAACACGAGGGTCTGCTCCTCGTACTCCGGGACACCGATCGCCGGCGTGGCCGGAGCCACCGATCCCGGAGTCCTCTCCATCGCGGCAGACAGCAGGCCCGCTTGCGGTGGGGATCCGCTCGGCCCACCCGGAGCGACGGTCGAGACGGTGGACGGCGCGCCGTGGAGAGCGAGGATCGGGTCCGGAACGACCGAACGCATCGGGGGCGAGGCCGAGTAAGCGAGGGGGCCTGCCGGTTGAGGGGGGGACACGGGCCCGCGAACGGGAGAGGTCCCGTGGGGTAAGCCGGCGGCCAGCGACGGGAAGAGCACCAACGCGACCGCGACCGCCAGCGCTGCGCGGAGACCCCGCGGGGATCTCATGGCAACGCCGGAATGAACGCGACATAGAAGAGACCTTAGGCCGGCGCCATCGGCGGGACCGACGCCCGACACGGCCGGCGTTGGACTCGATGACGGAGGTTCGGCTTAAGACGGGGAACGGGACTTGAGACCCGTGGCCACGGGACGTCGGCTCGCGGCGATCATGTTCACCGACATGGTCGGCTTCACCACGGCCGCGCAGCGGAACGAGGCCGCCGCCCTCGAGCTCCTGGAAGAGATGGAAGCGATCGTGCGGCCGATCGTCCGGGCCCATGGCGGGCGTGAGGTGAAATCGACCGGCGACGGCTCGCTGATCGAGCTCTCGAGCGCGCTCCAGGCGGTCGAGTGCGCGATCGCGATACAGCATCGGCTCCACGAGCGGAACGCCGCCCCGGGCGTCCCTCCGATCTACCTGCGCATCGCCATCCACGTCGGCGACGTCGAGGGCCGTGGGGCCGACATCTTCGGCGACGCCGTCAACATCGCTGCGCGCGTGCTCCCCGTCGCAGAACCCGATGGGGTCGCCCTGACCGAACAGGTCGCCCACCACCTGAAGAACAAGCTCGACGTCCCCGTGGAGAGCCTCGGCGCGCGAGGGCTCAAAGGCGTCGACGAGCCCGTCCCCGTCTTCCGGGTCGTGCTCCCCTGGAGCGGCCCGGCCCTGGCCTCCCGGGACCGGCTCCTTCCCCGCCTCGCGGTCCTCCCCCTCCGGAACATCAGCCCGGATCCGGACGACGCCTACTTCGCGGACGGGCTCACCGAGGAGCTGATCTCGGTCCTGGGGCAGGTGCAGGAGCTTCGGGTCATCGGGCGCAGCTCAGCGGCCCGGTTCGGTGCCGGGGACCGTCCCCTCCCGGAGATCGGCCGGGAGCTCGGCGCCTCTGCGGTCTTAGAGGGCAGCGTTCGCAAGGCCGGCGAGCGGCTTCGGATCTCCCTCCAGTTGGTCGACGTGGCGACCCAGGAGGGCCTCTGGACCCAGACGTTCGACCGAAGGCTGGACGACGTCTTCGCCGTCCAGACGGAGGTCGGCGAGCGGACCGCCGCCGCGCTCCGTCTCCGGATGGTCGGCGCCGGCGGTGCGGTCCCGAACAAGCTTCCCACCACGAACCTCGCGGCTTACGGACTCTACCTCCAGGGCCTACACCGGATCCATTCCTCTCGGCCGGAAGACGTTGGGGCCACCGTCGACCTGTTCCGGCGTGCGATCGCCGAGGACCCCGCGTTCTCCGGCGCCTACTCCCGGCTGGCGAACTGCCTCCTCGGATCGATCGGCGAGCTCAGCCCCGCCCGAGAGGTGATCCCGCAGGTGCGACCGCTGGTGGAGAAAGCGCTCTCGCTCGACCCGAGCTCGCCGGAGGCCCACACCGCGAACGGCAACCTGGCGATGCAGGCGGACCTCGACTGGACCGTGGCGGAGGCCGAGTTCCGCTACGCCCTCGCCCGGAACCCGAGCGATGCCGACCCCCGTCGGTGGTACGGGATGCTCCTGCGGGCGCTCCAGCGCTACCGGGAGGCCGAAGAACAGGCCCGGGTCATGGTCGAGCTGGACCCGTTGGTCCCCGGCGGGCCGATCTTCCTCGTGAGCATCCAACGGCTCGCCGGGGACGTCGAGGCGGCGTTCCGGACGACACGAACCCTCCTCCCCCCGCTCGAGACGCCCGCTTCCGTCCATGTGAATCTCGCCTACACCTACTTCTACGCGGCCCGGCTGGAGGAGGCCCGTCGAGAGCTCGACGAGGAACTGGCCGCCTCGGGGGGACAGCGTTCCCTCGACCACGACATCCTCCTCGCGCGCCTAGGCGACCCCACGGCGGCCCGGAGACGGCTGGAGGCGGAGGCCCAGCTCGCGGAGAAGGCCTACGTTCCCCCGATCATGCTCGCCACGCTCGCCGCCGCGGTCGGCGACACGGAGCGGGCGCTGGGGTACCTCGAGCGCGACTGGTCGGACGGCGACCGTGGGCTGTGGTACATGTACCAGGGCACCGCGTTCGACCCGATCCGCTCCGACCCTCGGTTTCTCCGGTTGCTCGAGCGTTACCGACTACCGACCTCTGCCCCGTTCTACCGTATGGGCCGTAGGGGGTGACCCGGCGGCGGGCCCCCCGAGCGCCCTTCCACGCTGGTCGGTCGGCCGCCTAACCAGATGGGCTCGCCGGCGGCCGCCCTCGGACCGCCCGTGAGCGAACATAGGCGAGATTGGACGTGAACTGGTCCGGTTCGGCCCAGGCCCGGAACCGGGCCGGGATCTCGGGGTGACCTGACGTTTCGGCCAGCCGGAGGAGCGTGGTCAGGTAGTCCCGTACCTCGCGGATCGTCTCCACGGAGCCTACGGGGCCATGGCCGGGGACGACACGATCCGGCCGCAGTTTCTCTAGCTCGTCCAGGACCTTGAGCCAGTGCTCCGGGTCCCCCGAGGTAAGGTTCGGATGATTGCCGGCCACGACCAGGTCGCCGGCGAGCAGGCTTCGGGTCCGTTCTACGTAGAGGACCGCGTCGCTCTCCGTGTGCCCGCTGCCGAACGACCGAAGCGAAGCGCCACGGTCTCCGGGAAGTCGAAGCTGGACGTCGAACCCGGAGGTGGGTGGCGTGAGTCGCCGTTCCGCCGCTTCGGAGAGCAGCCTCCGGTGGATCCTCAGGACGGGTTCGTAAGGCGCCCGACCGGCGGCCGTGTTCGCCGCGTTCTGCTGCGTTTCGAGCTCGAGGATGTCCGCTTCGAGCTTCGCGGGGCGGAGCTCGGCCTCGAGCTCGCTCCGTTTCTCGTGAAGGATCTCGATGGTCCGTCGGGTGGCGTGGACCGGGTGGTCCGAGAACAGCTGGTTCCCGAGGATGTGGTCGAGATGCCAATGGCTGTTCGCGGCCAGCGTCGGCGGCCGATGGGTGAGGGCCACGGAGGCCGCCAGGATCTCCCGGGCCGACTCGAGGGTCAGGCTGGTGTCGAAGACCAGCGTGGCGCCGCCGAGGTCGACGAGGGCGGTATTGGAGAGCGCGGTTCCCTGGGGCCGCGCCACTCCCGCAATGACCCCTTCGCCCAACGTCTCGAACTGGTAGTGTTGGGACCGCGCCGGAGCGATCATGAGCGTTAGCACCTATGGAACGTACTAAACGGCGAGCGCAGCAGGAGACAGCCACTCCGGTCTGGTTCCCGGGCCTCAGCACCAGCCCCAACCGAAGCCCGCCGGCGACGGGTCGCGCGGTCGGTCGACGGGCTGTGACGGTTCCCTCTCTGGGTCCCGGAGGTTGGTCGAGCCCGCTCGGGCATGCCGGTCCCCCACGGAAGCGCGACCCGCTCCGTTCCACCACCGCCGCCCTGGTCGCGAGCGACCTTGTTTATCCCGGAGCGGCTGGCGTACGCGATGATCCGCCTGCAGCCGATGAGCGAAGCGGAGTTCGGAACGTTCCTCGAACGGGCGATCCCTCGCCGGGCCGAGCGGTATGCCCGCCGGGGGGTCTGGGCCGGGGATCAGGCCGTCGCGGCGAGCGGAGCGCTGTATGCCCGTCTTCTGCCCAACGGACTGCACACTCCGGATCACCACTTCTGTCACCTCGTCCACCCGACGGAAGGGAACCGGGTCGGCGAAGTCTGGTACACGGCGGGGAGGGAGGGTGGGCTCGTCCAGTTCTGGATCGAATGGATCTGGGTTGAGCCCGAACACCGACGACGGGGTTTCGCGACGGAGGCCCTACGGCTTCTGGAGCAGGAGGCCGTACGCCTCGGGGCGACCCGGCTGGGGCTCGATGTGTGGCTCGACAACCCCGGGGCGATCGAGCTCTACCGGAAGATGGGTTACTCGGCCACCAGCATGAGCATGGTCAAGCCGCTCGGGCCGACCGACGCGGCAACGTCCCCGGGCCCGACCTTTCCTTAGGTTCCGCTGCTCGGCACTGCCCGGGACCCGGCGGTCGAGCGTCCGCTCGTCCGGCTTCAGATCGACCGGAAGTGGACCCGCTTCGTTGACGAATGCGCGGGGAACTTGACGGGCCCGTGGCTCGGAGCGGCCGCCCACTGAGGCGAGACAGCGGACCCGTGCCCCGGGGGTGGCCAGTGCTTCCGAGCTTCGGGGAGCGCCACGCCGTAGCCCGGCCGCTAGCCCGGCCTCAGAGGCGGGAGTCATGTTCATGATGGGGGCCCCTTCTCCTTTTCTTGCGAGGGGACGGCTGGTGCTGCGGCGGCCTAGCGAGAGGGGTCGGGGACGTTGAGGTCCGGGACGCTCCGAACGGGCCTCGCGGTCGCGCTGGTCGTGACCTTGGCGATCCCAGCGCTCTCCACCAGCAGTTGGTCGGGCCGGTTGACTGTTGGCGCGTCGTTGCCGGGCAGCGGCCAGGCGAGCCCCGACCGAGATATCGAGGTCGCTCCGGCGTTCCAGGCGACCGGGGGCGTGACCCCGGAAGGGCCGTTACCCGCGGCCGCGCCCGTCTCGGTCGCTGTCGGCCTCGCGTCGCAGGACCCGAATGGGCTCGACGCCTTTGTCGCGGCGCTCCTGACACCAGGAACCCCGGAGTACCGCCACCCGCTCTCTGCTCCCGAGGCGGCGACGAGGTTCGGGGCCTCCCCCGCGGCCGTTCGTGCCGCGGAGACGTACTTCCAGCGCTTCGGCCTGGGAACCACCGTCTCACCGGATGGGCTGATCGTCTACGTCGCCGGACCTAGCTCCGGGGTCGCGCAAGCGTTCGGGACCACCTTCGACCAGTACCGGACCTCCGACGGCAGGCTCGTCTACGACCACCCTACCTCCGCGACCTTGCCGGCGATCGCGCCGTGGACCGGAGCCGCGGGGCTCGGGAACCTCACGCCGATCGTCCCCGCCGTCGCGGGCTCCGCGAGTCCGTTGGTCGCGACCCCGGCGGCGAGCTGCCCGGGCTCGAGCGCGTACCTCCCCTGCACGATTGAGTCGGCCTACGACATGACGTCGTTGCTCGCGTCGGGCAAGAACGGTTCCGGCGAGCGGGTCGCGGTCGTCGACGCCTACTCCGGGGACGAGGACCAGAGCCAGCTCGAGTCCGACCTTACGACGTTCGCCGGGCTGGCGGGGATCCCGGTCGGGAAGGTCGACTATCTCTACCCGGTCCCGTCGAACGCCTCGCTCAACACCAGCGGGACGAACCCCGGCTGGGACCTCGAGGAGGCGCTCGACCTCGAGTGGGCCCGCGCGATCGCCCCCGGAGCGACGATCGACATGACGTTCTCCCCGAACGCGGGCCCGGGCCTCTACGAGGCGGTCGACCGGCTCGTCGGTGAGGGGGAGGCCGACGTCATCTCCTTGAGCTGGGGAGAGCCGGACGTCGGGATCTTCAACGTCTTCGATACCCCCTGCTCCACCGCGTGCAACGCCTCGACCGACGGGTCGTACGCCGTGCTCGGTCCGGTCCTCGAGCTCGCCGCGGCCGAGGGGATCGGCGTGATGGCGGCCAGCGGCGACTGTGGGGCCGCGGACGGGACGTCGGGGGTCTCGACCAACTTCCCGGCCTCCGACCCGTACGTGACCGGGGTCGGCGCCACGCAGCTGACCGTCTCGGGAGGTAGCTGGTCGTCCGAGGTCGCCTGGTCGGGCAACTCGTCGGGGGCCACCTCCCCCGGCTGCCGGAACTTGGGCGGCTCCGGCGGGGGCTACGCCCCGTTCCCGCGCCCGTGGTGGCAGGCTGGCCTCCCCTCCAAGCCGACCGGTCGTGGCGTCCCGGATGTCTCGATCAACGGAGCGGCCGGGAGCCCCGTCTACGTCGAGTTCCAGGGGAGCGGCGTACCGGTCTCGGGGACGAGCGTCGGGACCCCGATCTGGGCCTCCATCGAGGCGGTCGCCGACCAGGACGCCGGGACCGACCTCGGGTTCCTCGACCCGAGCCTCTACTCGATCCTTGAGGGGTCGCACTACGCCTCCGATTTCCACGATATCACGAGCGGCTCGAACGGTTACGACGCAGGTCCGGGCTGGGACGCGGTGACCGGAATCGGCTCGCCGATCGTCGGAGCGCTCGTGCCCGCCCTCGTGCGCGGCGGAGGGCTCCCCGGCGGGGACCTCGCGGCCTACGTCAAGGTCTCGCCGACCTCAGGTACCGCCCCGCTGACCGTCACGGCGACGCCCACGATCTCCGGAGGGAGCGGGACGTACCCGCTCATCGGCGTCGCGTTCGGGCCGCTGAACTCGTCGTTGACCGCGGGGGGCAGCGTTCCGTACACCTTCACCACCCCCGGGGTCTACGCCGTTCAAGCGTTCGCCTTCGACTCCGGCGGGAACGCGACCGTCTCCGCACCGGTCGCGGTCGTCGTCGGAGGGGGCAACGCGCTCTCCGTGACGCTCAAGGCGTCCTCCTCGACCCCGGCCGTGGGCGCCGCGGACACGTTCACGGCGACGGTGACCGGGGGCACCGCTCCGTTCTCGTACGACTTCTGGTTCGGCGATGGCTCGGTGAGCGGCCTGCTCGCGACGGACCCGACGACGCACGCCTACGGGACCGCCGGAGGGTTCTGCGCCGCCGTGACCGTCTTCGACTCCGCGAAGCCCCAGGACGGGGGCTCGAGCGCCGCGATCCCCATCACCGTCGGAGGAGCGGCCGCTCCCAGTTGCGCGGGCCCGCGGCCCCCGTCCTTCGCCATCACCTTCGCGGAGACCGGGCTCCCCGGTGGGAGCAAGTGGTCGGTAACGCTGAACGGGACCACCGTGAACGCGACGGGGACCTCGGTGCAGCTCGCCCGGTCCAACGGGACGTACAACTACTCCGTCACCGCTCCCCTGGACTACTTCGCGACCCCGAGCAATGGCTCGGTCACGGTCGACGGGGCGCCGGTGACGGTCCCGCTCGTCTTCGCTCAGACGCCGGGCGAGTACCTGGTGACGGTGGACGAAACGGGCCTGCCGACCGGGGCGAACTGGTCCGTGACGCTCAGCACGAGCGCGACGGCGAACGCCACCTCCCCCGGCCCGGTCGTCTTCGTCCTGGGGAACGGGAGCTATACCTTCCGCGGCACCGCCCTGAACCGGACCTATGAGGCGGGTGGCTCGTTCGCGGTCGGGGGCGCGGACGCCAGCGCGACCGCGGCGTTCGAGGCGGTCGTGTTCGCGGTGACGTTCACGGAGAGCGGCCTCCCGTCCGGGACGGCGTGGTTCGTCAACGCTACCGGCGGGGGCTCGTTCGGCGGGTCGGGCACGTCCATCGCGTTCAACGAGACGAACGGCTCGTACCCCTACACGATCGCGACCGCCGACAAGCGCTACAGCGCGCCCGGGGGCAAGCTCACGGTCGACGGGGCGTCGGTCTCCGAGCCGGTCGTCTTCTCCGAGGTCACCTTCGCGGTGACGTTCACCGAGACCGGCCTCCCTTCCGGGACCGAGTGGTACGTGAACCTCTCCGGCGAGCCCTCGCTGAACTCGATCTCCTGGGGGATCGTGACGTACCTCCCCAACGGCACGCACCCCTACTCGGTCGGGTGCGCCAACCGGACCTTCGCCGCGAGCCCCGGTTCGGTCGACGTCGACGGCTCGGCGGTCGGCCAACCCGTGGGCTTCTCGCAGGTCACCTATGCCGTGGCGTTCGAGGAGGCCGGATTGGCGACCGGGACGTCGTGGTCGGTGACCCTGGGCGCCCGGCTCGGGAGCTCGACCACGGCGACGGTAACGTTCCCGGAGCCGAACGGGTCGTACGCCTACGCCGTGACCCCGGTCCCCGGCTACACGCTCGGGACGGCGTCCGGCAACGTCCCGGTCCACGGGGGGGGCGCCCAGGTCGACGTCGTCTTCACCGTGGTGACCTACGCGGTCACCTTCACGGAGGGTGGCCTCCCCGCCGGGACAGAGTGGTGGGTGAACCTCTCCGGTCAGCCCTCGCTCGGGTCGACCACGGGGAGCGCAGCGACCGACCTTCCGAACGGCAGTTACGCCTACACGATCGGCTGGTCGGACCGGCAGTATCTCCCCTCCGGACCGAGCTCCGGTTCCTTGGAGGTGAACGGGGCTCCCACGTCCAGTCCGGTCACCTTCGTGCCGAGCCCCGCCGCCCCTCCTTCGGGAACGGTCGGTCTGCCGCCCACGACCGTGGACGCTATCGTGGGGGCGATCGCGGCGGTCTCGGTCGCCTTCGCCGCGGGGGTCCTGCTGTCCCGGCGGCGCCGGAAGTAGGGCGGGGCCCGGCCGGCCCGCTCTCCCCAGGGGTCGGTCCGCGAACGCCCAACGGATACCGGTCGGACGCGTCGGAGCGACCTCAGGCGCGCCGCTCAGTGCCGGGGCCGGGCTCGCCCGTGGGGCGGCGCACGGGCCGTGTCGCTACGGTTTGAAGACGATCGTCTGGTAGACCTCGCTCCCGGGGGCGATCCCCACCGGGATCGTGATCTTCCCGGCCACCGGGGTTGCAACCCAACCCTTCGGGGAGCTCACCTTGTACGGGTACGTCTTTCCGCTGCAGAGCCCCGAGAACGTGATGCTCCTCCCGCCGGTGGTGGTCGTCGTCACCTTGATCGTCTTGCCGTTGAGCGTGACGTCCCAGACGAGGCCCGGCGGTAGGCCGGTCTCGTTGAACGTGACCGTGTAGCTGCACGGGTTCGTGAAGACGATCCGCTGGTAGACCTCGCTCCCCGGGGCGAGGCCCGCCGGGATCACGATCGTCCCGGACCCGGGGGTCGCGGTCCAGCCTTTCGGCACGCTGATGATGAACGGATACTTCCCAGCGCAGAGCCCGGTGAACGTGATCACGGTGCCGGCACCGCTCGCGGTGACCGTCGCCTTGAGCGTCGTCCCGTTCACGACGACGTCCCACGTCAGGTTCGGCGTGAGGCCGGTCTCGTTGAAGGTGATCGTGTAGCTGCACGGCAGGATCTTCGTGAACTGGATCGTCTGGTAGACCTCGCTCCCCGGCGCGAGCGTCGGTGGGATCGTGACCGTGCCGGACGCCGGGTTCGCGGTGTAGCCGCTCGGCGAGCTGATGACGAACGTGTAGTTGCCCGCGCACAGCCCGGAGAACGTGATGTTCGTGCCGGTCGTCGTACCCGCGGCGGAGACCGTCACGGTGACCGTCATCGTGACGCCGTTGAGCGCGACGTCCCAGGTCGAGCCGGGGGCGAGCCCCGTCTCGTTGAACGTGATCGTGTACTGGCAGACGGGCGCGAACGTGACGGTCTGGTAGACCTCGCTCCCCGGGGCGAGCCCCGGCGGGACCGTGATCGTCCCCGAGGAGGGCGTCACGACATACCCCGTGGGAGAGCTCACACTGAAGGAGTACGACCCGATGCAGAGGCCACTGAACGTGATGCTCGTTCCGACCAGGCCGCCGGTGGGGGAGACCGTCACGGTCGAGCTCATCGTCACTCCGTTCAGCGTGATGTCCCAGGTCGTCCCGACGGGCAGCCCGGTCTCGTTGAACGTCGCCGTGTAGTTGCACGGCAGGGAGTAGCACATCGAACAAAGGATGACGCTCACGTTGCCGTTGCCGTTCGTCGTCCCGTTCTGGCCGTAGTTGGAGACGAAGATCGCACCGTCGTAGACGGCGTCGTCCGGCCCCACGCCCACGTTGAGCGACGCCGCGATCGGCGGGGACGGCCCGTCAGGGAAGATGTAGACGTAGTCCGTCCCGAACCCGGTGACAAACAGCTCGTCACACGGCGGATAGAACGCCACGTTGGCCGGCGTGGAACCGCTCGCGAGCGGGACCGAAAAGTAGCCCTGGAGCTCGCTTCCTGCCGTGCAGGTCGGGGTACCTAAGGGGTACTGGCTGGTGGAGCGGACGCAAAGCACCGCGACCGAGTCGGAGCCGAACTCCGCCACCCAGACCGTACCGGTCCCGCCGGAGAGGGCGCCGTAGCTCCCCGTCCCGGCAAAGACGAGACCCGCGGGCTGGCTGCCCACGGCGAGCGGTGAGTAGGTCTCGAAGTACCAGTTCGCGGGGATGTCGCAGGACCCCCGGCAACCGAACATGTCGACCTCGGGGGTCAGGCTCACGGTACCGCTACCGGTGGGATTGGACACGAAGAACGCGTCGTCGACCGGGTCGTAAGCGACATCCCGGGGCCCGAGGCTCGTGGCCGGGTAGCTCCCGCTCCACGAGTTCGAGCTGAGCGGGAGCATCACGAGCGGCAGGCCGGAGCAGGACGCCTGGGCGCAGATGACCGTGACGTTCTGAGGGGTAACGCCGTAGCCTTGGTCCGAGACCAGCATCACCTGGTCCTCGGGGTCGTAGGCGATCCCGTACGGCCCGACGGACGCACCCAGACTGATGGTGCGGACGATGTGCCCCGCGGTGGCAGGTCCTCCGCAGTTCGGGCCCGTCGCGCCGTCGCTGATCTCGTCGATATCGCCGGACGACCAGAGCGTGACCCACACCGTGCAGTTGTTCGGGTCGTACGCCTCCCCGTTCGGGTAGGCACCGACGCCTCCCACGTTCACAGGGGACCAGGGGACCGCGATGAACGGGTAGGTTCCTGAGAAGACGCTGACGGTGCCGCTCCCCCAGTTGGAGACGAAGATGAGGTTCGCGGCCGAATCGACGGCCATGTCGGCTGGCCGGTCGCCGACCACCGGATTCTTGATGACGCTACAACACGGCGCGGTCACCGAGCCACCGGGGACGACGCGTGGCGCGGCCGAGACCCCACCCCCCGAGGACGACGGTGCCGGGGAAGGCTGCGGCGCCAGCCACGGCGGGAGGGCCGTAGCGTGCTGGACCGGTGCCGACGGCGCGCCGGAGCTCCCGAGCGGGACGGCGACCACCGCCCCCAGCATCATCATGACTCCCAACACCGGCCATAGTCCCAACCGCAGGTAACCCGTCAACAATGTCCCCCCCTGTTTTGGGCAGTCGTCCGTGTTTCATAAACCTTTGTAAAGTTCCTATCCTTCCTTCACTAACTCTAGAGGCCGGAGCCGCCGAGCCCGGCGCCGCGTCGGCGGACCGAGCTTCATCACCACCCGCTTCCGTCGTCGGTCGGGTCGACGCCCCGAGGCCACGAGGTCGTGACCGCGTTTTCGGGCGCCTTCCTCGCCCGGGGACCGGTCGCCACGCATCGGTCCTCGGTGCCTAAGAGCGGGAAGAGCCGGGGGTGTCGGTCGCGGGCGGCGAGCAGCGTACGTTGCCCGTAAGCCCGTCGGAGGGATCGCCACCGACGGCGAGGGGAGCGAGCTCGCCGATCGGGAGCCGGTCCCTCGAACCTAGGTCACGGCCGACGAGCGGAGAACCGGCACCCTCCGGGCCGGCACGCCGTTCCCTGGCGAGCGAGGCCCCCCGCGGACGGGAGCGACCGCCGGCGCGACCTCTAGGGGTCTCCCGGTCGGCGGACGATGGGTCTGGGCGTGACCACCAGGATGCGTTACGCCTAGCCAAGGATCCTAGCGCCCCTGGGTCCTGGCCCGAGGCAGGACGGGAGCTGCCTCTCGCCGGCGAGCGATGCGGTGGGCCCGACACGGACCACCGCCTCCTCCTCGAGCGCTCGGTCGGTCGGAGAAGACGGAACCCGTATGTAGCGAGGCCCGGTCGAAGTACGGATGACCCCGATGACCACGCTGTCCGAGGCCCTGGACCTGCTCGAGCGAGGCGACGTCGGCTCGCTCGGCCGAGAGCGGATCGAGGTCCCGGAACGGTTCAACTGGGCCCACGAGGTGTTCGAGGGCCGCCATCTCCGGAACGCCCCGGACCGCCCCGCGCTCGTCTGGGCAGAGGACACCGGACGCGAGGTCCGGTTCTCCTACCGGGAGTTCGTCGACGCGGGCGACCGCTTGCTGAACCTCCTGCGGAGGCTTGGGCTGAAGGAGCAGCAGGCGATCTTCGTCATGCTCCCGCTCTACCCCGAGGTCTGGCTCAGCTACTACGCGGCGATCAAGGGGGGGTTCGTGCTCGTCCCCGCCGCGACGATCCTGACCGAGGCGGACATCGAGTACCGGTTCCGCCAGATCCATCCCGGAGCGGTCCTGGCCGACCCGGTGAGCGCCAAGAAGATCGATTGGGCGGAGAACGCCATGGGGATCCCGATCCCCGTCAAGCTCGTCGCCGGCGGGGAACGCCCCGGTTGGACGACCGTCGAGACGAGCCGCGCCGAACCGAAGGGAGCGACGCCCGCCCCGACCCGCTCAACCGACCCGCTGTTCCTGTTCTTCACCTCCGGCACGACGGGGCTCCCGAAGGTCGTCACCCACACCCACACGAGCTACCCGGTCGGCCACCTCACGACGACCGCGTGGATCGGCGTCCGGCCCGGCGACGTCCACTCCAACATCAGCCAGGCCGGATGGGCCAAGTTCGCCTGGAGCTCGTTCTTCGCCCCTTGGAACGTCGGCGCGACGACGTTCGCCTACCACTACTCCGGGCGGTTCGACCCCCGGGGCCAGCTCAAGGCGCTCGAGGACCACCGGGTGACGACGTTCTGCGCGCCGCCGACCGTCTGGCGGATGTTCATCCTCGAGGACCTTTCCCGGTACCGGTTCCGCTTCCGCGAGTGCGTGAGCGCGGGCGAGCCGCTCAACCCCGAGGTGATCGACGCCTGGCGCAAGGGGACCGGCGTGACGCTCCGGGACGGTTACGGCCAGACCGAGTCGACGCTGATGGTCGGCAACTTCCCGGGGCGCGAGATCAAGGCCGGCTCGGTCGGCTGGCCGTCGTTCCTGTACGACATGCACGTCGTCGACGAGCACGGGGTCGAGGTCGACGCGGGGAAGGAGGGGAACATCGCCGTGCGCCTCTCCCCCCGGCCGGCCGGGCTGTTCGCCGGCTATCTCGGCGCCTCCCCCGAGGTGAACGCGAAGGCGTTCCGTGGGGAGTGGTACCTGACCGGCGACCGAGCCTACCGGGACCCCGACGGGCGGTTCTGGTTCGTCGGGAGGGCGGACGACGTGATCAAGTCCTCCGACTACCGGATCGGGCCGTTCGAGGTCGAGAGCGCGCTCGCCGAGCATCCGGCGGTCGCGGAGGCGGCGGTTGTCGGCAGCCCGGACCCGATCCGGGGGGCCTTGGTGAAGGCGTTCGTCATTCTGCGCCCCGGTGAGACCCCGTCCGGCGACCTCGCCCGCGACATCTTCCTGTTCTGCCGCACGAAGCTCGCGCCGTACAAGATCCCGAGGATCCTCGAGTTCTGCACCGAGCTGCCGAAGACGCTGAGCGGGAAGATCCGTCGCACCGACCTGAGGAAGGCCGAAGCCGAGGCGCGGGGCCGCAACGAGCGCCACCCGGGCGAGTTCCTCTACGCCGAGGTCGTGAAGACCGAGATCTCCCGGCCGAGGTAGGACCCCTCCCGGCGGCCGGTGCGGGCGGGCCTCCGTCGGGCGGCGTTCCGGGGCCGGTGAGCGGCCGGGGGCGCTCCCCGGGAGCCGCCGGACGCACGGAGAGCCCTCCCGGAGACCCCCCGAACCTTTGATGTGAGGCGAGCCCTAGGTGCGGGCGTCGGTCCTCCTCGTCCCGAGGGGGGCGTAGACGCTGGAACCATGGTGCTGAGGTTGAGCTCGCCGCAGTGGAAGCGTGGAGAGACGATCCCGACGAAGTACACGGGGGACGGCCCGGACGTCTCGCCCCCGCTCGTCTTCGAGGGGGTCCCACCGGCCACGAGGGCGTTCGCCCTCGTCTGCGACGACCCGGACGCCCCGGTCGGGACCTGGGTCCACTGGGTGATCTACGACGTGCCGGGGATCGCCAAAGGCCTACCGGAGGGGGTCGCCAGGGACCCGAACCTACCGGACGGCAGCCGGCAGGGCCGCAACAGCTGGAAGAACCTCGGCTACGGCGGCCCCTCTCCGCCCCCCGGAAAGCCCCACCGCTACTTCTTCCGGCTCTACGCGCTCAAGGAGCCGCTGGGGGCCGCCCCGGGCCTCGGCGCCAAGGAGGTCGAGGC
>Ga0187772_10000611_pt1 | contig 16021 bp, 15 predicted proteins | sample 0116_SJ02_MP15_2_FD_133137 | JGI IMG/M metagenome (GOLD analysis project Ga0187772, IMG submission 133137) | Tropical peat soil microbial communities from peatlands in Department of Meta, Colombia - 0116_SJ02_MP15_20_MG | ecosystem: Environmental > Terrestrial > Soil > Wetlands > Peat | place... | reverse complement strand
GCCGCGTTGCCACGTATCAGTACTGGGGCACGGACGGGTCCACGCGCTGCGCCCAAGCGTTGAGGCCCCCGTGGAGGCTGCGCACGTTCGAGAATCCGAGGTCGAGAAGGAACTTGGTCGCCTCGGCCGACCGGACCCCGCTGCGGCAGTAGACGACGAGCTTTCCGGCCCGCGTGAGCTCGTCGACCCGCTCGGCGAGCTCCCTCTTCGGTATCAGATGCGCTCCGGGAAGGTGCGCGATCGCCCATTCGCCCGGCTCGCGCACGTCCACGAGGAACGGTGGCTCGTCCGAGTCGAGCTCCGCGCGCAGGGTCTCCGGCTCGACCCGAGGAACACCGCCATCGACGGGCGCCTCGCCGGCCGCGGGGACCCCGCAGAACGCGGGATAGTCGATGAGCCCCTTCTGCGTCGGATGGGGGGAGCAGATCACGCAGTGCGGGTTCTTGCGGATCTTGAGCTCCCGGAACTTGAGCGTGAGAGCGTCGTACAGCAGGAGTCGGCCGACTAGCGAATCGCCCTGGCCCAGGATCAACTTCACCGTCTCCGTCGCCTGCAGCACCCCGACGAGCCCTGGGAGGACCCCGAGCACGCCGGCCTCGGCGCACGACGGCACAAGGTCGGCCGGAGGAGGCTCGGGATACAAGCAGCGGTAGCACGGGCCGTGACGCGCATCGAAGACGCTCACCTGACCCTCGAATCGGTAGATCGAGCCGTAGACGTTCGGTTTCCTCAGCAGGACCGTCGCGTCGTTGACGAGATAGCGCGTAGCGAAGTTATCCGTACCGTCGACGACCACGTCGTAGGGAGCCAGGATGTCGAGCGCATTCTCGGAAGTCAGACGAACCTCGTGAGGCACCACGCGGGTCCCCGGGTTGAGCCCCTCGAGCCGCTCCTTTGCCGCGGTGAGCTTCGCACGACCCACGTCGCGGGTCGAGTAGAGCACCTGACGTTGCAGGTTCGACAGGTCGACCGCGTCAAAGTCGATGAGGCCGATCTGACCCACGCCCGCGGCCGTCAGATACAGAGCGGCCGGAGCGCCGAGCCCGCCGGCGCCGACCAGCAGCACTTTCGCCTGGCGCAGTTTCTTCTGGCCGGCCATACCCACCTCGGGGAGCAGGAGGTGACGGCTGTAGCGACGCAGCTCGTCGGTGGAGAACGTCGCGCGGTCCGCGTCGGCCGGCCCCGCCTTCGGGGCGGGAGTCTTCGCCCTCGCCCGCGACGCTGGGGCCCCGCCCGCCACGGCCGGAACGATCGAGACCACGTCGCCCTCCTTGAGGGACGTGGCTTCGCGTTCCAGGGAACGGATGTCCTCGTCGTTGACGTAGATCGTGACGAAGCTACGGAGCCGTCCCTCGGGGGTGAAGAGATGTCGCTTCAGGGCCGGATGGGCCCCGGCGAGCTCGCCGAGGACGGCGCCCACGGTCGTTCCCTCCATCGCGAGCTCCGCGGCGCCCCCGGCGAACGAGCGAAGTGGGGTGGGGATCTTCACCGTCGTCCTCGGCATCGTCGTTCGTTCCCCTTCGAGACTTTTAGGCTCTTCCTTACCTCGGAGCCACCGTCGGCTCGGCCCCTGTGATGGAGAGTCGTACCTCGCAGAAGGTCTCCGAGTCGGGGTCCAGTTCAAACGCTCCGACCGCCGGAGTTGCGGAGGCGGTAACCGAGACAACCAAGTAGGTGTACCACGGCCAGGCATGCTGCTGGTCGAACTGCGACGGACGCGCCGGGTGATCGGGATGCGAGTGGTAGAAACCGACCACGGCCTGTTCCGTGGATTCGAGCCGGCGCTCGAGCGTCCTTACCTGCTCGGGCGGGATGAGGAACCGTCGCACGCGTTCCCCGGAGAAGCGATTGTCGGCCGGTTCGAGGGCGACAATGTTTCGCTCGTCCGCGGTCGCTCCTTCCTCAGCTGGACCGATCAGGAAGCCACAACACTCCTCGGGATACGTTGCCCGCCCGTGGGCTCTCATCTCCGTGAGCAGCGCCGCGGGCAGCCGGACCGACCTCATGGCGGGTCGCTCCCGTCGGTCCCGTGACCGCCGTCGGGCAGGACCGTCACCACGACGGAACCGGGGGTCGAGAGGCCGACGCGCACGGCCGCCCACACCGCCGCGCCGGCGGACGCTCCCACCGATAATCCCTCTTCCCGCGCGAGGCGATGCTGCATCGCGAGGGCGTCGTCCGTTTCGACCCGTACTGTCGCGTCGACGAGCGGGGCGTCGTAAGTGGACGGGCGCAGTGCCGTGGGGAGATGTTTCAGACCCTCGATCCCGTGGATGGGACCCGGCGGTTCGACGCCCACCACCCGAATTCCGGGGTTCTGTTCCTTCAGGAACCGGCTCACTCCCGAGATAGTACCTCCTGTTCCGACGCCCGCGACGAAGTGGGTGACCCGTCCGCCGACCTGGGCCCAAATCTCGGGACCCGTGCTCGAGTAGTGGGCCCGGGGGTTCGAGGGGTTGTTGTATTGGTCGGGATAGAAGTACCGGCTCGGCTCCGCCCCGGCTCGGCGGCGTGCCTCGCGCTGGGCTCCGTCGGTCCCGTCCGTGGGATCGGTGAAGGTGACCCGAGCGCCGAACGCGCGGATCCGCGCGACCCGGGTCGGGTGAGCGTTCCTCGGGAGGACCAGTTCGACCGGGAATCCCAAGCGGGCCCCCAGCATCGCGTAGGCGACCGCCGTGTTGCCGCTGGATGCGTCCAGGAGCGTGCGATCCGGGGTGAGCAACCCGCCGGCCAAGGCATCGAGTACGATGCCTCGAGCGGTTCGGTCCTTAACCGAGCCGGAGGGGTTGAACTGTTCCGCCTTTGCCCACAACTCGAAACGGCTCCCGGCGGACGCGACGATGGAACGGAGCGGGATGAGGGGAGTGTTCCCGATCGAACTCACCACGGCGTCCCGTTCCGCCGTGACCTTCGTGCGCGGCATCGCCCGAGGGGCCCGCGTAACGGGCGTCAGGGCAGCTGGATCAGGTGGGTACATCGCATCCCTCCGCGGCCGATCGAGTCGACCAGGTCCACCCCGGGCTGCCCGAGGAGCGCCTCGGTGAGATGCTTGTCGAAAACATCGCAGAGAAGGAACGGATGCGTGATCGCGCTGTGGCGGAACACACAGTTGGAGCGTGTGATCCGGATCGACCCGTCCGGCGCCCGGTCGGTCATGCACCGGAATCCCAGCCGGTTCAGCGAGCGCACGACGTTCTCCGCGCGTTCCTGGGGCGTCCCGGTTCGGGGGACCTCCTTCGCGACCTCGCGAGCCATCCGCTCCGCGGCGTCCGCGAACAATGCGCTCACGTACCCTTCGCCTTCGCGCGCGAGCAGGGCATCGACGACGGTGTCCAGGATCAGGTCGTACTTTTTCGGGAACAGCTCCTGGGCGGAGCTCGTCAGGACGTAGCGCTTCCGCGGCCTCCCGACACCCTCCCGACGGAACGAAGGATGCACGAGTCCACGCTCCTCGAGCCGGCCGAGATGGCCGCGGGCCGCGCTCTCTTGAATTCCGAGCTTCCGGGCGAGGTCCCGCGCCGTGCGCGGGGCAACCGCCAGTTCCTCGAGGATGCGGCCTCGCGTCCCCTCGAGCAGCTCGGAGTCGGCGACCGTGATCATCGTCCCACCTTATGCGGTCCTAGGATTTACACACCACGCCATGCTTAAATAACGGTATCGGCTCGTACGGCTCGATGACGATTGAAACGCTCGGCGGACCCCATACTCTCGTGGTGCACGACCTCCACGCGGAGGTCGGTGGCAAGGAGATCCTGAAGGGGGTCAGCCTCACCCTGAAGAGCGGCGAATTGACCGCGCTCATGGGACCGAACGGTTCCGGGAAGAGCACGCTCGCGTACGCCCTCATGGGGCATCCGAAATACAAGGTGACGAAGGGAACGGCCGCCCTCGACGGAAAGGACCTCCTGAAGCTGAGCGTGGACCAGCGCTCCCGTGCGGGTCTCTTCCTCGGTTTCCAGTATCCTCAGGAAGTATCGGGCCTGTCACTTTCGAAATTTCTCTGGACGGCCTACATGCAGACCCATACCGCCCAGACCGCGAACACCGCGCAGTTCGACAAGGACCTCAAGACCCATCTCCAGTACCTCGACATGGACGAGTCGCTCCTCAAGCGGTCGCTCAACGAGGGGTTCTCGGGCGGCGAGAAGAAGCGGGTCGAGGTGCTGCAGATGGCGACGCTCACGCCTCGGTTCGCGATTCTGGACGAGCCGGATTCGGGCCTCGACATCGACGCGGTGCGCGCGGTCGGTGAGACGGTCGCGAAGCTGCACCGCCCGGACGCGGGCATCCTCGTGATCACCCACTACCAACGGATTCTGAAGTACCTGAAGCCGGACCGTGTCCACGTGATGGTCGACGGCGTGATCGCGCTCTCGGGCGGTCGCGAGCTCGCGGACGAACTCGAAGCGAAGGGATACGACTGGGTCCGGGTGGGCGTCGCGAGCCCCACAGCCTAAGAGACCGAAGCGATATCGACCGGCGATGGACGTTACTCGCGTCCGCGAGGATTTCCCGATTTTGGCCCGGTCGAATCAGGGGCGCCCGCTCATCTACCTCGACTCGGCCGCCACGTCCCAGAAGCCCCGGTCGGTGATCGCGGCGGAGGAATCGTACTACGAGGAGCGGAACGCGAACCCCCACCGCGGCGTCTACGCGCTGAGCGTTGAGGCGACCGACGCCTACGAAGCCGCCCGCGCCCGGGTCGCGCGTTTTCTTCACGCGTCGGACCCGTCGGGCGTGGTGTTCGTGCGTGGGACCACCGAGGCGATCAACCTCGTGGCGACGATCCTCGGCCGTAAGGTGCTCCATCGCGGCGATCGTGTGATCTCGACGGTGATGGAGCACCACTCGAACATCGTTCCGTGGCACATGCTTCGGGAGTACCAGGGGATCGACCTGCAGTTCGTCGGAGTGAACGACGACGGGCGTCTCCAGCTGGACGACCTTGACCGATTGCTCGACCGTCGTACGAAGGTGGTCACGCTCACGCACGTCTCGAACGTCCTCGGCACGGTGAATCCTGTGCGCGAGGTCGCCGACCGCGCGCACGCCGCGGGTGCTCTGGTCGTCCTGGATGCCGCGCAATCGGCCCCCCACATCCCGATCGACGTCGGCGCCCTCGGGGTCGATTTCCTCGCCTTCTCCGGCCACAAGACCCTGGGGCCCATGGGGATCGGAGTCCTCTGGGGTCGTCCCGATCTGCTCGAGGCGCTGCCGCCGGGAATGGGCGGAGGCGAGATGATCCGCGATGTCCATCTCGACCGGATCAGCTATCGTGAACCCCCTGCGAGGTTCGAAGCGGGCACCCAGAACGTCGGCGGTGCGGTCGCCCTCTCGACCGCCCTGGATTACCTCGAGGGAGTCGGGTGGGAGGACCTCCACACGCACGAACAGAGATTGCAGCGACTCGCGTTCACGCTCGCCGAGGAGCGGTTCGGGGCCCGGTTGAAGATCTACGGCCCGCACGATCCCGCGGCCCGCGAGGCGGTCCTCTCGTTTTCTCTGCAGGGCGCGCATCCGCATGATATCGCGAGCCTACTCGACGCCCGCGGGATCTGCGTGCGCGCCGGCCACCACTGTGCCCAGCCGTTGATGGAGCGCTTCCGAGTCCCCGCGCTGACCCGGGCCAGCCCGTACCTCTACAACACGGAGGATGAGGTACGGCAACTCTTCGATGGCCTCGAAGAAGTTTCGCGGCTGCTCGCCGGCCCGGGCCGCGTGTCCGCCCCTTCGTGACCCGTCGATCGCCTCCAATTCGGTCGGTGGGAGCTGTCGCAATCGGGTGGACACGGTTCGAGAGATGCGGCGATTCGCCTCCGATAGATCGGTTGTCGTGTCGGAGACGACCTCTCATTTAAATACACCGGGGTGATGGAATTCCCGGGAGCTACGATGGCCCAGACCGCCTCCGAAATCACGCCTCTCGATTACACGCGGTACGACTTCAAGAACCCCGAGACGTACCGCCTGCGAATCCCGAAGGGCCTCACGCGGGAAGTCGTTCGCGAGATCTCCGGATTCAAGAGCGAGCCGGCCTGGATGCTCGAATACCGTCTGCGGGCGTACGACCATTTTGTCGAGCGCCCCATGCCCGATTGGGGTCCGAGCCTCTCGGACATCGACTTCGACTCCTACACGTACTACGCGAACCCGCTCCTCGAGGGGGAGACCAAGCGCACCTGGGATGACCTCCCGGCGGACATCAAGAACACCTTCGAGAAGCTCGGCATCCCGAAGGCGGAACGCGAGTATTTCGGCGGGGTGGGGGCCCAATACGACAGTGGCACCGTCTACCACAAGATCCGCGAAGACCTCGCGGCCAAGGGTGTCATCTTCTGCGACACCGACACCGCGGTCAAGGAGCACCCGGACATCGTTCGGAAGTATTTCGGGAAGGTCGTGCCGTACAACGACAACAAGTTCGCGGCCCTGAACAGCGCCGTCTGGTCGGGTGGAAGCTTTGTCTACGTGCCGCCCGGCGTGGACGCCGGCATCCCCCTCCAGGCGTACTTCCGGATCAACGCCCGGAACGTCGGACAGTTCGAGCGCACGCTCATCATCGCGGACAAGGGTGCCAAGGTGCATTACATCGAAGGCTGCACGGCGCCCATCTACTCCACCGACTCGCTGCATGCGGCGGTCGTCGAAGTGGTCGCGGAACCGTACTCGAAGCTCCGGTACACCACGGTGCAGAACTGGTCGAAGAACGTCTACAACCTCGTCACGAAGCGGGCCGTCGGATACGAGAACTCGCTCGTCGAATGGGTCGACGGCAACATGGGCTCGAAGATCACGATGAAGTACCCTTCCGTCTACCTGCGGGGCCGCGGCGCGCGGGCCGATATCCTTTCGGTGGCGTTCGCGAGCGAGGGTCAGATCATCGACTCGGGGGCCAAGGCGGTCCACTCCGCTCCCGACACCTCGAGCAAGATCATCTCGAAGTCCATCGCGATCCGCGGAGGCCAGACCAGCTACCGCGGACTCCTCCACGTCGCGCCCGGCGCGACCGGCGTCAAGGCCGCGGTTCGATGCGACGCGCTTCTCCCGGACGAACGGGGCCGTTCCGACACGTATCCCTACAACGAGATCCATGAAGAGGACGCCACCATCACCCACGAAGCGGTCGTCGGGAAGATCGGGGAAGAGCAGATCTTCTACCTCATGAGCCGCGGGCTCAACGAATCCGACGCGATCCACCTCATCCTGATGGGCTTCCTCGCGGAGTTCTCGAAGGAGCTCCCGGTGGATTACGCGCTCGAGCTGAACCGGCTCATCCAGCTCGAGATGGCGGGCGCGGTCGGCTAGGGCGAGGGCCGGCGGGGCAACGTCGACTTGACCTTCCGACAGGTCTATTAACGCCGAGCGGTCACGCCGCGGCAAGGTGCCACGATGGACTCGGACGCTGCTAGCGACCCTTACGCCAGCTGGTGGACCCAGCACGCTACGGGAGTGAAGACGTTCGCCCGGATGTTCCTCGGTATCGCCCTCGCGATCGACGGTTATCTCAAGTTCAGTTCCGGATACAACAACGGCACGTTCCTCTCCAACATCCAGAGCGTTCAATCGAGCGACCCAAGCTGGCTTTCTCCGTGGTTTTCGTTCTGGGCGACGCAGGCGGCCAACAACTCGACCGCGATCGTCTACGCGGTCGGCACGTTCGAGCTGCTGCTCGGACTCGCTCTCATCTTCGGATTCATGCGCAAGATCGCTTACGTGGGCGGAATCATCCTCACGCTCCTCATCTGGGCAATCCCCGAAGGGTTCGGCGGCCCGTACACCGTCGCCGGGTCGGCCGCGACAGATATCGGAACCGGGATCATCTATGCGATTGCCATCGTCGGGCTGATCGCCATCAGCGCGACGTACGGCTCGAGCCGGTACAGTCTCGATTACTACATCGAGCGTCGGTTCCCAAGCTGGGCGCGCCTCTCCGAGTTCGGCACACCGCTCTGGGGACCGATGCGGCCCCCGCGGAGCGTTGCGCCGAAGTCGTCCACCCCCTAGCGCCTGGCCGACCCGCCCGGGTTCGTCAGGCCGGGCGAGCGTGGGGCCGAAGGGCCCGGGCGCGTCTCGAGGGAAGGCCTGAGCGTCGGGGAATAGCGGCCTCGCTCTGGGCCGCGGCCAACGAGTAGCCCCGAAGTCAGCGTAACTTCGAGTCGAAACGCCAGTCCGGAGTAAGCTCAGTGCCGGTGACCTCGAGGTGAGGGAGGACTGGGTACCGACCTTCCTCCCAGACGATCTCCTTTCCATCCCAGCGGGCTTGGAGGGAAGGGTACAGGATCTCCCGGAGCCCGGCAATGGGCGCTCGATCGAACACGCTCGAGAGGAACCCCTCACCGATCATCCGGATCGCGTCGGGTTCGGCCACCCCCCTCGACTCGAGGTAGAAGACCTTCTCCGGATCGACGGGCGCCACCGACGTGGAGTGGGTCGCCTTCACGTCCCGGCAGAGAATCTCGAGGATCGGGATGGTGTCCGACCGCGCGCCGCGGGAGAGGAGCATCGCGTGCTCGGAGATCAGGGCCACCGTCTTGCGCGCCTCCGGTTCGATGCGGACCAGACCTCGGCTCATGCCTCGGGCCTCGTCGGTGAACACCCCCCGGGTGTACGAGGTTCCGTGGGTATCGGTGGAGGCGTGGGTGAGGTCGAACGAGCTGTCGTACGATTGGTCCTTCGCCCCGTAGAACGTCTGGAGGTCCTCCGCGACCGAGCCGCGCCCGGTGAGGCGCGTGTGGTTCCGGATCTTCGCGCGGTAGCCGCCGAGACCGTTCCACATCCATCCGATGCGCGCGTCGGCACCGGTCGTCGCGGTGCGCCGGTACACCGACACGGTCCGCAGGTCCGGAGCGTGGACGGTCAGGTAGATCATCTTCGCTTGGTCGCCGAGGTCCAGGTCGGTGCTCGAGGCGTAGAGACGCTGCCCGTCCAGCGGGGTACGGGTCGAGTAGACCTCCTCGGTGGCGAGGAGCTGGACGCGTGCTCCCACCCGGAACGCCCGCCGCACGGACAGCGCCTGCTTCGGGGCGGACAACACCGAGATCTCCTGGACTCGAATCGCCCCGGCCACGCCGGTGGGTATCTCCATGACGTACCCGCGATTGAGCAGGGCGGTCGCCAGGGCCGAGAGACGGTCGGGAGGTTCCTCGGATCCTCGGAGAACTCCATCGAGCCCCGGCCGGTGGGCTTTCCATACCTCACCGAGCGTCGTCACCCGAACGCCCAACCTCTCGAGCTCCGAGGGGACTTCCGCCCGGGTTCCCGATGCATCGTGTACGATCCGGACCGCGTCCCGGGGCTTGGGGGGCAGACCGACCGGAGCCGTCCTAACCCGAGGATCCACTCCGGTGAGGTCTACGTTGTTGAAGTAGCCGTAGCCCCGGTAGAGGGGATTCGGCTCGATGGGAAGCTCCCGGAAACGTTCGTACGCCTCGGCCCGCTGGCGGGAGAACTCCTCCGGGTCGCCGATGTCGCGGGACAGCTCGGTGACCTCGTCGGAGTGCAGCCAATCCTGAAATCGGGGCGCCGAGGAGGCCATCGGATTTACACACTCGGGTGTGTTTATAAGATGAGCGGGCGGCGGGCCCGCTCGCCGGTCGGAGGGTCGATATTCGAGGTCGGCCCATCGCCGCTGCGAACGCTGGGACCGTCGACGATGAAGGTTCCGAGTTCGTTGGCCCAGTGTCTTTGTAGCTGAACGTGATGAGGAACGGTCCGAGCATGTGCGACTGGGAAGCCGAGGAGTACGCCGAGTACCTGCTCTGGGTCGAAGCGGAGAAGGCTCGCGCTCGGGCCCGACTTCGCCTCGCTCCGGATGAGACCCGGGTCAGGGCGCCCACGCTCGCCGCGATTCCGCCGGAAATCGCCGAGGCATAATCCCGGGTGTTGACCTGCCACGCCGGCGAGCCGCTCGGGGACGTACCGCGGCGTAGGTGCGGAAGTCGTTTAGTATGCCCGCGACGGTAAGTTCCCGGTCGGTGTTCGAAAATGTATGACATGTATCAGGAGGTCATCCTCCAGCACTATCGCAGTCCGAAGAACTTCGGACCGCTCGCGGACGCCGACCGGATCGGCGAGGAATCGAACCCGCTGTGCGGCGACCACATCACGATCCGCCTGAAGCTCGAACCGGGTTCGCAGAAGATCTCCGCCGTCCGCTTCGAGGGCGACGGGTGCGCGATCAGCGTCGCGAGCACGTCGATGTTGACCGAGAAGGTTGCCGGCATGACGCTCGAGCAGGCGGGCCACCTCACCCGGGACGACGTCCTCCAGCAGCTCGGGATACCGCTCTCGCCGGTACGGGTGAAGTGTGCGCTCACCGGCTTCGCGGCGCTCGGGAGAGCGCTGCATCCCGAGTCGCTGCCTCCCGTAGCGTGACGCTGTCCGTCGGGCACCGGGGCCCCCGCTCCGCTCCGACCCGACCCGACTCCCGAGTTTCTCGGAGGCCGGGATGATCGTCATCGACCGTGACACCTGCGTCCTGTGCGGCCTCTGCACGGCGGTGTGCCCGCCGGACGCGATGGAGCTCACGGAGTCCGAGCTCGTGGTTCACACGAATTGCACCGACTGCGGCTGGTGCGTGCCGTACTGCCCGGTCGGGGCGATCTCGGGCGGCCGGCCGGTCCGCCGCCATCCACGGGATAAGTGAACGCCGCTCCGAGCGGGCACGCTCGCCCGTCACTCGCGCGGGTTTCGAGGGTGGATCGGGCACGGCCGCTTCAACCGACACATCCGACACTTCTCCGGCGGAACCGGGGGAATCGGCTTTTGCATGCGGCCGTACTTGCGGCGCGGCATCGAGCGGCCCCGCCCAACCATGCCGGCGACTTCAAGCTGCCGAACCGAGACCCAATCGGGGGCCATCGGTGGACTTTTAGAGGCCCCGGGCTCCCCCGGCGCGTGCCAGCGCTCACGGGACACGCCAGCTCGGAGGGAACGTCGAGGTTCCGGGACCGCGCGATCTCCGCACGCCGGCTCCCGGCCGAACATTTCCGCGAAGTTCCCGGTGACCTCCTCCTCTCGTCCGTCGGACTCGGCACCTACATCGGTGCGCCCGACGGACCGACCGACCTCGCGGTCGAGCAGGCGGTGCTCGTCTGCCTCACCTCGGGACGGGTGAACGTCCTCGACACGGCGATCAACTACCGTCATCAGCGCGCGGAACGCAGCGTCGGGCGGGCGATCGCGCGGCTGGTCGACCGGGGTGAGGTCGCCCGCGACGAGGTCTTCGTCGCAACGAAGAGCGGTTATCTCGCTCCGGATGCGGAGTCCCCGACCCCGGCCGCGCGCTGGGTCGAGGAGGAGCTGGTGCGTCCGGGCATTCTCCACCACGAGGATGTCGTGGACGGCTGCCACGCGATGTCCCCGTCCTACCTCAGCGACCAGTTCGAGCGCAGCCGCCGGAACCTAGGGCTGGAAGTGGTCGATTTGCTGTACCTCCACAACGCGGCCGACGCACAGATCCCCGCGGTAGGGCCGGATGAGTTCGGTGCTCGCCTTCGGGAGGCGTTTGCCCTCTACGAGCGGCTCCGCGCGCAGGGCCGGTTGCGCGCGTACGGGCTCGCCACGTGGGACTGCTTGCGCGTGCCGCCGGACCACACCGGATTCTTCGCTCTCGAAACCGCGGTGCGGCTGGCCCGCGAGGTGGGTGGCGAGGACCACGGATTCCGGTTCGTGCAGTTCCCGTTCAACCTCGCGATGCCGGAAGCGGTGACGTTGCAGAACCAGCCGGTCGAGGGATCCCGCACGACGCTCTTCGACGCGGCCCGGCGGCTTGGCGTGAGTTGCTTCACGAGCGTCCCGCTCGTCCAGGGCCAACTCGCCCGTTCCGGACCGAAACGGGACGGCCTGACCCGGGCGCAGACCGCGTTGCAATTCGCGCGGTCCGCTCCCGGAACGATCGGCCCGCTCGTCGGCCAGAAGAGCGCGGAACACCTCTCCGAAAACCTCGAGGTGGCCGCGCGTCCCCCGTGGGACGACCGCGAGTTCCGTTCGTTCGTGGCCTAAATCGTCGAGCGAGTCTCCGGCCCGGGCGTCCGGCGCTCGACGCGCCGTTCCGAACCGTTCGTCGCGAGCATCGACCGCCCGTCCACCTTCTGCACGCGAACGACGCGGTCTGCGATCGCCGAGAGCTGCGACTCGTGGGAGACCAGGACCACCTGGGGCAACCCGAGCTCCTCGAGCAGCTCCCCCATCCGGATCACCTGCTCGGGGGAGAAACCGTCCGTGGGTTCGTCGAGCAGGATGGTATCCAGATGCAGACTTCCCATCGAGCGGACGACCTGGGCGAGAGCGAGCCGGAACGCGAGGGCCAGGCTCGTCCGCTCGCCTCCGCTCAGCGCTTCGGCCGGGGTCCACTCGCCTTCGATCATCACCAGGGGCGTGAACGCGGGGTCGGTACGCGCGACCAACCCGGGGTCGTCGATGAGCGACGCGAAATAGCGCGCGAACTCCCGCTCGAACATCGCTTGGGCGTGCGTGAGGAGCTTCTGCTCCATCTCGAGAACCGTCGTGCGAAATGGGCCACCCACCCACGCCGCCTTGTCCTCCACCTCCTTGGCCTCCGCCAGCAGGGCCGTGCGTTCCTGTCGCCCCGCCTCGGCGGCTCCGATCCTTCGCTGGGCCTCATCGAGTTGGGCCTCCAGACGAGAGAGCATCGAGCGTTCCTCGGCCTCCCGTTCCCGGGCCGCCGACAGTCGGCCGCCGGCCTCCGCGAGTGAGGCGCGGACCTCACCGGCCTCCGCGCGACGAGCGGTCAACGCCCGGACCGCCGCCTCGCGCTCCGCGAGGCGCTCGGACGCGGCGACCGTTTCATTTCGGAGCCGTTCCGCATCGGACCGCAGGGCCGCGAGCGCGCGGTCGATCCCTTCCCGCCGTTCGGCCGACAGCAACGACAGCTCCAGTTCCCCGGCCCGCTCGCCTCGGAGACGGTCCAGCCTCGTTACGTTCGCTCGGGCGGCCGCGGCCCGCTCCTCCTCGGGAAGGAACTCCGCGGCCTCGGCCCGCGCCGCGGAGGTGATCGCGCTGGCTTGCTCCAGCTCGTGGGAGGCTTCCTCCCTCGCCCGCACCGAGCGCTCATGCGCGGCGCGCGCGCTGCTCCGGCGCTTCTCCACCTCGTTCCAACGCTCGTGCGCCCGCTCGTATCGCTCGCGGGCCTTCCGTTTGTCGTCGACCGCCTCCCGCGCTCCACGAGCCGTATCGAGCCTTCCCCGCGCGGCCTTCTCCAGCGCCGCGACCTCGGCCTGATGAGGCGCGAACTCGGCGGGTTTCACCGATTGGCCGCAACGAGGACAGACGCCCTTCTCGAGCAGTTCCTCCATCTCGGTCAGAGATGCCTGAGCCTGAGCGAACCCTTCGAGACTCGCCGCTTCGTCACGACGCGCCCGTTCCAGGTGCTCTTCGAGCGCTGCCAGGGATTCGGGCGTGGGGGCCCGTGGCGCCTTGGATGGTCCCTCGGCCCGGGCCTGCTCCAGGACATCCCGCGCCTCGGCTTCCTGCTCGTTCGCCCGCTCAAGGAGTTCGCGAGCCGCCGCTTGACGAGCTTCGGCCGAGGTCAGCCTCGCCCGAGCCTCCGCGAGCCGGCGGAGACCCTCGCCCCGGTTCCGCTCGTCCTCCCGAGCGAGTTCAGACTCTCGTTCGACCTCGGCGAGGGCACCGCGACGGGTCTCTAGCGCCTCTGCCTCGGCGTCGGTCGCTCGCCGTTCCTCGGCGCGCTGATTCAGCTCGCGTTCACGTTCGGCGAGGGCCCGGTGGCGATCTTCCAGGGCGGCTCGATCCACGCGGATATCGCGTTCGAGCCCCTCGAGCTCACGTTCGTCGGCTTCGGCGATCCGGGCCTTCGCCTCCGCCGCGTCGCGCGCCGCCTCGAGCTCCCGCAGGGCAACGCGCCGCTCGGTGAGGGAACGCTCGACCGAGCCCCGGTCGACCCGGAGTCGGTCGGCGAGCGCAGTCCCCTGGGTGAACTCGTCCTCGAAGTGGCGTAGCCGGTCCGCCTCGGCGCGCCGGGTCAGGGCGCTTCGTCGTAGGTCTGTGGCGAGCTCCTGCGCGTTGTCGGCCGCGGTGCGGTACCGTTCGACGCCCAAGGCCTTGCGCACCGTCTCCAGTCGGTCCTGCGGCCGAGCGGCGAGAATGTCGCGCATCCTCTCCTGCGGGACGTACACCGCCCATCGCCAAAGGTCGGAGTGCGCCTGGGGGCTCGGGTTGTCCGGGAACCCGAGGAGGTCGATGACGCGTTGCCGGAGTTCGGTCGCCGAGTAGGCCGTCTCCGCTCCCCCGACCATGAAGCGGATCCGCTCGGCCTCGAACGTCTCCTGGCCCTTCCGCCGGAGCCGACGGAAGCGTCGGGAGATCTCGTACTGCTGCCCGTCGCCCTCGAATCCCACGGCGACCTCCGCATGCCCGGCTCCGTGGCGAACCAGGTACGCGGCGTTCACCTCCGCGACGCCGAACAACGCCATCTCGATCGCGTAGAGCAGGCTCGTCTTCCCGGCGCCGACGTCGCCGGCGATGAGCGTCGTCCCGGTTCCGAAATCGATCTCCGCCGACTCGTAACTTCGAATATTCTTCACCCGGAGTCGACTCAGTTGCATCGTTCGCCGCCTCACTCTTGGCCGGGCTCGGGCCGTACGCTCAGCAGGCGGCGCGCGCCCGCGAGACGAGCGTTCGAATAATCCTGACGGGACTCGCCCTCGGCCTTGGAAAGACCGAGCTCGCGCAGGAGCTCCCGGGCCGTGCGTTCTCCCTCGGTGCCTTCGAGCCAGGCTCGACCCTCGCGCGTGGTCGCGAGCAGTCGGGTAAGCTCCGCGGCCTCGATACTCGATTCGCTCGATGCGGCCGAGTCGTCCGTCGGCGCTGAAGCGAGATCCCGCACGTCCCAGTGCACGATTCCTCCCTGGGAACCCTGGCGGCGGGCGACCTCGGTCAGCGTGAGGCTCGCGAGAGAGCCGTCGGCCAGCGTGCCGTGGACGCGCGGGAACAGGAGCGCCCCCGGCGCGCTCTCGTTCGAGAGCCGTGTTTCGAGCTCCGCACGTGCCTCCTCAGCGGTCTTGCCCGAGACGTCGATGTCCACGAGGCGTACGGAGCCTCGGGGGGCGGTGTCCACGAACTCGACGGACGGACGGCCGCCCGCGACCGTCACGATCGCCACGCCTTGGTGGGTCCGGCCGGCCTGACCATTCTCGAGGTCGGTTCGGCTAGTCCCGAACACCGCACCCGGGTTCACGAGGAGGCCTCCGCCGGGACCCTCACCTGTGTAGGTGTAGTGGATGTGCCCTCCGGCGTAGTAATCGCAGCCGGCGGGCAAGTCGTCGACGTGGATGCCGTGGATGTGCTCCCGGAGGCTCGGTGGCAGGTACTCCTCCACCGCGGCGTGGAACTGGAAGATCTTGAACCCGGGCGCGCTGCGGAATGCCTCGGCGTCGACGGCTCGGAAATAGTCGCGGTCGAGGCCGTGGGAGCGCCCCGAGATACCGGCGATGCATGCTCCCGTGGGCTCGTCCACGTGGAACGGTAGACTCCATCGCGAGCCCTCGCTCCGCACCGCCTCGGGAGCGACCTTCAGGAAGACGCCGGTCTCCGCGAGCACGTCGAGCCAGCTCGTCCGGTGGGCAACGTAGTCGTGGGAGCCGTAGATGACGTAGATCCTACGGCCCTGGTCGACGAACCGTCGGAGGGCCGCCGCGACCGGTGCGACCTCGCCGGGGTCGGGCACCGGCACGTGGAACAGATCGCCCGAGATGAGCAGGAACGCGGCGTCCCGCTCCTCCGCGAGCCGCAGCGCGGAGAGCAGGCTCTCGCGGAGTGCCGCCCGGACGGCCGGGTCCCGCGGCCAGGCTCCGACGTGCGCGTCCGCGAGGTGGGCGAAGACAAACCGGTCGGGTCCCATCCCCTACCCCTTACGAGTGGAAGTCACCGGATCGGGGCGGGAGCTCGAGGAGGCCGCGGCCGGGGGGGTCGCGTCCTGGATCCGTTTCGTCATCGCGGCGAGGAGGCCAGCCCCCGCGCCCATCGCGAGCAGCCCGACCAG
>Ga0187772_10000610_pt1 | contig 16052 bp, 9 predicted proteins | sample 0116_SJ02_MP15_2_FD_133137 | JGI IMG/M metagenome (GOLD analysis project Ga0187772, IMG submission 133137) | Tropical peat soil microbial communities from peatlands in Department of Meta, Colombia - 0116_SJ02_MP15_20_MG | ecosystem: Environmental > Terrestrial > Soil > Wetlands > Peat | place... | reverse complement strand
GCTTGGCCTGAGCTTTACGCAGGGTCTGAGGCGGGCATTTTCGCTTCGGCCTCATGTCCAAGAGCGCCATTCCGAACTGAGTCCACGGAGTGAGGAGTCTCTCTTCTCACTTCCCTCGCAACAAAGTACTCTTCCTGTTTACGAATTCGCTTCAGGCGTGGACGGCTTCTCCTGCTTCTCCGCCTTCATCTGCCTCAGAAGTTGCTCGATTCGCTCCATGTGCTCCTGCGAGAGGTCCAGCGAGAAGTGCAGATCGGGCAGCCGCCGCAGTTGCAATCGTTCGATCAATTCGTGCCGGATAAACCCAGAAGCGTGCTCCAGCGCCTTGATCGCGTCAGCTTGCTCCTTGGCATTTTCTGTCCGCACGCTGACGAACACCCGCGCGTGCTTCATGTCCGGTTGCACGCGAACTTCGCTGACGCACACATTCCCTTCCAGTCGGGGGTCCTTCAATTCTCCCGCAAGCATGGCGTTGATCTCGTGGGCGATCTCCTCGCCGACACGTTCATGTCGATGATGGTCTGGGCTCATGAGAATGGCGTCCTATTGTGGCAATTTCAATTTCGTATCCGATTGCCCGTGTAGTGGCCGAACTTTAGATCGGCCAACATTCAACTGCGGTATATGCTCTCGGCATTCCCTTCATCCCGCAGTCCTCACAAAAAATCCACGTCATGCGAGACCAGCAGCGGCCCCAAAATCTTGTCCGCCTCACGCAGAACCAACTGCAGAGACTCTTCCACATGCTGCTCGGCGTTTGACAACGTTACCACTCCCACTACCGATCGATTCCACAGATCCTGAAAATCTAGCTCTGCCACCGCCACATTGAAGTGTCCGCGTAAACGCTCCTTCAGGCTGCGCAAGATCTGCCGCTTGTCCTTCAGCGAATGTGCTTCGGGCAAGTGCAATTCGAGCGTTAACAGTCCTACCGGCATGGTGATTCATCCCCGGACGGCCAAGCCCGGGCTGCGACACCTAGCGCTACTTTCGGGCGGGAACCGACCCTTGTGCGGCGGCCTCGGCGGCGGACAGCTTTACCACCTGGAAGCATTCCAGAACGTCGCCAACTTTCACATCGTTGAAATTGGCGATCCCGATGCCGCATTCAAATCCGGTGCGGACTTCGCTCGCGTCGTCCTTGAATCGCTTCAGTGAACTCAGTTTGGACGCGTAGATCACGGTTCCGTCGCGCACCACGCGGACCTGCGCGTCGCGCTTCATGATTCCGTCGAGCACATAGCAACCGGCGACTGTGCCCGCACCCTTCACGCGGAACGTGTTCCGCACTTCGGCGCGCCCGAGATAGGTCTCCTGGACCACCGGCTCCAGCAACCCTTCCATCGCCTTCTTAATTTCGTCGGAAACTTCATAAATGATGTTATGCGTCCGGATCTCCACGTTTTCCTGCTGCGCCAGGTCGGCCGCCTTGCGGTCTGGGCGCACGCCAAAAGCGATAATGATGGCTCCGGATGCGCTCGCCAGCAGCACGTCGTTTTCGGTCACCGCACCCACGCCCGCGCTAATGATCTTCAGCTTTACTTGCTCGGTCGAAAGTTTCGGCAGCATCTCTTCCAGAACCTCTGCGGAACCCTGCACGTCTGCCTTGATCACAATAGGAAGCTCTTTGACTTCGCCCGCCTTCAGTTGCTCGTGCAACTGATCGAGCGTGATGCGCGCACCGGCACTTGCGCGCAGAGCGGCGTCGCGCTGCTTCGATTGGCGAAATTCCACCACGTGCCGCGCCTTCGCCTCATCCGTCACCTGGAAATGGTCGCCCGCTTCCGGAACACCCTGCAGACCGAGCACTTCCACAGGCGTGGAAGGCGGCGCATCCTTCACGGCACGTCCACGGTCGTCAAACATGGCGCGCACTTTGCCGAACACAGAGCCAGCAATGAAAAAGTCGCTGGTGTTCAGCGTTCCGTTCTGCACCAGAATCGTCGCCACCGGCCCGCGTCCCTTATCCACACGGGACTCGAGCACGGTCCCGCTCGCTGGCGCATCTGGATTGGCCTTCAACTCGCGCAAATCCGCCACAAGCAGAATGATCTCCAGCAGCTTGTCCAGATTCTTTTTCTGTTTTGCAGAAACTTCCACGAATTCGGTTTCGCCACCCCACTCAGCGGGCATCAAGCCCAAATCCGTCAGTTGACGCTTCACGCGTTCGGGCTGTGCTTCCGGCTTATCGATCTTGTTTACCGCCACGATGATCGGCACGCTCGCGGCCTTCGCGTGGTCAATGGCTTCGCGCGTCTGCGGCATCACGCCGTCATCCGCCGCCACCACCAGCACAACAATGTCTGTCACTTTGGCGCCCCGCGCGCGCATCCGCGTGAACGCCTCGTGGCCCGGCGTGTCCACAAACACAACGCTCCGGTCGCCTACCTGCACCTTGTACGCGCCAATATGCTGCGTGATGCCGCCCGCTTCGCCCGCCGCCACATCCGCCGCGCGAATGCCGTCCAACAAACTCGTCTTCCCGTGGTCGACGTGGCCCATCACCGTCACCACCGGTGGCCGCGGCTTCAGGTTCTCCTTGGTCTCTTCCTTCGCGACCTCCAGAACCATCTCCTCTTCGAACGAGACCACGCTCACCACGCCGTTGAACGCCTGCGCCAGGTCCGTCGCCGTTTGCACGTCCAGCGCCTGGTTGATGCTCGCAAACACACCTCGGTCCAGCAGCGTTTTCAACAGATCTTTCGCGCGCACATCCAGCTTTTCCGCCAGTTCCCGGATCGTGATTCCTTCCGTGAGTGTCACTTCGCGCGGCGGACGTGGTTCCGCCGGCGCGATCGCCACTGCGGCCACACCTCGCCCAGCGGCGCCAGGTCGCTGCCTCGTAGGATGCAGTTTCCGTTCGCCTTCCATCTCGCGCTTGTCGACCATCGGCCGTTGCCGTTGCGTCGGCCGGCGCGCATACAAGGGTTTCCCAGGCTCGGCCTTTGGCGGCATCTTGTCCGGAAGCGGCGGCAACATCGCCGGTCGTCCAGGCGTGCGCGGCCCCGGCCGCGAACCCGATGGCACGGCACCGGGCCGTTGCCCCCAGGGACGCCCCTGTCCTTGTCCAGCGGGACCTCCCGCCCCACCCGGTCCTCCTGGACGCGGAGTAAAAGGACGCCCGCCCTGTTGAGGCCGCATCGGCTGTCCGGGGCGAGGTCCACTCGGACGCTCGCCGCGTGGTTCTGTTCCAGGAATTGGACCACGGTTGCCACCCGTGGGCATTGGCGGCCGTGCGGGCATCGCTGGACGCGCCGTCGGCGCTGGCGCTCCACCCGCGGGCTTCGCAGCCATGGGCTGGGTGCCAGCACCGGGCTGTGGCGGACGAACTCGTGGTGGTACTCCTTGTGGCGGACGCGCCGCAAGCGGCTGTCCCGGAGTCGGTCTTGCGGGAACGGGACCTGAAGGAGCAGGCCGAACCGCAGGCGCGGATGCGCCGGGAGCAGGCGCAACCGGTGGTTTCGTGGCAGTGGGAGGAGCCGCGGGCACGGCCGGCTTTGTTACTGGAGCTGCTGCCGCTGGCGCAGAAGGAGCCGCAGGCGGGGCTGCAGCAGGTCTCGGCGCGGGCGCGGGTGCCGCAGGAGAATGAGCCACAGGCGCATGAGGTGCCGCGGGGACTGACGGCTTCGCAACAACAGGCGCAGGCGTATGTGGCGTCGCAGCAGGAGGCGCAGGCGGTTTCACCGCAGGTTTCGGTGCTTCCTGCACGGCCGCCTCTGGTGCCGAAGTACCTTGCAACCGATGACGAACTTTCTCTGCGACTTCAACGGGAATCGAACTGGAGTGCGTCTTCTTTTCGGCTACCCCAAACTCGGGCAGCAGGTCAATAATCGCCTTCGCTTTGACCTCGAGTTCACGAGCCAATTCGTTGATTCGAACTTGGGATGAGTCACTCATGCTTCGTTAAGAATTCTTCTCTTCCTGCTGCCCCTCGGGAGATTCGCTTTCCTTTGGTTCAGCCGCCGCCGAGTGATTCTCCGCGGTGGATTCCTCGCTTGCGCTTTCCAATTCGTTTTCCACTTCTGTCTCTGCAGCCGCTTCCGCTGCTTCCGTCACTTCTTCCGCGGTCTCCTCGGCTGCCTCTTCGGCGGCTTCCGTCGCGCCCTCGGCCGCGGCGGCTCCGGTTTCACCGCTTTCGTAGAAGCGGTTTACGGCCTGATAGATCTTGTCGACCATCTTTTCGCCGATGCCCGGAATTTCCATCAACTGTTCCGGCGTCATGCTGGCAAGTTTCTCCATCGAAGTGATTCCCGCTGCTTCAATCTTCTCGATCGTCTTCGGGCCCACTCCTGCCAGCACCGTCAATGGCGTCGCCGGAGCGGTCAGCGCGGTCATCTGCTCTTCGATTTCGCGGCGCTTTTCTTCCTCGCTCTTGATATCGATGTCCCAGCCGATCAGCTTGCTGGCCAGCCGCACGTTCTGTCCCTTTTTCCCGATGGCCAGAGAAAGCTGCGAATCTTCCACGATCACTTCGAGTTTCTTGTTTTCTGGATCGGTGATCTGGACGCGCGTCACTTTGGCGGGGCTCAATGCCTTCTGCGCAAACGCCACGGTTTCTTCGTTGTACGGAATAATGTCGATTTTTTCCCCGCGCAGTTCGCGAATGATGGACTGCACGCGCATGCCCTTCATTCCGACGCACGCGCCCACCGGGTCCACGTCCTTGTCCCGGCTTGCCACGGCCACTTTCGTCCGTTCACCCGCCTCGCGTGCCGCCGCGCGGATCTGCACCGTGCCGTCATATATCTCCGGCACTTCCATCTCGAACAGCCGCTGCACCAGCGACGCATCCGCGCGCGACACCACCACCTGCGGTCCCTTGGCCGCACGGTCCACGGCCTTGATCACCACGCGCAGACGCTCACCGATGTTGTACGTTTCCAGCTTTGATTGTTCCCGCTTCGGCAGCCGCGCTTCCGTCCGCCCCATGTCCACAATCAAGTCCGGGCCTTCCGCGCGCTTCACAATGGCTGTCACCAGTTCGCCTGTGCGCGTGTGGTACTCATTGTAAATCGTGTCGCGCTCGGCCTCGCGTACCTTCTGTAGGATCACCTGCTTTGCCGTCTGCGCCGCGATGCGCCCCAACACGTCCGTGGGCTTCGACGTGCGAATCTCTCCGCCAACCTCCAAGTTGGCGTCCTTTTTCTTGGCGTCGGCCACACTGATTTCCCGCTTGGGGTCGGTAACTTCTTCCACTACGGTCAAGACCGAGTACACATCCACTTGTCCTGTTTCCGGGTTGAACCTTCCGCGCAGGTCCTCTTCCGACTTGTAAAATTTCCGCGCCGCCACCACCATCGCGTCTTCGATGGCGGAAATCACCACTTCCGGTTCGATGTGCTTTTCCCGGCTGAGCATTTCAATTTGTTGGTAGAGCAGATTCGCCATTTTCTTTCAGTCCTAGAATTCAATCGCCAGGTTCGCCTTGCGGATCGTCTCCAGCGGAATCTCCACGACCCGCGCTTCTTTCCCTTTCAACTCCAATCGGACTTTTCCGTCCGTAAACCCTTTCAGCCGTCCTTCGAAGAATTTCGCTTCTCCAATAGGTTCGGTCGTGGAAATCTTAGCCAGCCGCCCCACGAATCTTTCAAAATCCGCCTGCGTCTTCAACGCCCGGTCCATCCCCGGAGAGCTGATTTCCAGCACATACCCCGGTCCCGGCACCAGTTCTTCGACGTCCAGAATCACGCTGAGTTGCTGGCTCACCTTCTCGCAATCCGCGTGGCTGATCCGCGCGTAAGGGCTTCCAACTTCTTCCCCTTCAGTCCCTTCCGCTGGCCCCGGCGGCGGAACCCGGTCGATGTACACGCGCAGAAACCGCTGCTTGCCTATCTTCCACTCGACATCCACGACTTCCAGGCCTTCCGAACGTGCCACGCGTTCCGCGGCCTCGCGGATTTTTTCCAAATTCACTTAAAGACTCCCCGGCCTAAGCCGGTCTGAAGCTCAGTCCATCCGGCGGCAACAAAAAAGTGGGCTTGCGCCCACTCCATGGTGCGACCCGTAACAGAGCGAAAATAGAGTATATTCCGTCACCCCCCCAAAAGCAAGGCTAGGCCCACCCCCGCCACCCCCGCCAGTCTCCCCTGGCGCCCTCCGGGCCGGTTTTGGCCTGGGCCGAGGGAGTTCGCTAGCCCAACACTGCCCAATCCCCCTTCTCTGAACGCTGTCCCCATAAACAAAAGAGGCCCCAGCCTCCGCCGGAGCCTCTCCACTCTTGTACGCCTCGAAACCGTTTTACGGCTTGGTTGCAGGAGGCGTCGCTGGCTTCGGCGCCGGCTTCGCTGGCGCAGGCGTAGCAGCTGCCCCGCCACCCTTCACCGGATACGCCTGGTCGTACAGCTTGATGATCTCCTGCGTGATGTCAATGTTCGTCGACGCAAACAGGATGGGCGAGTTCTGCGCCGAGGAATCGAACACGGCCACTAGCCCGTTCTCCCGCGCATAGCGGTCCAGAACATCCATCATCTTCCGGCCAATTCGATCCACCACGTCCGCCTGCGCCGCCTGCACGTCTTCATTCAATTCGTTGTTCTTGCGGTCCAACTGCTGCGTCAGCTTCTGTCCTTGCTGGGTCAACCGTACCTTCTCTTCATCGCTGAGCGTGTTCGCCCCCGCATTGAGCCGGTTCCGCAGGTCGTTGATCTGCTTGTTCATGTTTTCCAGCTCGTTCTGCCGCGGCGTAAACTGTGCCTGCAAATCTGCCGAAGCCTGCTTCCCTTCCCCCGTGGTCACAATTGCTTGCCGGACGTTGATGACGCCGATTTTGCCGCTCGAAGCCGAACCCGCGGTCGTCTGCGCCTTTACCGCTGTTGTTCCGAGCAGACACGCCACCCCGAGAACACCCATACCAACGATATTTCTGAAATTCACTGTACTCTCCTTATTGATCTCCGGGCACGCCTTCCACTACCATCTTCGCCGAACGAAAGGATTACCCTGAACTTTTCTGCGTGGTCCGGTTGAACTTTTTTCGTGATCCATGCTGAACGAGCACAACCCGCTGGTCGGCCGTTCCTTCGGAACTCTCCAAAGTTCCTCGGGTCCGGCCCCACAGACCCGCTTTGTTGCCGAATCACAAACACTTAAGTATAGCTGACTCGCCGTTTTCTCCGCAATCGGAGCCATTTCGCATTCCATGGCTCCGGTCTCAAAATCTCCTATTTCGGCGTAGGCACAAGCAGAACGCGGTCATTGTTCTGATCCGCCATCACCGCCGTGTTCGTGAATGGATCGATCACCACCGCGAACTGCGACTGGCTGCTGATCCCCAAAGTCTCTCGGGTGGCAAACGCCGGTGCGTTCACCGCGTCAACCACGGACATCGTGTTCGCGGTCGAGTTCGTGGTCACGATCGTGCCCGTCTGGTAGTTGTACCCAATAGAAAATGGGTTTATGCCCACGCGGATTAAGGTCGTTAGCCCGCTGTCCGGATTGAAGCTATAAATCGCGTTCTGTTGCGTTGAAGTAGCATAGAAGAGCGCCGGGCTGACCGCAGGGTCATACACAATGCCTGTAGGATTCGCCGACAGCGAGCTGATGGAGGACGTCGTAGTCTTCGTCGGTGGAGTGACCGCCAGGTTGATTACGTCCAACCCTCCCGTAGCGGTTATCGTCCCCGAACTCTGGATGTTCGTAACCACCGCCACCGCGCGGTTTGGATCGACCGCGATGGCCGTCGGCGGACCGCTAACCGCAATGAGGGTCGGCGTTAGCGTAGCGGGAGGTGTGGCCAGTAACAGGGGCGTCAAATCAATGTCCGCCAAACTGTTGCTGCCCGAGTTCGCAATTAAAGCGATTCCTTGGTCCTGATCGATGGTTACGCCCAGGGGCGAAACTCCCAGTGTGCATATGTTCGTCGTTGTCACGGTCGCGGTACCTGTGCTGCACGTGCCCGACGTAAACGACAATTGCGACGCGCTGAACGGACTGCCTCCATACTTGATGATCGACGCGGACGCGTCGGCGTTATTCGCCACCACCGCGTATCCGAGTCGCGGAATCACATCCACGCCGATTGGATGATTTCCCACGTTCACGGTCGCCAGCAATGTTCCATACGGTACCCCGTAATTGTGGGCGTTCGTGGAATCCATGTTGATGAAAGAAACGTTGTTGCACCCGTAGTTCGTCACCACCGCCACGTTTGCAATATCGTCGATTGCCACTCCTTCGGGCATCACCGCCGAACTGCACAACGAACTTAGCGATAGCACGCTCACGGCATAGACGTCCTCCGTGTTCGAATTCACGTTGCCCGTGACAAGATCCAGCGCAAAATCGTGCGCTCCTGTCAGGCGGGTGGCGTCTATGGTCACGTCCACTTCCGAATCGGTCGCGCTCGTGACCGTAACCCCCGTCGGGTCGCCATCGAGTCTGACCGTCGGCGCCCCTCCGCTCAGAAATCCCTGGCCAAGAATGCGCAACGTGGCGGACTGTCCAACGGTCACACTCTGCGCGAAGCACGCTGCGTATATATTGGTTGGGCTCGAGGGATCGCAGATCGCTTTTGGCAACGGATTGGGAGCGTTTGGCGCGCTCGCCAAAGGTGGCTGGCCGCTTGCCACTCCTCCCGATGTCACCAGCAGATCCTCAATGTTCACGGGCTTGAACGTCGTGGTCGGATCGATGTCCAAATACGTGAGGGTATTGGAACCGGCATTGGCCACTAGTACAAGATTCGTCTTGGGGTCGTAGCCCATCGAGCCATACACCGTCACCGCCGAACCACCCGATGGGGTGAAGCTTCCCGCTCCCGTCTGCCCGGTCTGAATAGCTTGGATAATCCGGTACGACGGGCTCCCGTTAGGTCCTGTTGCAGTTGGTCCACCTGGGTTGATCAGCGAAATTTCGTTGTACACGTCTTGTGGATTGTAGGCGACCAGAACATTCCTAAACGGATCCCAGGCTACGAAGCGCAATCCGATCTCTGCCGCACCCGCGGGAATGGGAGTGCACGTGTTGCAACTGCCGCGATTCAAGGTCAACGACGTAACCACCTGGTCTAGGCCTGCAATAAAGCCGATCTGGCTCGAGGAGACGTTCGGATCGGCATAGGCGAAGGTGCGAGTTACGGGATTGATCGCCGCACCCACTGCCGTCGAGCTCGTGCTGAACGTGTAGTACGGATTCCCAAAGGTAACCGTGCCACCGCCACCTGTAGTGCTTGTGCCGCATTGCGTGCCGTTGTAGGTGTACGTGAAAGTGTAGGTAGTGGCGCTGGTGACGTTATATGTTCCATTGAAACTTGCCGGTGTTGCTCCCGCGATCAAGACCGTTCCCGGCGCAGATTGGTTCAATCCATTCGGCACCGGCGTGGTAATGGTAACGACGTCGTTCGTGCACACCGCTCCATTCGGCGCCGCAAGGATGGGCACCGTGTTATTCGTCAGCAGTAGATTCACCACCGACGTGACGCCTGTTCCTCCCGGTGTCACATAAGCCACCGGCACATCCGGCTGCATGACTACTTGCGGCGTCGCCCCAGTATTTAGGGACACGGACGCGATGGCACATGGCACCTTCTGGCTGGTTATGAAACATGCCGGTTGCTGCGTCGAAGGATTCGGATTCACGTCCACAATGAACCCAACGAAGGCATTGCTGAACGCCACTACCGCGTAATGCGTCGTGTTGTCTACTCCCACCGAGTAGGGCAGCGGCGCGGTTGTTCCCGGGGGTTCTTGCACCAGACCTGACAAACTGATCGGTGAGCCGATAACTTGGCCAGAAGGAAGGGCCAGAAGCGTTAAGGTCGAGTCTGCACTGTTCACCACCACGCCCAAATCCTGCCCGGCGTATCCTGCTGCGGTCAGATCAATGCGATCGTCGATCGCGATACTTGTGGGCTGGTTCCCCACGGGGACCTGTATGCCCATTTGCGGCATGGAGCGTCCGGACACCGAGGAATTCGGCACAAAATTAACAATTTGCAGCGCGTTTGCCCCCTGTTCGGTGATGGCCGCATAGCCCTTTGCCGAATTGATCGCAATGCTGCTCGGCACGACGTTTGTCACGCTTCCAACCGCTGGCAAGGGAATCGACGGAGGATTCATCGTTTGCGTCGGCGGAGTCGTCGTGGTCCCGGTTGTAAAGTAGGATGAACTCAGTTGCGTAAACGTCGGCTGCACAGCGACGTCCGTCGTCACTGTGGGATACGGTGGCTGCGAACCTTGTGGTGCGTTGCTTACGATGGACACGGGATACAGCCCCGGTCCGTTCAGTGGTCCGCTGCTTCCAGCAAGGAACCCTGTGAACTGCCGGGCATTAAACGATGTCGCGACGTTCGAAGAGCCATTGAACAGCAGGTTGACGATAGGGCTGTTCCCGCCGCCGTAGTACCCGCCATCCGCGGAAAACTCCGTGCTCGTTCCTTGCGGATAGCTGTACGGCACTGCAGACACCAAGGCCGGACTCGTGTAAACCAAATTGATGGGATAGGAAATCGAGGTCGTTTGCCCCGGATTGTTCGGGTCCGGGATGTTGTTTACCGTGATGGTTCCCGTTCCCGCGTTGGCCAGTTGTGGTGCCATTAATCGTATTCGCGTCATGATCGACGCGTCACAAGTCACTACCGGTGTCACCCCGCTGGCGCTGGGCGTGCAGTACGCTGGCGAAATGGGGATCGTGAATACGTTCGACGGATTGATCACCTGCGGCGATTGATTGGGTCCTGGCGGCGTAAACGTGATCGCGGTTGTGTTGAGCAGGTTCCTCGCGTTCAGGAACACATCCTGCAAGACTCCGCCGGCAGGGATTGTGGTCGGTTCTATTCCAGTGAAGGTAATCGGGTTCGTCGTCGACTGCACCAGCGTGATCTTCGCTACCGCATACGCGGTCGCGTCCGCTGCAGACCACACCACGACGTACACTGTCGGCGCGGCCGTAGACGCGCTCGACCCGCTCGAAACCGGGCTTGTGTCCTTGGGAAAAGTCGACGGCGCCGTGAATACTCCCTGAGCGGATATTGTCCCGCAACTTGGGCTGCACGATGCTCCCTTGGGATCGGCAACATCTCCATCTGGGAAGTATTTTGTATTGTTTGCTACTGGCTGCATCACTGCCCATTGAGGGTTGGCGCTCCCCGGCGATACGTTCAGGAAGGAGGCTGTGAATTGCACCTGCTGCGCGGGGCTCAATCCCACGGGGACTGTCGCTGTCGCCGGTGTTGCGCTCACGGCGATGCCGGAACTTAGCGTGATGACCGCCGTTCCCTTCTTGTTCTTCGCCGCGTCCGCCGTCGCCGTGAATGTCAGCGTTGGTGGAGGTGAGGGAAAGTTCGAAAGCGTCGGGGCCGTGTACGTCAGCACGTTGTTCGTAGACGATTGCGCCGTCGTCCACGTTCCCAGGCTCCCGTTATTTAGTGCTGCCACCTTCTGGCCTGACGTGCAGGTTCCCCCGTTTACCTGCGAAGGATTTGGATTTTGAGTTGTCGGCAGCGGCGTGTACACGAATGTGCATGCCCATGTAGAAGTCAGCGTCGTGGAACCTGCGACTGTCGAAGTAAAAGTCGCTACCGTTCCCGCGATCACCGTTGCGATCGGAGGGAACACTGTGTCCGTCACGGTGTTCGCGCCCGAACCTCCGCACCCACTTTGCAAAATCAGCGCTGCCGCAAGCATCAGCATTGCGGCCGTTTGTATTCTTACCAACTTCATGACTCACATCTCCCTGGCGTTTTCTCCGCCGGCCACGCCGGCGCCCACTTGCTCAATCCGTTTTCTCTAAAGATGGCCCTCATTCTTGTTCCGTTTTCCTGCCGAGCTAGAAGGTTCGGCTCACTGTGAACCGGAACGTTTGCAGCGGCTCAAAATAATGCAATCTCCCCGGGTTCTGAAGCGCCGGTTGAATCTGAAGCAAAACCGACGGATCGCATTCGTTTGGATGCAGTGGATTGGTCAAACCCATGGCCTGGCACGTCGACGTCAGATTCGTCAAGTTGACCTTGTCGAACGGCGCAACGATCGTCTGGTGAATGCGCAGCGGGTTGTAGGCCCAGTAGATTCGGAACGGCGCCTGCACGATCGGAATGTTGACATTGAATTCGATGCCCACCGAATCTCGCAGCCGGAAGTTCGTTCCGGGGGCGATCTGCAATTGCTGCGTCTGGTTGACCAGCGGGAATTGCTGGTTGATGTTCGTCACGCCAGTCGGATCGAGTTTCAACGCGCTCTTGTTCACGATTCCGTCTGTCCCAACGTCGTTGAACAGCGTCATCCCCACCGGACCTGCAATCGGTATCCGGTATTCGAAGTTCGCCACGCTCTCCAGGTCCGCCCCCGGGAATGTGATCGTGTAGGCCACCACCGGCACAGTGAACGCTCCAATCGTCGGCGCTCCTGTGGGGCCCAAAACTCTATTATTCGCGAACGTTACTGCCTGGTTAACGACGCTTGGAATGTACGTCACCGGTGAAATCGCACGAATGTCGAACCCGCGCAGATCGTTCTCGCCTCCCATATAGAATCGGCTGAACGGCGGCACTTCGCCTCCGCCATATCCCGTCGTCCATGCCGCCAGAAAATGGACGCCGATGGCATTGCGTCTGTGATTGACCGGATGGAAGTACTTGAACTCACCAGTATTCGTGATCGTCTTTACGTTGCCACCGAGGCCCGAGACTGCCAGGGAGTAGAAATAACTCCTGCCTCGTGTCGCGTTGATCGGATTATCGATCGTATTCTGCGTAATTGACGTCGTGACCGTGCTGGACACGATTCCGTTCAACGCGCTCGGTCCGGCAATGCTCAGATACTGCAACTGCGTAAACAGCAATTCCGAGGCCTGGTTAAAGGTCTGTATGTCCGTGTGTGTGAATCCATAGGTCACACCTACGCGCGTAAACGCGTACTTCTTCAACGGATAGCTGGCATACACAGTGAAGCCTGTGCTGTTCTGGTTGTAATCCTGAATGTACTGGGGGTTTACGCTGACCTGCTGGCCTGTGACCAGTGCCGTCTGTTCCGCCTGGTTGAACTCATATTTCGAAGTGAAAATCGTAAAGCCTGTGGCAATGGGCCGGTCGAACAGGTAAGGTTCGGAAAAGCCCAGCATGACGTTTCGTTCGTACTGGCCCACCTGCGCAGAAAGGGTCAGCGTCTCGCCCAGTCCGAGGAAATTGTTCGTCTGATAGGTCAGCCCGATGAACCCGCCGGCCAGTCCGCTCACACCACCCTGCAACCCGATCGACTGTTTCCCTTTCTCTTTCAGCTTCAAAAGAATATCGACCGTACCGTCTTTTGTGTTGCGCGTGATTTCCGCGGACTTGTCAGGATCGATCTTGTCGAAGTAGTTCAGCTGATTCAAGCGAAGAATGCTGACTTCCCATGCGCGCTTGTTGAAAAGCTGGCCTTCGTCGATCAGCAATTCGCGTCGGATCACCTTGTCGCGTGTCGTCGTGTTCCCGCTGAACTCGATTCGCCGCACGTAGTACTGCTTGCCTTCGTCGAACTTCATGGTCACATCGATTCGCTTGGCCTGCTCGTCAAAGTCCGTCTGCGGCTCCGGCACGAAATCGATGAAGCCGTACTGCCCGTAAATCTTTGTGTAATCCTCCATCGCTTTGCGGATCTTCGCGGCAGAGAATACGTCGCCCGGTTTCAACGGAAACACGCTCTTCAGCGCATCCACTTTTAGAGACAGAGCCTTGTCCGGGTCCGCGCTCACGATCTTGATCGTTCCCATGGTGTACTTTTCGCCCTCTTCGATGGGGATGGTAATGTTCACAGCCTTTCCACTGCTTTTTCCCATGAACGGCATTCCGTACTTCCAGCCTTCGGTGTCCACGTTTTCCAGAATGGGATCGGGCAGCGAAACTTTCATGTACCCATTGTTCTGGTACAAGCCGCGAATCCCGACTTCCTGGTCTTCGATCAGCTTGTCGTGGTCATAGGTCTTGGCCATTACGTTGATATTCGTGAAATACAACGGAATCGCGTACGGCCGGTCGTTGTGCATCGCGCGAATCAATTTGCGGTCGCTGAACGCGTGGTTGCCGGTGAATTTGATCTTTCCGACTTTGACTTTGGGTCCCTCGTCGATTTTGAACACCAGGATGACGGCGTTGCTCGACGCGATTCGTTCGTATTGCGGAGTCACTGTTGCGAACTGCCGTCCGTGTTCACCCAGCAATTCCTTCAGGACCACTTCTGCCCTCTTGATGCGCGTCGGGTCAAACTGGCTTTCCACCGTCAGTCCTACTTTTTTCTCCTTAAACCGGTCCAGAATGTCTGACTCTGAAATGGAGTGGATGCCGTCGTACCGGATGCGCCGGATTACCGGCCGTTCCGTTACGTCAAAGATGATGATCTTCCCGTTGGGCTTTTCCCCGTCTTCAACGCGCAGCTTGATGTCTTCAAAGAATTGCGTGTTCCACAACGCCTGAAAATCCCGCCGCAAGCCTTCCTCGTTATAAGGATCTCCCTGCCGCGTGAAGATGCGCGCCAGCAGTGTGTCTCGGCGAATACGGCGATTGCCTTCGAAATCGATTCGTTCGACAAACGGTTGTCCCGGGGTATCCTGCCCGTCTGCCGTAAGCAGGCCCGAAGGAACCTCGTTTATTCTTTCTTCCAGGGTGTTTTCGTTCAGAGAGGCATGAAACAAGGTGAAGCTTGGCGGAGGTTGTTTCCCATTTTCTACTTCAGTGGGAATCTTTGCGGCAACGCTATTTTTTCCGATCAGAGAAACCGCCGCGACCAGGGCTAAGACACAAAACTGGCGAGCACACCAGGTTGTTATGTCCGGCGATGAACAGAAGTTCCTTTTAGCGGCCGTCGATCGGATCAAGGCCGCGCCCCCAAACCCAATTGTTATTCTCCCGCCGGTCCCGGTATGGGCCGGCCGAACGTACTTCGCATCACGGCCCCTTTAGACCCAAGGCCGCTTCGCGGTCACACGCTGCGTCTGATTCACTAATGAACGACTGGGGTTGCCTCACCGACTGGCCGGAACGCGAGACCCTCCCCCGCAACATAAATTTGCAATGTTGCTGGTCTCTGAATTCCCCCCTGGATCAACGATTCGCTCAGCGGGTCTTCCACATATTTCTGCAACGCCCGCCGCAACGGCCGCGCACCATAACTCCGGTCCGCGCACGTCTTCTCGAGGATCCATTGCCGCGCTTCGGGTGACAACACCACTTGCACCTGTCTGTGAATGAGCGTGTCGTTCAACTGCCCCACAAGCAGATCGATAATTCTCAGCAGGTCCTCGTCACCCAAAGGATTGAACAGGATGACATCGTCCAACCGGTTTAGAAATTCCGGATTGAACGCCCGCTTCACTTCGCCCAACACCATTTCTTCCATGCTCTTCAAGCTGGCTTCATCTAGGCCCGCTTGGAAGCCGATCGTTGTGCGCTTCTGCAAATGCCGCGCACCGATGTTGGAAGTCATGATGATGATGGTGTTGCGGAAATCGACCGTATTGCCCAGACCATCCGTCAACTGCCCGTCTTCAAACACTTGCAACAAGATATTGAACAGGTCAGGATGCGCCTTCTCGATCTCGTCCAATAATATAACCGAATACGGCGTGCGGCGCACGCGCTCGGTCAGTTGTCCGCCTTCCTCGTAGCCCACGTATCCCGGAGGCGCGCCGATCAGCTTGGACACCGAATGCTTTTCCATGAATTCGGACATGTCAAAACGAATGAGAGACTTTTCGCTGCCGAACAAAAATTCCGCCAGCCGCCGCGCCACTTCCGTCTTGCCGACGCCTGTCGGGCCCAGGAAGAAGAAGCAGCCCACCGGCCGCAGCGGAGATTTCAATCCCGCTCGGCTACGGCGAATTGCGCGCGCCAGCGCTGTGATCGCCTTGTCCTGGCTGATCACCCGCTTGTGCAGTTCCGGTTCGATCCGCAGCAGCTTTTGCTGTTCGTCCTCCTTGATCGACGTCACTGCAACGCCCGTCCAACGCGATACCACTTCCTCGATGTCCTCGCGCGTTACGATTCCCGTTGACGCATCATCCAGCTTGTACCGCTCGCGCAGCACGCGCAGGTTTTCTTTCTCCTTGCGCTCTTCTTCGGAGTAGAACCGTGCCTTTTCGAACTC
>Ga0187772_10000609_pt1 | contig 16052 bp, 7 predicted proteins | sample 0116_SJ02_MP15_2_FD_133137 | JGI IMG/M metagenome (GOLD analysis project Ga0187772, IMG submission 133137) | Tropical peat soil microbial communities from peatlands in Department of Meta, Colombia - 0116_SJ02_MP15_20_MG | ecosystem: Environmental > Terrestrial > Soil > Wetlands > Peat | place... | reverse complement strand
TCCACTGGTCAGGATGCTGCTCGCGCGGGCAGTAGGTTGCGACGAGTTCGTCGGCGATCATCTCCGCCTTGCCGAGCACGAACTCCTTTTGATCGCGTCCTTCAAGAAACGACCGCCGCAGCGAATAGATCGTCTCCCGCTGCTTGTTCATCACGTCGTCGTACTCAAGCAGATGTTTGCGCGCTTCGAAATTCTGCGCCTCGACCGCCTTCTGCGCGTTCTCAATGCGCTTGCTGATCAGCCGCGATTCAATCGGCACGCCTTCCGTCATCCCCAGGCGGTACATGATCGACTGAATGCGCTCCCCGCCGAAAATCCGAAGCAGGTCATCTTCAAGTGAAAGGAAGAATCGGGATGATCCCGGATCCCCCTGCCTGCCCGCGCGCCCTCGAAGCTGATTGTCAATGCGCCGTGCCTCATGGCGCTCCGTGCCGAGGATGTGCAGTCCGCCCATCGCCACCACTTCATCGTGTTCGGCCTTGCACTGCTCTGAGAACTGATCGAATAGCGGCTTCCATTGCTCGAGCGGGACCTGAAAGATCTTGCCCTCCTGCTGGAAGAGGACCATCGGGGCGTTTGCTGCAGCCCCCGCGGAGCCATTCCCCGAAACGCCGGCCACTGCGTCTGCCTGCGCCGGCGTTTCCGAGCCCGTCGGCCCCGCGATCACGGAGGCTGCCGGAGCGTACGGCATCGCGAGTTTGTTCTTCACGCAATATTCGCGCGTCATCGCTTCGGGATTGCCGCCGAGCAGAATGTCCGTTCCGCGCCCGGCCATGTTCGTCGACACGGTGACCGCGCCTTTGCGTCCCGCCTGCGCGATCACTTTCGCTTCGCGCTCGTGTTGTTTCGCGTTCAATACCTGGTGCGGGATTCCAGCCTTCTTGAGCAGCTCCGCAATCTTCTCCGACTTCTCGATCGAGATGCTGCCGACGAGCACCGGCTGCCCGCTTTCGTAATACTGGCGAATGCCTCCCGCCTTCGTGCCGTCTTCCTGGATGATCCCGTTCACGGCCGCCTCAAACTTCTCAGCCTCCGTGCGATAGACAACATCGGGATTCTCGATGCGGATCAGGGGTTTGTTCGTGGGAATCGCCACCACGTCCAGCTTGTAGATCTTGTGGAATTCAGGTGCTTCGGTTTCCGCCGTTCCAGTCATGCCCGAAAGCTTCTTGTACATCCGGAAGTAGTTCTGGAACGTGATCGTCGCGAGCGTCTGGTTCTCGCGCTCGATTTTCACGTTTTCCTTCGCCTCGACCGCCTGGTGCAGTCCGTCCGACCAGCGCCGCCCCGGCATCTGCCGCCCGGTAAATTCGTCAACGATCACCACCTCGCCATCCTTGACGACGTAATCTACGTCCTTCTCGAACAGCGTGTGCGCGCGCAGCGCCTGATAGACATGGTGAATGATCTCCATGTTCGACGGATCGTAGAGGTTACCGAGATTGAGCAGACGCTCGCACTTCGACACGCCTTCTTCGGTCAGCGTGGCCGTACGCAGTTTTTCGTCGAGCGTGTAATCGATGTCTCGAATCAGTTTCGGGATGATCTTATCAATGCGGTAGTACTTGTCCGTTGATTCCTCGGCGGGCCCGGAAATAATCAGCGGCGTGCGCGCCTCGTCGATCAGGATCGAATCCACTTCGTCCACGATGGCGAACTGGTGCCCTCGCTGTACGCACTGCGCGAGATCGTACTTCATGTTGTCGCGGAGATAGTCGAAGCCGAATTCGTTGTTCGTGCCGTAGGTGATGTCCGCGGCGTATGCCGCCCGCCGCTGCGCGTCGTCCAGGTCGTGGACGATCACGCCGACCGTCAAGCCCAGCATCCTGTATATGGGCCCCATCCACTCGGCGTCGCGCCGCGCGAGGTAGTCATTGACAGTGACGATGTGGGCGCCGCGGCCCGCAAGGGAGTTCAGGTACGCAGCCAGAGTGGCGACGAGCGTCTTTCCTTCGCCCGTCTTCATTTCTGAGATTTTTCCCTGGTGCAGAACAAGCCCGCCGATCAGTTGAACGTCAAAGTGGCGCATCCCGATCGTTCGCCGTCCGGCCTCACGCGCTAGCGCGAACGCCGGTATCACGGCTGGCTCGAGCGCTTCCTGCAACCTGTCCTTGTAGTTCGGATCGTCCCGCTCGACCCCTTCGAGACGCGCCTTCACCTCGGCCTTAAGCGCAACGGTCCGTGCGCCGATCTCTGCGTCGGTGAGCTTCTGCATCTCCGGCTCGAGATCGTTCACCGCGCCGACGAGCGGCTGGATGCGTTTGATGTCGCGCTCGTGCTTCGTGCCGATAAATCGCGCAACGACGCTGTCTATAACCTTCTCAACGTTCATATTTTCTTGGTGTCATTTCCAAGGCCCGGCCTTCGCGGCCGGGAAAACGAAGCCCTCTTCACCTAATTTGATGCTCCAATTTGCATTGTAGCCGCTCGCGCGCCTCTTCGCCAACGCCCGATATAGCGGCCCTCGCAGTCCCTCTGGTCGTGCGGGTGCGAAGGCGGATCAAGGCGGCCGGGACCTTGCCATTAGGCGCTATAGGCGCTACAAGCGTATACTCCTTGGAATCCGACTCGTGGGATTTACTGCTGATGCTCATCGTCAACCCTCGTCGGCCTGGAAACGCCGTCTCTCCTAACGGTCCGCGGAATTCTCAAACCGCACGGTCCAGGTCTCGTCTTGCTGCAATTCTTATTCTTCTCGGGCTCATAGGACATTTCTGTTGTGACACCCTCGGGGCTCAAACGCTGGGGCAAACTCAGACCTCCCAGCTGGGGGGAATGATCGATGTCCGTTTACGCCTGGCGGACGGATCGCAATTTAGTGGCGTGGCACGGATCGTCCTAAAACTGCCGCAAGGGCCGATAGTTACCGAAAATAGCGTGGGGTTGGCATCTGAAGCGACGTTTCCTGGCCTTGCGCCGGGCAACTACGAGGTCGAGGCAAGCGCCCCCGGCTTCGTCACGGTCCAGGAGGAGGTCGACATTGAAATGCAGGGCAGTTCTGTCAGCCTTCTTCTTACGATGAAGCCGGAAGAGCAGCAGAAACCCAGTTCCGGAGGGGTTGCTGCCCCCATTCTTGCCCCAAAACCACGCAAGGAATTGGACAGCGGTCTCGAGGCACTCCGTCGCAAAGACATGCAACAAGCTCGGAAGCACCTCGAGGCAGCGCTGGCCGCAGCTCCGAACAATCCCGATGTTCACTTCTTCATGGGGATGCTGGAACTGCAGGCCAAGAATGTCCCAGCTGCCGAGGATCATCTGGAAAAAGCAATTCAGCTCTTCCCGAATCACATCCTTTCACTGACTGTGCTCGGCCAAACATACTGCCAGCTGAACCAGCCGCAAAAGGCGGTCCCGTTGCTGGAGAAGGCGGTCTCTCTGGATGACGGGTCATGGAAGGTGCATTGGTTGCTGGGTTCTGCCTACCTTGTGGCAAACGAGCCGGAAAAAGCGCTGCAACAGGCTCAGCGCGCAATTTCAGAGGGAAAGACGGCAGCTGGCGAAGCGGAAATTTTGGAGGCACGGGCATTTATCTGCCTTGGTGAATCCGACGCAGCCGAGGAATCTCTCCGAGCCTACGTTTCCAGCGGGGCGAGTGATTCGGCCTCTGCAAAAGCCGCTGCGTTGCTCGCACAGTTGGAGAAGCGCCAGCAAAATGAGATGAACCAAGTTGCAATGGCGGCAAGCGAGCGTTTAGCTCTACCTACTGTTGTGGACATCGACCCGGGATATATTCCGGTCAAACACTCGACGTGGGCCAAGCCAGGAGTCGATGACTTTGTGCCAGGCGTTGCTCCGAACACCCCATGTTCTTTGCCCCAGGTATTGGGCGGCGCGGGCGCCCGCGTCCGGCAGTTGGTCGATAATCTGAACAGATTTAGCGCGACGGAAAAACTCGCGCATTTCACTGTTGACCGTTCTGGCGAATTGCGAGGACCGGAGACGCGGTCATTCGAATACGTCGCTTCCGTTTTCCCGGGGCCGCATGGCGTCATTCAAGTGGAGGAATATCGAGATGGAACCATGGATGGGACCGTGTTTCCTGCGGCAATCGCCACGCGGGGACTGCCGGGAATGGCCTTCGTCTTCCATCCCGCGATGTCTTCCGATTTCAAATTCGTATGTGAGGGTCTCGGGCAAGTGGACGGTCGCCCGGCCTGGCAAGTGCACTTTGAGCAGAGAGCCGATCGGCCCCGGAGGATCCGTGCGTATGTCGTGGGCAAGAACTACTACTCTATTGCCCTTAAGGGGCGTGCCTGGATCGACGCCGGCACATATCAGATCCTTCGACTGGAGTCTGAGCTAATCAAGCCCATGCCCGAGATCGAGCTAATGCGGGAACACTTGACCATCGACTATAGGCCAGTGCAGTTTCGGTCGGGTGGCTTGCAGCTTTGGCTCCCGTTCAAGGCCGAGTTGTCAGTGGAGATGAAGAAGCACGCCTTTTACCGGACGCATTCCTTCAGCGACTTCAAGCTGTTCAATGTGACGACCGAGCAGAAGCTTCAGGCACCGGGAGAATCCTACCGTTTCGCGAATCTCTCTGACACCTCCATCGTCGGGCAGCTTACGGTGACACCTCTGCCCGGACGTTCGCTCAATCCGTTGTGCATCACGTTCACGATTCCGGCGGGGCAAACCGTGTTGAAAACCGTTGGGCTTGGAAAGGATGTGAACATTCCATCCGATGCAATCGGCTCAGCCCGATTCTTGTACGCTGGCGCTCCGGGCGCTGTCCAGGCCGATGCTTCTCTGGCACACGAAAGCGTTCTCGAGGTCGTTCCTGGAAGCCAGCTTGTAGCCGCCCCCTAAAGCGGCATATCACCCGCCGCTGGAAATGGGCTTCCCCTTTTTCCCGAATGACGCCGAGAATATGGCAGAACCTGACGGTCGCTTCATCTAGGCCACTCATCCGCGAGAAAATGGATTCAAGGTCTGGAAACGGAATCAATAGTCGCAAACCGAGTCCTATTTCAGCCTGACGACTCGAGGCCGGGCGCGCGACCGTATAATGTGTGGCAGGGCGTCCAACGGAAAATGGAAAAGAACCAACTTCAGCAGCTCGATCGCTATCGCTGGCTCGTGCCGCGCTCCACAAAGCCGGGCATGCGAACCGACGCGTTGATCTACGCCGACGAGCAGCTCCTCGAGCAGATCCTCGGCGACCTCTCGATCGAGCAGGCCGTCAATGTGACCTTTCTTCCCGGGATCGTCGGCCGCTCGCTCGCTATGCCGGACATCCATCAGGGTTACGGCTTCCCCATCGGCGGTGTAGCGGCTACGGATTGCAGAGACGGCGTGATCTCTCCGGGCGGAGTCGGCTTTGACATCAACTGCGGCGTTCGGCTTCTCGCGAGCACCGTTCTGCGCGCGGACGCCCAGCCGAAAATGCGCGAACTCGTCAACCAGCTCTTTCGTGATGTTCCTTCCGGGACCGGCTCCGAGGGCTCCGTCCCGTGCAGCCATGCTGAACTTGACGACGTTCTCACGCGCGGTGCCGCGTGGACGGTCGAGCGCGGCCTCGGAGAACCCGCCGACCTCGAATTCTGCGAAGAGTCCGGCACGATGCGCGGAGCCGATCCCGCGAAGGTTTCCGATCACGCCAAGAAGCGCGGTCGCACGCAAATCGGCACGCTTGGCAGCGGTAACCACTTCCTTGAAGTGCAATACGTCGAGCAGATTTATGAGCCGGAAGTAGCCGCGCGCTTCGGCCTCCACGAAAATCAAGTCGTTGTCCTCATCCACTGCGGCTCGCGCGGCCTGGGGCATCAGGTCTGCACCGACTTCCTGAAGGTGATGAACGAAGCGATGGTGCGCTACTCGATCTCGCTCCCGGATCGCCAGCTCGCCTGCGTTCCGCTCGACTCGAAGGAAGGCAAAGACTATCTCGCCGCGATGGCGGCCTCCGCGAATTTCGCTTGGGCCAATCGCCAGGCGATCAGTCATGCGACGCGCGGCGCATTCAAGAGGCTCTTTGGCGAGGGAGCGCGAATGCACCTTGTTTACGACGTGGCCCACAACATGGCCAAGCGCGAGCGGCACGTCGTCGGAAACAAAGAGCGCGAAGTCGTCGTGCACCGCAAGGGCGCTACGCGATCCTTCTCCGCCGGCTCGCCCGAGCTGCCATCTGAATACAAGGACATCGGCCAGCCGGTTCTCATCCCCGGCTCGATGGGCACGGCAAGCTACGTTCTGGTCGGCAATCCGCGCGCGATGGAGGAGACTTTCGGCACCGTCTGCCACGGCGCGGGCCGCGCGATGTCCCGCACTGCCGCCAAGCGCGGCCGCGACGCCCGAGTCGAAACGAAGAAATTGGAAGAGCAGGGCGTCATTATTCGCTCGGAAACACGCGACGGAATCCTCGAAGAAATCCCCGAGGCCTACAAGGACATCGACGCGGTCATCAACGTTGTCCACAATGCGGGCCTTGCGCGCCGCGTCGCGCGCCTGCGTCCTATGGGCGTCGTCAAAGGCTGATCTCCTCTAGGCGGGGTTCCAGTGGGGCTCAGTGCGGCGCAGCGCTCGCCTGCTCGGCCCTCGGAAGGTAGACAAGCCGGGCCTCGGTGACAGACGGCAAGCCGAGAAGATGTTGCGTCACGGTCGCCTTGACGTCTCCATCGACGCCGATCAGCGCCAGCGCCTCCGCGCCGCCTGCGGGCGCGCGGCGCCCGAGCGCAAACGTCGCGATATTGATCCCCAGATCGCCTAGCGCCGTGCCGATCCGCCCAATCACACCCGGCACGTCAATGTTGCGTGTCAGCAGCAACGTCCCTTCCAGCGGCGCTTCCAGCGCAATTCCATCGAGCGCGAGTATGCGCGGTGACCCGTCTTGCGCCACAGCTCCTTCGAGAGTGAACGCGCGACCGCCATCGGCGACGGAAACTTCGAGGGTGTTGGGATATCCGCGCTCGCGCTTTCGCGTTGTCTCCTCGACCACCAGGCCGCGCGCGGCCGCAGCTTCCGCCGCGTTCACGAGATTTACCTTTTCGTCGAGCACGGAATTCAGGACGCCTACGAGTACGGCGCTGCGAATCACGTGCGTGCCGAGTTCAGCCGCCTCGCCCGCGTACCGGATGTGCACGCGGCTGAAGCTGCGCGACGGTGCGGCCTGCGCCACGAACGCTCCGAGCCGCTCGCCCAGCACGAGGTACGGCCGCAGCCGGCGATATTGATCCGGTGAAAGCGCGGGCATGTTGACCGCGTTGCGGATTAACCCGTCGGCAAGATAGTCGCGAATCTGTTGCGCGATCGCCGTCCCCACTTCTTCCTGAGCCTCCGCGGTCGACCCCGCAATGTGCGGCGTTGCGATCACATTGGGAAGTCCGACGAGCGGAGAGCTCTTGGGTGGCTCCTGCGCAAACGTGTCCAGAGCCGCCCCGGCGACATGGCCCGAGCGCAGCCCCTCCGCGAAGGCAGCTTCATCGATCAGTTCCCCGCGCGCGCAATTAACCAGGCGCACGCCCTTCTTCATCTTGGCGATGGCCTTCGCGTCAATCATCTTTTCCGTAGCCGGGCTCAAGGAAGTGTGCAGCGAGATCACGTCCGACTCAGCAAGCAGTACGTCGAGCGGCACAAGGTCCACCTCAACTTCGCGCGCGGCTGCCGCTGTTACGTACGGATCGTAGGCCAGCACCTTCATCTCGAGACCGCGGGCGCGCCGCGCCACCTCGGTGCCGACGCGGCCAAGTCCGATAAGGCCTATGGTCTTCCCCCGCAATTCCGTGCCGGAAAGAGACGATTTTTCCCACCGTCCCGCCTGAATCGAAGCGTTCGCCTGCGGCACCGAGCGCGCGAGCGCGAGCAGCAGCGCCAGCGTGTGCTCCGCCACGCTCACGGCGTTTCCGCCCGGCGTGTTCATCACCAGGACTCCCCTGCGCGTCGCCGCATCCACATCCACGTTGTCCACGCCTACGCCGGCGCGCCCGACCACGCGAAGCCGCTCCGCTTTTTCAAGCAAGGCCGCGGTCACCTTCGTGGCGCTTCGCACCACGAGCGCATCCGCATTCGCAAGCTCGCTCGGGAGCGCCGCCGCGGAAGGCGTCACCACTTCCCATCCTGCATCGCGCAGCAGCGCGATTCCGCGGTCGCTGATCTTATCTGCAATGACGATTTTCATGGGCAACAAGCGTATCGGGAGCGTCGTTTCCTGTCAAATGCGCATGAAGCGATGGAGCGTGTGATATTCTGGAACGCGCTGAGAGGGGAACGAATGGGCTATATCGACCGCATACAGGATGACCTGACCGCCGCAATGAAGGCGAAAGACGAGCTGCGCCTGAGCACGCTCCGAATGGTGAAGACCGCGCTCAAGAACAAAGAGATCGAGAAAATGAAGCCGCTCGACGATATGGAGTCGCTGCAAGTGCTCCAGACCCTCGTCAAGCAGAGGCGCGAGTCGGTCGATCAATTTACGAAAGGCGGCCGGAAAGACCTGGCGGAAAAGGAATCCAAGGAAATCGCGATCATCGAGGAATATCTTCCTGCCGCGCCCAGCGACGACGAGCTCCACCATGCCATCGAAGCCGCGATCGCGGAAGCCGGCGCGGACTCGCTCAAGCAAATGGGTGCTGTGATCAAGGCTGCACGCGCAAAGCTCGAAGGCAAGACGATCGACGGGAAAATTCTGAGCGACCGCGTCCGCGATCGCCTCAGCAGTAAATCCTGAAACATCACCTTGCAGTTGATCTTGATGTTGCGGGCCGCCTACAAGTCAAGGGGTCGCGCGGCGGAGCACAGCAACTGACTGCTGGTCCGCTGCAACTTGCTGCAAGAAATCCCGGATCGCAGGCAGCTTTTCTGTGGGAACAATCACATCCTTGATCTCAAAACTCCTTTTGTAGTGGAGGACGCCATTTTCAACCTTCGTCTCGCTTCTGTACGTCGCATATTCACAATCGGCTTGCACAGGTTTCGGTAGCCCATCTACGACGTACCCTGCCGGCAGGGTGATATCAATGAGATCGTCTTGGCGCGTCTCTTCTTGAAACTCAACCGGGTACTGGCGCGGCTTTTGCTGGGCAAAGAGATCGAGATAACTGGTGTACTTGTCGCCGACAACTCGTGGGCGAAGGAAGAGCATGTCACCTGTCGCGCTGGCATACCCTTGTGAGACGAATTTATAGTCGACGGTCAGGCTCTGATCGTACCTTTCGAGATTCCCGAGAGAAGCGCCTGTCAGGGCAAAATTGTTTAGGAAACGCCCTAGGAAGTTCTCGATAACTTCGGCGCGTTTTGACGGCTGCACCCCCAGAAATGCGTCGCGCTCATCTGCAGCGGGGCCGCCCCACTCAAGCTCGCGAATCTCGCCTTTTAGATCCCCTGTAGCACTCAGATTGAGGTCGGCCGTCCGGAGGAGGCGGTTGGTTGAGGGCACCGATAGGGGCATAAAGATTAGGCTGCCGCCTTGGCTGGTAACGACCAAGCCGTAGTTGTTCTGGAGATACCAAGGGAGATAGCCGAGGGGAACACGTTCATTTGTTGGATCGAAGAAAAGGAGCCGCCCCAATTTAGGGTCGTTAACCACGGAGTTCAGCATCGGACTGTCCAGCCCTTCCGGCATCCGGATCGCCACGATAACATGGTCAAAGGCAATCGAAGGATAGTCTGGCCGCACGATTCCCCGTTGGTCATAGACGACGACATAGTACGATTCGATTCCGATTTCGTTCAGCATGGTCATCAACAGCGTTGCCTTGTCCTTGCAGTCGCCGTATTGATGGGCGAAAACGTCGCTTGCGAGGTGGGGCTGGAAGCCGCCGATGCCCAGTTCGATCGCCGCGTATCGAATATCCCTTTGTGCGAATTCCGCTAGCGCGCGCATTCTCGCGAGTGGATCGGTCACGGCACTCGTCAACTCCTCTACCTTCTTCTTGATTTCGGGCGATGCTGTCCGAGTAGATTGGGTTAGGCCTGCGTACCACGCCCCCAGGTCGTTCCATGAACCAGTCGTTCGGGCCCGCATGGCAGGGTCGTGAGGGAAATACTTGAGACCCACCCGCCCCGCCACTGCTTGCCACGGGGGCATTGCAGGCTCTACATCCACCGCCGGTACGTCGTTCACCTCCCAAATGTATTGATTGCCGGATTTCTGAGGCTCCTGCTCAGGGTGATTGAACCATCGGGCCGTGAATTCCCAGCCGCTGGGGATTTGCAGGATCAGCCGCCCATGTCGTAGTGGGATCCTGACCTGGAACCACCAATCGTCTTCAAAAATGAACGGCCGCTGTTTCTGCACGTATTCGAATCCAACTACATTACCCGGATTAGCGTCCGTGAACTTCTGGACCTTTGCCTTGTCGTCGGAAAACACCTCGAAGGTGACCAAGCTTGTCTCAAGGGAGTCTTTGTCCTTGAGTGCGAATTCATGCCCATCCGCGGTGATCGTCCACGCATTGAAAGACAAAATCCTTGTCTCGTTGTCGAACGGCACTGCCGCATAGCCGTAGTCGTCCTTGGCCTCTGGCCGCAGCAGCTTGTAAGCCATCCGATGACGAACGTCTATCTCGCCATTGTCCATAACGGTGGTTTGCATTTCGTCAAGAAGTTGAACAGCCACCGTTTCGGGGGGATAGTCGGGAAGCTTCTCGCGCGCTGCCGCGCGTAGCCAGTCCGGAGCGGAATCGGCTGCGGCGCGCGTGGCATAGCATGAAAGGAGTGCGGTCGCGCACAGCACCGCGAGTACTGCCTGTCTAGTTGTTCTTGACTGACTGGGAAGCCTGAAACATAACCTGCGCATTGTCGTCCGTTCTCACGATGCTGAAGAAGCTTCGCAGTGGAAGATAAGACTCCTTTGGATATCGGGTCCCAGCAATCACGAGATGCCGCTTGACTTCCAGGCCATCCGGCACGGACGTTGCTGAAATCTCATATTTCACGGGGCCGGGAGAAACCTTTTGAGCGTCGGGCAGCGCCTGAGCCTTGAATCCCGGTGGAGTGTGAATCACGATATCGTCTAGCCTTTCATAAGGAAAGGGGAAGTCTATCTCGTTCGTGCGTTTCTCTGACTGGAACGAACTGACCTCTGTCGCATGGAAAATCTCCAACGGAATCAGCAGGCGCTGCACAGCGTTCCTAGCAAAACCCGGGACGGTCAATGTGCCCTCGACATGGATGGGCTGCTCGACATCATCCCAGTTGTCCACGCGTGACACTTCGAACGTCGATCCGACTGGCAGCCATTCTTTGATTTTGTCTTCGAGCACCTTCTTCCGGCCCGCTGCATCGTCGTCTCTGTTGTCGAGCCGAAGGTATGCTCCTTCCAGGCCTGCAAAGTCGAGCTGAAGCTTTCCGGAGCCTGCCATCGAGGGATCAACGGTGAGGTCTAGATGCCGACTAATTGAAGCATTGGCAACTGCTGGGTCCGGCGTCGTCACCATCTCGGAGCCGTCTTTGGTCAGGCGAATTCCATTTGTAGCATACTCATCCCAGGGAAGTACGTTGAACGCGAAGTAATGGGCGCCGGGGTCTAGGTAGTACTCCTTGGAATCAGCCCGCACCCACACGAGTGCGTTGGTCAAGTCCGACGAAGCGCGGCGCTGGGGATAGAAAATCTTCGAGTTTCTTGAAGCGACCCTAAGTTCTGCGGCTTCGAATCCGGCTGCCCGTGCGAGTCCGACCATAAGAAAGGTTATGTCCAGCCCATTCCCATACCCGTGCTTCAGAACGTCCTCGACATTGTCATTCGGTTTGATCTGCTCTTGCTTCTCTTCCTTCTGGCTCTTTTCGTCCTCCATGTCCAAATTGCGAATCTTCAACGCGCGTGCATATAGCTTTCTAAGTTTCGTTTCGGCGGAATCGCCGTTGCTCACATCTTGCGAGACCTCGGCCGCGAGTTCTTTTTTCTTGTCCACGAAATGATCGACTTCGCTATTCCAGCCCTTGCCAATCCGCTTCCAGTACTGATCGTCCGTCTCGTTGTCGGGCACACCCAGACCTTGATAGTAGAACTCAACAGTTGCGCGCTGGGAGTTCGGAGGCGGCATGAGCGGTTCATCATCGATCCCCGGAAGATCGTGGACTTCGAGAGTGTATGAGCCTGGTGCCGAGTTTTCGACCTTCGCATTTTCTGCGGGCAAGTGGTAGGAACGCGAGCGAAGAACGCTTTGCGCGTACTCATCCGCCTTGATCGAAAAGCGCGCTAAGCGTGTAAAAAGATCGTATTGCACAACCCAGCCCACGTTAATGTAGTAGCGATCATCGTACTGCTCCCGATACTTGTATTCGATAATCGATCCCGGCTGGACATCCGGCATCGTAAAGGTCTTGGCCAAGTACTTGATTCCGGCGCCCTTGACGACTTCCTTGTCGAAGGTTCTCCCGTCGAAGTCCGTGATCTTGCCGTCCGGTTGGATCGTGCGGCCACGCACGGCTTGAATCGATTCTTCGTTCTTGTCATAGGGAAGCTCGACGTCGGCCTGATCTTTTGCGCCTTGCTGCGTGAAGACCTTGACCCGAACGTAGTTGAGCACTGTCGACTTCTTCTCGTCGACGTCCACTTGGCGGTACAAGACCATTGCATTGGCGCCCGGCTGCTTTGGATTGTCCTTTAGAGCGAGATCGTCTTGCGAAACGGAGAGCCAGTCATCCGCACGCATGCATGGCGTAAACGCCAAAAGCAGGCAAATGACAGCAAGGCAACAAAGGGGCCGTGGCTCTGGTTTCATGGCAGACTCCGCGCCTCTTCCGCAATCGGGCGATAAACCGCAGTCGTCAATTCCACAGAAGTGAAGTGCCGGTAACGCTACTCTGGAAACCTCCCTCCTGTCAACCTTTGGGAGACAACACCTTGCGCGGGCATCGAATCTGATGCTACCGTGCCGGGCTTGCATGCGACGGCCTGAACGCGGCGCATGCCGGCCAGAAGCACAGGGGGAGGGCGGGTTTGGCGACAAAGGCGTGGAGCTCGACAGCACCGCCGAGCGAATTTAGTCCGTACGTAAGCCCTTCGGAAAGCCTCCGTGAGTTCAGCCTTCGCGCCATCGTTCTCGGCGCGCTTTTCGGGATCCTCTTCGGCGCCGTTTCCGTTTATGTCGGCCTGCGCGCCGGACTGACCGTCTCCGCCTCGATTCCCATCGCCGTTCTTTCGATCAGCATCCTCCGCGCCTTCGGCCGCTCGACCATTCTCGAAAACAACATCGTGCAGACCACCGGCTCAGCCGGCGAATCTGCCGCCGCCGGGGTGATCTTCACCATGCCCGCGCTGATCTTCCTCGGCTATTCGCTCAACACCGAATACTGGCGCGTTTTCTTCCTCGCGCTCCTCGGCGGGACCCTCGGCGTACTCTTCATGATTCCACTTCGCCGCCAGCTCATTGTCAAAGAGCACGGCAATCTCACCTTTCCCGAGGGCACCGCCTGTGCCGACGTGCTTGTTGCCGGCGAGCGCGGCGGCTCGTTCGCTGGAAGGGTTTTCTGGGGCCTCGGTATCGGCGGCGTTTACACCTTCTGCATGAACACGCTCGGCCTGTGGCCGAGCCAACCGGACTACCAGCCGAAGTGGCTCCCGGGCGCCTCTGCGCGCTGCACGATCACGTCCGAATACCTTGGTGTCGGCTACATCATCGGCCCGCGCGTGGCAGGAACGCTTTTTGCCGGAGGCGTAATCTCCTGGCTCGTCATAATGCCCGCGATTCGCTTTTTCGGCTCACTCGCGCCCAGCGCCGCGCTCTATCCCAGCACAGTCCCCATCCCGCAAATGACGCCAGACATGCTCTGGGGCACGTACATTCGCCCGATCGGCGCAGGCGCAGTCGCAGCCTCGGGCCTTATCACGCTAATCAAGACGACACCGACCATCATCGCGGCTCTTGGTGCTGGACTGAAAGACGTCCGCGCCAAACAAGCCGCAGCCTCCGCAACGAGCCGCACGGAGCGCGATCTTTCGATGCGCGTCGTCATCGTGGGCTCAATCGTAATCCTCGCGATGATATGGGTGCTCCTGAGATTCAAGCCCATTCCCGGCGCGCAGACGGGCGCTCTCTCGAACCTGATCGCCGCGGCCTTCGTGGTCGTATTCGGATTCCTGTTCGTCACCGTCGCTTCGCGCATCAGCGGACTGATCGGAAACTCCTCCAACCCGATCAGCGGCATGACCATCGCGACGCTCATGGCCACCTGCGCCGTATTTCTCGTTGTGCATTGGACGGCAAATGCCTACGCGGTGCTTGCCCTCACGATCGGCGGCCTCGTTTGTATCGCCTCCGCCATCGCGGGCGCAACTTCACAAGATTTGAAAACCGGCTACCTCGTCGGCGCAACGCCCAGGGCGCAGCAGCTCGCCCTTGTTGTCGGTGTGCTGGTTTCCTCGTTCGCCATCGGAGGCACGCTGATCTTGATGAACTACGGCCTCGCGCAGTACAAGCCGATCCAGATTCCCCTGGACATCGCTCATCTGCCCGCTGGCGTCGAGCGCCAACAAGCCGCCTACATACACGAAGGCAAGACCTACGTCCTCGTGAACGCCATCGGCTCGAGCGAAATCCCCGACGGCAAATACCTCTACGATCCCGCGACGCGGCGGATCGAGATCCAGTGGGAGCAGGGCATCGGCAGCGCCAAGGCTGCAGCCCCGCAGGCGCGGCTGATGGCGACGGTCATCAGCGGCATCTTGAATCAACGGCTGCCCTGGCGCCTGGTTTTCCTCGGCGTCTTTCTCGTGATCGCCATTGAAATTCTGGGAATTCGGTCGCTGCCGTTTGCCGTGGGCTCCTACATCTCCATCGGCACGACTATGGCGATGTTTGCGGGAGGCATCGTGCGCTGGCTGGCGGAGCGCGGCATGGAAAAGAAAGAGGGCGCGGAGAGCGAGGTCAGCCCCGGCTCGCTCTATTCAAGCGGCCTGATCGCTGCGGGCGGCGTCTTCGGCCTTCTCGCCATCGTGATCAACCTCTTTCAGGATCCCGAATTGAGCAAGCACGTGCCGGGCTGGCTCGTGACCGTGCTTCATCTTCCCTGGTCGGCGAACGCCTTCGCCTTCGGCGCGCGCTTCTTGCCCCGCCTGAGTAACTCGCAGGGTCTCAGCGTTGTTCTCTTCGCAATTCTTGCGATCACGCTGTTCGTGTCCGCCCGGAAGAAGCTGAAACAGTCGTAACCTTTGAATCGGCCATGAAGCGAGGTTTCAGTTCGAGCGGCAGTCCCTAGAGCGTGGCGGCTTCTCTCAAAAATCGTGCGGCTTCTTCCGGTGGTGTGGGGTTGATGTAGAACCCTGTTCCCCACTCGAATCCCGCCACTTTTGTCAGCTTCGGCATCATTTCGATGTGCCAGTGGTAGTGGTCGTTGATCTCCTCGCCGATGGGCGACGTGTGGATCACATAATTGTAGGAGGGGCATGCCAGCACGGAATCGAGCCGCGTAAGGAATTCGCGCAGTGTCTTCGCCAGGCTCCCGTAGTACGGCGTTGGCATGTTCTCGAAAGCGGAGCTGTGCTGCCGAGGAAGAATCCACGTCTCGAAGGGAAAACGCGGCGCATAGGGAGCGAGTGCAATAAACTGCTCGTCGTTTAGGATTACGCGGGATTCCGTCTCGATCTCCTGCCGGATCATGTCACAGAAAATGCAGCGCTCTTTTTCGTCGTAGTAGTGCTTCGAGCTGTCCACTTCCTCGCGGACCCGTTTCGGCACGATGGGCAGCGCAATCAACTGCGAGTGTGTGTGTTCGAGCGAGGCTCCAGCCGCTTCGCCGTGATTCTTGAAAAGCAGCAAGTACCGGAAGCGGTGATCATTCTTGAGATCGAGCATGCGGTCGCGATAGGCCCATAGGACCTCCTCGACCGCTCTCGGCGGAAGCCCCGCAAGGGTGCTCTGATGATCCGGCGTCTCGACAATCACTTCATGCGCCCCAACGCCGTTCATCCGGTCGAATAGACCTTCTCCTTCGCGATCGAGGCCGCCCTCGATTCCAAGAGCGGGAAACTTGTTGGGCACCACGCGCACCGACCAGCCCGGCGTATCCCTGCCTCCGCCGTTGCGCCCATAAGCGAGAACTTCTGAAGGGGTCTTCCCTTCGTTGCCGGGGCAGAAGGGACACAGCTTCATCCCTTTGATCTGCACGCTGTCGCG
>Ga0187772_10000608_pt1 | contig 16053 bp, 19 predicted proteins | sample 0116_SJ02_MP15_2_FD_133137 | JGI IMG/M metagenome (GOLD analysis project Ga0187772, IMG submission 133137) | Tropical peat soil microbial communities from peatlands in Department of Meta, Colombia - 0116_SJ02_MP15_20_MG | ecosystem: Environmental > Terrestrial > Soil > Wetlands > Peat | place... | reverse complement strand
GCACGAGCTGGGGCACATACGGGGCCGCTGGACCATGCTCGGCGTCGCCGCCGGGTGCGAGAAGGTCGGCGTTCGCCGGATCCAGCTGCCGGCTGGAGGCTGGTCGACCCCGGCCCACGAGCACGGCCGCGAGGAGGAGATCTTCTACGTGCTTGAAGGCCGCGGCTTGTCCTGGCAGGACGGCAACGTGGCCGAGGTCCGGGCCGGCGACTGCATCGTGTACCTGCCTAATCACGGGGCCCACACGCTGCACGCGCTCGAGCCGCTCGACGTGCTCGCCTTCGGCGAGCGGACCGACGACGAGAGCGTCGGATTCCCCCGGCTCGGCATGTCCTACGTCGGCCGGCGGATGGTGGAGTCGATGCCCGGGCGGACCGACGGCGTGCCCACCCAACACCTCCGTGAATCCGAGCTCGGCGCGCCGTCCCTCCCCTCTGGCGACGCGAGCCCACGGCCACCCACGATCGTCAACCTAGAGGACGTCGAGGCGGTCACCGTCGATCGCCCGCGGGTCGCGCGCACCCGGCGCAACCTGGGCCGCGCCGCTGGCTCGATCACCACCGGCATCCAGCACGTCGAGGTCGTCCCGGGGATGGAATCGGCGCCGGCGCACTGCCACTCGGTCGAGGAAGAGATCTTCGTGATCCTCGGCGGCGACGGCGTGGTGGTGCTCGGAGACGAGGAGACGGCGGTGCGCCCCGGGCATGTCATCTCGCGTCCGGCGGGGACCGGCGTCGCGCACGTGTTCCGGGCCGGCGCCGGAGGGCTCACCTACCTGGCTTACGGGATGCGCGACTCGGGCGACGCCTGCTACTACCCGCGCTCGAACAAGATCGCCTTCCGCGGGCTCGGCCTGGTCGCGCGGCTGGAGCGGCTCGACTACTGGGACGGCGAGGACTGACCCGCCGGCGGGTCGGTCCGATCCGATGAGCAGGCGAGCCTTCGTGATCGTGCTCGATGCCTGCGGCGTGGGCGCGCTGCCCGACGCCGCGGCTTACGGCGACGCGGGCGCGAACACGCTCGGGCATCTCGCCCAGGCGCTCGGAGGGCTCGAACTGCCCACGCTGGGGCGACTCGGGCTTGGCTCAATCATCGATCTCGCGGGGGTGCCGCCGGCGGACGCGCCGGTCGTGCACGGGCGGCTGCGCGCGCTCGGACCCGGGAAGGATTCGACCGCGGGGCATTGGGGGCTGATGGGCGTGTCCGCCGCGCGGACGCTCCCCACCTACCCGGACGGTTTCCCGCCGGAGGTCGTCGAGATCGTCACGAGCATCAGTGGGCGCGGGGTGATCTGCAACCGCCCCTCGAACGGGATCGAGGCGATCGAGCAGTGCGCCGCCGAGCACGTCCGCGACGGCTCGCTGATCGTCTACACGAGCCAGGACTCGGTCCTCCAGATCGCCGCGCACGTCGACGTGCTCGAGCCCGCCGAGCTGTATGCGGTCTGCGCCCGGGTCCGCGAGGCGCTCCCGCCCGCGTACGCCGTCGGGCGGGTGATCGCCCGCCCGTTCACCGGCGCCGATGGGCGCTGGCGGCGCACCGACGGCCGCCGCGATTTCTCGGTGCCTCCGCCGGGTCCGACGTACCTCGAGGCGCTGCGACAGGATGGCGTACCCGTCCATACAGTCGGCAAGGTCGGGCAGCTGTTCGCCGGCGTCGGAATCGACGTCCAGCACCCCGGCGCGACCAACGCGGTGGCGGTGGAGGAGACGACGGCGCTGATGCGCTCGCTCGACGCGGGGTTCGTGTTCACCAACCTGGTCGAGACCGACCAGGTCTACGGGCACCGCCACGACCTCCCCGGATTTCACGGTGCCTTGCAGGCGATCGACGCGTCGGTGGCGCAGTGGCTGGAGATGCTTGGCGCAGGCGACCTGCTCGTGCTCACCGCCGATCACGGATGCGATCCGACGGCGCCGCACACCGACCACACACGCGAGTACGCCCCGCTGCTCGCCGCGTTCGACGGCCACCGTTCACGCCGGCACGACGGCGTGCTCGCCGACGTCGGCGCGAGCGTGCTGGCCTGGTTGTCCGGCCGCGCCGCCGATTCCCTGCCCGGCGAGTCGTTCCTGTAGAGAGCGAGCGCGGACCTTGCCCGAGCTGCCCGAGGTAGAGATGATCCGCCGCCAGCTGGCGCCGCGCGTCGACGGCCGCACGATCGTCGACGCGCAGATCCTCGATCCGCGCTGGACGCGGCCGGATGCGCCCGGGCCAGTCGAGGCGGAGCTCCGCGGCGCGGTCGTCGAGCGACTCGGCCGGGCCGGGAAGTACCTCGTGTGGTCCCTGTCCGCGGATCGCTACCTGCTCCAGCACCTGCGCATGACCGGGACGCTGCTGTATGACCCGCCCGCCGCACCACCGCACACCCGGGTGCTGCTCGAGCTCGACGACGGGCATCGCGTCGTGTACGTCGATCCGCGGCGCTTCGGCACCGGACACCTGGTGCACGGCGCACCGGCGCGCGACGCGTACCTGCGCGAGCGACTCGGCGTCGAGCCGTTCACACCCGAGTTCACCGCCGAGCATCTCCGCGCGCTGGGACGGGGCCGGGCGGCTCCGGTCAAGGCGTTCGTGCTCGATCAGCGGCACATCGCCGGCGTGGGCAACATCTACGCCGACGAGGCGCTGTTCCGGGCCGGGGTCCATCCCCTGCGGCCCGCCGGGCGTCTCAGCCGGGGCGACTGGGAGCGCGTGCGGGAAGGGATCGAGGAGGCGCTTAGCACCGGCATCGAGGCCAAGGGCGCCTCGATCGACGACTTCCGCCACGTCGACGGCGCCCGCGGCTCGTTCCAGGACCTGTTCCTGGTCCACCGCCGCGCCGGGCGGCCGTGCCCGAGGTGCGGCACGACGATCCGCAAGATCGTCGTCGGGGGGCGTGGCACGTACGTATGCGAGCGCTGCCAGCAGCGCCCGCGAGCGGTCCGCCGGCGAGCTCAGGCGGCCGGACCACGGGTGCGCTCGAGCAGCACCTGAGGTGGGGACGGGGCAGCGGGCTCAGGACCCCGCCAGTGCGTTGACGGTCTGGATCAGACCCGTTTTAGAAGCTGTTGCGGCGTGGCGCGCGGGCCCTAAGCGGCCAGCAGCTCCTGCAGCCGCCCGGCCCGATCCGCGGCCAGCAGCTCGGTGAAGCCCCCGATTGGCTCATCGCCAATGATGATCTGGGGGAACGTGAACATCCCGGTGTGCTCCTGCAACTTGGCCCGGCCGTCCGGGTCGCGTGCCAGATTGATCTCCTCGTACGCGATGCCGCGCTTGGCCAGCAGGGCCTTAGCGCTCGTGCAGAACGGACAGGCCTCGGTCGTGTAAAGGGTGACTTGCATTTCTAAAAATTTGTCGGCGCCGCGTGGCGGCGGCGCCTTAGCTTCACAAAATATAGCGAGTCAGGCGTGCCAGGCCCGCTGAGGACCGAGGCGATCGTGCTGCGCTCGATCCGCTACGGCGAGGCGGACCGCGTGCTGCACCTGTACACGCCCGGCTACGGCCGGCTGTCGGCGATCGCCAAGGGCGCGCGGCGAGCCCGGAGCCGCTTCGGTGCCCGGCTCGAGCCGTTCTTCCACATCCGCGCGATTCTGCACGAGGGTCGCGGCGAGCTGCACACGGTCACGAGCGTGGACACGGTCGCCGTGCACGGCGGCCTGCGCGAGCACCCCGCGACGATCGACGCCGCCGCTCGTGCCTGCGACGCGGTGGCGCGGCTGTTCGAGACCCCCGACCCCCATCCCGAGGTCTTCCGCCTGCTCGCGAACGAGCTGTCGTTGCTTGACCTTGACGTCGCCCACGCCCGACCCGCCACCGGCCTGGCCTTTCGCCTCAAGCTCCTGCTGGCGGCCGGGATCGTCCCGCAGCTCGGATCGTGCGCGGGATGCGGCGAGTCCGAGCACCTGCAGGGCTTCTCGGCCGCCGCCGGCGGGGTCGTGTGCAGCTCGTGCGAGGCGGCCGCGTTCCCGCTCGGCCAGGAGTCACACACCTTCCTCGTCGGTGCGCTCGGCCGGCCGCTCGCCCAGGCGCCCGAGGCATCCGAGCGGGCGCTCGCGCAGGCGGAGCGCGCGATCACCGAGACCGCCGAGCACCACGCCCACGTGCGGCTGCGGCCGCTGGTGGGCCGGCGCTGAGGGGCGCCTCGCGGCCCGCCCGTCCGCGGGCCGCCAGGAATGATGGATGGTCGGCGGCGCCTGACCGCGGCGCGTTTGTCGCGTCTTGGTTACAAGTCCGCTCGCTTTTCGCGGCCCGCTGTCAGAATCGAACATGATGAGCGGTCCAGTCCTCACTTCGGGGTACGAGCACCCCGCCGGCCCGGTCGCCGCCGCCTTCGCCGACCGGATCCGCCGACGCGAAGAGCGCGAGCTGGCCCCCAATGCCACCCGCTCTTATCCGGCCCGGCGGCAACACGAAGAGCCCGATTGCGGGCTGCGCACGCCGTTCCAGCGCGATCGCGACCGGATCGTCCACTGCAAGGCGTTCCGGCGCCTGAAGCACAAGACGCAGGTGTTCGTCGCGCCCGCCGGCGACCACTATCGGACACGCCTGACCCACACACTGGAGGTCACGCAGATCTCCAGGACGGTGGCGCGGGCGCTCACCCTCAATGAGGACCTCGTCGAAGCCATCGGGCTCGGCCACGACCTCGGGCATCCGCCCTTCGGACACGTGGGCGAGGATGCGCTCGACCGCTGCCTGTCCGAGCGCTTCGGCCTGTCGTTCATGCACCACGAGCACTCGCTGCGGGTGGTCGACACGCTCGAGCGCGACGGCCTCGGCCTGAACCTCACCGACCCGGTCCGCGACGGCATCTTGAGCCACTCGGGCCGGGCACGCGAGCCGGCCACGCTAGAGGGCAAGATCGTTCGCCTGATGGACCGCGTGGCCTACATCAACCACGACATCGACGACGCCCTGCGCGCGGGCCTGCTCTCGCCCGCCGACCTCCCGTCGGGCCCGATCGAGATCCTCGGCCACACCGGACCCGAGCGAATCGACACGCTCGTGCACGACCTGGTCGAGCACTCGGCCGCGGCCGACGACATCGTCCAGGGCGAGACGGTCGGCCCGGCGATGGCCGCGTTGCGCGCCTTCATGTTCGAGCGCGTGTACCTCGGGCCGGAGGCCACCCGCGAGCACGCCAAGATCAGGCTCGTGATCCGCTCGTTGTTCGACCACTACTGCGCCCATCCCGAGGAAATCCCGGCCTCGATCCCTGAGGGGGATATGCCCCGGCGGGTCACCGACTACCTGGCGGGCATGACCGACCGCTTCTGCATTCGCACGTTCGAGGTACTGAGCGTGCCGGTGGCGTTTGCCCCGTGAGCAGGCCGTGACGACGTTGGTGCCCGAGCCGTGACCCGGTACACCGCCGACTCGCGCGATCGCGTGCGCGATGCGGTCGACATGCTGGCGGTCGTCTCCGCCTACACGGAGCTGCGCCCGGCCGGCGCGAACGAATACGTCGGCCGGTGCCCGTTCCACGACGAGCGCACGCCGTCGTTCGGCGTCAATCCGGTCGAGAAGGTCTACTACTGCTTCGGCTGCCAGGCCTCCGGAGACGTGTTCCGCTTCGTGATGGAGACCGAGGGCCTCGACTTCACCGGCGCGATGCAGGCGCTGGCCGACCGGTTCGGAGTCGAGCTCGAGACCGAGGCCGAACACCCGGAAGCGGCTCAGAAGCGCGAGCGTCGCGAACACCTCTACGAGCTGCTCGGCCGCGCCGCCACCTATTACGCGAGGTATCTGTGGGAGGCCCGCGAGGCCCAGCCGGCGCGCGAGTACCTGCTCGGGCGCGGCCTGCGCGAGGAGACGCTCCGCGACTTCCAGGTCGGTTACGCGCCGAGCGCGTGGGACCGGATGCTGACCGCCTCGCGCCGGGCGGCGTTCAGCGACCAAGACCTGCTCGCCGTCGGGCTGGCTCAGCGCTCGAAGACCAACCCGGGGCGGATCTACGACCGCTTCCGGGAGCGGATCATGTTCCCCGCCACCGACGCGCGCGGACACGTTCTCGGCTTCGGGGCTCGCGCGATGCGCGACAACCAGCAACCGAAGTACCTGAACACCGCCGACGGCGAGCTCTACCACAAGCGCAGAGTGCTGTTCGGGATCGATCGTGCTCGGGCCGCCGCGGCGCGGGCCGGGCGGGTGATCCTGGTGGAGGGGTATACGGACGTGCTCGCCCTTCACCAGGCGGGACTCCACAACGCGGTCGGGATCATGGGCACCGCGCTCACCGAGGAGCAGGTGTCCGAGCTCGAGCGGGTGGCCAAGGTGCTCGAGCTCTGCCTCGATGCCGACCGCGCGGGTCAGGACGCGATGCTCCGCGCCGCGCAGCTCACGGACAAGCGCAACCTCCAGCTGCGCGTGGTCCCGTTGCCGGAGGGAACCGACCCGGCCGAGCTGATCGAGCGGGCCGGCGCGGACGCCCTGCGCGAGCGGGTGGCCGCGTCGGTGCCGTTTGTCGCCTTTCACGTCGAACGGATCCTCGAGCGCAACGACACGGGCAGCGCCGAGGGACGCGACCGGGCGTTCCGGGAGCTGCAGCCAGCGCTCAAGAACTTGCGCAGTGGACTGTTCGGCGACGAGCTGCTGCGCCGGATCGCAGGTCGCCTCGGGCTGACCGAGGCGCAGCTCGCGTCGCTGATCGCGGGGGCGGCCAGGCAGAACGGCGCCCCACCGGAGGCATCCTCGACGCCCGCCGGCCACGAGGCCATCGAGCAGGGACCGCGTCAGGAGCAGACGTTCCTCGCGCTCTGTATCGCGGCGCCTCGGGCCGGGGCGCGGAAGCTGTTCGAGATCGATATCGATGCTCTGATCACGAGCGGGCTGCTCCGCCGCGCCGCCCGCCACATCGCGGGCCGGACGGATTCCCCGCTCGCGGATCTGCCGGCCGGGGATGAACCGCTCGCGCGCGCCGTGGCAGCCCTCGTCGCGGAGGCGGGACGGCGTGGCCTGGTGAGCGAGGATGAGCTCGAGCACGCGCGCCTGGTGCTCGACGAGGCGAGGCTCGACCGCGCGATCCGGCGAGCCACCGCCGAAGGCGGGGCGGGTGTGCCCGAACTCGCGCGCGAGCGGGAAGCGGTCCGGGCGGCGCGCCATGCGGTCACCACCCGGCTGGAACGGGCGGTGTGATGGCCCGGCCCGACCGAGTCTTAGCGATGGCGCCGGAGCGACCGCCGCGCTCGCGCTGGACGTCGTTCGTGGCCGATCCCACCGAACCCGAGCAGCGCACGCTGCACGACGAGCGCAACCCGTCGCACCGGCAGGCGTTCGAGCGGCTGTACGACGCAGGCTGACTCGCCGAGCGATCGTCTACGGCGTCACCTGGCGTTCCGCGGCCCGCACCGCCCGGCGGACCTCGGCCAGTGTGCGGCCATGCTCCAGGGCGATCTGGCGCAGGGTCAGCCCAGAGGCGAGCTCGGACCGCAGCCGGGCTGGGGCAAGTCCCAGGTACCGTGCGGCCGCGGCCACCTCGAACGGCGTGAGACCTCGAACGCCGCGCACCCCGGAACCGCGGGCGCGGCGCGGGAGCTGTGCCGGTTCGATCAGGTCGGTGTGGGGATGCACGGACAGGATCACGGGCGCGAGCGGCGACTGGCTGAAGTCGAAGTCCGCCGTCAGGTCGCCTAGCTGCGGGGCGTCTTCGCGGACGTCGGGGCGCGGGTCGGGACGGCCGTCGGTCGCCGGATCCAGCCTTTGGCCGTCCATGAAGTCATCCTCGATGAACTTCACGTAGGCGTCGAAGCTGAGCGTCTGATGGTCGATGAAGCCGCGCCGCGCGTACGGACTGATGACCAGCCCGGGGACGCGCAGGCCATAGCCGTTCTCGTCTACGCGCGGCGGCACCACGTTGTCGTAGAAGCCGCCCCAGTCGTCCCACGCCAGGAAGATCGCCGTGCTGTCCCAGTCCGGGCTTTCCATGATCGCGTTGATCAGTCCCGTCACGTACGTCTGCCCGGCACTGATCAGGCCCGGGGGATGCTCCGACACCGTTCCGTTCGGGACAATCCACGAGACCTCGGGGAGGGTTCCTGTCTTCGCCGCGGCGAAGAACCCCGAAAGCGACTTGATGTTGGCCAACTGGTCGTCCTCCTGCACGTCGGTGAAGTACGGCAGCGGGTTCCAGATGCCGGGGGTCTGGGCGCTCTGCCCCACCGGCGCGCACGACATCGCCGCGTCGTCGTCGCAGTCGGGCTCGGTCCCCTTGAACACGTAGTAGGCCCAGCTCACGCCGTACTTGTGCAGCAGCCAGGTGAGATCGGTCCAGGCGTAGTTCGGATCGCTCGCGTCCGGGTCACCTAGCCGGCTCAGGTAGTCGGGGGGATCCTCGGGGTTCTGGACAGCGTTGCGGCAGCTCATCGGGTCTCCCTGAACGCTGCAGCGGGCCGACCACTCCGACACCATGTACAGGTGCGCCGGGAGGCTCCAAGACAGGTCGGACTCGAACATGTGGTCCTGGAGCACGAAGTCCCGCGCGTAGGTCCAGTAGTTGGGGATATCCGCGCCGTCGTGATAGCCCATCACGTCCGGCGCGCCGCCGCCGCTCCCGCAGGCCGGGTTGAACGTCTGGTCGCAGCCGACCATTCCCTTCTGCTGCTCGGCCACGAAGCCGTCCATCTTCCCGCCGTCGATATCGGCGATCGCGTTGTCGTAGCTGTGCGGCCCGCCGAGGTCCCGATCGTCGCGGTCGTGGTATGGCTTCACGCACCCGCTGGTGACCGGATCGGGAGCGCACGGCACCGTGCCCGGGTTTCCGGCGAGACCCGGAAGGCCGTCGGCGCCCGGGTAGGTCCCGAAGTACTGATCGAACGAGCGGTTCTCCTGCATGATGATCACCACGTGTCGGATCTTGTGGATCCCGACGGCCGGCGGTTGCGGGAGCACCGTCGTGGTGGGGCCGGTCGAACTGGTGGAGCCCGACGTCGTGCCCTGGTCGTGCGCGTGCTTGGAGCCGCCGCAGCCTGCGAGCACCAACCCGGCCGCCAGCAGCCCGGCGGCGAGCCACCCGACCAGGACCGGCGCGGCTCCGCGACGCCGGCCGGCGCCGTGGCCGGTCAGCACCACGATCCCATGCGCTGACGTGGGCGTCGAGAAGACAAACCGCAGCGATGGTATGGATCTGTTCCCCAGCCTGCGTCAAGAGGCGATGAGCCCGATGCCAGCATCGTTGTCGACGGTTGTCCAATGATGATGGTCGTTGAGTGGACGGTTGGGAGGCCGCGAGGGCCGAGAACTTGCACGGGCCCGCGCGCCGGCCAGTGATCTCAGGTGGCAACCTTGTCCGTCCGCGACGTATGCGAACATGTGTTCGATCAGGAAGCGACACTTGGACAGAACTGCCACGCCGAGGTCGAGAATGATGTGACCTCGCTTCCCGCTACAGTTTCGCTAGGTCGGGTTGGTCAATACACCTTAATCCGGGGTAACTCAATCGGCAGAGTGTTCGGCTGTTAACCGAAATGTTGTGGGTTCGAGTCCCACCCCCGGAGCTTCGAAACGTCCGCAAACGTCGGGCGTTTCGGCGTTCTAGGTACCAATCGTCGCCTAACGGCGCCACGATCTACCAACCGGCTACCAAATGTGACCAGCACGACCCAGATGCTGTCGACGCGGGCGACATCACTAAGACCAACCAATCTCCTTTAGAACGTTCGAGTCCCACCCGCCGCACTCCTGAAGTCGCTGGTAATCGAGGGTTTTAGGTAAGCGTCCAGTCGTCGGGGCCTAGGGCCGGGATTCCTTGTTGGTGCAGCGAATCTTGCGTGCATGGATCGCGCCGAGGCGGAGGCGATTTATGACGCCGGCCGGGAGCCCACCGCGGCAGGAGGTTGTTGAGCATCGCATGGTGATCTTGACTGGCCTGCTCGGCGCAACTTCCCGGAGCGGTGGGCGCGACCATCGGGTCGCGGACCGCGTACGCCGTGAGCGATGATCCAGGTCGTGGACGATATGGCCGAGTTCAGCGGTTCGTGCGCTAGACCCTGGACGAGTTCGAATGGCGGCTCGCCGCGCCCGAGGACCAACGGCCCGCCTGGGGCTTCACCCTGGCCGAGGACGTCGCTCGGCGCCGCCGGGTCGTCGTGGCGGGCGCTTCGCGAGAGCGGGTTGTCCTACTCGCAGATGGCGCCGGCGACTGGCTCGGCGGTGGCGACGATCGAGCGGGACCTGCAAGCCATCCCGCATCGCGCGCCGGCGTCCGTGCCGGGGGCTGACGGGAAGCGTCATCCGAAGGTCAAGAACGGTCATGAGCGCGGCATGGTTTGACCACAGCGATTCTCGCCGCACGCGCGCTCCGGTCGCTCGCGCTGGTCATGCTGATCATCGCCAACTCCTCGATCGCGCTGTCGTACGCCGCGACCGCGTCCTCGATCTCCCGCTCCAAGGCGCTCGGCTCCAGCGTCGGCGCACTACGCGCGTACGCCAAGGTAGATCCGCCTGCACTGGCGCTCCGACAGCCCGGCTCGCTCCGCGATGTCCCGCCACCCATCGCCCTTCGCGCAGCAGCGACGACGCGGTGCCAGAGCCTCGCGCGGTCGTGCTGCGTAAGCCGTCGTGCCACCCGAGCCGTTTGCTGATCGGACAAGCTGCGTCCTGATTTCAGCGCTCGCTGACGCGGTCCCCACATCCGCCGATGTCAGCTAATCGCGCGCAACTGGGTCGCCGCATTGAGCAGTCGCGCCAAGTTCTCCGTCTCGATCAGCAGGGTTCCACGGTGGCGGGCTGTAGCACGGCGACGCCATGCTGGCTGACGCTGTAGGCCACCGGATTGGAACTCGCTGGGATGCTCTGGACGCGGCCGTCGACCCGCAGCCTGACCGACCCATTGCCGAGGAAGATCCGAAACGCGGGAGAGACGAACTGTGGGCTGACGGCACCAGCAGGAAGAATCTGTCCGTCGATCGGCAACTGCCCGCGCTGGTTCTGCAGGCAAATCCAAACCCGGGCGTCGGCCAGCACTTCCAGGCGGACACTTGCGGGCCGCCCTGTAGCGGGAGTGCGCGCCGGGTGCCGAGCGGCGGCGCCTGAGCTGGCGGACGTGAGGGCCCTGTGCGCGCGCAGCCGGATTTTTGCAGTGCCTGGAACTTCCTGGGCAGCGGGAGCCGAAGCCACTGACGGCTCGCGGGTAACCGTACCCGCCTTATTGCCTTTCGCCTGCGGGAACACGAACAGCGCCAGCGCAGCGGCGGTGACGATCGCGACGAGCACGAGTATCACCGGCACCGATGCTCGACTCCCTAAACGCCTCCTCGTCGATGAGGGTGTCCGGTCGCCCATGTGAGCGCAGATCCTAGCCTCGCTCGGAGCTCAAGCCGAGCGTTCGGCACCAACTCCGAGGCAACACGGGACCGCAGGGACCGCAAGGACCGCAAGGACTAACCGGACCGCCCGCTACCCCAGGATCAGCCGCGAGCGTCCATGTCGTGCAGGTGCCGGGGGTCTGCCGTGTCCGTTGGCGCGAGCAGCACCGGGGCCGGTAGCGCCGTCTGTCCTGCGGGTAGTCAGCTCACGGGTGGCGTATGGACCAGCACCCAGACGGCTGCTGACGCGACCGTGGGCTATAACGGCCCGTCGAGCATCGGAGCGAATGCTTGGATCGTTGCGATGGCCAACGACGATGGTGTCAGCTTCGAGTTCCAGCCGGTGGCTTTTTGCCTGGAGAGCTGACAGGTTGAGTGTTGCAGTGGGGCGGAGATCAATACCATTCACATTAGTTAGCCGCGACGCACACGTTGGTCGATAAGACCCCGGCGCCCACGTGCGCCGACGGGGGATGTTGCTGGTGTGACCGTAATCACGCGGCGGCGTCGAGTGTGCGTTGCCATCCATAGTCGAGGCCTGCGACCGCGGAGGGTCCGGCGTACACGATGCCGCTGAACTCTGGTTCCTCCCACTCGTGCGCGGCTATCAGAATCTTGCGCCAGCCGGGGTCACAGCAGCGCTCGCGGGCAGTGTCATCGCACCACACGTGGCGGCCAGAGCGGCAGCGCAAATGGCCACCGGGGCGGCTGTGGTGTTGGGTGGTCATTTGGCGGAGCCTCCTGTGATGGGGAGCCAGCGTCGTAACCTGCGGCGCGATGTATAGGGCACCACGCCCAGTCCCGGATTGAAAGATCCCGCAACGAGCGCAGAAAGCCAGAAATCAGAAAAGGCGCGGCGAGCGACGTAGCCGGGGTGTTCGATCAACAAGACCGGGGAAGCCGGGTGTGGGGCGGCACTGCGATGTGGGGGCGTCCAAGATCAAGGTCGTGGTGCCGCCCGAGCCAAGCCGCCCCGCGGGCGGCCACCCGACCACGGCATAATCGGCCCCGACAAGAGTCCTTTCAAGAGGGCCACGCGCGCGCCCAGCCAAGGGCGCGAATGGGCGGGCGCGCGAGAGCTTGGGCTCAGTTCACCGTGTACCCGTCCGGGACCGGAAGCATCGCCCGCCTCCCGGACCGAGGCCCGGTGAAGCGGGTCGGCGTCTACGCATCGGCTTCGGCTCCGTCGATATCTAGGACAACGTTCGGGCCGGTTGGCCCAGCAGCCCGTTCACGATCGGAACGCCCTTCGTCTAGGAATGCGAGCGCCTGCCGTACGTCCTCAGCCTCGCTCTCGTTGGCCGCGACCTCGCCGCACTCCCGGAGCAGCTGCCGGATCGCGACCCGCTCCTTCTCGGCAAGCGCGCCCCATTCCGTCTGCAGGAACGTCCCCCAGCGCAAGAGCACGTCGCCCGGCAGGCGCAGGGCTTCGTCGGCGCCCCGAGCGGAAGCGACGAATTCCAAGACCAAGGCCACATAGCGGACTCGCGAAAATCGCACTGCCCGGGATTCATCGCCTACGCCCCCGTTCCTGCGGCGGAAAGACCCAAATCCGATTCGGGGTTTTCTGCGTCAGTTGGCGTGGCGCCGGATTGAATCGGCGGTGCGGGCCGCCGCGCGGAGCTGGCGAGGGCATGAGCCCGTGCGGGAATTGAGCGGGCCTGAGCGCGCCGCAACATCCCGATCGTCGTGGCTTACCGAGGTCCGGCCGCGCGTAGCCGGCCTCGATTAGATCTGCATGTCGGAGTGGTTGAAGTCGCTGTGTGTCTGGCTACGCAACGCGGGCACATCTTCACGTGGTAGGGCCGGTGAGGCTCTCGTTGTGGCCGATCACGGCGCTGATCGGGATGTGGAAGCGACAGCGAAGCCAGCGGACGAGCCGCAGGCTGGCGGCCATCTGGCGTCGGTTATCGAGGACTTGCAGGCCTGGCCCGACGGATCGACGAAGATGTAAGAGCGTGGCTGCCGTCGGCGACACCCTGCGCGGTGATGGTCATTGGGACGCCCTGAACCGCATTGGCGGTGGCGGACACGCTCACGCTCTCCCTTGCGCCCTCGCGGATCCCGCCGGCGCCGTGCCATCGGCTCTTGCTGCTGATCCGGCCGCGGGTCCCTACTGGTCGCGGCTCCGTAGAAGTGCGTGGCTGCCCCGAGCACGATCAGAGCCCGCCCACGATCACGATCACCAGCGGCGCGACGACAGCGCCCGGCCAGCGCACCAGCGTATGGGCGCCCACGTGCAGTTCGCTGGCATGTGCTGAAACGTACTGCCCGACAGCAAGTGGGCCGAGTGCTCGAGCGGGGTGATGACCGGGGCGAGGGTAGACCCCGGAAAACGGGCCCATCGGACATCCATATCCGACGGGCCTGTTCCTGAGGTCTCCTGACCCGCGTTAGCTGCAGTCCAGTCCTCCAGTCCCGGTCCGTGCGATACGAGCTAGAAGGCCCCCTCGGCCCTTTACGCTAACCGTCGTCGCGGACGGCGTCGATCCACGATGCCGCAAATTCGATGGTTTCGATCCCTGGAGGATCGCCCGGCTGCAGCGCGAGGAGTGCGGAACCGATCTGAAGTTGCGCCGGACCTTGCTTCTCCCTGCTCGTGGGGGCGGGCAGCATGCCGCCGCCTGCCTGCGCGACTCCTTCAATCATTCCGGCGCGTAATTCCTGGATTGTACGTCCCACGCGAGCCACGCCCCTCTCGATGCGGAGGGCGGCCGGACAAGCACAAAGCGTCGCGTAGCATCCTCGCCGTGCTGCTCTACAACAACGCGGTCTCGGGCAGCTGCTACAAGGTCCGGCTCCTAGCCGCGCAGCTCGGAATCAAGCTCGAGTTGCGCGAGCTTGACGTCCTGGACCGGTCCAACCGTAAGGACGTTCTCGGGGGCCTGAACCCCGCACTGGGGGGTACCGACGCTCGTCTTAGACGATGGTCGTTCGCTGGGCGAGTCGAACGCCATCCTCTGGTACCTCGGCGACGGCACCGAGTACGTCCCGACCGACTGCTACGAGCGGGCGCAGGTCCTTCAATGGCAATTCTTCGAGCAGTATTCGCATAAGCCGTTCCGCGAGAAGCTCGAGCTCAGGCGCAACCTCTGGGCCCACGAGATCACCGGCGCGATCTACATCTACTCCGTGACCTGGGGCAGCCTCATGCTTTCGGCGGACAGCATCCTTCGCCTACGCAACTTCACCGAGGAGAATCGCATTGATCTCATCGTCGGCGATCCGCTTGATTCGCTCGGGGTCCGGGGCGTCGGCTCGCCGGAGGACACCCGCGAGTTTGTGAAGCTTCTGGTCGCTGCGGGGCTCATGCGCGACTTGGCCTTCTGGCTGCTGCACCATCCCCGTAAGGCCGATGCGGACGACGAGCTGGACGAGATCTCGGGCGCCTGGGGCGGCCGCGTGGACTCGCTGCTGAAGCTCGACAAGCTCGACGGCAACCGGGCACGACTCTCCTTCCCGAAGGTGCGCTGGAGCCGGCGCGGCGACCATCCCACCCAGATCCTTGCGTTCGATCGTGAGGAGGAGTCGTTCACGGTTGTTGGCGAGGAGCAGAAGGAGCGCGACTACGTGTCCTAGATCGCGGGGTTGCTCGCCGACCGAACGTGGAGGACGGCGAAGGAGATCGCATCGAAGGATGGGGGAATCGGAGCTGGGGAGAAGTTCGTGAAGGCGGCGCTCGAGGGTAATCCTGCGCTGTTTGAGTGTCGGACGGGCGAGGGTGCGAAGGCGGTCGGGCGCAGTCCCAACACACCGGTTGGACTCTGCATTCACCCCAGAATGCACAAAATGCAGAGGGTGCTTTTTCGGGAGGGAGTCGGGTGTCCGTGCACAGCGTCGACTTCGTGCACGCCCGCATCCGCGTGCGCCGCACGTGGGATCGCAAGGCGAAGGCGTTCACGACGCCGAAGTCTCGTCGCTCGGAGCGGGCGGTTCCGATGCCCTGCGTCGTCGCCGGTGAGCTCGACCTGCTGCTGCGCGCCTACCAGCCCGGCGTCGTCGACCCGGACCCCGAGAGCCTCGTGTTCGGCCATCCGGGACCGGCGAGCCGCTCGGCAAGCGGCTGATGTACGAGCGGCTCCGAGCGGCGCTCGAGGCCGCTCGACTGGATTCGACGTTCGGCTTCCACAGCCTCCGGCACAGCTAGGGGACCGCGCTCGCCGCCCAGGGCGTGCCGATGCGGACCCTAAGGAGTGGATGGGGCATAAGGACATCCAGACCACGCAGCACCACGCCGACTACTGTCCGAACCCGGGTGAGCGCGAGGTCGTCGAGGCCGCGTTCGCGCGAGGTACCCATTCGGGTACCAATCTGCGCACGCCCGTGCGCAACGGAGCGCAACCAACATCGGGGTTGCACCCCACGTCGACACCGGCGGCAGGGTTCGAGTCCCACCCCCGGAGCTCATGATGGACCGGCCGCGGCCCGCGCGGCCGACGTTCGAGTCTCGGCCGCGAATACGCCCGAGACGATCGAGCTTCGCACGCGCCGCGAGGACTGACGCGCCAGGTCCTCTACGAGCGTCGCGGCGCGCTCGGCGCCGTCGTGTGCAGCCGCCCATCCCGCCAGCCCGCGCGCGCGGGCCCCAAGCGAGGCCTCGGACAGCGCCCGCCCCACCGCCAGCCGCAGCGTGGCTGGGCCCAGGAATCGCCAGGGCAGCCTGACGCCGACCCCCGCCCAGTCCGCCCGCGCGGCGTTCTCGGCCATGTCTCCGCAGTGCGGCACTGCCACCACCGGGCACCCGCTGGCCAGCGCCCGGGCCATCGTCCCG
>Ga0187772_10000607_pt1 | contig 16079 bp, 13 predicted proteins | sample 0116_SJ02_MP15_2_FD_133137 | JGI IMG/M metagenome (GOLD analysis project Ga0187772, IMG submission 133137) | Tropical peat soil microbial communities from peatlands in Department of Meta, Colombia - 0116_SJ02_MP15_20_MG | ecosystem: Environmental > Terrestrial > Soil > Wetlands > Peat | place... | reverse complement strand
CTTCCAGGCAGCAAGAGCAGTTTGCGCCTCGGGGCCGGGCTCGCCGGAAAGAAACGTTATCAGAATTTTGCCGGGCTGGAGCTTCCGGCTCGAGGCGAAAGGTGTTGCGGCGATGGCTTCGCGCAACTCGTCGGTGGTACGCAGTATGACAGAGGGCTGGAATCCGAACTTACGCTCGATGGCGGCCTGGATCTTCTTTGCGAGCGCCGCGGAATTCGTTTCTCTTGTGCGGAAGATGACGTTGCCGCTCTGTACGTAAGTGCGCGGATCCTCGAGTTTGAGGGACGCGTAGAGCGCCCGAAGGGCGTCCATTTTGATGCGGTTGTGCGGGCCGAGATTGACGCCGCGGAGCATGGAGATCAGGACCGGCATGGCGAGAAGTATATCGTGGTGCGACGCAGATACGCCGCGCCGAGGATCCCTTCGGCTTGCACCTCAGGGCAGGCTCTCGGGCCCACTGGTGAGGACATGGACTTCGGGATGACGCCCTCGGGAGACGGTTGCCGATTGCCCTTCTGATTTCGATGCGAACCAAGAGAAGCACTTTGATGGCGGGCGGGGTTTTCAGAGAATCAGGAAAAGTACTGTACGCCGATTCAGGACGCGGTCCTCGGCGATCGCGGTTTCTGCAAGCCGAGCTATGGAAGGCCGGTCGTTCGAGACAGCACGAGATCGAGCATCCGAAGCGCACCAGGGAGAAGTCTATGTCGGGACAAGTCGTTCTATATTTTGACGACCAGGCGGACGCGCTGCGCTTTGCGCTAGCCGCGGGTTCGGTGATGGCCGGCGACGGCAGCCAGTTCAGCAGCGATCTGGTGCAGGGGACGGCGCGGGTGACGCGCATTCGGCTGGATGCAGTGAATGCCGCGGGTAAGAAGTCGAGCAGCCAGGAACGCGCGTCGTAAGCGGCACCAGAGTCGTGAGGGTCGCCAGATCCCACACAGCAGTTTTGCCTTATGCCGTTCCGGCGTTGGACAAGGCTTCCAGCGCGTCGGAAAGCGTGGGGAACACCAGCAACGCCCGCTCCACTTTCGTGATCTCAAAGACCTTGCGCACCCGCTGATTTACGCCGGTGAGAGCGACACGGCGTCCGGCTTTTGCGAACGACGTGCAGGCGCTGATCAAGGAACCCAGCCCGGAAGAATCCAGGTAGGGAACGCCAGTGAAATCGAGGATCACCGTGGGAGTATTTTCCCGCCGCACCGCGCTCAGGAAGGGGCCGACGTTCTCCACGGTGAGTGGACCATGAAAGCTGAGAACTCCGCGGTCCAGTCGCTCGACTTCAAACGGTTCCGATGGCATGGAGGAGAGATTCTAGGCTAGATCAGCTGCGGCCTTCAACCATGCAGGACAATTTTTGATCTGAATGTAACGCGGAGATCGCAATCTGTGATTTCTGGTTCGCCCGGCGATGGGGGAGACGAATCCGCCAAGAGCGACTCAGTTGCGGAAACTGACCATCCAAACGATCCCGAGAGCGAAGAAGTGACCGACATAAATGAGAGGGTGTGCAGGGGAACGAGATATATTTCGTTGTGTCGAACCTAGCCTGTCCGGCGGGTCGAAAGCATGGCGAGGATTTCCTGCAGACCCTGGCGGATATGCTGGATTTCAGGAGCCGACTGAGACGGGAAAGGAATCGCGGGCTGCGTTTTGTCCGACTTGTTTTCTGAGCGCAGCTGCTGGCGCGCCCCGGCAATGGTGAATCCCTGCTCGTAAAGCAGTTGCTTGATGCGCAGCACACTTTCCACATCCCGCTTGCGGTACATACGCTGCCCGGTACTGCCCTTGACTGGCTTGAGTTGCGGGAACTCCGATTCCCAGAAGCGCAGCACATAGGCCGGCAAGCGGCATAGGGTGGCCACTTCCCCGATGCGGAAATAAAGTTTGTCCGGGATGAGGACCGCATCCCCTGGGTGTCTGCCGGTGGTCTTCTTGCGCGCAGCCATGGCCCTCGCAGGCATAAAGGATTTTTCGCGGCGAGAATGCCGCGTCATTTGCCTATTGTGACACAGAAGAGAGGGTGGTCAGCAGAATTTCGTAGGTCATGCCGCGAACGCGTTCGAGACAGTCTTCTGACTGGCAATTGAAAAAGCCTCTCTGAGATACGTCTCCAGAGAGGCCGATGAAAAATCGGATGCGTATGCGAGGTTCTGTCTCGCTAGTGTTTCTTTTTCTTGGCTTTCTTCTTCGTTGCCATGAGTTCCTCCGGTGAACGATTTTCCCTTGTATGGTCAGAAACTTTGGCCCAGTACTCCGGATACAAACCCAACCAATGGTATGGGCTAGTCCATTGGTCCAAGATATTGAGGCATGATTGAGAAAGTGTCAATAGGAATCTGTCGGAACTGATTTCTCAGCTGGATGGCGACCGCTGGCGGGTTGTCAGCAAATCTCAAACTCCCAAACTGATACTATTCGCTGCATGCGGCGGGATCCGATCGAACTGGAAATATTCAAGAACCTTTACCACTCGATTGCTGAGGAGATGGGCGCGGCACTGCGCCGAACTGCATTTTCTCCCAACATCAAGGAGCGACGCGACTATTCCTGTGCTGTATTCGACGCGGCGGGCGAAGTCATCGCTATGGGCGACCACATGCCGGTGCATCTGGGATCGATGCCGATGTCGGTGCGAGCGGCGATTGCGGCTGGCACGATGAGGGCGGGGGACGTCATGATGCTCAATGATCCCTTTCGCGGAGGAACCCATTTGCCGGACATCACGCTGGTCGCGCCCGTGTACGTGGAGCGCGAGCGTTCCCGGAAAGCGGCAGGCCCGGATTTTTACGTTGCTTCGCGGGCGCATCACGCCGATGTGGGCGGGGCCTACGCCGGTTCGATGGGACTTTGCCGCGAGATTTATCAGGAAGGCGTGCGGATTCCTCCAGTGACGCTGGTGAGGTGCGGAGCCATGGATCGCGACGTGCTCGCGATGCTTCTTAGCAACGTACGTACGCCTGAAGAGCGCGAGGGCGACCTTGGGGCGCAAATTGCCGCCTGCCACACTGGAGCCCAGCGGTTGCGGGAGGTTTGCGCGCGATACGGAGTGGGGCGGGCGAAAGGCGCGGCTGCGGAATTGCTCGATTATTCCGAAGAGTTGATGCGGGCATTCCTCGAGCGTGTGCCTGCCGGAGTTTATCGCGCGGAAGATTTTCTGGATGGAGACGGTATTGAGGACCAGCCGGTGAGGATCGCAGTGCAGGTACGGGTTGCGAACAAGGATGCTCGCCTCGCGCTTAATTCTGGCGCGCGCAATGCGCTCGCCAGGCGTGAGGGCTCGCCTAGATCCTTCGCTCGGCAGAAACAAGGGCGCCTCGCTCAGGATGACAAGCAGCATCTGGTCACGATTGAGTTCACGGGAAGCGATCCGCAAGTGGCCGGCAGCGTGAACGCCGTTGCCGCCATCACGTATTCGGCGTGCTTTTACGTGTTTCGCTGCCTGTTGGCGGAAGATGTGCCGGCCACCGCGGGGCTGATGCGGCCCATCAAAGTCGTTGCGCCGGAGGGAACCATTGTGAATGCGCGCCCTCCGGCAGCAGTAGCTGGAGGAAATGTGGAGACGTCGCAGCGAATCGTTGACGCGCTGCTGCGCGCCCTCGCGCAGGCAATTCCCGAGCGCATCCCCGCAGCGGCGTCGGGGACCATGAACAATCTCACCATTGGCGGCATCGATCCGCGCACCGGCCGGCCTTTTGCGTATTACGAGACTATCGCTGGAGGCATGGGCGCTCGTCCGGGCAAGGCAGGCGTTTCCGGTGTCCACACGCACATGACGAATTCGTTAAATACTCCGGCGGAGGCGCTGGAATATTCGTATCCTCTGCGGGTACGGAAATATTCTTTGCGGCAAGCGAGCGGCGGAGAAGGCCAGTTCCGGGGCGGCGATGGTATTGTCCGCGAGATCGAAGTGCTGACGGTCTGCCAGGTCACGCTGCTCGGCGAACGGCGAACGCGCGGACCGTGGGGACTGACTGGCGCAGAGGACGGCGCCCCGGGCAAGGCCTTCATCACACGGGAAGAGGGCTCGGTCGAAGCAATGCCGGGAAAATTCAGCACCCGGTTGCAGGCGGGTGAGCGCGTGACGATCGAGAGCCCCGGCGGTGGCGGTTGGGGTTCTCGCGAGAAGAATGCGGTTGATTGACCGTCCTCCGGAGAATAGATGTAGGGGCTGAAGGCGAAAGGGCGTCCTGCGAGGCGAAGCATGCATATCGTCAAGTCCGTCGGAGTATTGTCGGTAGCCAAAATCATGGGGCTGATTTACGGGTGCCTTGGCCTGATCTTCGCGCCTATTTTTCTCTTCTTCGGATTGATCGGAATGGCGGCGGGACGCCAGGAAGCACCATTCGCCGGGGCCTTCGGAATTGTTTTTGCCATTTTGATGCCAATCCTCTACGGCCTGGTGGGATTCATTACGGGAGCGATTAGCGGGTTGTTATATAACGTCTTTGCCAAGCTGGTCGGAGGATTCGAACTCGAGATGGAATTCCACCCGCCGATGCTATCCGCGCCTTATCCTGTCGTGCCGCCGGCCAGCTAGCTACCTGACGGCAAATGCCCAGACTCAGCGCAGCGAGGAAACTTGCCGTGAATCAGGAATCCAGATGCGCCTGATGCGAGCAGCGGAAGTCCCCGAGGCGCCGCGCGACCTCGTCTTCCGGGCGTCGCGGTTGCATGCCGTTTTGTTGGTTGGGGTATGCATCGCGGCCTGCCTGGCGATGATTGCGTATGGATGGCCTGGGCGACGGGCTGCTTACATTTTTTCTGCGGTGATTCTGTTCTTTCTGTTTCTGCTGCGGCGGTTCATTACCGCACGCTTTCATCCTTCCAACTGGCTGATACGGGTCGGGGACGAGGGACTATTCCTTCATTTCCGTTCGTATTTGAATGACCATCTGCCCGCGGATGATCCGACGGTGATTTTTCTGGCCTTTGGCGAAATACGCTCCGCGCGGTTGGTGCGCGAATATGTTCGGAAACCTGATTTGAGCCGAGCGAATACGACCCAAACGCAGGTCCTAGGGTGGATTGAGTTGGAGCTCGCGATCGATCCTGCTCCGCTGGCGGATGCGATCGCGACAGAATGCGGACGTTCGGCGGTGCCGGAGAAGCGCTGGTACGGAACCTCGGCAACCCTGTATCGCGACTATCCCATGCAGCTGCAGGCGCCTCCCTTTCTCCGCGTACAATGGCGAGTGGTGCCGCGTGCCGGAGCGTTTCTCGACGCGTTGCGGCCGCGAGTCGAGATCGCCCCCAAGGTGGTTGTTTCAGCGGATTTCTCAGATCTGGGAGGATTGTCGCGCGAAGATCAGGAGAGGCGATTGCGCGAACTCTGCCAGCGCGGAGATACGATGGCCGCGATTTACCTGGTGAGACGGCTGCGCGGGTGCAACCTGACCGAGGCGACGAAGCTTGTAGAGAGCTTGCAGCGAGGACCTCAAGGATGATGGTGCGGCTGAGCCTCTTGCGCGGAGAAGAAGGATTCTTATGACTGATGCGGCGGCGCATTATCTGGAGGAGGCTCGACGGCAGTTGCGCGGGCACAAGCGCATGGGCGAAAGCGCGATGAGCCAGTTGCGCGATGAGGACTTCTTCGTCACGCTCGATCCCGAGGCGAATTCGATTGCGATTCTGGTGAAACATCTGGCCGGGAACATGCACTCACGCTTCACCGACTTCCTTACCACCGACGGCGAAAAGCCCGACCGCTTTCGCGACCGGGAATTCGAATTGACTCCGGCAACCACGCGAGCAGACGTCATGAAGTGGTGGGAGGAAGGCTGGACGTGCGTTTTCATGGCGATCGATCCACTCAAATCCGAGGACGTGATGCGAACGGTGACGATCCGCTGCGAGCCGCACACTGTGCTGCAGGCGATCAACCGGCAGATCGCGCACTACGCGCAGCACATCGGGCAGATGGTATTTCTGGCCAAGCACCTGCGCTCGAACGAGTGGAAAACGTTGAGTATTCCACGAGGCAAGTCGGAGGAATTCAAGACGCACAAAGCGATGGCAGGGAAATTCGAAAAGGGCGTGCCGAAGCAAAGACGATCCTACGCAGACCACGGTCCTGGAATGCTCTTCGTCGCTCCGCGGGCTATAGTCTGAAGGCTGAGGTCTGGGTTCTCCGGTGCTAGAATCATACGTTTTGTGTCTTAGCCGTTTTGCATCGCAGGGATAGGTGGCTGTCATGGCGACAACAATGCTCGCGGTGGTGAAGCCGGAAGCGGCGCCGGGCGCGGACGTTCGCGAGGTGAAGATTCCCGCTTTCGGACGCAACGAAGTGCTGGTCAAGGTGAAAGTTGCGTCAATTTGCGGCACCGATCTGCACATTTACAACTGGGACCGCTGGGCGCAGAACCGGATCCATCCGCCGCTGATTCCCGGCCACGAATTCTGCGGCGAAGTGGCCGCGTATGGCCACGAAGTCACCAGCGTGAAGGAAGGCGACTTTGTCTCTGCCGAGATGCACGTCGCCTGTGGCAAGTGCCTGCAGTGCCGCACTGGCGAGGCGCATATCTGCCAGAACGTGAAAATCATCGGCGTCGATGCCAACGGGGCGTTTGCCGAGTATGTGGTCATCCCCGAGTCGAATATCTGGAAGCTCGATCCTGCGATTCCCCAGGAGTACGCCTCGATTCTCGATCCGCTGGGCAATGCCGTGCATACGGTGCTAGCCGGCGAAATAGCGGCTAAGAGCGTGGCCATCACCGGCTGCGGACCGATTGGATTGTTTTCGATCGCGGTGGCGAAGGCGGTGGGCGCAACGTCAGTATTTGCAATCGAAGTCAACGAGCACCGTGCCCGGGTAGCGCGCGAGATGAAGGCGGATTACGTTCTCAATCCGGCGAAGGAAGATGTGGATGCGATCGTGCGGGAAAAGACTGGCGGGCTGGGTGTAGATGTGGTGCTTGAAATGGCGGGGCATCCGGATTCGATCCGCACCGCCTTCGACATCGTGCGGCGCGGCGGCAGAATCTCTCTTCTGGGCCTAACTTCGAAGCCGATCTCGTTGAATTTCTCCGAAGACATCATTTTCAAGGGCATCACGGTGCAGGGCATCAACGGGCGCCGCATGTATCAGACCTGGTACCAGATGACAGCGCTGCTCAAGAGCGGAAAGCTCGATCTGCATCCGGTCATCACCGACCGGATCCCGATGAAGGATTTCGGCAAAGCGATGGAGCGGCTAAAGACCGGCGAGGCCAGCAAGATTCTTGTCTATCCGAATGGGGTCAGGTAAGCGCCGGTGAGGATTTCCAACTCCGGCTGTGGCGGGGCATGTCCTGGACCAGGCCCGAAATTTCGAAATTGTGCCGGAATGACTGTTTAGGGCAAGGGAAATGCGTGCCTGCACCTCGTGAACTAGTTCGCGAGCCGGAAGTTTAGAAGCAATGTGGTCTCGACTGCGGTCGGCTGACCATTCACCAAGTAGGGTTCAAAACGCCACCAGCGCACTGCATCCATGGCGGCTTGCGACAGTGCCTCGGGCCCGCTGACAAACTTCACCTGCGTGACCGCGCCGTCTACGCCCACGACGATATCCAGCACGACTGTGCCTTGAACCCCGGCCTGACGTGCAGCCTCAGGATAGCCGGGGATAACCTTGTGGATCAGCCGTTGCTCGAGTTCATCGGCTGGTACTTTCAACTGTGGCTGGACCGCAACGGCCTCTCTTGAGGGAAGATGCGATTCCAACTCCGCCCATCCGTGTTGCCACTGCCACCAGACCAGCGCAGCCGGGATCACGATCACGGAAGCGGCGAGCACGACGATACGCCGAAGGCCGAACCTGCGTGTTGGGGGTTCGGATTTTTCGAAGCCGGGGAGTATCTCAGGTTCGTCCCAGGCCTCGCCCAAGGGAGAGCCTGCCTGTGCAGTCAATAAAAGTTCGCCTTCTCCTCGCGTCCAGTAACGGACTATCTCTTGTTGCCCAACGGGCAATCGGAAAAACTGAAGGCCGAAGCTGCGCTCATGCTGATATCGCACTACCGCCGTTGCCCGCATCAGCTGGCTTGTATGCGGAACCAGAAACTCGACGCGGACAGACTCTCCGACGATCAATTGCGACTCCGGAACAACCCCCATGCCGCCTTCGCCCATCTCGAGGGCGCGTCCGGGGATGGTATTCGGGATGCCCGAGCGCAATACGGTGAGGGACAAAGGCACGGTTAGCTCGTAGCGGGGAACACTCCGCTTGGCCCCGGTTGGTTTGGAGAGGGCTGGAGTCGCTCCCGTGCTCATCGTCCAGCCTCCCGTTGCCGCAAGTCACACACCATCGTTTCCGCACTGGAAGCGTATGGACACATCGAAATGAAGCCGTTCTTCTTCATAACGGGCGCGATGAAATAACTGCGGTTTCGGCAGAACTAATACCGTCAACAAGCAAGCGAGTGCCATTTCGGTTCGCCGCCGCTCGGGAGGCTGAATAGCCCTACAATTGCTCTCAAAGATAGAGTGCAGTCGTTACCGTTCGAAGGAAAGTGACATAGGTAATGAACCGGTCCAGGAGCTGATGTTCCTCACGGATGGGGAGAGCGCGGGGCGAGGATTCTGAGTCCGTCCACTGACTCGAATCGGCGGTTTGCCTTTTATTTTGATGTGGCTGGAGTGGGCACGATGACTTCGTAGGATCGCATCATCTCATTGTCCTCATGCTCAAGTATGTGACAATGCCACACATAGCGCCCCGAAAAGCCTTCGAACGGCACGATGATGCGTGTCACCATTCGTGAATAGGCTTGCACGGTATCTTTCCAGCCGGCCTGGTTGGGCTCTGGAGGCTCCGGCGATCCCAGGAAATGTAGCTGCCGCTTGGTTTGAAAGAGCCATGGCTCGTAGGTTTGGCGATCGAGAATTTGAAAACGCACCAGATGAAGATGAATGGGATGCGTGTCATTCGTGGGATTAATGAATGTCCAGATTTCTGTTGATCCGAGCACTGGCTTTTCTGTGACCGGCATTTTCCAATGCGTCGCGTTGAGCAGCAGCATCGCCGAATTTCCCTGCTTGTTGACGTACTCGTCGAGAGTGAGCAGGCGGGTTTGGGATGCTTGCGATTCGGGAATCCTTACTACAGGTCGCAATGTTGGAGGCAATGAGCTTGCATCGTCGACCTTGGCGGATGACACCCGGAACTGCATCACGTCAAAAGCGTCGCTTTTCAAGACGGGCCGGGTTGCTCGATGCTCACGAAAATCAACGAGAAGGTCGGCGCGTTCGCCCGGCGCAAGTTCGAGCCTGGTGAGAGAAACGGGCGCAGGCAACAAACCCTGATCGGAGCCGATCTGGTGAAACGGCAGGGCGTCGGCAGAATTCTCTTGCTCAAACGACAGGTGGTAAATGCGCGCATTCGATCCATTCAATACGCGGAAACGGTATTTCCGCGGTTCCACGTCAAGATAGGGAAACAGCTTCCCATTGACGAGAATGGCGTTGCCGAACACCTCCGGAACCCAAGGCGACTGAGGGTCGGGCGAAACAGGATAAAGAAGCTGCCCCTCCCGGGTAAGCAGCCTGTCGTAAAGAATGAGCGGCACCTCGTATTTGCCAGCGGGCAAATTCAAGGCATCTTCCATATTGTCCCGGATGACGAAAGCTCCAAGCAGACCAGCATAGACATTGAGACGATTGATCCCGAGGGCGTGGTCGTGGTACCAGAGCATGGCCGCGTCTTGCTCATTGGGATAGTAATAAAGCGACGACTTGCCCGGCAAAATCCAATCCTCCGGGTAGCCGTCGCTCTCCGGCCTCGTCTTTGCTCCATGCAAGTGCACGACGGTTCGCACGGCCGGCTTGTCCGGTTCGGCGCCGTGGATCGTCTGATCAATGGGCAGAAAATGCGTGCTCGGCAGAGCGTTTACCCACTCGACAAGCAGCGGCTCGCCTGCTCGGGTCTCAAAGGTTGGACCCGGGACGGAAGGCCCAAAACTCCAGAAGCGGGTGGCGGGAAGATCACGATGAACCTTGTTTTCGGTCGCTTGCGCCTGGATTCGGTAAAAAGGCACGCTTCGTTTCGGCTCCACCGGGCTCGCCTTTCGTCCCTGGGGCCTTGCGATCACCGGAAGGGGAAGCGGATCGGCGAACTTTGGGAGTGTATTGACGTCGAGCGCCGCAGCCATGGTCGGCGCGGCATGGGCCATCGCCCTGAAAACCTGTTTCGTGCCTCCGGCCAGGGTCGTCGCCAGCAACCCGGAACGCTGCAGAAATGCTCGACGCGTGATCACGCTTTCCTTTTTACTTCCGGGCACATAACGACGGCAAGACATAACGGAGTCACTCCGCCATGTCTTGCCGTGTTGGTTGCGATTCTAAGGGATTCCCGTGCCGCTTAGTTCCCAGTATTCACTGGCTCGCCGCTGTCTTCATTGAGGATGAACAGGTCGTTGCTGACGATCTGATGGAAGTCAAACATGGAGCTGATTGAGTTCGCGATCGCATCGAACGATCCATCCCCGATCCGCCGACCACCCAGCCAGTTATCCTCGATGAAACGAATGACCGAGGTCTGATCAGTGACGGAATGATCAACGAAATTGTGTTTCGCCCACGGCGAGATTACCAGCAAAGGCTGCCGTGGACCGTACCCGCAACGACCCTGAGCGTGGGTTGTTGACGGACTAATGCCCGGAAGCGCATTCACGCCGGAACCGCAGCTGCCCGGTCCGGTGAGCGCATCGGCGGGGCTCTTTGACGAATTCACGATCTGTCCGAGTTGATGATCGTACCAACCGTCGGAATCGTCATACAGAACCACCAGGGCAGTGTTCGGCCATTCCGGTTGGGCCTGAAGGAAATTCGCAACTCGAACCACAAACTTCTGCTCGTCCAGAGGATCGGAGTTTCCCGGGTGGGCATCCTGAATCGCGATGGCCTTCAGGAAGCTGACTGCGGGGAAGTTGCCGGCCGAGACGGCGGCGAAGAAATCTTCGACGTCGTAGTTGTGGTTTGCCGGGTCGTCCGACCAGCCAATCGACTTCAGTGACTTAGGACGAGCATGAGTTGGGTTTCCCGTCGAAGCGTAGTACTGGAATGGAGTGTGGTGCGGGACGTAGTCGCCCTGTGTGCCAACAATCGGTGAAGTCGACTGGCGATTGCATCCCGTGCTGCCATCGGAGTTGACGACGTTCAGGTTGAACCCACCGGCAAACCAGCCCCAGCTCACGCCAGCATTGTTGAGCAGGTCGCCGATATTCCTTCCGCCCATTTGCGCCTGCTCCGATCCAGAACAGACATCACCGAAGGGATCCGGATCTCCGATCACCGTGAGCCCCCCGTTCCCGTCGTTGACATAAGCACCCGTTCCACCAGCGTGTTTCACCACGCCGTTGGTCTGGCCGGAGATGAGATTGATGGCGCCGACCGTGGACGGGCCAAAGTTGGTGCTGTACGAGTTATCGCTCATCGCAAAGCGCTGGGCGTAGTTCCAAAGCGCAGTCACGGTGTTGCCGTCGAAGTAACCCATGACCTGGCCGTTCGTGAGCACTACCGCCGGCGGAGCACTCGGTGGAGGGCCTGCGCTGCCGGTGTTGGCAGGAAACAGATCCATGACGCCGCCATCAAAGGCAAGTTGCTCCGCCATGTAATCATGATCCATGTCTTGCGTGTTGGCCTGCGAGCGACTAAAGCGGAAGGGATTGGATGCGCCGGACCCATTGGCTGGGTTCAGATTGGGGTTGTTGATCAGTAACGCGTTGCTCAAGCCGTTCACGGTTGGAGTATCCGATCTTGGGTGAAATTGCGGCTGACCCGGCGGGTTCCACGCATTTGGGTAGGTACCGAAATAGTGGTCAAAAGATCGGTTTTCACCGAAGATGACGACGAGGTGTGTGATGGGCGTGGCTGTTTTTGCATCCGCTGCATTGGCGACCGGTGTCAGGGTCGGACCGACGGCCATCATAGCGGCGAGAGACACAGATAACAGTTGACGCATGATCTTTGTTCCTTTCCACCAACTGGCGGTGAGATCTGGGGTGGTATTGCGGTGAGGCGATGCTAACCAGCGAGTGTTAACGCAGGATTAAAGATTTGTTTCAAGTTGAGCCGCTCAGAGGGCGTGAGCGAATAGTTGAATGGTCGGGACAGGCAGATTTGAACTGCCGAACGGCTGCTTCGCAGCCCCTCGCAATCTTTCTTTTTCGCGCATTCGCTCGCGCGGCGCGTTCTTTGGGGTGCTTCGTGGGTCGGCAGGCAAGCGTCCTGCCTAAAAGGACAACTGTTGTGATGGCGAAAAGTTGAATGGTCGGGACGGGCAGATTTGAACTGCCGACCCCTCGCACCCCAAGCGAGTGCTCTACCAGGCTGAGCCACGTCCCGACTTGGAAGGATTCCGCTGCTGCGGCGCGTCAGCACGCGCCCGCCTTCAGCGGAGGGGCAGCTGTAATTTTACACCAGCCGGTCTTTGCGCAAGCAATCGCCGCAGCTTCAGCGTTTGTCGTAGACCTCGTGCCGCTTCTGTCCTGCGTCACCGCTTTTGAGCACATAGTCGCGGATCATGGTCTTGCCATCCTCAGAAAGGGTCATTCGGGCCTCATCCAACGGGCTCCCATCCGCCGCGCTGGTTTCGACGACAAGGATCGTGTTTTCCCAATGGGCCTTGACCATGGCGCCGCGCGAATCCTGAGTGGGTTTGCCATCGGTTAAGATCGTCCCTGATTCCTCGAAGTCCTGCCCGTTCGTCACGGCTTTCGCGGTGTACTTGAAGACCGGATCTTTGTGGTCGATGTGTGCGTTGAGTTTGGTGATCGGGGCCCCGCCCAGGTCCGACTTCTGCAGGTTGAGTTCCCACTCACCGGAGAAGTCGGGTCTGGCCGCCGCTGAAAGAGCAACCGAACCCAATGCCAGCGCCAAGAGCAAGAAAATTCTGGTGAAGGTGTTCATGGACGCTGGATACGAGCATGGAGAAGGATTTGTTCCCGCCATTCCTTGATTCTCTGCACCTCGACATTGGGATTGAGCCTGCTGAGAATTGCCTAAGGGAATGACGATCGTGCGGAGTACCTTCAGTCCAGATCTCTCCAGTTCGGACCGACGCCGATCTCAACCAGCAGTGGCACGGCGAGGTCGTGAGCCTTCTCCATCTGTTCGCGGACGAGAGAGCGCATTTCGCTCAATTCATTTTCCGGAACTTCGAAAACCAGCTCGTCGTGTACCTGAAGGGTCATGCGGGATTTCAGCTTGCGCTCGCGCAGCGCGGCGTCGATGCGGATCATGGCGATTTTGATCATGTCGGCGGCAGTGCCTTGCAGCGGCGTGTTGACGGCGGTGCGCTCGGCGAATCCGCGCTGATTCACATTCTTGCTGTTGATGTCGGGAATGGGACGCACGCGCCCAAAGAGCGTTCGTACTTTCATCTCGCGTCGGGCTTGTTCGAGCGTTTGATCGATGAACCTGCGAACGCCGCTGTATTTTTCAAAATAGTTTGTGATGAACTGCTTGGCTTCGGCCGGCTCGATCCCCAGATTTTGCGACAGGCCGAACGCCGATAATCCGTAGACGATGCCGAAGTTCACCACTTTCGCCTGGCGGCGATGGTCGGACGTCACCATGAGCGGGGGAACGCCGAAGACTTGCGAGGCAGTCAGGGTATGAATGTCGTCGCCTCGGCGATAAGCCTCGACCAGCAACGGATCGCGAGAAAAATGCGCCAACAGGCGCAACTCGATTTGCGAATAATCTGCCGTGAGCAAAACATTTCCCGGCTCGGCGATGAACGCTGCGCGGATGCCGCGGCCCAGTTCGGTGCGGATGGGAATATTCTGCAAGTTGGGGTTCGCGGACGACAGCCGGCCCGTTGCCGTGCCTGTTTGACCGAATGTCGTGTGCAGGCGTCCGGTGGAGGGGTTGATCATCGCCGGCAGCGCGTCGACATAGGTCGACTTGAGCTTGGTGAGCTGGCGATAGTCGAGCACCATCTGCGCGATGGGATGGTTTTCGGCGAGCTCTTCGAGGACATCGACTGCGGTCGAGATCGTGCGCCCCTTGCCGTATTTCACCGGTTTTGGCAGGTTCAAGCGGTTGAAGAGCACGTCGCCAAGCTGCTTCGGAGATCCGACATTGAATTCCATTCCGGCGGCGTCGTAAATTTCTTTGGCCTTGGCGCCGATCTCGCGCTCGAGTTCAGCCGACATCGTCGCCAGCGCGGACGTGTCGATCTTTACTCCTGCTTGCTCCATGTGCGCAAGCACCGGAACCAGCGGCAGATCGATTTCTTCATAAAGCTCCAATAAGCCTGCCTGCTCAACCTCGGTACGGAGCGCAGTCGCGAGGCGGCCAGTGATGTCGGCCGATTCGGCGAGTTCGTTGGACAGCTTGAGGTTGAAGCGGCGTAAGGCCACTTCGGCGAGGGTGTGCGAGGAGTAGGTCGGGTCGAGAAGATAGGAATACAATGCCGGGTCGTGAGCCACGCCCGCCAGTCCGATTCCGGGCGACTCGAGTGCGTGCATCGCGGCTTTGAGATCGTGAATAGCTTTTGGAATGCCGACATCGGCGAGAATGGAATGCAGTTTTCTAGCTGCTTCGCTGGGTTCAAGCTTAACGATCACAGCCGATCCGGGGACGGCAGAGAGAGCGACACGCGTGCCAACTGGCGGGATGGCGGTTGCGATCTCGGCGGCGCCAATCAGTGAGAGTTGCGCATCCTGAGGGTGTTCATCCGAATCTTCGTCCGCGGGAGCACCGGTTGCTGCCTCCAATCCTGCCTGTTCAACGGCGACAGCCAAGGCAGCTCCCTGGGGCAGAGCTTCGACCGCCCGCTCGATATCTGCCGCCGACTTGGCTTCACCGTAGTGTGCCTCAGTGACTTCGACGACCGGCAGCAACTCCTTCAGCAGCGACGTGAATTCGAGTTCGGTGAACAGCCCGCGCAGCGCGTCGAGGTCGGGATCGCCGACGCGCATGTTTTCCACATTCAACTCGACGGGAACATTCGTGTCGATGGTAGCCATGCTCTTGCTGAACAGAATCGTGTCGCGGTTGTTCTGCAGCGATTCGCGATAGGTTTTGCGCTCGACTTCGGCGGCGCGCTCGAGAGCCTGCTCGACGGTGCCGAATCGCTTGATGATCTCCACCGACCCCTTGTCGCCAATGCCGGGAGCGCCGGGAATATTGTCGATGGAGTCGCCACGCAGGGCCATGATGTCGACCACACGCTCGGGTGGCACGCCGAGGATTTCTTCCACTTTGGCGGCATCGCAGATCAGGTTGTCTTTGGGAGGATTGAGGATGTGCACCCTGTCGTTGACCAGCTGCATCATGTCCTTGTCGCTGGAAACGATGTAAACCGGATGGGAGGCCTCGGCAGCTTTGCGCGCCAGCGTGCCGATGACGTCGTCGGCTTCAAAGCGCGCCATCTCCAGAATCGGAATGCGATAGGCCTCCAGCGCGCGGCGAATGTAAGGCACTTGCTGCGCGAGATCTTCCGGCATGGCGGCTCGGTTGGCCTTGTAGCCCTTGTATTCTGTCTCGGTAAAGGTCTGAGTCTTGATGTCGAACTTGCGGATGGTGGTGACGGTTTCGGCTTGCTCGTCGCGGAACGTCGGGCCGGCGACGTCGAAAACCGCGGCCAGAAATTCCGGGGAAAAGTCGTCGCGCAGCTTGCGCAGCATGTTGACGAAAACGTAAATCGCAGCGGTGGGCAGGCCGCTCTTGGTCGACATGGGACGTTGCCGCACCATGGCATGATAGGCACGGAAGATGAACGACATCGTGTCGATCAGGAAGATGCGGCCCTGAGCAACGGCGCGGGACGGTTTTTCCGGCGCTTTGCCGGCTACGCTTGGAGAGGAAACCGCCAATGCGGCGGCACTCGACGATTTCTTACGCGGAGGCAACCCAGTTAGTTTAGCAGCAGGTGCTCGCTAGAACTCGACGCGGAAGTTGGCCTCCACAACCTTGTTGGCCTTGCTGCCCTGGCTGTTTCGGAATACGAGGTAGTACTTCACAGGATCATTCATCGTCGCAGGCAAGTCGAAGTTGACGGACTGATTGTGCGAAGCTTCGACCGAGAAGAGCGCGTCGCTACCGTGGTTGGCGGCGAAGTCTGCCTGCTGCTGGTCGTTCAGGACGAGGAAGTCGAT